>Ga0118677_10011206_pt1 | contig 13513 bp, 9 predicted proteins | sample AliMusrvi5mmetaG_FD_86154 | JGI IMG/M metagenome (GOLD analysis project Ga0118677, IMG submission 86154)
GCTCTACCTCATCGAAAACTGCCTCTACGGCGTGGACATCCAGCCGATCGCCATCCAGATCACCAAGCTCCCCTCCTTCATCTCCCTCGTCTGCGACCAGAAGACCAACCGCAGCAAGAAGGACAACCACGGCATCCGCCCGCTGCCCAATCTGGAAACCAAGTTCGTCGCCGCCGACACCCTCATCGGCCTGCCGATTCCTGTAACCCGACCTCTTTATCACCTCATTAATCGCGCCCATCGAAAAGGAAATCGAAGATGCCTACCACGGCCACTTCAGCATTCAGCGGCGCGACCAAAAACTGACGTTGCAGAAGAAAATCAAAACTCTCCGCCTGAAACTCGCAGACACCATTGTTAATGGTCTCGGAGCAAAAAAGAATGCCGAGATCACTCAGAAAGCAAGACACGTTGCCGAATGGGATCCCTTCGATCCACAATCCACGGCCGATTTCTTTGACCCGCATTGGATGTTCGGACGGTCCCTGAAGGACGGGTTCGACATTGTAGATTTCGACGAGGACGTTTTTGAGTCTGCCACCGTTAAGACCTGCATTCTGCTCCTTGGGAAAACACCGTCAAAACAGCACAACGTCAAAGTGGCCATCGTGAGCGCAGCACGTGATGTCGAGTCACTGAACATTCGTTCAATTTCCCAGGACAAGTTCGCCAAGAACTACAAAAGCAATTTCGATTTGTCCTCGGAAACTTCTTTCGACGCCATCAAGAGCAAGATGTCAGCCGGTTCTGTGTCCCTAGGAAGCCTGCTCGATGTGTCCTTTGGCCTAAAGACAGGTGACGATGAAAAATGCCTCTCCATGCACCCCTCAACCCAGCAGCATAGAAAGCTACTTCGTGGTCAGGATATTGGACGCTACACGGTGAAGTTTAAGGGAGAGTACCTTCAGTGGAAAGCATCAGAAAGCTGGAATCCACGGCCCGGAAAGCACTCAGGAAGCCGAAACCATGAAATTTCATCCACCTGTGCACGCTCTTCGAAACCCTCTACGACGGCACCCACCCACTCCGCAAAGCCCTCGACAAACTCCAAACCCTCGACACCGTCCGCATCATCGAAGGCAAGGCCTGATCAAACGTCTCGACTCACTCAGCAAACCGATTTATCCATTCTTCGAAGCCAATGAAAAATCCCGAGATCACCCAGAGCCACAAAGATGTAGTGGAACGGCAGATGCAACGACTGGCGCTGCGCAATCCTTCATGGAGAATCAAGGGAACGGACTTCAAGAAGCTCTATCCGTATCTGGCGGTTCAGAAGATCACCTTTCTGCAGGATGATGAAATCTGGGAACTCCTTCAGTGGACGGATTTTCACGAAACCGGCAAGCAGGAGGAATTGCTGGATGCCTATTTGATTCTCGATCAGGGTGACGAAATCGAGCTTAAATTGTTCCAATTCAAGTTCCGGGACAACTACGCGGGCGGTGTTTCCACCAAGGAACTGTATGCCTTTGTGGACCGGATGAACCGAGTTTTCCTCCGGGCCGACTTGCAGGATGAGGCGACCTTGGAAGCTTTTGTCGAAGTCAGGCAGGCCGTCGAAGAGGCCAGGAAATCCAACCCGAAAGCCAAGCGGATTCGGATTCAATGTTTCTTCGTCGTCAATGGCCAGGACGTGAGCCGCACCGATCAGGGAAAAGTGGACGAAATCCGCAACATATACGCTCAGGACCGCCAGACTTACGGCTTCACCTTCGAGACTTACGGCATCCATAAACTTTACGATCTCATCACCCAGGGACGGGTGCCGATCGCGGGCGAGATGATCGAGATGCTCACCGATCGCAGTCCGGAACCGTTCCTTCTGCACGACATTGGCAAAAACCCAAACGGAATGCCGCTGAAAGTCGCGGTCGGATTCGTCAATGTAAACCAGTTCACTCGACTGGTGGACCGTTACAGCAACAACGAACTCTTCGAGATGAACGTCCGCTATTTCCTTGGAGCCGGACGTGAGGTGAATCGGCGGATCATCGAGACCATTACCAGCGACCGCAGTCCATGGTTTGGCTTCATGAACAACGGCGTGAGCATCACGGCGGAAAAGATCGTGGTGGACCGCCCGTCCAGCGGCGGAAAAATGCGCATCCACCTCGAAAACCCGCAAATCATCAATGGCTGCCAGACCGTGAACGCCCTCTACCACGCAAAATACAGCAAGGAGCTGAAGGATCGGTTCCAAGGGAATTCTTCCGTCATGGTCCGCATCTACGAAATTGATAAGGAGAACCGCGCTTTCCTCGATGCATTGATCATCGCGACCAATTCCCAAAATGCGATTCGCCCACAGGATCTACTCTCAAACGATCCCATTCAGAAGGTTTTGCAGCGCACCATGGGATCCTACGGCGTCGGTTACGAACGAAAAGCAGGCGAGGATCTACCCGCCCGGCTGGGTCATAAATCGATTCTTTCCAAAGAGGACGCCGCCGCCGCCTACATCGGCATCATCGAGGGAACACCTTCAAAACTCAGAAACTCTCTCAGCCGCCGGGAATTCTTCAGCCGCGGGGATGATTACTATCGTGTCTTCGCGCTCATCGAGCCTGAGAACGACGAAAAACCTGAAGATGCAGCCAGGCGGATTAGTGAGGAAACCGAACTCGACGCAACAGGCCGGCGGCGCTGTTTGGAAATCCTGATCGCATGGATACTGCGTGAGGAATGCGGCAAGCGCATCGCCGCCGAGACCGACAAAAAGAAAAAGGGAGCACTTCGAAAGGCGACCTATTTTCTCGGCTGGCTCATCAGCCTGGCGGTTCAGGACAAGATCGTGGCTCTACTGGATAAACATCAACAGAATCCGGCCAATCCATCTGTGAAAGAAGCGTTCGAACAACTTGCCCAACATGCATGCACAGCATGGTTTGATAAGTCCGTTGAACAGTTCCACAAGACCCAGAAAGCATTCATCAAACAGCACGGGGGCAACGAAGACTCAACTCTTAAGAATACAAGGTTTGTGGAACTTCTCGCGGACAACTGGCCTGACAAAAAATAGTCCACGGGTTCGCACAAGCATGAAATCCACCGCTCGCTTTTCCGTAGATCCCCGGCTTTCCGCCCTCCTCGGTGAAAGCTACACACCCGTGGTTCGTTCACCCTGCGTGGAATCCGCAGTCCTGAGTCCCGGAATCATTTGAGTGCCATGGGCGTGGGGGACCATGTGCTTTTCTACCACAGCCAGCAGGAGCGGGCGGTGGTCGGTCTCTTGGAAGTTTTTCGGCAAAAAGAAGAAAGGCGAGATCACCCCGCATACCGATTACTTCCCCACGATTCTGCAAGGGCTTGTGGATGCCCATGCTTGGAGAAAATCGCTTGGTGCGAGCCATCCCGAAAATGCCCGTCACTTGAAACGCATGCCTCGTGCGACTTGCTGGTCCGGAGGCGGGCCGCGTTCAGTCGATACTCGCTGCGCCGAAATATGGCACCAAGGCGGTGGGGATTCGGATGCTGCCGTCAGGTTGCTGGCACTGCTCCAGCAAAGCGACGTAGAGCCGGGGCAGGGCGGTGCCTGAGCCATTGAGGGTGTGGGGAAAGCGGTTGTTCCCTTCGCTGTCCTTGAAGCGCAGTCGCATACGGCGGGCTTGGTAATCGCCGAAGCACGAGCAACTGGAGACTTCGAGGTACTTGCCGTGGCCGGGGGCCCAAACTTCGATGTCGTAGGTTTTTGCGGAGGATTGGCCGACATCGCCGCTGCACAATTCAATGACTCGATAATGCAAGCCGAGGTTTTGGAGGATGGACTCGGCATGGCCGGTGAGTTGTTCCAGCACCTCGAAGCCGGTGTCTGGATGGACGATTTGGACGAGCTCGACCTTGTCGAATTGGTGCATGCGGATGATGCCCTTGTTATCACGGCCGGCGGATCCCGCCTCGCGACGGAAGCACGGGGTGTAGGCGACCATTTTCACAGGCAGCGCGGCTTCAGGCAGGAGGGTGTCGCGATAGAGATTGGTGACGGGCACCTCGGCGGTGGGAGCTAGAAACAACGAGTTGCGCCCGTCAGATTCGGCAGGCTCGGTGCCATACATGTCACCCTCGAATTTCGGCAGTTGGCCGGTGCCTTCCATGCACTCGCGTTTGACCAGATGCGGGACGTTGACTTCCTCGTAGCCGTTGGCAGCCTGCGTATCTAGCAAAAAATTAATAAGGGCGCGTTCGAGGCGGGCGCCGCGGCCTCGATAGACAGCGAAGCCGGCACCGGCGATGCGGATGGCGTCGTCCCAGTGGATCAACCCGAGGGCGGTGGCCAGTTCGACGTGATCCTTGGGCTCGTCGATAGCGGGCCGGGCACCCCACTCACGGACGACGGGATTGGCGGACTCGTCATTGCCGATCGGGCAGGCCTCGTGGGGGAGGTTGGGGATGTTGAGGAGGAGGTCGGATTGGCGGAGGGTGGCGGCTTCGGCGGCGGCCTCCAGCTCAGCGATTTGGGTGTTGATGGCACGCACCTCGGCCTCGATGAGGGTGCTATCCTGGCCTTTGGCCTTGAGGGCACCGATGTCCTTGGAGAGGGATTTCCGGGAACTTTGAAGTTGCTGTTTGGACGTTTCCAAAATGCGTCGCACTTCGTCGCAGGCGAGGACTTCGGAGACGAGTTTCCAATGCTCACCGCCGCGGGTTTTAAGGCGTTCTTGGACGGCGGTGGGGTTGTCTCGGATGACGCGGATATCAAGCATGGCGGTGGGGATTGTCAGGTGGTGGCGGAAGGAATCAATCTCAAAAATATCCGGCCTGGATGTTCACTGTTGCCATGAGGGATTTTGCACGGGTGCTTCAATGGGACTTGGCGCGCCTGCCCTGAGCGCGGTCACGTCGGCTGTTCGCCTCGGGCCATGACGACCTTACCCGTGCGCACGGTTTCGATGATCTCAAACTGCGAGAACATGGCCACCGCAGAGTCGAGCTTGAGACTGTCGCCAGTGATCATGACGATCATCGAGACAGGGGTCAGATCAACGGTTTTGCCCGCAAAATGCTCGGTGATTTGCAGAGCCTGGGAGCGTTCGTTAGGTGAACAGCGGATTTTGATGAGCACCATTTCCTTGGTCACCGAGTTATCGAGCGTGTGTTCGGAGCAATGAATCACGTCGATGAGTTTGGCCACCTGCTTGACGATTTGCTCCAATCCTTCGGGGTCGCCGGTGAGCCCGATGGTGATGCGCGAGAAACGCGCATCGCGGCCCTGCGAGACGACGAGCGAATCAATGTTGAAGCCGCGGCGTGCGAACACCTGGCAAATGCGCATCAACACCCCGGGGCGGTTGTTGACGTAAACCGAAAGTGTGTGCGGCACCTGTCTGGGCGAAGTCTCAACGGGAGTCGCGGCGGATGTGGGAGTGGCTTGCATGAGGGGGGCTGGTTAGTCTGTTGGAATCCATGGCACCGCTCACGTGGAACCGGTGGGCTTCGCCATCTTGTGTTTGGGCGGTTCGATGAGCATGTCTTCGAGGGCGGCCCCGGCGGGAATCATCGGGAACACGTTATCGGTCTTGATGCACTCGGCATGGATGAGCATCGGCCCGTCGCGGTAGGCGAGGGCCTTTTTTACCATGCGGGTAACGTCGGCCGGGCGCTTGATATGCACGCTGGGGATGCCGTAGGCGGCGGCGAGTTTGCAAAAGTCCGGGTTGCCGATGAGATCCACGCCAGACTTGCGGTCGTCAAAGAACAATTCCTGCCACTGGCGAACCATCCCCAAATAATGGTTGTTGAGAACCACGATTTTGACCGGCAACTTGTGCAATGCCACAGTCGCTAGCTCAAAGCAGGTCATTTGAAAACCACCATCCCCGGAAAACGAAATAACCGTCTTGTCGGGGCAGGCAAACTGCGCCCCGATGGCCGCCGGAAAACCAAAGCCCATCGTGCCCGCGCCACCCGAGGAAAGCCATTCGTGCGGCCGGTCATTGAGGAAAAACTGGGCCGCCCACATCTGGTGCTGGCCCACATCCGTGGCCACAATCGCCTTGCCCTTGGTTTGTTTGTAAAACTCCTGGATCACCTGCTGCATCCGCAGCCCGCCCTGCTTCTTGTAACTCAACGGGTACTTCTTCTTGTAGCCGTCCAGCGTCGCCAGCCACGGCGCCGTCTCCAATTTGGAAATTCGCTTGTTCAACGCGTCCAGCACGGCTTTGGCATCGCCCACAATCTGAATATGAGGCCGAATCATCTTGTTCATCTCCGCCGGATCGATGTCAACGTGGATGATCTTGGCATTTTTGCCGAATTCCTTCGGTTTGCCGATGATCCGGTCGTCAAAGCGCGAACCGACATTAAAAATTAAATCCGCCTCACAAATCGCCTTGTTGGCATAGGCAGTGCCGTGCATGCCAATCATCCCTAGCGAAAGTTTGTGGGTTTCCGGGAACACACCCTTGCCCAACAAGGTGTTGGTAACCGGACAACCCAAGGTTTCGGCAAAAGTCATCAACTCGCCGCTGGCGCGGGCGATCATCGCTCCCTGGCCGGCCAAAATCACCGGCCGCTTGGCGTGGGAAATGAGTTGCACCGCCTCATCGATGAGTTCCAGATCGATGTCAAAGGCCCTCTCCGGATGATAGCCTGGCAGATCCAACGGCGGATCAAGCTCGCCACTGAACGGCCCTTGCGAGACATCCTTGGGCACGTCAATGAGCACCGGACCAGGCCGCCCGGTGGTGGCGATGTGGTGAGCTTCGCGGATGACCCGCGGCAGATCATTGGTTTCCTTGACCAAAAAATTGTGCTTCACCACCGGCATGGTGATACCAAAAATGTCCGCTTCCTGGAAGGCGTCCTTGCCGAGCATCCATGTCACCTGCTGGCCGCAGATGATGAGCATCGGCACCGAATCCATTTGCGCGGTCATCAGCCCTGTGACGGTGTTGCCGGCACCAGGGCCAGAGGTCACCAGCACTGCAGCGGGCTTGCCCGTGGCCCGGCCGTAGCCATCTGCCATGTGCACCGCGCCCTGCTCGTGCCGGGCCAAAATAAACTTCATGTGGGTCTTGACCGTCTCAAGCGCATCAAAAATCGGCAGCGCCGCTCCGCCGGAATAACCAAAAATATATTCAATGCCGAGATCATCCAGGGTTTTGATCAAGGCCTGCGCTCCATCGAGTTGCTCTGTTTTCATAAAAATGCGGGTTCCAGACACAACTTGTAGATTTTTCAATGAACAAGCAATACAAATTCGCCAATAATTTCGCAAATTAACTCCTATGCCTCCAATTCAATCTACAAAATGGAGGTTCTTGAATGGATTTCAATGTTCCAAGGAGTCGGCATGAATGAAATGAGTAATTTCCTGTGAACTTTGTGTCATCGAAGATTTCGATGTTTCGTTTTCCATTCACTTCTCATAGGCGCTGCGCCCATGGGAAAGTGAATGCAGCGTGCGCCAAACTCAGCGCATTCCCCAAGCATGGGCTGCTCCTGGCTCGCGCTGCGAGACGCAGCACGCACGGCCTGCGGCCGGAGGCACGCAGCCACGTGGCGCGTAGCTGCTGCGTCTCGCGGCAGGCCGTGACAGCGTGCCTCCGGCCGCTGCGCCCATGCAAAAGTGAATGCAGCGTGCGCCAAACTCAGTGCATTCTCCAAGCATGGGCTGCTCCTGGCTCGCGCTGCGAGACGCAGCACGCACGGCCTGCGGCCGGAGGCGCGCAGCCACGTGGCGCGAGCATGCCGTACCACAGACGGGTGTTAGACCAAGGAATTTGAGCTTTCCAATCAGCACCGGATTTCCTACCACTGCGCGACAGGCCGTGCTGCCCATTCCTCCGCCTGAACCCTTTTCCCCTCGCCCACCCTTTTCCCTGTCCCCTGAGTCACTTAAATGAACACGTTCATTTTTAAAGAGTTATCAAACCAGCTATTTCCCAATCCCCCCCTGCCGTGCCACAGAGTCCTTGTGAAGGAGTCAAGTTTTCCAGAACCGGATGGATTGACGATTGACGCTTGTTGATTTTGGATTTTTGAAGTGAGCTTGGTTCGTGCTGAATCTCGGTTCCAAGCTCACATCAGAAATCAACGTTCTTCAATCGGCAATCATCAATCGTTCGACTGAGCTCGCGCCGAAGTCCTCTTCACCTCTCGCCTGGTTTGAGGCTCCACCTCGCTAAAGTTTAAGTAACTGCCCACTCCACACTCGCCCCGGGTTCGGGGCTCCTGTCCCCTGTCCCCTGACTCCCTACCATGGGCTTGCTCTCGCCATTCCTGCTAGCCTGCGGTGCCTCTCTGGCGCTGCCGTTGTGGCTGCACTTGAGACGCAAGCGGCGACAGACACCCGTGGAATTTCCATCACTGCGCTATTTGAAGATGGCAGCGGCCCGCATGAAGCGGCAGGCACGCGTCGAGGACCTCGGCCTGCTGCTGCTGCGCCTGCTGCTGGTGGCCCTGCTAACACTCGCCTTTGCCCGCCCGGTCCTGCGCTCGACCAGCAACTGGTTGGGAGCAGGACGCAAGGTGGAATCGGTGGTGGTTATCGACGCCACCGCCAGCATGGCCTGGCGCGGACCCGACGGCAGCCGCCTTGATGCGGCCAAACAACTGGCTCGCGAGTGGATCACGGGTCTCGATGCCTCGGACGCAGTGGCGCTCTGGGTCCTAACAGACCAATTGGATCCGGTGGTACCAGTGCCCATCACCGATCATGGACTGGTAATCAGGATGCTAGAGTCCATCAAGCCGTCGGAGGGCTCGTCGAGCCTCGCCCCGGTTTTCACCGCTGCACGTGAATGGGCCGCCACCCGAGGCCTCAACCGCAAGGAATTGCTGGTCATCACAGACAATCAGCCCGCCGCTTGGGACTGGCCCGCTGAGGGATTTTTCCGGCGCGACTGGCTACGCAGCCGCACCAGCCTTGTGGTGCTGGCACCAGATCCATTGTGCGCTTCCAACATCAGCGTCGCCGCCGTCGAATGGGACCAACGGGCGCTGCGCGTAGGAACGATGCTCACCGGCGTCGCTAAGCTTGTGAACCATGGCGACGCAGCCGTGAATGATTTGCTGGAATGCCGACTCGCCAACCAGACGATATTGCGCAAACCGGTGACGCTGGCAGCCGGCGGCTCACTGGATGTGCCTCTCGCCATTCCGGTGCCGATGCAGGACACTCCAGTGCTCACCGGCGAGGTCGCGCTGGCAGGGGACTCGCTCGCCTGTGACGACCACTGGTACTTCGCCCTACCGATGCGGCACGTCTTCCATGCGCTGATCGTCGATCGCAATGGCGGCATGGGCGGCGGCATGCGCGAATCGTTTTTTCTAGCAAAATCCCTGGAAGCTGGAGGAGCCGGCAAAGCTCAGACGATTGACGCCGACGCCTGGAGCGCCCAAGCGACCGAGGGCGTTGACACGGTGTGGTTTACTGGCGGAGCCGTGACTGGTGCCGGCGCATGGGAGAAAGCACTGGCATTTGCAGAAACGGGCGGCACGGTGGTCGTCAGCGCCGCCTCGCCACCTGACCCATTGCCCAAGACTTGGCCAGTGAGCGCAGGCGAAGAAATCAGCCTGCCTGCTGGTCGTATAGCCACCCGCTTGCTGGTGCCCAACCATCCGCTGTTCGACGGACTGTGGAGCGAACAAACGCCATTTCCTCCGCTTCCTCAGAAAACCGCCAGGCGCTGCATTCCAGTGGCCGCAGGAAAAGTGCTCGCCACCCTCGCCGGCGAATTTCCCTTATTGGTCGAGGGGCTCCATGGCAAAGGGCGGGTGCTCTGGCTCAATGCCAGTGCCGACCGCTCTTGGGGTGACTTGCCGCTCTCGCCGGCCTTTGTGCCGCTCACCCAACAGATGGCCCGAGCCCATGAACTCGCCATGCAAACAACCACCGCCTGTTGGGTCGGTGAGGCATGGCCCGATCTAACAAAATTTCCCGTTGATGCGGCGTGGTCCTCCACAGCGGACGGCAATCCGACCCCCCGCATGCTGCACAGTGGTGTGTACGACGCGCTTGGAAAAACCGGCAAAACCCAGTGGCGCTGCGCAGTGAACGTGCGCCGCGCTGAGTCCGATCTGCGGCCACTGGATCCCGCCAAACTGCAGGCAATGTTGCCCGGACGAGTCGCCGCAGGGGCCAAAGGACTGCACGAGTGGCTCGAAGAAAGCCGTCGGGAGGTGCCGCTGTGGCCGTGGTTGTTAGCGGTTGCGGCACTGGTCTTCCTAACTGAAGGATGGGTCAGCGCAACTGCAGCCAAACGGCGCATGGCGGCAGCGGGCGGCGGTGCCCCGTTGGCCGATGGACCACGCTTCCGAGCCCGCGCCATTGGAGGGAGACCCGAACCATGACGTCTAACTGGATTTTCTGGACTCTCGCAGCCGCCGTTATCGGATTTTCTGTGTGGTCCCTGCTCGGGTTGCGCCGCGATCCGGAACGGCACCGCGCTGCGTGGCTGGCTGGCTTGCGCGGCACCGCCGCCATCTTGTTGGCGTGGATCGTCCTCCAACCTCAATTCCGCCGCCAAGAAGCGGTTGCCGAGCGACCAATCGTCGGCGTCCTCATCGATGCCTCGCAAAGCATGAATGACGGCCCAAGCTCCACCCCGCGGAGTGCTGTGGCCCGCGAGTGGCTGGACTCGGCCGCCATGCGCAAGGCCCGCGAAACCTGCGATCTGCGGTACTTCTCAATCACCCAAAATTTGGCAGAATCTGTGCCGGGCGACATCGGTTTCAACGGCACCGCTTCAAGCATCAATCTTGCGCTGGACGAGTGGGTACGCCGCTACGGCCACCAGAATGCCGCCGGATTGGTCCTACTGTCCGACGGTTTGGACACCAGCGGCGGCCCTCCCGTTAGCCTTGGCCTGCCCTGCTGGGTGATGGAAGTAGAACCTCCCGGCCCGGCAATCGCCGCGCGGGTAACCATCTGGCAAGTCGAACCGCCCCGCCACGCGATCGCCGGCGCAGAAACCAGCGTGCGCATCGTGCTTCAAGGCTGGGGCGTCGAGGGCAAGGATATTCCAGTGGAGCTGTGGAGCGAGGGGCGCAAACTCACGGAAAAACGCGTGCACTTCAATCGGCGCGGCGAGGTCTGCGAGGCCCTGCTGCCGATCCAGCCGGAGCGCCCGGGCTCTTACGCTTTTGAAGTGCGCGTCGCCAATGCCGCGGCCGACCCAGCAGCAAAATCCCAACCTTTCGTCATAGCAGTCAGGCAAGTGGGCCGCAGCGTGCTCTTGCTCAGCAACACACTCGGCTTCGAGGGTAAATTCTTACGCCGCGCTCTAACCACCGACCGCAATGTGCGCCTCGACAGCTTTGCCCGTTGGCAGGACGGTCGCTGGGCCAGCCTTGGCGATGGCGGCAGCACCCCCAAAGATACGCTTGACCTGAGCCCCGCTGCTCTCGCCTCTCGAGCCGCCGTGATCTTGGCCGATGTGAGCCCCGAAGCTCTCAATCCGGCGCAGTGGCAGGCGCTCGCCGACTACGCCGGCAAGGGCGGCGGCCTCGCCGTGCTTGGTGGCCCGAATCTATTGGGCTCGCCGCTGGCCGCTGCAACGCTCGGCCGGGTGCTGCCTGTGCCAACTCCCGCGCCCCATCGCGACGGACGTTTCGGCGTTCGCCTAACTGACGCCGGGCTGCGCCATCCGGTGTTCGGCCCGTTGTTTGAGGCGGTCAAGGAGTTCCCGGCCCTGCAAGGTGCCAACTCCGCCACCGGCGTCGCAAGCAACGCTCAAGTCCTTATGGAGACCATCGCCGACGGCCAAGCCCGTCCCCTGGTCGTCGTCAAACAGCAAGGCGCAGGTCGCGTCGCCGTCGTCCTCAGCGATACCCTCTGGCGCTGGCGAGTCGCCGCCCCAGGATGGACCGGTAAACTCTCAGTCTATGACACGTTCTGGGGCCAGTTGCTAGATTGGCTGGCCCCCGATCAGGAAGGCTTGCAAAGCAGCGGGCGCATCGAATTGACGTCCGAGCGACCCTTCTATCGACAAGGCGACAAGGCCACCGTGCAAGCTGAATGGATCGGCAAGGGCGTGGCACCATTTAAGTCGTTAGAATCGACCCTTAAAGACCCGTCAGGAGCTACCACCCCCGTGCAGCTGCAAGCCGCCGTGTGGCGCAACCCCGAAGGCCGCCGCATCACCGGCTTCCGCGGCGAAATTCTAACTTCAGCCACTGGCGTGTATGAAGTTGATGCCCATGCCGCATGGAACGGCGGCGAGGCGCGCGCCAATACCCGGATCGCGGTGGCAGCCTCGCCTGAAGAGCGTCGTGGCGAGGCACCCGACGCCGAGTTCCTGCGTGCTATCGCCAAGCAAAGCGGCGGCTCCTATTTCGCCCGTGGCGAAGGCGACAGGTGGCTCAAACTGCTGCCAAAAGCCAATCACCTAACAGAGCGGGAAGTCCTTACCGATATCTGGAACCATCCATTGGCCGCGATCATTCTGTTAGCATGTCTCTGCACCGAGTGGTGGCTGCGCCGCAGCACGGGGCTGGCGTGAATCACCACGTGGCTGAGGCATTGTGAACCCCTTCGGCTGCGTTCAAGTGTCGTTTCACCGACAGTGTCAGGCTTCGGATTCTTTGGTAGATTCTTGATCGCTTGCTGACAACAAGCGCCATTTCATTCATATCGGCGCTCACAGACCGCCGCTGCAGTATCGGACAAGCGCCCTGCTTGTGAGGGCAGACAGCTCATCCGGCTTGTCCGCCAATAAGACGACAGGCTGGAAACCCGTCGTCTGATAGGCAGGATGCCTACCCTCCCAAAAAAAGAGCCCGGCCCCGATTTCTCGGGGCCGGGCATATACCTGGCGACGACCTACTCTCACAAGACCTATCGTCTCACTACCATCGGCGCTGCGGCGTTTCACTTCCGGGTTCGGAATGGGACCGGGTGGTTCCACCACGCTCTGGTCACCAGAGGGCAATTTCAGGGCAAGACCTTAGCGGCTTTGCATCTGGAACTGGGGCTCTGGGGGCCTGAGTGATTTTGAATTTCGGATATTGAATGTTGAATTGAAATCCAGATTTGAAATCCAGATTTCAGGATTCAGAATTCAAAATCCAAAATTTAACATTGCGGGCCGCGAGGCCCGTCTGCCCGCTCTCTGGCATCCACACGGAGATTTCATTTTTTTCCAACTTGTCGCCTCACGGCCATTCACGGTCTTGGTAAACAAGACGAATTCAAAAACAGGAATCAAGCCAATCGGATGATTAGTACTGGTAAGCTGAACATGTTACCACGCTTGCACTTCCAGCCTATCAACGTCGTAGTCTTCGACGATCCTTAAGGGAAAACTCATCTTGGGAGTGGCTTGGCGCTTAGATGCTTTCAGCGCTTATCCATTCCGCACTTAGCTACCCAGCCATGCCGTTGACACGACAACTGGTACACCATAGGTGCGTCAATTCCGGTCCTCTCGTACTAGGAATTGAACCCCTCAGTTTTCCTGCGCCCACAGAGGATAGAGGACCGAACTGTCTCGCGACGTTCTGAACCCAGCTCGCGTGCCGCTTTAACCGGCGAACAGCCGGACCCTTGGGACCTTCTCCAGCCCCAGGATGC
>Ga0118677_10011207_pt1 | contig 13510 bp, 10 predicted proteins | sample AliMusrvi5mmetaG_FD_86154 | JGI IMG/M metagenome (GOLD analysis project Ga0118677, IMG submission 86154)
AATTAACAACCTTTAATCATTATTTGCATACCAACTAAGCATCTTTCCCAACCCTTCCCTGAGCGATATCTTAGGTTCCCACCCCAGCAGCTGTTTTGATTTTTTAATTTTACAAATTGTGTCTTGTACCTCATTGGGCCTTTCGGCTTCAATGAATTCAATTTCTAACTTATTTCCGAAAAGATCATTGATAATCTCCGATATTTCTTTCACGGAAAAGCTTTCTCTAGAGCCAATATTAAATATTTCGAAATCTAAATTGGTTAACTTAATAATTTTATGATATGCTGAAACCACATCATCCACATAAACATAATCTCGTTTTGGTTGTGAATCCTAAAGCTTCACAACGCCTGATCTTGCCTGGTTGAAGATAGATGGTATCAGGAAATTATTGGTTTGTCCGATACCGAAAATATTTGATGGGCGTACTATAGCTATTTTGATCTTATAAAAATTAGCATAACTCCTGCACAGGTTTTCTCCATGTATTTTAGTATCGGCATAAGGGTTAAAAGCCTTTATAGGATGAAACTCATTTAGTAGCAAATATTGTGGAACTCCTTAAATATAAGAACTGGTAAAGATAAAACGAGCATTATATTTCCCGTAAAATTCTAGCATATTCATAGTGCGACAATGTTTGTAAAATAAAAATCACGTGGGTTTTTATATGGGTCAGGTACAAAAAGCTTAGCTGCAAGATGCACCATAACGTCAAAGCGCGGAATCAGTTCACAGTCTTTTTGTATTGTAATATCTATGTTCGTAATTATATCTATTTCAAGAACCTCATATCCGTCTACTAATAATGCTTGTACTAAGATTTTACCAACAAAACCATTACTACCTGTTATTGCAATTACCATTTTGTTTTTTCATTATTAAATAAATAATGAGCCTGCTCAGAAAATCAAAAAAATGCCACAAAAACACTAATATACTTCACCCCGTGGGTAAGCTGTTAAAAATTCACTGTTATTGAAAATATACGTCCCCAATATTTTCGTATCACGCTGTTAATAAGATTTTCCTCTTTTTAAATAGGCTAATTCCAAATTTTTTCTTGTGACCATTTTTTCATGTCGCTATCTTTACACTTTCTATACTTTGCCTGACACTTTCTTCATTTAGATTACAAGTAAAGGCAGCCATAATCAACATCAGGGATGTAATTGATGCCATTGGATTTTCACTTACCCTATTTTTATATTTTCCAAAAATTGATTCTAAAATATCTGAGGAAATAAGAATTGTTTCTGTATTTGGCAAAAATATAATTTGTTGGTTTAGTTCTGATATTACTAGTCTTTTAGTACTTTAGAGATTTTATATCAATAAGCGAAAGCTTGCAAAAAACACTTGGCATACATTTATTGTTGGCTGATATGTGGTTGTAATTTTTATAATAACCATAATCCGCTCCAATAGAAATGTGGATATTATAAGTAGGATAATACACCAATTCAAAGCCTGTTGATGTAATTTGCTCTGCTATGCCTATTGGAAAGTTTGTTTTTATAGCTATGAAGGGTGATTCCATATCTTGCTTCCTAAATCTACTGTGTTTAATGTCAAGAGATATAATAAATGGGCTGTATCTAAAAATATCCATTCCCAATGTAATACTTTCTGTTCCATTCATAGCATTGCCAAGACTCTTACCATAAAAAGTGTAGTTTCCCCATGTGTAAAATGAGTTGTACGTCCAATTATTAATTCTATTATAATTTAAGTAAATCTGAGTTCCTGGAAACGGGTCACTATAAACAATTTCACCCAAAAACCCCAATCTATTAGGGAATGTATCACTCAAAGATTTTTTAAAATCAATATCATCAACGAGAAACTGACCATAAATACTAATTTTCTTTATTGGCTTAAAGAATAAGTCAATACACATCAACGCATTGGCAGAACCTTCTTGGTAGTTTTTTCTGTCACTCATTTTAGAAAGGAAATACACGTTCAAAGGGTTGAGATATTGAAACATTGGAAAGTTGTCTTTTCCTCCAAAGAGAATAGCTTCTGATATTGCCATTTGTAGTTTTTTCCCGATTGCAAAATCAAGCCTATGAAAAGTCAAAAATCTTTTACTCAATGTATGAACCGGAACAGAATCTCTAATATCATATCCGTTTATATCTTCGAGACGTGTAACAAAATATGTGAATTTCAGATTGTGGTTAAATGCTTCAAAGGCGAGATGGTCATAGGAAAATGGATTGTTTGATATGAGCAAACCTTGTATTAATGGTATTCCATAATTTCTTGACATTCGACCTGCAAATATTCTAGTATGTTTCCCATCTAATTGTATCCATGCATCTGAGGCCCTTGCGAAATTTTTCTCCAGCATTTTCCCAATGGATCCAAAATATAATGTGTCTTTCAGATAGGCTGTGTTTGCATCTAAGCGATAAAACATACCGAAGTTTTTGTAGAAATAACCTAATGCTGGATTCAATGATAAATCAGAAGTTGTTTTGTTTTCATTATAGTTCATGTGTCCAAATGCAGCGCCTTCCAGATAAGCACTTCCATAAGAAGTATCTATTGATGAGATCTTGTCCGTTTGCTGATAAATATTGTCACACCAATGTTTGTCATACTCTGTTTGCTTTTTAGGAAGTGCTTTATTCAGTTCCTCATATGTGTATGGCTGACAGAGTGGATGATCTAATTTGAGTTTTCCTGAATTTATTAAATAGGTTATATATTTTTGATCGTTATTGTTGGTGAAATAGGGTGTGGCCTGTTGTGCATAATTATTAGTAAAACACATGAGGCAAAAGAGAGTAAAAACAAGTTTTTGAAGATATTTCATTAATTAAAAATTATAATTTATATAATTTTGGAATTTTGTTTATCTTCTTTATAACAGTTTCAAAATCCAGCCCGATAATTTTTAGATACCATCGAATAGTCTCATACCTTGGATAATTCTCTCCTTCAATAAGTTTTATTCCAGCCTCCCTATCTAACATTCCTTCTCGTATCTGGTTACTCCGAAACGTGTCAAATTCTGAGAATCCCGCAACAGTATTATATATATAATTATAAAAACTTGCCGTACCATCTCCGATGCGCCAAGTAGTGGGGGTATCAATTGCAAGTTCCCAGTCATATTCTTTTTTTACCAGATTATTTACTTCCATTTCATCCCATTGATAATAATCAAACAAATGATAATAGTCTTTTTTAGGAGCGATGTACCTAGCTGCAAATGATCCCAGACTATCAATCATAGAACCATTGCAATATCCTGGGCTGCTGAGTATATTGCCAGCAACAAAACCAAATAATTTCAATTTGTTTTTTAGAGAGAGAGCATAAATTGTTTTTTTATCAAACACCGGTCTTAGTCCTGCAAATCCAGTTTTAAAGTTTGTATTCTCCAGATTGTTGATACCCCAGATATTCAAATCAACACCAGTCTGATTTTTTACTTTATTGCAGTAATAAAAAAAGTACTTATCTCCAGCCATGAATAGTGGAATCATCCCTAATGATGGACTTTTTAGCCATGCACGAATATTTTTTCGTATATTCTTCCTTTTCCAATTAATATCAGCTGAAATTATAATATTTTCTACACCAAGTTTCCCGCACGCCCGTGCAATGTTTCTGCGTGCAAGGTCAGTTACCATCCCCCAGTCGTATGTGAATGCGATCGGATTGAGACCAAGCTCTTTCTTTACAATATGCAACGTATATGTGCTATCTCTACCTCCACTGAATGGCACGATGCAATCTGGCACACCTTTTTTTCTTCTGTAAGGTTCCACCAAAACATTCAAATCGTCCAATGTTTTTGCAGCTTTGGAAGTTTTGTGATTATGACAATAATTGCAAATCCCTTGTTCATCAAACTCAATAAATGGAAAAGTTTCTGGAAGTAAACATTTGGTGCATCTTTTAAGTTTCCTGATCGCATCGATATTATACTCAAGCAAATTGAACAGATGTTGTTCACTACCGCGATTGATGAAGAATGCGGGATCAATGACAACTTCTCTTTGATTGGTGTTATTGGTTAAAAGATGTTTTTGAATATTGAATGCAGGTATTTTGTTGGCCGGAACAGATTTCTCTTTATCCTTAATATCAAATTGACCAATAGCTAATGTGGATAGATTGACAACCATAACGGAATCGGGCAACAAATGGCTTATTTTACTTTTTGCATTAAAGCACTTAAAGTAAGTTTCTTTTTTTAATTGTTCAAGAAAGTATCGCTCAGAGGCAAATATTACGAAACTTTCATTGTCTGAAAGCAGATATAAAGAACCATTGTTGGTTGCCAGCACAAACTGATCAAGGTCTTCAAACATCATTGCTACAGACCAGGTTCCTTGCAGTTTGCTGAAGGCATTTTCAACTGAGAAAACCAAATCGTGATTCTGCTTTAGCTCTTTTTTGATAAGTGCCGGAATAATTTCAGTATCTATCAGAAACTCTCTTTTAATATCAACGTTCTCTTTCCACAACTCATCTGCATTAACAATAATCCCATTGTGAACAGTGATGATATCATCCTTAATAACTGGTTGATTATTGACTTCCAGTAACTGTGAACCATTGGTAACAAGACGTGCATGCCCGAAAGCAGCAAATCCATTTCCTTTTTCAAATGAATGTATCCCGTTTTTAAGTTCGTTTTTTAATTCATGGCTTTTTAATAATTGCCTTATCGGAATATCACCTTTAAAAACATGAATCATTTGTTCGGTTTCATTGCGTAGCGCAATGCCAGATGAATCCTTACCACGGGATTCCGACAAAAGGGCAATTTTTTTCAGAATGTACTCGATGCTATTATTTGAAAGAGTGGTGTTTGGTTTTATTAGTATGCCGAAGATTCCGCACATGATTATTTTAATAAATTATCGTAAATTGTTTCGTACTGTTTTGCTATCATTTTCCAAGTGTATTCATTTTTCAATTTTTCATATGCGCGACCAGCTCTTTGAGACATATCATCATTATTATTAAGAGCAAATTCAATTTTTAATGCAAGATCATCCGCTTCATTTGTCTTGAAAAATAGCAATTCATCATCGTTAAAAACTGCTCTGTTGGATAGTATATTAGAGGCAATAACTGGTGTTTTCATTGATACTACCTCAAGCAACATCATAGACATAGCCTCAGTTAATGATGGAAAGACAAAGAATTTAGCAGCTGCAATCATAGACATTAAAGTCAATTTATCTTTTATCATTCCTTCATAGCTGACATTCAGTTCTGCACTTAAAAATTCAATTTCTTTTCTATACTCAGGAATTTGGTTTAAATCACCTGCAATCTTAATTTCAATTTGAGCATTTATTTTTTTTACCGCTTTTAAAAGAAGATGCAATCCTTTAATCTGGTATATTCTACCAGCGGCAAAAAAAATATAGTCTTTTTTTTGTGATTGTATAACTGGTCTATACTCAATAGAATTTTTTAAGTTAATTCCGTTTGGAATATAAAGTATCTGCTTACTGTAATTCTTTTCTATGTATTCACTATCAGGACTTGACACCGATACTACTTGATTTGCATATTGAACATTCTTTTTTTCGCCATATCTAAAAAACCAATTGAGAAATTTTGAAAATTTCGGATCATTGTTTTTGTAGATGCCATGAAACGTAACAACCACTTTGTATTTTAATCTAAGAAAAGGAGTTATGAATCCGCTTTCAGCATGATGCAAATGAATAAGGTCATATTTTCTTGGCAATACATGAAACAGGCATTTTAAATAATAAAATAATGTATTTAAACCTCCATTCCCAACTTTATTAAAAACAATCTGATTTACTCCATTGATTCTTTTATCAAGCTTTTGAGAATGAGAACTTACACTTAATACAGTAAAGTCGTACTTATCTTTTAACTGTTCAATAATATTTTCACCGACTCGAGCAGCGCCTCCATAAGCAGGAAGGCCTTTGAGCCCAATTATTGCAATTTTGGGTTTATTATTTTCCATTTGAAAGTTTTTCAATCAGATTAATATATTCATTGGCGAACTTTTTTTCTGAGAAATTTTCTTTTATATGATTATACCCTTTTTCACCCATTTCCTTTCTTAGATATGAATTGGCTATTAGTATTTTTAACTTACTGCTTATGCGCTCAACATCTTTAAGTGGTACTAGAAAGCCAGACTCGCTATCTATTATCAGATATTTATTGTCACCTACATCTGTTGCCACCACCGGTAATCCAAATGACATTGCTTCCATTATAGAATTAGATAAACCTTCAAAAAGAGATGTGGAAAGGTATATATCTGCTTGCTTGTAATAATCGTTGACATTTGGCGGATTTATAATAAACTCGACGTGTTTGACCAAATCATATTTTACCACATACTCCTTTAAATCCGCTTCAAGATGCCCTTGACCAACTATTGTGTATTTAATATCAATACCATTTTTAATAAGTTCTAGTATTGATTGTAATGAAGTGATATAGTCTTTTTGCTCCACAAAACGTCCTACAGTCAGAAGGTTTATTTGATTTAAATTTTGTTCTTTTTTAATTTTTTTCGGAACATCAATGCAGTTAAATACCACCAGTCCCTTTTCCTTTTTGAAGCCTTGAGAAATTAATTCCTCGTAACCATAATGGTTATTAAATATAGAGCAAGTGAGCCAATAATTATGTAAATGACGTTGTATGATTATTTTAAGCCAATTGAATCTGGAATTTCTGATTCCGCCAATACGTATTTTAACTCCGGTAATTTTCCCGATAATTGCATTAATAGTATTTGTAGTTGCTAAATAAGAAATACATACTGTGTCGTCAGATTGCCTGAATAATTTAAATATTTGTATTAATTTTCTAAAATGAGACCCTCTTAAAAACACTATACGTTTATCTGAATTATCCGGCAGCAAATCAAGCATCCTCTGATCAACTTGATTACCATAATATACAATAACCTTTGTGTTGAATTTTTCTTTTAGAGTGTTAAATAAATAAATACTTTGCTTTTCAGCGCCACCAGTTTTTAAAGTATTAGTAAGAATTAAAACTCTATACATTCAATTTCCATTTTATAAATTCTTCTATTCCATCTTCAAACTTCCATTTCGGGTTATATCCAAGAATATTTTTCGCCTTAGTAATTTCTGCATTTGTATAATTTACATCCCCTGCCTGCATTGGCATACGATTAAAAATTGCTTTTCTGTTAAGTTTTTTTTCAATAACTGATATCATTTTGCTAAGAGTTATTGTTTTTGATTCGCCCAAATTAATAATTTCGTATCCTTTTACTTTATCTAGAGACAAGTATATACCATCTAATATGTCCTCAATGTATGTATAGTCACGGGCTGTTGAACCATCACCATACATTTCAATTGGTTGCTGATGAAGGATATTGTCCGTAAATTTATTAATCGCCAGATCGGGTCTTTGTCGTGGACCAAAAACTGTGAAAAATCTTAAACAAAAAACATCGAAATCATACAGGTGATGATAAGTATGGCACAGAAGTTCACAGGCTTTTTTTGATGCGGCATAAGGGGAAATGGGGAAATCAACATTATCGGTTTCGGAAAATGGAACTTTCTTATTATTCCCATAAACCGAAGAAGAAGATGCGAAAATTAGCTTGGGTACTTTAAATTTCCGCATGGTTTCAAGAAGATTCAGGGTACCGGTCACATTCACATCATATGTTTCTTCAGGATTCATTATCGAAGGCCTTACACCGGCTTTGGCGGCAAGATGGATAACCATGCCGATGTCATATTTTGCAAAACATTCCTCCAGTTTGACCTTGTCCCTGATATCAGCTTCAACCAGGTGAAACCTTTCATTTTTTAGAGCATTGCTGATATTATTTTTCTTTATATTGGTACCATAAAAAGGATCAAAATTATCAAGTCCAACAATTTGATGTCCTTCTCTAAGTAGCTTATCAGCCAAATTACTTCCAATAAAACCTAAAGCTCCTGTTATTAAAATAATCATAAAATTTCCGGTTGTTTTAAATCCTTAATATTTAGTAAATCCTTAATCTGAAAGTATTGTGGCCAAAAATTACCTTTATGAAAATTAAGTTCTTCATCCCAATAACCTTCAGCATTATAAATAGCCCTGTCGTTAAAGGTATAACTTAATTCACAAAAAACAGGTTTCTTTTCAGTATCATAAAGAAAATCGTAAGCCATTGTCTGAAATTGCATATTCCTGCTGATCTGAAGAGCAATTTTCACGCAGGCCATATCCACTGCATCTAAATTATAATCAATTATACCACTGCCACTCGACCTGAAATCGTTTTTGCGGTTCATCCTTCTGAAAGCAAACGCCCTCTTTCCAATTGTAGTAACCCTGGTATCATATTCATTGTTGGGTAAAAATTCCTGGAAAATCACATAATTCTTATGAATTTGCCAAACTGGCCATTTGTTATAGCTGCCAAGATAAGTCAATATTTTTATCCCGAAATATTTTTTTAATGATTGGAAATTAAAGAATTTCAGATTGCTGAAACCCGGGATACCTTGGTCGGATACTCCTTTCCCGAATAATCGCCTGATCAAACGACCCGCCTGAGCTTTATTTTTGACCTTAATAACATTTGTTGACCCGGCACCTGCTTTTAATTTGAATATGATCGGGAACACACTTTTCCTGTCAATCCATGACAAAGCTTCATTTTTATCAAAAAAGATAAAACTTTTCGCCATGGGAAACTCATTTGAAGACATTAAAAAGTATTCTTTAATTTTATCCTCATAGCTCCAGTAAGTTTTGAAATCAGGATAACATGGCTTTTTTAATTCAAATTCAATGATGGGTAAAATAGAATTTGCCATATAAATATCCTGGTCAGTTCCAATGAACCGGTGAATATAAAAATCAATATTATTCAATTCTTTCCAAAAGTTTTCATTAAAATTCAAAACAGTAAAATCAATGTTATTGTGTCGTAGAATTTTTTGATAAATATCAATATCACAAAAAAATTGATTAAACAAAATTAGCTTTTTCTTATCAGATAAAAGTACATTAGGCATAATTCCCCTTGTCATTAACCTTTTATGATTTTTATTGATGGAAAATATTTTTGCAAATATTTCCTTGCTTTGACTTTTGCAGAAAGATTTCCATTCGTCATTGATCCAACTTTCATTTTCAATCAGCGAACATAGATCTTTAATTTGATGAATTTTATTTATCTTCAAATCCCCCTTTAATAAACGAACACCTGGTTCTTCTTTACATTGCAACAAAGGAATAATTTCAAAAGAAATTTCAGAGCCTTTCTTCAACCTGGCATTTACGATAATACTCTCGTTCCAAAAATCCGGCTTATTTTTCCAGTCAAAAATAAAATTACCGAGGCTATAAAATATTGGAGTTGAATATTGAATTTCATAACCACTTACAATATGCGAATGATGGCCTATTATCAGATCAACCCCTATGCTGGCATAAAACCTCAGGCATTTTTGCATATTCGGCGTTGGCAAATTATAATATTCGGCACCTCCATGGTAGATCAGAATAACAAAATCAACAAGATTTTTGTTTTCTTCAATAGCTTTTATCGTATTAAATATTTCATTGGGATTTGCGCCTGCATAATTTTCCCGGGCAATATTGAATTCTCTTTCGCAAACATTTATAAAACAAATTTTGAGCCCGTTTTTATCAATGATAAGTGGTTTTTTGGCTTCTTTAATATTCATGCCTCCACCCACATAATTTACGCCATTCTCCCTAAGCAGAGACAAAGTATCAGACATCCCTTCCTGGCCAAAATCAAGTATGTGGTTATTTGCTAATGCGGCAATACTAATATTAAGATGCTTTATTAAATCAATGGACCCTGTATTAGCTTTTAAATTTGGTCCTATTTTTTTTATTTTCCTGTTGGTGTCGGTTAAAGGGCATTCTAAATTTGCAATAACCAGGTCCTGTTTCGCCAGAATTTGTGTGAGGTCTGAAAAGCCATCATATGTTTTATCTAAAATAAGTTTTTCCACCCTGTTGATAGGGCAGAGATCACCTAAGAAAGATATGTTTACTTCATTTTGCATAAAAATTATTATAAATGAAAGATTCCAAATCGTGAGATTTTATATAATAATCAAAATTATTAAAAGCAAATTGCTGCCCATTCTTTGCCATTACTTTGTAAGAATCAGGAGATAAAAGAATGCTCTCGATTTTAGATGCAATATCATCGGTATTTCCCGGTTCGCATAAAAGGGCGTGTTCATTGTTAATAATATATTTTGGAATATCACCAACTTTTGTGACTACAACAGGCCTGCCAGAAGCCAAATATTCACCCAATTTTGTCGGAAATCCACCAAGAGCCTGAATATTATCCGGACGTGCCAAAGCAAGAATTTCGGCCGATTTCAAAAACGACGGAATTTCGTCCCTATTCATTCTGCCTGTAAATATAACTGAATCCGACAATCCCTTTTCTTTAACCAGATTTTTCAAACCTGCTGTTTCAGTTTCCGAAGCATCACCAACCAACACCAATTTCACGCCTTTTACCTTTTTATTTACAAGATAAAATGACTCGATTAAATCTGAAAGACCGTCTTTATTCCCTCCCATATATCCACAATAACCTATAAACCTGTATTTGAATTTATCGGATGGTTCGGATCCAATAAACCTTTTTGCTTCAATGGTTAGCGGAAAAAGCAATACAGGAACGGATTTTCTTGTTTTCTTTTCAAAAAAAGCTTTTAAAGGTTCGGTCATTACAACCATTCCATCAAAAAGCTTATAAATAATAAAACTGTAGATATTCGCAAAAACAACTCTTTTTATCCAATTGGAACTCATGTATTGAAAAGGAAATTCACTCTTTTCCTGAATCAGTTGAAGTCTTAAAAACCAGGTAATAATTCTTACAAAAATAATTGAAAATGCTTTATTTGTTACAAGAAAAACTACAACTTTATGATCCTTTTTCTTTTCTTTTATCAGACAACCAATAAAAAGCAAATGAGCTTTGAAAAACAAAAAAAGCTTAAGAAATTTATTTACATTCCAACTTTTTACGTTTGATAATACATTATATTCAACCCCTTCAAACTTACCGGATGTTTCATTTTTCGCTGAATTAAGCCCGGGTTTAGAAGAGTAAATTATAACATGGTTACCTGATTCAACCAAACCTTTTGCATACGAAAAAAATCTGTTTGTTGCTGCCAAACCTATTGGTACAGGTTCATTTGTAAATATGGCTAAACTTATTATTTTTTTATTCCCCACCATAAATTACTTAGTCCAGCATTTCCCATTATCAATTTCAAAACTCTCCATGAAGTATTATTTATAGTGTAATCATCGGCAATACGTTTGTACCCCTTATTTTTTTTAAACTCAGAAATAGTTAAAGCAATGCTGTCCATAACGACATCGGGATCGAAACCTGTGAGTATGATGGTACCTGCATCCTGTGCTTCCGGGCGCTCCATTGAGCGGCGTAAGGAGATTGCAGGGAAATTCAGTATGGAGGATTCTTCGCTGATGGTGCCGCTATCGGATACAGCGCAGAGGGCATTCATCTGAAGATTCACGTAATCAAGAAATCCAAAGGGTTTCATGAACAGTATCCTTTCATCCATTTTCTGATCGGTCAGTAATTCTATTCTTTTGCGTGTTCTGGGGTGTGTTGAAACCACAACAGGCATATCATACTTTTCTGCCAGGGTGTTCAGCACATGAAGAATTTGCTTCAGGTTTTCTGCGTTGTCAACGTTTTCCTCCCTGTGGGCGGACACGATGAAGTAATTATTTGCTTTAAGCGACAGACTTTCCAGCGCTTTCGACGCTTTGATCTTCGGCATGTAATGTTCCAATACTTCTTTCATCGGAGTGCCTGTAAGATATATCCTGCGTTGCGGCAGGCCTTCCGCTATAAGGTGCCGGCGGGCATGTTCGGTGTAAACCAGGTTAAAGTCGGCAATATGATCTATTATCCGACGATTGATCTCCTCGGGAACATTAAAATCGAAACTTCTGTTGCCGGCTTCCATGTGAAAAACGGGAATGTGCATTCTTTTGGCCATATAGGCGGCAAGGCAGGAATTGGTATCGCCCAGCACAAGCACTGCATCTGGTTTCTCCTCTAAAAGAACTCTTTCGGAATTCCTGATAATATCACCCACTGCTGCACCCAAAGAAGATGTATCAACATTCAGGAAATGGTCGGGCTTCCGAAGTTCCAATTCTTTAAAAAAAATCTCGTTCAGTTCATAATCATAGTTCTGACCGGTGTGGACAATGATGTGGTTAACCTGATCATCCAATAATGACATGGTGCGCGAAAGCCTGATGATCTCGGGCCGCGTGCCGATTATTGTCATTATTTTTAACTTAGCTTTTGCCATTTTCAGATGTTTAAGAATTGAATTAAAATTATTGGGAATTCACAAATTCAATGATCAGACATTTTCAAAAAAAGTATCCGGGTCGTTCTGATCATAAAACTCGTTTATATAAAAAATCGTGTACAGTTCATCCTCCCCTGTGTTGGTAATATTATGCGTGTACCAGACAGGCATATCAACATAGGATGGATTGTCCCCTGAAAGTTCAAAATTAAGAATATTATCGGTTCCTATCCTCCTGAGCTGGATAAGCGCTTTGCCCTTGATGACAGCAAAGCGTTCTATTTTACGGGTGTGATAATGGTTCCCGCGTGTTATCCCCGGTTTGGTTGTGGAGAAAGAAACCTGACCGCCCAGTTCCTCTTTTATGGTTTCAACAAAAGTTCCTCTTGCATCGGTGTTTTTAACAAGGTGAACAGGGTAATGCTTCTCAATGTCCATGTAACATCTGAACGTGTTGAACAGATTGGTCTCAAAAGCATTGTTCAGTTTTGGGAATATGCCCTTTTCAAAATACAGGGATTTGAAGTTATTTAATATGGCAAGTATTTCGGTTACTTTTTTTTCTGAAGTATGTGGTATCCGCAAGCTGACGATATTTGCCGTCCTCTGTTCGTTCATGATCTGCTTGTAAATGATCTGCAGCAATTCTCCGACATAGATGAGTTTCATATCACCATCCACATCAATTCTGGGTGTTTCCTCATGGGTCAGTTGATGACAAAAGGTGGCAACCACCGAATTGTAATAAGGGTTACCGAATGGTCCGAAAACATTGGGGATCACAAGGCCTGTGAACATTGCCTTGTTTCTGTCGGCCCATTGTTCAAAAAGTTGTCGGCCTTCTTTTTTCGACCTGCCGTAGAGATTGTCTTTTTCTTCCTGAGTTGAGGATGAAAAAAGTATATGCGGTTTAGAGTTGGTCGCTTCACATGCATCTATTAACTGTTTTACAAGTTCCATATTGGTATTGTAAATTACCTCAGGATTGTTATGGCGATTCATTGCAGCAAGATGAACAATAACATCGCATTTACTAACAAAATCGTTGAGGGTTTCCAGATTCTGAAAATAATTGTCTTCAAATGGTATTCTTGTAAATTTATCAGGACTAAGACCTAAAGAAT
>Ga0118677_10011208_pt1 | contig 13510 bp, 5 predicted proteins | sample AliMusrvi5mmetaG_FD_86154 | JGI IMG/M metagenome (GOLD analysis project Ga0118677, IMG submission 86154)
ATAAGAGACAGCGAATGATCAGTCACTTCCGGACTCTGACGGATTCACCTTATTGTGGCGGTGATGCGGCATCCCAACCCTCTCTCATTTCGTGAGATTCGTGAGATTCGTGGTTCCTATCTCGGAGTTCGGGTTTATCACACTCCCATTGATACCACGGCATTCTAACACACAATGAACAAACAAACGTTTTATCCAATGATCCTGGCTGCGGCCATGGCCTCCCAGATGGCCGTGGCCGGCGAATATTATGTCGCGGCACAAGGCAATGACAACAACCCGGGCACGCTGGCCAAGCCCTTCGCGACCCTGCAGCGGGCGCAACAGGCGGCACGAAAACAGAGGTCGGAGGACAGAGGTCAGAAGTCAGTCACAGTTTTGGTGCGGGCGGGCACGTATTACCTGGCGGAACCGCTGGTGTTCACCAGTGAGGATTCCGGCGGCAAGGCGGTGCCGGTGGTCTATCAGGCGTATGGCAAGGAACAACCGGTGCTCAGCGGCGGGATGTTGCTGCGCAACCTCACGTGGCAGCCGTACAAGGATGGGATCATGATGACCAAGGTGCCTGCGGGCTTGGCCGCCGACCAATTGTTTGCCAATGGTGCGCTTCAAATCCTGGCGCGTTACCTGAACTTCGACCCCAAGGCGCGGATCTTCCACGGCTGCGCGGCGGATGCCATCAGCCCGGAGCGCGCTGCCAATTGGCAGGATCCCACCGGCGGGATCATCCACACCCTGCACGGCAACGGCTGGGGCGGCATGCATTACCGCATCACCGGCAAGGGTGCCGACAACAACGTCACCTACGAAGGCGGCTGGCAGAACAACCGCCCATCCGGCATGAACAAGGATGCGCGGTTCGTGGAAAACAACCGCCGGGTCACGCTGCGTGCTTGTCACATCACGCGGGTGGGTGGCAACGGCGTCGCCTTCATCGGCGATCCCAATGCCTGCCGCAACGGCATCCCCTGGGACAAGGGCAACGACCTCGACAAAGTCGACCGCACCGCCGGGCCCAAGACCCCCAACTACCCGGCCGACTGTGTGGTGGACGACTGCCTGATCCATGACATCGGCCAGGTGGAAAAACAAACCGCCGGCGTGACCATGGACATGGCGCAGGGCATCACCGTCCGGCATTGCTCGGTCTATGGCTTGCCCGATGAGACCGGGGTGCTTGTCATGGAGGTGCCCACCACCAGCCCGGCCGCCACTGCCGGCCTCCAAAAGGACGATGTGATTATCTCCTGCAATGATCAACCGGTGCGCACCGTGAACGACCTGGAAAAGCACCGCGCCGCAGCCGCCGGCAAGAAGTTGTCGATCACCCTCATCCGCAAACAAAAACAAATCACTCTTGGCATTTAACAAACAGCATATGAACAACATCATCAAACGCATCACCTATACCGCCATCTGTCTGGCACCGCTGGCACTGGTTCAAGCCGCCGACAAGCCCGCGCCAAGCCCGGCCAAGTACGAACCGACGGTGGACTCGCTCAAGCAGGCGGAGATCCCCGAGTGGTTCATCGACGGCAAGTTCGGCGTCTTCATGCACTGGGGGCCCGAGAGCATTCCCGGCGTGGCCTCCACCTGGTATGCCCGCTGGATGTACGAGGAAGGCAGCGACGGCTACAAGTACCATTGCGCCACCTACGGGCATCCCTCGAAGTTTGGCTACAAGGACCTTTGCAAGCTCTTCAAGGCCGAAAAATTCGACCAGGCCCAGGCAGACCGGCTCGTGAAGTTATACAAGGCGGCCGGCGCGCGTTACGTGGTGCCCGTGGCGTCGCACCATGACAACTTTGACATGTGGGACTCCAAATTCCAGCCGCGCTTCAATTCGATGGCCACGGCCGGCAAGGATATTTGCGGGATGTGGAAGAAGGCCACCGACGCCAACGGCCTGCATTTCGGCGTCGCCTCGCACGTCGCGCGCACCTACCGCTGGCTGCAGACCTCGCACGGGGCCGACAAGACCGGCCCGTTGGCGGGCGTGCCGTATGACGGCCAGGACCCGGCATACCAGGACCTCTACGGCGTGCCATGGAAGAGCAGCGATGCGGGATACGAAGGACCACAGGATGTCGGCCCGCCTGAGTTCGAGCAGAACTTAGAGGACCGCATGAAGGACCTGATCGATCGCTATCATCCCGACCTTTACTACACCGATGGCGGCCCTCCCTTCAAAGACAAGGGCTACAAAATCGTCTCCCATCTCTACAACCAAAGCCTCCAGGATCATGGCGGCAAATTGCAGGCCGTGGCCAACTTCAAGGGCGGCGGTTCCATCGGCGCCGAAAACTTCGAATTTGAATTTCCCGCCTCCCTGCAGAAGCACTTCTGGCAGACCGACAAACCCACGGGGGGTGAGTGGTACTGGCTGCGCAACCGCCACCAGGATTACAAGAAGGGCTTTGAAATTATCCATACCCTCATCGATGTGGTCAGCAAAAATGGCAATCTGCTGCTGAACGTCCCTCTAACCGGCGAGGGCGAGTTGGAAGAAGAAGTGCTCACCATGTTCAAGGATATGGAGCATGACTTCAACCTGATGGGCGAAGCCATCTTCTCCACCCGCACCTGGGAAGCGTTCGGCGAGGGCCATAAAAACTTCAACGGTATCTCCAGCGGCACGGCCGCCGATATCCGCTTCACCCGTAACAAGCCTAACACCATCCTCTATGTCACCACCATGGGCTGGCCCGGCGATGGCGCGGTGCTTAAAATCAAGACCATGGCCAAATCCCGCATCGACCTGAAGAGTTTGCAAAGCGCGACGCTGTTAAGTACCAAGGACAAGCTCAAATTCACCCAGGACGGCGAGTCACTCCAGATCACCTTGCCAGCCAAGGCCCCCTATCCATGCAGCGCCTATTCGATCAAACTGACCTTCTCCGGGCAGATTCCCGCGCTGATGCCTGCGCCCAAGTTGCTGTGGCAGGCGCAGGTCCGTGAGATTGCCGGCACCAAAGAGCGCGCCGCCTATGGACTCACTGGCGAGGGCGGCATTCTGTTGCTCGATGTGCCCGCCGGCAGTGATGCCGCCAAAGCCGGATTGAAAACGAACGATGTGATCCTCACCTGCAATGGCAAAGACCTGCTCGCCGTCGCTGACATCACTGCCATGGCCAATCAAGCCGCCGGCGGCAAGTTGGCTCTAACCATCAACCGGCAGCAGAAGTCGCTGCCGATTGATCTGCTGGATTACACCTACGTGATAAAGGAGAATCTGTGGAAGCCCGAGTACAAGACGGTGCCGCTCAGTGACCCATCGGCGGTGTTGCCGGTAAAAGTATCGGTGGATGGAGCACCGTTGACCATCGGCATCGCTGAGAATCTGGCGGATGGTAAAATCGAGTGCAACCGCGGGCCGACCTTTGCCGGCGGCGTTGACACCGGCAAGCTCAGGTTCGATCTGGGCGCAGTGAAGAGCATTGCCCGGGTCAATACCTACGCATCAGGCAATACGCATGCCAGGCAGTCGTTCACTCTCTACGGCAGCAATTCCACCACGGATCCGGGTTGGAACATCGCCGACTCCAAGGTTTATACCCCGGTCATCACGGTGGATGACCGTGGTGAGCGGACCGAACATGAGGCCACCAGCATCCGCCGCAGCGCGGACCAACCCCTCGGATCCTACCGCTGGCTGGTCTGGGCGGCGACTCCCACCATGGGTGAGATCGGCGGCCAGAACACAACGTTCGAGGAAATGCAGGTCATCCCGGCGATACCAAAGTCATAAGCAACCGTGATTTGTCAACCGAGCATGGGAAGCAGGTATCTGCATTTGAAGAGGGGAACGGGCGGCCCGCCCGTTATGGGCAACCGCTGACCATTGCCCTGCGATTCACATACACGGGCGAGCCGCCCGTGCCCCTCTTGTCATCGCCTCGTCCGCTAGAAACCACCACACTATGAAACGCCTCATCATCCCACTCATCCCGGTTCTAGCATTTCTGGCGCAGCCGCTGCGGGCGGCGGAGCCTGTATTGACTCATTTGAGGTGCGAGTACCGGGAGAATCCGCTGGGAATCGACAGCAGCATCCCGCGCCTGGCGTGGAAGATAGAAGATAGAGGTCAAAAGTCAGAGGTCAGGGGGCAGAAACAGAGCGCCTATCAGGTGCTGGTGGCCTCAAGCGAGGCGTTGCTGAAGCAAGACAAGGGCGATTTGTGGGACAGCAAGAAGGTGGCCTCCGATCAAAGCATTCAGATTGAGTATGCCGGCAAAGCTCTGGAGTCGCGGACGTATTGCCACTGGAAAGTGCGGGCGTGGCTCAGTGACGGCAAGGCGACGGCCTGGAGCGTGCCGGCTATGTGGTCGATGGGCCTGTTGAAGCCGGGAGACTGGCAGGCGAAGTGGGTCAAGGCAGGCGGCGATACTTCGCCCTGGTTGCGCAAGGAGTTCACGCTAACAGCGGTGCCGGAGCGGGCGACGGTCTTTGTGAATGTGAAGGGCGATTATGAATTATCGATCAACGGCAAAAAGGTCGGCGATGATGTGCTGATGCCGGCCGTGGCGGTTTACCGCAAGCGCACACTCTACAATACCTATGACATCAGCAAGTACCTGAAGCCCGGAACCAACTGTGTGGGCGTATGGTTGGGATTGGGCTTGTGCTATAACAGGAGGGCTCAGGAGCACATGCCCATCGCCCGGGTGCAGCTTGACATGACGGTCGGCGGACAGCGGGTGGTGGTCGGGACGGACCCCACCTGGACCTGGTTGGACAGCTCGCACACGGAATCCGGATGGGGCTGGTGCGGCAACGGGCGCGAAAGTATCGACGCGCGTCGCACCATCGATGGCTGGAACGAGGTGGGTTGCACGAAGGGTTCTTGGAAGCCTGTGGAAGAGTTTGCGGAACCCACCGGCGTGGCGACGGCCCAGGCATGCCCGCCCAACCGCATCACCAAAAAGTTTCCCATGGTGAAATGCACCGCCCTGACCTCCCGCATGTTTGAACTGGATTTCGGCACCAACCTGAACGGCTGGTTCACACTCAAGCTGCCGCAGCTCGAGGCCGGTCACAAGGTGATGATTCGCTTTGCCGACAAGCGCTTGCAGTTACCCGAAGAGGAAAAAAACTCAGGTGTCTGGAAAGTCAATACCGACCATGGATCAGCCTCGTACACGACCTTCAACCAGCAATTGGAATTCACCTCGGCTGGCAAGCCAGGCGAACAGATATGGCCCAAGCACAACTACTTCAGTTACCGGTATGCGATTGTCGAAGGACTGCCGGCCGCACCGGCACCCGGCGATGCCGAAGCGATGATGATCGAATCGAATCTGGAATCCGCCGGCACCTTCGAGTGTTCCAACGACCTGTTCAATCGCATCAACCAGGTGAACCTGTGGACGATCCGCTGCCTGAATCTCGGCGGCTACATGGTGGATTGTCCGCACCGCGAGCGGATGGGCTATGGCGGCGATGGGCAGACGTCCATCGACACGCAGATCATGAACCTGGATGCATCGGCGTTTTACACCAAGTGGACTACCGAGTGGCTGGATGATCAGAATCCCGTTACGGGCAAGTCGGCCCAATATTCACCGAATGGTTCCAACGCTGACGGCACGCCCGATGCCAACTGCTGGTTTCTCTGGGGCGGGATGGTGGATGTGATGCCTTGGAAGACCTATCTGTATTATGGTGATCGGCGCAACCTCGAACGTGCCTACGAGCCAATGGTTCGTTATCCCACCAAGTATATTGACGGCTTTCACCTGGATGGCGGCTTTCAAGGGAATGGTCAACCTTGCGATTCCGGCTGTGACTGGGTTGCGCCCCGCATCGGCATGACGGCCCCACCGGGAAGCAACCTTTTTGTCGCCTGCTATCGCACGTATCTCATGGATCTGCTGGCGAAGTCGGCCAACGCGCTTGGCAAGACCGCTGACGCTGAAAAATTCGGGAAGAGAGTCACGGATCTCAAGACGCTCATTCATTCCACTTACTATAAAGAGAATGAAAAGCTTTACGAGAGCGGTCGTGAGTTGGATCAGGCATTGCCGTTGGCGATGGGGATTGTTCCGGCTGCGCAGCGCGCCAATGTTCAGAAAGCGCTCGATGATGCCGTCATGGTCAAAAACAAAGGCCATCTGGATACCGGCATGCTTGGCACCTATTTCCTGTTGCAGTCGCTGCGGGAAACCGGGCGCAACGATCTGGCTTTCACCATGGCCAATCAGCAGGATTATCCGGGCTGGGGGTATCTGTTATCGCAGGGCATGACCACCTTTGGCGAACAGTGGGATGGCATCTGGTCCCAGATCCACGCCTGCTATCTCAGTCCCGGCGGTTGGTTCTATCAGGGGCTGGCAGGCATCTGCCCCGATGAATCCGGCCCCGGCTTCAAAAAAATCATCATCAAGCCGGCCATTGTCGGCGACCTCACCTGGGTGAAGTGCGGCTATGACTCGATTCACGGCCGCATCGTCAGCAACTGGAAGCGCGATGGGGACAAGCTGACGATGGAAGTCACGATACCGATCAACACCACCGCGACGGTGTATGTCCCGGCGAATGACGCCGCCGGAGTGACCGAGTCTAACAAGCCAGCGGCGAAGGCGGCAGGCGTGAAGTTCCTGCGCATGGAAAACCGTGCGGCGGTGTATGAGCTTGGGTCGGGATCCTATCGTTTCCAATCCGCGCTGCCGGACAAGATCAATGAAAGATAAAACGAGAACAATCATATGAAAGAAATCACAAAGATCATACCGATGTGGGTGTTGCTGGTGGCGGGTGTGATCCCCGGGCAGGCGGCGCCGATCCTGAAATCCAATGGATTGGGTGAATCCATCCACGACGGCGCTTCAGACAAGCTGCAGCTGGATTTTATCGAGCCACCCTTTTCCTATCACTCACGCCCGCTCTGGTTCTGGAACGGCAAGCTGGATGTGGCCAAGACCCAGGCCATGGTGGACGCCTGCAAGGCATCCGGCTATTGCGGCATGGGCATCCTGCCATGCAAGGGCATGGGCTTCGACTTCATGAGCCCCGAGTTTCTCAAGCAGTACAAGGCAGCAGTGGATCAAGCCGCCAAGCAGGGGATGAAGATGTGCCTTTACGATGAATTCTGGTTCCCCAGCGGTTCAGCCGGCGGCTTGCTTGGCAGCCGCCATCCGGAAGCCCTCGGCAAGCGCCTTGACATGCTCGCGACGGATATCACCGGACCCAAGGAGTTTTCACAGCCGGTGCCGGACGGAACCCTCATGGGGGTAGTCGCCATGGAAACTTCCACCTGGAAACGCCTCAATATCACTGCCAACGTCAAGGATTCAACCCTGCGCTGGAACGTGCCGGCCGGGGACTGGAAAATCATGACCTTCACCTGCGTTCGCGACGGCGGCGCAGGCTTGGTGGATTATCTGGAACCGAAAGCCGTGCAGGCCTTCATCTCGCTGACCTATCAGGCCTACCATGACGCCATGCCGGAGCATTTCGGCACCACCATCGACGGCGCTTTTTACGACGAACCGGCCATGTATCACGTCAAGGGTGGCCGCGCTTGGACCGACAACTTCAATACGCGCTTTATTGAGCGGTATAAGTCAGACCCTGTCGTTCTCTATCCTGCGCTGTGGATGGATATCGGACCGGACACCGCGGCGGCCCGCAACGCGCTCTTCGGCATGCGCTCCGAACTCTTCGCCACCGGTTTCGTCAAAACCATCAACGACTGGTGCGCCGCCCATCACATGGGCCTCACCGGCCACGCCGACCAGGAGGAACTGGTCAACCCCGTCATCGGCGGCGTCGGCGACCTGATTAAGGCATTCAAATACCAGAGCATGCCGGGCATCGACCAGGTCTTCGGCTATGGTCGTGCCTCCCGTGCCTACAAGGTGGTCAGTTCCGCCGCCTCTAACTACGACCGGCCACAGGTGATGACGGAATGTTACGGCGGCATGGATCTGCCCCTGCCCAATCTCTACAAGGAAGCCATGGACCAGTTCGCCAAGGGCATCAACACCATGGTGCCTCACGCCGTCTGGTACGACCCGAAAGCTATCATATTCAAACCCAACCTGTCGCCGGGGGATCCGCAATATGGGCCCGAATTGCCGCCCTACAACCAGTACATTGGACGCCTCCAGCGCATGTTACAGGGAGGGCGTCATGTCGCCGACATCGGCGTGCTCTATCCGATCGCCACGCTGCAGGCGGGTTCCTGGTTCGGTCCCGGCGATCCCTATCAGGGTTGCGTGGATATTCCCGAGGCCGATTACATGCAGGTGGGCGAGGCATTGTCCCTGGGGGTGCGCCGCGACTTCACCTACGTCCATCCCGAAGTCCTCGCGGAGCGTTGCACGGTCGACGGCGCCGCGCTCGCCCTGAACAACACGGTGAATCACGAGCGCTGGCGCGCCTTCATCATTCCCAGCTCGCGCTGCATCAATGTCGGCACCCTGCGCCGCATCAAACAATTCTACGACCAGGGAGGCATGGTCATCGCCACCACGCGCCTGCCGGACAGCGCGGCCGAGCCGGGCGCGGATGACGAAGTCCGCCGTCTGGTGACGGCGATCTTCGGCGACCGGGCAGCATGCCACCGCAACGCCAAGGGCGGCAAGGCCTGGTTTCTTCCCACACCGAACGTGGCGGCCCTCAACGCCGTCCTCTACGAGGCGCTGCCGGACGGCGACGTGGTGATCGGCCAGGATCTAACAACAACTGGCGGGAACTTCTCCTATATCCACAAGGTGAAGGATGGACGCTCGCTGGTTTTCCTAGCCAATTCCTCCGATGGAGCCGTGGATACCTGGGTGAGTTTGCGCGGCAAACTGGTACCCGAAATTTGGAATCCGCACGACGGCAGGATGGGTCCTAGCGAGTATGAGCATGTCGCCGGCAAAGTGGGCACGGTCACACGGGTGCATGTGAAACTGCCGCCGGTCCATTCCATGTTTTTGGTGGCGACCGCCAGCGTGACGAATGAAAAGTAAAATCACACGACCTGGGTCCGGACAAGTTCAATGAAAAATAAAACGAAGACAATCATATGAAAGAAATAACAAAGATAATACCGATGTGTGTGTTGCTGGTGGCAGGTGTGATCCCCGGGCTGGCGGCTCCGGCCAAGGTGGACGATCCGGCCGGGGTTCTTAAAAACCCCATTCCGGATAAATTGATCGTGCTCACCTTCGACGATGGACCGGTCAGCGGGTACACGGTGGTGGCACCGATCCTTAAATCCCACGGGTTCAACGGCTCATTTTATGTCTGCGACTTCGATTCGTTTCAGACGCGCAAGGACTGGTATATGACCTTCAGGCAGATGCAGAAGCTGGCTGACCAGGGATTTGAAATCGGCAACCACTCAGCAGGTCATTTCTCGGGTCTTCAGGCCATGATGAAAATGGAGGATGAGCTGCTGGCGCACAGTGTTGCCAAGCCGAAGACGATTGCCTGGCCAATTCATCAGGCGGATGTCAAGTCTTTTCCTGAGCTGGCGGCGGCGGGATACATCTTCGCACGGGGCGGGCATAACCGCGCCTATCGGCCGACGGTGGACAATCCTTTCGAGATCCCCTCCATGTGGTGCGACAGCCCCGATGGATTTGTCAAAATGGTGCGTCAGGCTGCGGGCGGAAATATCGTGGCGATCTGTTACCATGGCGTGCCGGATATGGAGCACCCCGGTGTTTCCCTGGACCCGGAGGTCTTCAAGGCGCAGATGCAGTACTTGAAGGACAATCATTACAAGGCCATCGGCTTGCGCGATCTGGCCGAATACATTGATCCGGTTAAAGCCGCAAAGCTGCCGCCAACGGCAAACGAAATCAAGGAGGCCGAACCTGTTACGCTCGCGGAAGAGATCAAGCCCTATGCGAGTTCCGGCATGGCACTCCAACATTTTGGTTTCCCCAACCTGCCTGGTGGTCAAATTGAAAACACAACGATTCGTGTGACAGTTCCCTACGCACTGGATGTGACCGCCATCGCGCCCGTCGTCAGGTTGCCTGACGGTGCCTCGATCGTTCCGGGACCGGAAGTTGCAAGGGACTTCAGCAAGCCGCAGACATACACCGTTGCCGGCAAGGACGGCTCACCGATGATCTATACCGTGATTGTGAACAAGGTCGCTGCCAGTCCCGACAAAGACATGCTGGAATTTATCATGCCGGGCGCGGGCTCAATCCCGATTTCCAGCACGAACATGGGTGTGTCCGTGCCCATCAATACGGATGTGACAAAACTCGCGCCGACCTTTACGGTATCGCCTTTCGCCCAGGTGGTTCCTGCATCAGGCACGCCGCGTGATTTCACCAAACCGCAGACCTACACCGTCACCGCTCAGGATGGTTCATCACAGCTCTATACCGTTGCCGTGGTCAAGATCAGCCAGCCGAACACGTTCATCTGGGGCAAGGCGGAGACTGGCAATTGGAGCGATGCCTCGAAGTGGTCGAACAACCTGGCCAGCGGATCCGAACCCATTGCCGACGGTCAAAAGGATTATGTTCTAACATTCAATCAGCCCGGCAAAGACAATGTCACCCACGACCTTGCCGATGGCTTTCTGATCAACCAACTCAACCTGGAAAAGAAGGATCAGGGGAATTTCACTTTGACCGGTAAGAGTCTGACATTTGCCAAAAACACCGCTGCCGACGTTCTGCCTGGAATCATGCAGCGCTTTCTCAGTCAGAAGGATGAGCTTGATCTGCCCATCAAACTCGCATCAGACATTCACGTGGTTGCCCCTGAGCGATGCTTCCTGAGGGTGAGTGGCGTCATCTCCGGCGATGGTCGTTTGATCTATGACGGGGGTGGCACGATCTTTGACGGCGGGGCTAACGCGAATTTCAGCGTCTTGTTCATCGCCACCAAAGGAACCAATACCTACCGCGGTGGAACCATCATCAACGGGGGGCGCGTCTGGCAGTATTGTAAAGATCAGCCGCTTGGAACGGGTTCTGTCACCCTGAATGGCGGCCAGCTTATTTGTGGCAAAATGACCAATCCTTTGATCGTGAATGGCGGCCGCATCGCCGGTGGCGGCACGGAGTGGGACGCCCCCATTACCGTCAACGTGATTGCCATGCTTAACGGATCGTGCAGTTTCAATCAAACGAGTGGTGGCATCAGCGGCCCCGGCGGTCTGACCATGGAAGGTACCCAGTCCACCTGGTCCATTGTCAACCAGGGCGTTGTGTCCCTCTATGGCACAAACACCTATACCGGTCCGACCACCATCCTGCAGGGAGCCATCGCGGTGAAAAAGGCCGTGGCGCTTTACAATGCGGATTCGACGAAGTGGACCCCGGCGAACATCATTGTCAAAAAAGCGGCTACGCTTTCGCTTAGCGCAGGCGGCCCCGGCGAGTTCACCGGCGATCAAGTTGGAACGTTGCTCAAGAATCTCACGACTTCGATCAACAACAATGGCATGATGGCGGGTTCGTATATATCTCTGGAGCTGTCCAATGCTCATGAACCGGTAACCGTTTCGGCGGACATTGCGGATTCAAAGGGGCCCGGAGGCGGACCCATGTTTATCAAGAAGAGCGGATCAGGCACGCTTCAGCTCTCTGGCAAAAACAGCTACTCCGGCCAGACGATACTTGAGACCGGCACGCTCAACGTGGCCTCGCTCAACTGTGTCTTCAAGGGCAAGGCCAGCAGCAGCCTCGGCGCGCCGATTGATATCGAGGCTGGCGAGATCGTCATTGGCGAACAGGAAAAGGATGGCGAGTGCGCGCTGATTTATACTGGAACCGGAGAAACCACCGACCGCGTGATGAATCTGGCGGGCAGGAATTCCACCATGACGTTTGACCAATCCGGCAGCGGTCTGCTCAAGCTCACCAGTGATCTATTGATCTCCGGTTATGGCACCGACAAAACCATCGTGCTCGCCGGTGACAGCGCCGGCACGGGCGAATTCGCCGGCAGCATCGTCAATCCTTATGATCGTGCGGGCAAGGCGATCACCTCGCTCACCAAGTCCGGCAAGGGCACCTGGTCGCTCTCCGGCACCAACACCTACACGGGTTCGACAACAATCAAGCAGGGCACCCTGTCACTCGCCAATCCCCGCGGTCTGAGTGACAAGACGGAGGTCAGTCTTTCTGAAGGCACGATGCTGGATCTCAACTACAAGGGTGAAATGCGCATTAGCAAGCTCTATCTCGATGGCAGGTTGCAGCCCGCAGGCATCTATAGCGCGGCGAATGCTCCCAAGTTCGTCAAGGGCAAAGGGGTTCTGAGGAATCAAGGTTAAACAAAGTTCAATTCATCCAATGAAAATTCATCCATGCTTCCGACACCTGCCGGTCCTTGCAGTCCGCCAGAGGTCACGACCGCTCTCCGTCAAGCTGAAAATGGCAGGTCTTGTGCTGGCGTTGTCGGCCCCCATGCTGACAGCCGACATCATCAGTGAATTTGCCAGCCCGCCATCGAAGTACCGGCCGACGCCGCTGTATTGGCTGAATGGCAAGATTGAGAATTCGGTGATCGATTCTCAGTTGACCCAGTTCCGCGACAAGGACGGCTATGGCAGTGTGGCCATCCTGCCTGTCACCGAATATTGGGAGCCGGAATTCATGGGGAAATACGGTCACATCCTCGCCAAACTCGACGAGCTGGGCATGTGGGCGATTTTCTGTGACGACCAAAGCTTTCCGTCCGGAACCGCAGGCGGCGAGATCGGCAAGAACTATCCGGAGTTTTGTTCCCGCCAGATCAACAAGGCCGAACAGGATGTGACGGGCCCGCTGGATTATCAGGCGGAGGTGCCCGCCGGTGTGCTGATGGGCTGCGTGGCCATGAACAACAGCAACCACGCCGAGCGGATCGACATCACCGCGGGTGTGAGCAATGGCAAGCTCTCGTGGAAGGCCCCCGCTGGCAATTGGAAGATCATGATGTTTTCCTCGCGCAGGGATTTTGCCATGAATCGGAAAGACCCCAATATTAACCTCGATTACCTCAATCCGCAGGCGGTCGATAAGTGGATCAGCCTGACCTACCAGCGGTTTTTCGACAAGTTCCCCACGCATTTCGGCACGACGATCAAGAGTTCCTTCTATGATGACATCTCGCTCTATCAGGCCAGCCCAGACGTTTGGAACGGCAACGACCGCCGCTGCTGGACGGATGGATACAATGCCGAGTTTAAGAAGAAATTCGGCATGAGTCCGGTCGAGTTCTATCCGGCGATGTGGTATGACATCGGTCCGGCGACGGCGGCGGCCCGCAGCATGCTCTTCGGCCTGCGCGCGGAATTGCTCTCCGTGAGTTTTGTCAAACGGGTCGCCGACTGGTGTGCGGCGCACAAGATCGACGCATCCGGCCATCCGGCCGGGGACTACGAAGTTTCGCCGATGGGGTTCTCTGGCGACGCGCTCAAATTCTATCAACACGCGCAACGCCCGCTGGTTGACGTGATCGGCGGCTACGGCTCCAAGCGCGACGGCTACAAACTGTCGGGCTCTGCGGCGTTTCTTTATGACAAGCCGATTCTGCAGTGTGAGACCTACGGCGCCTTCGAGAA
>Ga0118677_10011210_pt1 | contig 13510 bp, 12 predicted proteins | sample AliMusrvi5mmetaG_FD_86154 | JGI IMG/M metagenome (GOLD analysis project Ga0118677, IMG submission 86154)
GTATCAATATTTTGAATTATTTTAAGGCGTTCATGCTGAGGCACGTATTTATCTAATACATCACGCAATTCAATGTTCATGAATCTGAGATTGTCCTGAATTTCACCTAATAACTTTTCTGCACGCTCTTGTTGGGTTTTAGCAATACGCCATTGCGCTATGGCAATACTGCCAGCTATTAATGCCGCAAGTGCTAACACTCCCATACTCAATGCAATTTTACGAAAGCGCTGAGTTGCCTGCTGCGCTTTGTGGAGTTGATAAATCTTATCGCGTTGCGTGAGTTGTTCTAAGGGCACACCTAAGATACCGGCAATAATTTTGAGCCTAGCATTGTTGATTTGTTCTTCGTAAAGATTTGCTAATCGTTCGGCATCTGTTTTGTTTCGATCTTGTTTAAGCAGTAACTTTTTATAGACATTCGGATTAGTAATGCCTTTACTACCATCGGGCAACCGAAAATTGGCGGCGATAGGTTCGCTAGGGTTATCTATATCAAGTTGATCATCAACAGTCAGTGCGTATTGTAGAGCTGACGGAAAGCACTCTAAGGTTTCACGGTGATCTAGATCTTCGATTTTAGCCGCGTCAATAGATGCATTTGGCTCACCTTCAATTAAAGCTGCCATGATACGACCGGCTTTTTCTGTGCGCTTAAAGTGCAGAATTTCTTCATTAACATAACGACTTTGCACAGCACCAGGTGAGCACAACACGATGAGAAAACGTGACCGATCCAAGGCTTGGGTAATGGCTGACGATAAATCTGCTTCAGCGGGTAGCGAAACTTCATCAAGAAAAACAGGATATATCTGAGCAGGAATTATTTCACCGCGCAGGTTGGTAGTGCCAATGAGGTCATCTGGCACATCATAAACTTCCAGTTGATTATGCAGCCAAGTAGCCCATTGCTGATCTTCTTCGGTGTTGTCAGAATGGCGGTAAGAAATGAATGCTAGATATTCCTGTTGGGGCGTAGCTCTTTCATCCTGCAATTTATGATTCATTAGCCCTCTTTTAATTAAATTATTATTATTTTTTTTGATGGAACATTCATATTATCTATCAAAGCATATAGCTAAATGGTAAATATCAACACTTACAAACTAATTCTGCAAAAATCATTCTTTGCCAGTTAAGCATTACCTATGCCGCTTAGCTCCAAGCTATCATGAAAATGATCCTAAATAAGTATTTAGATAGTTTACTTAATTAATACGTCAGATGATGACGTTATTTAATTCAGCCATAAGTAAAATTATGGCCTTTTTAATAAGCCCAATATAATCAACATGCCAAATTACTTATAAGAGAGCTAGAGTATTGAATTTATTGCCTAAGACTCAGTATAGTTATTTGAAGCCGTGCCAAAACCTTGGTAGACTGAGCGCTCTTAAAGCTGGTCTGTTTACAATAAAACTTCACAACTCTTTTTGGGAGAATCTTATGAAATTCATGTCCGTTGTATTGTTGCTCGCTACTTCAATTAATCTTGCTAACGCTGTTGAGGTGGAGTGGTGTCCTATTAACAGCAATGGACAACAAGTATCAACCTCTTGTTGGTCAAGCTTAGATAATTGCCAGAGAATGGAACACACTGATATATATAAAGACATTACCTGCATAGCCGTACCGAAGAAATAATAGGTCTATATGAAGCTTATGCTTCAACCTCATGTGCTGAGTCGTCATTTTAACAGGGAATGAAAACAGCACGCTTGACGCTAAAATAGCTACTAGATATCTTTCCTAAATATGACTCTAAGTGAATCGTAGTGGGTAAGCCGTTATTCCAGCATGGACTGCCGGAAACCAGTTGCTATGGATGGCAATAGGTCACATCACTATAAGTTTCATTATATGCACTCTACTATTCGATATGTACATATTATGATAGGCTTTAAAAAAACCATTTTTTACGAGGTGATTCATGTCTGCTTTACTTACAAAAACGCATTACACCGTCGAAGACTATTTAACACTGGAGCGTAGCGCGTCTTATAAAAGCGAATACCGCGACGGTCAAATTTATGCAATGACCGGTGCAAGCCGAAAGCATAATCTGGTTTCTGGAAATATTTATCGGGAACTCAGTCTGCAACTCAAAAAACGCCCCTGCGAAGCCTATATTAACGATATGCGCGTCAAAGCCGCAGAAGCATCAAGCTACCATTATCCAGATGTCGCCGTTGTGTGCGGCACACCGCAATTTGAGGATGCGCAAGTAGATACTTTGCTCAACCCTACGGTACTGATTGAAGTGCTATCCCCCTCCACCGAAGCTTATGACCGAGGCAGTAAGTTCGCCCATTATCGTAAAATTGCTTCATTACGAGAATATCTATTGGTTGCACAAGACCAGCCCAACATCGAACGCTATGTGCGACAAGGCGACGTTTGGATATTATCAGAAGCAACGGGAATTGAGGCCTCCATGTCATTAGATAGCATCGACTGCGTACTTAGTTTGCGTGAGGTTTATGACAAGGTTGTGGATGTTGTTGATTAATAAAATTGTCTGGCGTCCTCTATTACGTTATTAATAATGAAGAAAACTCAGGTAGAAATTTATCCATCAAGGCGGTAGTTCTAATCAGGACGGGAAGAAGATAATACCTGATAACGTCGCATACCTAGTATTTTTAGAAACTCATTAAAATGACTAAAAGAAATTGATGAACTCTCCAGTTAATGTATTAATTAATAATATTATTCATGCTTTTGAGAATACGAATTCAATCAGCTTAAGTATGTGTACAAAAGCCATTAATTCTAAATTAGTAAACAGACAAATTGATTACGATAACGGATTTAATAAAGTGATGGCGCCACATGGAAATAAGAAAAACAGAGAAATTTATCTTCAGGAAACTTATCTTTCTTATCTTTGGTCGTTAATCTACTCAATATTTGTAATCTATGAAGAAGGTGTTCAAAAACCCCTAATAAATAACCGATTTAATGGGAAAATTGATTTTACAAGTCCTTTACTTTGTCGAGCACGTCGCTTATATGAATGGTCAATTTCCTTGACGACTAACTATTCAAAATGGGATGAGGAACTACCAAATCCAAGAAATTATATCAACGATGACGAGAAATTTTATACAGAGCGAACTAACGCGATCTTTCAAAATGCTGTTGCCTTCATTCTATTTCATGAATACGCTCATCTAACATTTGGGCATGATTCCTATTTTGATGCAACTCCAAATAATGACTGGACTGATACTCAAAAATCAGAACGAATTCAACTTGAAAATGAGGCAGATAATTTCGCTTTTGAAATGTTAATTAGTTCTGACGAACTAGATATAACCAAACTAACTAAAGGCATTTCAGTAATAATGGCAAATATTAGTTCACTCCTAATTGTCAATGAGTCAAGTTTACTTACACAAAATACACATCCAGATTTAGATGATAGATTACACAGAATATTTATAAAATTAAATCTTGAGGAAGAAACAAATCAGTTTTATTGTTGGTATTTAGGTTGCTTGGCTATCAGATTATTTTTAATGAAACATGGGGAAGAAGATACATCTCAACAACAAGATACAGCGCAAGATGCATTTACTCACTACTTAGAGTTATTAGATGAACTAAAAATGAGGTTTACTTTTTAAAATAGTGGTACGTCTCCTATTACGCATGCTAATAATTGTATTAGGATGCTCTTCACCAAAAACTTGTCACGTATTCAAAGCACAATACACTTTAAAGGAAGAGCATCATTGTAATTTCCTTGATTATAAAAATATAAAAATATAAAAACTGAAATTATACTGGCTGTTAGCAAGCCATATTCTAAATGCGACTCAAAATTTTCAAATATTCCTTAATATCATGCTGACTTTCAGATAGACTGCTGTATTTTTCTAAGGTCTCATTGATTTTGAAATTAGCATAGTCTCTTAATTTAACGCCATCTTTTGATATTCCAAAATTTTCCGGTTTTCTATCTGTCCACCATGAAGGAATATCTATACTATTTCTATCTTGTGGGACTGTATCACGGAGGTATTCCATAATCAGATATTTTCCAGAATAACTAATACTGAAAATCTCACCAAGCAATTTTTTGTTTTCTGACATTTGATAGATTATGTATTCATTCCAATTGGATACATTAGATGAACCGTAACTTATTTTTATAACTTTTTCAGAACAACCATTAACTTTATAAACTTTTCTTGTTGTTCCTTTACCAAGGTAATTTTTGTCGCATAATAATCCATCGAATTCGCAATCATCCGAAAATAAATCCGGTATTTTCAAAGACTCATGCGAGAATAATTTTTTAATTTTTATGACAAACTTCCAACCAAAAGACATCGTAGTACGTAACATAGATCGCAAGCTATAGATTAATCTACTCATCACGACCTACTGTTATTTGCTTTAATTGCATAAGCTATATTTTTCGCAGCCTGTGCAAGCTGTATTTGAACATTCGCAATATTATTAATCTGTCTTTCATTATAAGTAAGCGTTCCATCACGATACTTCTTCAACTCTTCTAAGGTTTCGTTTAAACTTCTTATCCAAACTTCTTGACAAGAAATTAGTTCATTAATTTTATCTTTATCCATACTATTTTTCATCTAGATTAATATTCTTAACTACTTATTTTGCACAGGTTATAGATCTATATAAGCTTCTTACTTCATATCATCTAAAACATATCACCTTAAAATAATCAATATCACATTTCATTACAACAAAATTTCATAAATATCTTACAGAGCCTAGTTTTTCTAATACTCCCCATGCATAGCTTTTAAATCAATCATCCTTTCTTTAATTAATTTAGTATCAGAATGGCCCTCACCTAATAGATTGATTGTTATTACTAAGGCACTTTGATACACAAGAGATGCTTCTTCGTAAACTCCTTTTTTTGTCAATGTCAATCCCAACGCACTCAAACTATCTGCTAATTCAAGAGATTCAGAACCATGCAATTTCTCTCTTAATTTCAATACCTTACGCAACATAAACTCTGCTTCTTCATATTTTCCACTTTCACGCAAACAGACGCCATAAATATGCATTGATAAATGAGTATCAGGATCATCGTTTCCAAGCTCTTTTTCACAACTTGATAATTCGAGACGATAAAATTTCACTGCTTCAGTTAAATTACCTGAGTCAAATAAGCATCCTGCGAGTCGAAACATACAAGTTCTTGTAATTTGATGATCTAACTCTAATGATTGTTCAAAAATAACAAGTGCTCGACGTAACAGTGGCTCAGCAGTTACATAATCACCTAGATTTTGAAACAAACCCCCAAGTTTATTTAAACTAAAGCCAGTATGAGGATGATTAACTCCCAATACATCTTCAAATATTACTAATGCTCGTTCGTGTAATACCTTTGCTTTGACCAAATCAGATGAATCTCCAGTCTTAGCTAGAAAATCAGCAAAATTACTCAGCCTGTAAGCAAAAACAGGATGATCAGACCCTAATGCTTTTTCGCTTATCGGCAATGCACGCATATACAAGGATCTTGCAACTTCAAAATCTTCTAGGCTCCCTGTTTCAGAGAGATAACAGGCAAAATCATCAAGAACGATTGCCACATGGGGATGATCAACCCCTAATGTTTTTTCACGTATTAGTAATGAACGTTTATATAACAGTCGTGCTTTAACAAAATCTAACTCATCGCCAGTTTCAGTTAAATAATTAGCCAAATTATGTAAGCTATCAGCAACATCTGAGTGCTCCAACCCTAGAACTTTTTCACGTATTGCTAATGCTTTTTCATGCAAAAATCTTGCACTGCTAAAATCATTAGAGTTACCTGTTTTATCAAGATACATGGCCAAATTACTTAAGCTTCGCGCAACATCAGGATGATTAAATCCGCAAACATTTTCTCGTATTTCTAATGCACGTTCATACAATGACCTGACATTGTTATAATGAACAACCTCTCGCGATTCATACAAACATAATGCTAAATTATTAAGACTTAGTGCAACTGTTGGGTGATTTGGGCCAAATGCCTTTTCATTTATAGCTAATGCGCGTTCAAACAAAGTTCTAGCCACTGCTAAATCATTTGAATCACCTGTTTCCCATAGATTGAATGCCAAATTATTAAGACTGGTTGCAACATCGGGGTGATCTGACCCCAATGAGTTTTCCCGAATCAGCAACGCACGTTCACACAAAGGTTTCGCTTTGGCAATAGCCTCTAAAGTACCGGCATGAGCGATTAACAACGACAAATTACTAAGCCCGGTAGCAACACCTTGTTGATCTGATTCAGAATCGTTTTCCCATATTTCCACGGCGCGTTTTTGTAAGGATATTACTAGTTCAAAATCTTCGTGACTACTCCTATCAGAGAGATGCTGTGCCAAATTATTAAAACTTTCAGCTACAGCAACATGATTTGGCCCAAGTAATTTTTCTCGTATTGCCAGTGCTCTCTCATGCAGCATTTTAACTTCTGCGAAACTTCCTTTATCACTTAACAATATAGCCAATTCATTTAAACTCTTCGCAATATCGATATGTTCAGACTCTAAATTATGCTCTCTAATTGCCAATGATCGTCGGAGCAATGTTTCTCCATCAGTATATTGAGCAATATGATGAAAAAAACCTGCTACTAAATACAAAAAATCTGCAGTTTTCAGATTATCGGGACCAAAACACAAATCATGTAAGCGAATACCAAACCAACCCCAAGCCTCCTGTTGTGAATGTCGAGAGGGTTGATTTTCTAATTCAATAACTTCTATAATTTTCTTAACATATTTATCAATTGGATCAAAATTGATTAGTCGTAATAAATCCTCATCCGACCACTGCTTTAATTGCTCTGGTAATTCCATCGCCATAAAACTATCTAAGCAACTGACTAAATTCTCTGTTTGAGTAAACTGCTCCCACAACACTTTACCTAATACCTGATGACCATTATCGATCTCTACAAAGTAATCAGCCCCTGCACTCTTCTCATCCAATAACCAATCTTGCAAGCTTTTATGAAACAGAGCAACACCTTGATCGGTAATAGTCAGGTAACTGCCCAAGCGCTCAAGCACTTTAGCTCTCTGGCGTTTAGTGTAATTTAATAGAGTTTCTATATCGCTGGTGGGAATCGGTCGAGAGGATGCAACTAATATTTCCAATACCGGTAATAGCTCTTGCTCATAGTGATGGGTATCAGGGTAACGGTATTTAAATTCTCTTAAATACAAAGCACTTAAGCCTTTGGGGAGATCATTCAACTGTTTTATGTCGATTATGTTTTGTTGTATGGCGGCTTGTAATTGCCTTACATATAAAAAGTTACCTTGTGCGGCTATTAATATCTGCTGTTGTGCCTGAAGTAACTCTGCATCATCTAAGCCTAAGGTAGGCAACCAATGTTGGATATACGTTTCAACATCGTCTTGATTACGCGGATCATCCGCATTAATTTCATGCAGGCCAAATTGTTCTAATTGACCACGAATAGCAGATTCTGGCCGACTGGTGACTACCCAACCTAACCAATCGGGTAACTTGCTTAACTGTGAGGCAATTAATTCCGTCAGTTCACTTTGACCATTTTGTAAAGTTTCATCGAGCGCATCAATAACAATCAATTGTCTGGGGCGATTGCCATTAATGGCATAGCGCAAGGGATTGGCTAATAAATAATCAAACAGATCCACCGGATTCTTGCGATCTAAGTCTTTTATTTCGGGTTGATTAAGTAGATGGCGCCGATAATCGGGTAAGCGAGTGGCTAATTGAAAAGCAATCGAACGAATCACTCGCGTGGGATCTCTGCGCTCTGGACTGTTATAGCGACAAAATTGTGCCGCGATCACTTGTGCTTTATTGCTATGTGCCAACCATGCCACCACCGCACTTTTACCCATACCCGGGCCACCACTTAAACAAAAAATACGTGAGCTTCTGTCACCTTCTCGCCAGGTATTAATTTCATCCAACAGCCATTGGCGCCCTGTAAAGCCTGGCAAGCGACTATTGATATCAGGGGTACAATCTAAGGGTAATAAATATTCCTCAAGCTGACTAATCTCACCGGCAAAGCGTTGGTTATCAGGATGATCAATCACCGCACAGATTTGTGTAAAGCGTTCTACATACCATGCTTCAAAAGCATTAGGATCAGCTTGTTGACGTGCTTGCCAATCGTGCATATCTAACCATTGCAAATGGCTCACCGATATCGGTAGACTTATATCAACTTCGGGTTGAACCAGAATGGTAAAGACATAGGCTTTTCCTGCACCTAAAGCGATAGCAATTTCATCCCTACAAACCCCAGGATCACGAGTGGAATGCTCTGATAAAAAAGCGAGTACTTGATCACTCCCTATAATCCCTTCGGTGACTTCGCGTCGCCAATCATCACCAAATTCAATACGCTCACGATCTAACCAAACCTCATGACCTAAGTGAGCAAGATCTGTTTTAATGCGTAAGACTAACGCTTCTGCTGCGTTATCATGGCCGTAACTGAGGAAAATCTTCATGTGATCACTATCCGTGCTGTATGTTTAGCAAGTTGTTAATTTTTGAATGAATTATAAAATACATTATTGCAAGAGGGTGCATCTATTTTAGAAGAAGCCAATACATAGAGATTAGATGTAATACCCTTAGCTTTGTGTCATGTTTATAGAATTAAAAACTTGTCTTTTAGTGCGTAATACTATAATTTTGCAACAGGAGGTCATTTGGATGAGCATTGCACAAACCGTACAACAAAGTCTTGAGAATATTCCTGCGGGTAAGATTTTCAGCTATCAAGAATTACCAGATTACGCGAAATCACCAGGTGCTGTCATTAAGGCGGTAAGTCGCTTGGTAGAAGAAAAGCGTTTAGAGCGATTTTCCAAAGGAAAATTTTATATTCCTAAAAAAGGCTTATTAGGTTCATGCAAACCTTCAGATAGTGAACTACTGCGCACCATGCTCTACAAAGATGGTCGCTTGCGCGGCTATATTACCGGCTTGTCCTTGTTTAACCAACTCGGCTTAACCACCCAGGTGCCACGAACAATTACACTCGCCATCAATGGTGGTCGCCAGGAAAAAGAATTCGGCACCATCAAAATTAAAACGCAAGTTACGCGTGTGCCTATTGAAGAAAAAGATGTGTTGCCACTGCAATATCTTGACGCACTCAAGCAAATCAAAATCATACCTGATTCAGACATTAATCTGTCTTTGAAGATTCTAAAGAAGAAAGTTTCTGAACTGCCCAAAGAGAACCAAGTCAGGCTTGTTTCTCTTGCTGAAAAATACTATGGACCACAAGTACGGGCTTTAATCGGCCTAATATATTCCAGCCTTAATTTAACGGTTCCACAGAGTTTAGCGATTTCGCTCAATCCAACGACAACCTACAAATTAACCTTGGATCAAAAGGACTGGCCAATGGCTGGGGGATGGCACATTCGATGATGCGATTACATGAAGATGTAGAAGCATTTTTGGATCTAGTGCAAGCCACATCAGAAAACATGAGCTTGCCACAGGTATACATTGAAAAAGATTACTGGGTAACAAAGGCATTGAAACACCTTTCTGAGTCTACTCATGGTAAGCGCGTAGCGCCACCATCTTAAAATATTCCATATGCACTGCTATCCTTCAGTTTTTTTCTGAGGATATCTCATGTTATTAAACGACCGGCAGTTAAAACACATTAAATTATGGCAAGCGAGTAGAGTTTCGCAAACGGTTTATTGCCAAAACAATGGACTGAATAAAAAAACGTTTTCAAGATGGCTTTGCAATTACCAAGCGCTTTCCCAAGTAACAATACCTTCATTGATTGCAATTGATGTTACATCACCCGTTACAATTCCACTAGAAACAAGTGAGCCCTTACGACTGAGGTTAGTCAATGGACTGTTATTGGAACTGCCAAGTACCTCGTCGCCGCGCTGGCTTGCAGAGCTATTACAGTGCCTAGATTAATAACAAATCCTACTGCTATTTGGTTGGCCGTAGAGCCGGTGGATATGCGGCGCGGCATAGATGGCTTGTCGATGATTGCCCAGCAAGCTTTAGGTAAAGCGCCTAGCTCCGGCGCCGCAATTGTGTTCCGTAACCGCCGTGGCAATCGTATCAAAGTGTTACTCTGGGATGGTGCTGGCGTGTGGTTGTGTCAGCGTCGCTTACATGAAGGCCATTTTGTTTGGCCAAAGTCCACAGACACGTGTTTTTCAGTCACCTTTGAGCAATGGCAGTGGTTAATTGCAGGCGTCAATTGGCAGCGATTATCAGCCATTCTGCCCACAGATTTACAGGTGTAAAACATAGTTTTTAGTCAGAAAATTTTACGCATAAACCCAGTAATGACGTGGCTTACATGGATTTATTTGTTATAATAGCAGCATGAAATCACTTAGCCAATTTGAACAGATTGACCTTGAATCCGCCTCTAAAACCCAGATGGCAGACATGGTTCGAGCGCTGCTCAAACAGGCTAATAAAGATGCGCAAGACATTCAACGAAAAGAAGATAAAATTCAAGCGCTGACTTACGAACTATCCTACCTGCGCAGAATAAGATACGGCGCCAAAACCGAAGCTTTTAGCCAACTACAAAAGGATCTGTTTGAGGAGTCTTTGGACGAAGACTTGGCAGCCACTGCGGCGGCACTGGACGCACTAAACGCTAGCGAGCCTGTCCTCACTGAGCGCAAACCTAAACGGCCTCGCGCTGGACGTCAGCCATTGCCTGAACATTTGCCTCGTATTGAATTTCGGCACGAACCCGAATCTTGCCAATGTGGACGCTGTGGCAGTGACTTAATCAAGATTCGTGAAGATGTCACCGAACAATTGGATGTCGTGCCTGCTGTATTTACTGTGCATCGCCACATCCGCCCCCAATATGCTTGTAAGGCCTGCGAAACCATCATCGCCGCACCGATTCCGGCGGCTGTTATTGATGGCGGCATGGCCACAGTGGGGCTATTAACTTGGGTGCTGATTAACAAATACGTTGATCATTTACCGCTGTATCGTATTGAACAGATCGCAGCTCGGCAAAAAGTAATCCTATCACGTTCAACCTTGGCTGATTGGGTTGGTAAGCTCGGCGTGACTCTACAGCCCTTGGTCGACCGGTTGGCTTGGCATTTATTGCAGGGTAATACCTTGCATGCCGATGAGACACCGGTGTCACAACTTGATCCTGGGCGAGGCAAAACAAAAAAAGCTTATCTATGGGCTTACCGCAGCAATGACCTACAGACGGGGCCACGCATCATCGTCTTTGATTATCGGGACGGCCGAGGTGGTATACATTGTCGGCGCTTTTTAGGTGACTGGAGTGGCCACCTGATGGTGGATGATTACAGCGACTATAAGGCTTCGTTCAATATCAAGCAAACGGTAGTGCCCTGTATTGAATTGGGGTGTTGGGCGCACGCGCGTCGGAAATTCTTTGATTTGCATAAAGCCAATCAGAGTCCAATGGCAAAAGAAGCGTTGGAACGCATTGGTCAGCTATACGCTATTGAAGCAGAAGCCATGGACATGGATTGTGCTGCACGTAAACAGCACCGAAAAGCTAAAAGCCTACCCGTCTTAACTGAACTACATCAATGGCTGACCTCAACTCGCACCAAAACGGCTAACGGAGGTTCATCAGCCAAAGCGATGGATTACACCTTGCGGCGCTGGGCAAGTTTTATCCGTTATGCTGAAACAGGACATCTGCCAATTGACAATAATCCGGTTGAAAATGTCATTCGCCCCATCGCCTTAGGAAAAAAGAACTGGCTATTTGCAGGCTCAGAACGTGCAGGTCAAAGAGCCGCTGCTATTCAGAGTTTGCTGGGCACCGCGAAACTTAATGGATTAAATCCTGAGGCTTGGCTAAAAGACACTTTAGAAAAGCTGCCGACTTGGCCTAATAGTCGTATTGATGAATTGTTGCCGTTTCCTGTTACATCGGTAGATGATACATCACAGGGCTAGAGATAGACGGTCGCGCTGGACGCTTACAATATTGAGGAAGTTTGGCATGATACGGATGAACAATAAATGACGTCGAGAATTAAGCGCTTACGAAATAAATGCTTTCACGAATCCTGAACCTTGTGAACTAAAACAGATACAATCCTTTATTGCGGAAACCTTGCTAAAGCAGGATCGAGCTGATTTGATTACACGTTTCGGGTTAGAAAGTTTTTCAATCAATGTGCTTTCTGTAAAGCGGACACTCGTTGAAAAAATGCTTGGCGTTATCAAGGATAGCTATTACGAAAATCCCGTAGAACAACTTTCTGTTCGTATTCGTCATCTTTATGATATTTGCCTTATTCTACGCGAAGAGGAATATAAGAATTTCGTTCAAAGTCAGGAATTTGTAACCTTGTGTAAATCTTGTATCGACGATGAGAAATTAGGGATGTTTGACAATTCTGATTATCTTGAAAGGCCGTTAGTTGACGCACCACTATTTACAAAGTTTTCTAACTGGCAAACATCACTAGAAAAAACCTATGAGGGTGTCTTCGCTGATCTTGTTTTTGGTGAAAAGCCAGAAATGGATGAGATTGCCGTAGCTCTCAGTTTTTTGCACAAAAACCTAACATAAGTAACTGAAGGCGCTCTTAATCTTCTGCATGTAGTAAAAGATAAAAGCATAACGATAGCTTTTTAAGCCACCTATTTTATTTGGAAAACCAATTAGTTATTTCATCTATGGATTTTCTGATCACTGTTACTGCGTGACTTTCATCACCAAAATTACCAACATAAATAGGCAAAGATTTTTTATAAAACAACATGGCCTCGTCATACTCGCCTTTGTTATGAAGTAATTTTGCTAACTTATACATGTGAAATCCAACTGCTTGATCAGTTTGCTCTGCAATTGCAAGAGCACTTCGATAAAGAGGTTCAGCTTGCTCATAATATCCGTTTCCCATAAGAATATCCGCAAACTCTATTAAACCAGACCTAGAAGATGGATTGTGGGTACCAGTACCTGGAAATTGTAAATATATATCTAAAGCTCGTTTATAAAGTAACATTGCAGACTCAACGTCACTTTTAATTGTAAGTATATCCGCTAAATTTTTAAGTCTTACCCTCATACTTGGGTGATTAGGACCCAATGAATATTCTGCAATAGCTAAAGCACGTTTGTAGAGTAACTCCGTTTCCTCATAATCACATTTATCTAACAAACATCTTGCAAGAAAATCTAAACCAACAATCACTTCTAGATGATTAGACCCTACACGGTTTTCAATTTCTATTAATCTTTCCCTACAATGTTCTTCGGAAGCAGCTAGTCGATCAAGTTCTTTATAAAAATTATTTACCTCATCATCATCAGTAGGAAGACGGTCATTATCTCTTAAGAGTTTTTCACGGCCCCGAAACTCATTTGCCGACACATAATCACCTTGATCTTCAAGTACTACACACAATTGCAGTAAAAGAAGACATGTATCCATCTGATGTTTTTCAGTGATAAACAGTGCTTTTCTAAATA
>Ga0118677_10008272_pt2 | contig 13509 bp, 11 predicted proteins | sample AliMusrvi5mmetaG_FD_86154 | JGI IMG/M metagenome (GOLD analysis project Ga0118677, IMG submission 86154)
CACCGGTCGGGCGCCCCCCGCCAAATGCCGCGCTGGCCGGACAATCGCCCTGCGACCCAGCAGCCATGCCGCCGCCAACGCGAGGAACGCCGTTGCCCCCATCATGCCCAATTGCGCGCGCATCTCGCGACGGTAGGGGGCGTAGGCTTCCTTTTTGGAAATGCCGACCATCATATACCAATTGCCGATGCCCGGCACCTCGATGCGCTGCACCGCGTAGATGCGCTGCTGGCCGTCAATCCCCCTGGCCTCCAGGGTATGCTCGGAGGCTCCCTTGGGAATCGCCCCCCCCTCGGCCAGATCCCTTGCCGCGCGTTTGCCAACCCAACGTTCCGGGTCGGGGTAACGCAGCAGGGTGGTACCGCCTTCATCCACCATGGCGATGGAAGCGCCGGGAGGAAGCGGCATCCGGTTGCCAAAATTGCTGATGGCCAGCAAATGAAGCCCCACATAGACGACGCCCGTGACTTGATCCTGATCGTTGATCACCGGATAGGCCATGTGAATGGTCGCTTCCCCGGCCCGGCGGCTGATGACGTAATCCCCTACCGCAAAACGGCGCGATTGGACCGCCCGTTGGAAGTAGGCCCGGTCCTGCACATTCAGTTTTTCCGTTCCACCGGGGGCGGAGCAATAGACATCTCCATGGATGTCGGCCACCCCCACCACGGCAAGGAGCGGGTTTTCCCTGAGAAGCTTTTCAAATAATACCTGACATTCCCCGTTGCCGGGGTGCAGCCCCCTCTCCAACCGAGCCATTACGGTGAGCAACTGGCGCATGGAATCCATCAAATCCTGCTGGTTAATGGCACAAAGACGCGAGAGGCGAAGCGCCTCGACTCGGGCGTTTTCCGCCGCGCGGTGTTCCTGTTCCTCCGCCGTGGTCACTTCCAGCACCACCAAGGGTAGGAACGCCAACATCATCAACCCCATCAATTTGATGCGAAGGCTAAAAGACCTCACGCCGGAAAGTCTACCACGTTCAATCTCCCGATGCACGCGGATTTCCCGGAACCGGCTTCTCTATTGATTCGCTCCCTGAATGCACTACCCTGCGTCTTTGGGTTCCCCCTTCAAGATGACCTCGATCATCCTCCACTGGTTCCGGCGCGATTTGCGGTTGGAAGACAACCCGGCGCTCCATGCGGCCCATCGGGAGAGCGGCGGCCGCGTCCTCCCTGTTTTCATCTTGAGCGAATGGCACGGCACACACCGTTGGAGCGGGGCAGCCCGGCAATCCGCGCTTTGCGACAGTCTGCGCGCCCTTGCCGCCGGATTGGAAACGCGCGGCAGCCGCCTCGTCTTGCGCCGCGGGAACGCCGTTCAGGAACTGGAAGCGCTTTTGCGCGAAACCGGCGCGGACGCCCTCACTTACAACCGCAGTCCCGATCCGGCGGGGCGGGCACTGGAGGCCCGCGTGGAAGCGATGGCACGAAAACTCGGCGTCCGCACGAGCAGCTTCGACGAAGTCACGGCGCTTCCCCCCCACGCGGTGTTGACGCAGACAGGGCAGCCGTTCCGGGTTTTCACTCCGTATGCCAACGCCTGGATGCGACACGAGCTGCCCGCGCCGCTCCCCTCGCCCGGACGCTTTGCCCCGGTTCCCGCCGCGCTCCGGTCGCTCCCGCTCCCGACGCCCGCCGACTGGGGGCTGGACGCCTCGGCACTCACGCTCCCCGCGTTCGGGGAACCCCCGGCCCGTCGTCGCATGGATGCATTCTTTCGTGACGCCGTTTTCCATTACGCGCAAGAGCGGGACATTCCCGCGCTGGACGCCACTTCCCGGCTTTCCACAGCACTGCGCTGGGGGGCTCTCTCCGTCCGCACGCTCGTCCAACGCTGCCGGGAGGCCATCACAAAGGCCCCCACAGCCCCCCTGCGCGAAGGGCCGCGCAAATTTCTGGGCGAGCTGATCTGGCGCGAGTTTTATATGGCAATCCTCTGGCATTCCCCCGAAGTGCTGAAACGGGAGTTCCAACCCCGCTTTCGCGCCCTCCGATGGAACAGCCCGGAAAGGGATTTCCAGCGTTGGAGTGAAGGAACCACAGGGTTCCCCATCGTCGATGCCGGGATGCGCCAGCTCGCCGCCACGGGCTGGATGCACAACCGGGTGCGCATGATCGTGGCCATGTTTCTGACCAAAGACCTCCACCTGGACTGGCGGCTCGGCGAAGCCTTCTTTATGCAGCAGCTGGCCGATGGCGAGATCGCCTCCAACAACGGCGGCTGGCAATGGAGCGCGGGCACCGGCGCGGATGCCGCCCCGTATTTCCGCATCCAGAATCCGTGGACGCAGACCGCCCGGTATGATCCCGGGGGCGATTACATCCAGACGTGGGTGCCGGAGTTGCGGGACGTGCCCGCGCGCGCTTTGGCGAAGCCTCCTGCCCCCGGCGCGCGACTTGCGCCGGGCTACCCGCCGCCCATGGTCGATCACGCCCGGGAGCGGGCCGTCACCCTGGAGATGTTCCGGGAGAAATAGCGGGCTCTGGCCTCGAACAACGCACTGTGAATATGAGGCGTTCCACCTGCGCTCTCCCTGCGCTCTCGTTCCCAAACTCCATTTGGGAATGCACTTGCGGGCGCAACTCCATTGCGGCGGCGGGAACGACGATTTTATTTTCTCCACATTCGCACCCGGCAATAGAGTTGCCGGAACAATGACGTTCCCAAATTGAGTTTGGGAACGAGAGGCAAATAGCGTGCTCTGGTCCCGTTCCAGCTTGCAACAGCGGCGCTTTGCCCGCAGTCTGGGGCGGTTGCTTATGGAAGAATCCACCCCGCATCGCAGCAGAGCCGGTTCCCTCACCGCCGCCGTGCTCGGCTTTTTCCTTTTCGTCTATTTCCTGTGCCCCTTTGTCCTGCTTGCGCCTGTGATCCTGGTTTACGGCAAGACTCCCCCCCCCGCGCGTGATGGCTGCCGTACAAATCGCATTCTATCCCGTGGATTTCTTGACGGATCACTTTCTTCCCTATGGAAAACTTATAGATTGGGAAGCCAAGCTCATAGGGATCAATTAGGAACGCCCCTCCCGCGCGGTTTCCGGCAGGGCTCCGATGCAATGAGTAGAGGGCCGTTCGCAAAACCCTTCCCAAAAGATCATGCCCAACTCTGCCGCCTCGCGCCTCACGCTCAAACCGTACTCGGAGGCGACCGTCGTGCAGGCGGCGCGCTCGGCCCTGTACGAGGTGGGCGGGAAGGTGAGCCTGGGCTTCGTTTTCGCCTCGACGGATTACCATGAGTTTTTGCCGGATTTCGTGGAGCTGCTCCAATTGCATGGCCACATCCCCCTGCTTGCCGGGTTCAGCGGCTCGGGCGAGATCGGCACGGACCGCGAAGCCGAGCAGACCACCGGTTTTTCCCTGCTGCTGCTGCATCTTCCGCAGACCACCATCCACGCGTGCGAACTGAGTGCGGCGCAGGTGGAGGCAAGCGCTTCGCCGGAGGACTGGCACCGGATCACTGGGGTGAAACCGGGCGAGGTCGATGCGTGGATCGCCCTCTGCGACCCGTTCGGCTTCCCGGTGGAGCCGTGGCTCACCGGCTGGAACGCGGCCTATCCCGGCGTGCCCGTCCTGGGCGGGCTGTGCAGCGGTCCCGGCGGCTCCAGCGAAAACGTGTTTGTCATCCATGACCGAGCCACGCTGCCGCCGGGCGGCGCCATGCTGGTGGGACTCAAGGGCGGCGTCACCGTGCGTCCGCTCCTTTCGCAAGGCTGCCGCCCCATCGGCGAACCGTTCACCGTCACGGGGACGCACGGCAACCTCGTCACCGCCCTCGGCGGCAAACCGGCTTACTCCGTGCTCGCGGAGGCGTTCGAATCCCTCAACGATCGCGACAAAGCCCGCGCACAGGGGAACCTTTTCGCCGGGCTCGCCAGCTCGGAATACATCGAGGACTTCAAGCAGGGGGATTTCCTCATCCGCGCCATTCTCGGTGCGGACGCGCAATCCGGCGCGGTGGCGCTCGGAGCCTACCCGCGCGTCGGCCAGACGCTCCAATGGCAGTTGCGCGACCGCGTCACCGCCGATGCCGATCTGCGGGAATCCCTCCTCCTGCAGCGGACCCGCAAACCGCCGCCCTTCGCCTCGCTTCTCTTCACCTGCAACGGGCGCGGCAAAGACCTCTTCGGAGCGCCCAACCACGACGCACACGCCCTGAGCCAGATCATCGGAGCCCACCCCAGCGCGGGGTGCTTTTGCAACGGGGAAATCGGCCCCATCGGCGCCACCAACTTCGTCCACGGCTACAGCGTCTCCGTGGCGCTGTTCGTGTGACAAACTCTAAGAAATGGGAGAAGCGGCGTCCATGCGGGCGGAAGCTTCGATGAGTCCTTTGGGATTGCCAATATCCAGACGTTGACCGCCGAGGGGCACCCCAAAAAAGCCCTGTTCCTGCATGATCGTGCGCATGGCGTCGGTTAATTGAATCTCGCCGTTGCGCCCCGGGGGACAGCCGTCGAGCGCCGCGAAGATGGCAGGGGTAAAAATGTAGCGGGCGGCAAAGGCGTGGTGAGCAAGAGTCGAACCGTCGGCACGGCGGAGCCGCGGTGCGCAATCCGGTCCGGGCTTTTCTTCCATGGAATCAAGCCGGAACAGTCCCTCTTCGTCAACAACGCCCCCGGCGATGCCGTAACGTGACACGCGCTCAAGCGGGCACTCCTCCAAGGCAACACACGAACGGTGTGTCCTCGCCGTGGTTTCCACCATTCGAGCAAGGGGGGAGGAGTCGGCAATCACCGTATCCGCCAACAGCACCGCAAAGGGTTCGTCACCCACGAAATCCTTCGCCATCAAAACGGCGTCGCCGAGACCGCGCATTTCTGGTTGATAGATAAAGTGGAAGCGCGCCAGGGCGGCGGGTGTGCGGAACTCGGCCAGTTCGGCGTGTTTTCCTGCTTTTTCCAGCAGGGATTCAAAGAAGGGATCGGGCTCGAAGTAGCGCCGGATGGATTCCTTGGATTGGTTGATGATGACGAGGATGTCCGTGCAACCTGCGGCGGCGGCTTCTTCGGCGACATAGTGGATCACCGGTTTTGCCCCGAGGGGCAACATCTCTTTGGGGACGGCTTTGCTTATGGGCAGGAATCGGGTTCCCCAACCGGCGGCGGGCAATACGGCTTTCATGGGAGGGATTAATAGGCGGACTTGTCGCGAAGGGGTTCGGTCGGTTCGAGCCGGATGACGCGGATGTGTTTGGGGGCAAAGGCGGCTTCCAATTTTCCAAAGCTCTCTTCGCCGTCGTATATCCCCACAATGGCTCCGCCGCTGCCCGCGAAATTTGCGCTCGCACCGGCGGAACGGGCTGTGGCCACCAGATCGCGGTTGCCATCGCCGACATCGTACAGCGAGGCGCGCTTGTCAAAGTTCGCATTCATGAGCTTGTGCATGGCTGCACGGTCGCCCTTTTGCATTGCTTCGCGAAAGGCGACCGTGAGATCCGCCCAGAACGCCATGGCCTCGACGACTTCCTTTTCCCCGGCGTTCCACCGGGCGCGAAGATCGTTATGAAAAACCTCGGTGCCTTCGGAGAGGTCTTCGCGGTAGGCAACATAAAGCGAAGGCAGCAGGCTCAGGTCCAGATGCGTGTATTCGCCGTAGCCGCGCGTCTCCAGGAGTTTGCGGTTAAAATCCATGAAGACGAGCCCTTGATAGGCTTGCGCCACCCGATCCTGGAGCCCCGAGGGGATTCCGAGTTCCTTGTTTTCCACGCTCAATACCAGGTTTGCCAACAGGTGACGCGGTATGGATACGCCGTAGAATGCCATCAATGCCCGCGCGCAAGAGGTGATGATGGCGCTCGATCCGGCAAGACCGACGCGCGAGGGGACGTTCGACGTGTAGCGAAGGGTGAAATTTCTCTCATCGAGCTGGATGCCGTATTGATGGCAGTAATCCACAAATGCCTTGATGGTGGCCTTGAGAAGACGGAATCCGCCGTAGTAACCATGCAACCGCACATCCTCGTGGAGACTCTCGATGCTTGAAAAGACGGAGTGATCCCGGCGACTGGGGAGTAGTTCGATCGTGGGGCTTTCCCACAACTCGATCGACGCCTGGAATGCCTTGAAGCAGGCCGAGATGGTTTTTCCAAAGTAGCCATCGGAGGGGTTCCCGACGATCCCTGCCCGGGGGTAGGAGGTGGTGCGTATGATCATAAAAATTGAAGGGAAGAGTTAAATCGCCTCTATCCAAATAGAGCAAAGGACAGGGGCCATCGCGCGGAGGATGAGAACGCAGAATAGGGAACACGCTCTGCCACGCCAAGGCAAAAACATGAGGCATTCCGCTTCCCGCTGAGGTGGCGCGTGCTCTTGCGGTCATTTAGAGCGCTCCCAAGGCTTCAGCCGCATCTTTATTGGAACCGCTCTCAGGATTCTGGATCTCAATCAACGGGCCGGGTATTCATGAGAATGATGCCTTGCATTGAGTATATCCACCGGCATGGTTTTCAAGGGAACACGACAAGCTCTAAATAATTCCCATGTCTGGCATTTGTTTGCTCGCCGAACGTGGCCATCGGGTTAAAATATGCGCATGTCCCCCCCATCCCCTGCCGGTGAGCCCTCTCCCGCTGCGCATTGCACCGAGGGGGCGGAACGGGAGAACGAGCGGCTCTTTCTGCATGCGATGCTCGATTCGAGCCCTGATCTCATCTACTTCAAGGACAGCAAGAGCCGTTTTTTGCGCATCAACCGGGCTCTGGCGACCTATTTCGGTTTGAACGACCCGGCGGAGGCCCTCGGCAAGACCGACTTCGACTTTCATCCCCCCGAAAAAGCCCGGGGGATGTTCCAGGACGAATGCCGCATCATGGAAACCAAGACGCCCATGGTGGACAAAATCGAGCGGGAGACCCCTGTGGGCGGCAAACTATTTTGGATGCTGACGAGCAAGGCGCCTCTTTGTGATGAGCAAGGGCGCGTTGTCGGCACGTTTGGCATCTCGCGGGACATCACGCTGCTCAAGGATACGGAGGACGCCCTTTGGCTCGAGCGCAACCTCCTTCGCAGCGTCATCGACAACGTTCCGGACTTCATCTTCGCCAAGGATACAGCCGCTCGTTACATACTTAGTAACCTCGCCCACACGCATTTCTTGTTGAGGAACTCCCCGGAGGAACTCCTCGGAAAATCCGCCCTCGACGTGTTCCCGCCAGAAATCGCCGCATCGTATCACCGGGATGACCTTGCCGTCTTGGAAAGCCATGCGCCCATTCTGAACAAAGTGGAGCTATCCCAGCGGCCAAATGGAGGGGAATCCTGGCTTTCGATCACCAAAGTCCCTCTTTTCAACTACCGGGGCGCGGTCACCGGCGTGGTTTCCGTCGCGCGGGATATTACCCTGCAAAAGCAGGCGCAGGAAGCGTTGGAACAGACCAATCTCGAACTTCGAGGCAGCCGTGAGGATTTGATGCGGACGCTCGGCGAGCTGCGCGCGCTTCAACTCGAGCTTGTCGAAGCCGAGAAGATGAAACTGGTGGGGCGTCTGGCGGCCGGTGTCGCCCACGAGGTCAAGAACCCGCTGGCTATCATCGAAATGGGTCTGGAGTATCTTACCCGGCAGTCCTTCGATGACCCGAACATCACCGTCATCCTTCAGGAAATAGGGCATGCCGTAACCCGGGCAGACAGCGTCGTGCGCGAGTTGCTCGACTTCTCCGCTCCCAAGAAGATGAACATGGCGCCCGCGGATGTGAACCGGCTCCTCCATCATGCGCTGGTCCTCGTGCGGGGGGAATTCAACGCGTTCAAGATCGCCGTTCACGAGGAACTCGCTCCCGACCTGCCTCTGGTGCGGCTCGACGCCATGAAGATCGAGCAGGTGTTTGTGAATGTTTTCAGCAACGCCGCGCAGGCGATGGAACAGGGGGGCGGCCACCTCACGGTGAAAACTTCCACGCGCCAGGTGATGGGGGTGGGGGATAACTTCAGCCATTCCGACGGCTTCCCTCTGGGGGCCCGTTTGGTGACGATCCAGGTGCTGGACACCGGCCCTGGCGTCCCTGAAGGGATGAGCGCCAAGGTGTTCGAGCCTTTCTTCACCACGAAACCCACCGGCAAGGGGAGTGGATTGGGATTGACGGTTACCAAAACCATCATTGATCTCCATGGCGGCACCATTGAAATTGCCAATCGACCCGAAGGCGGGGCGTGTGTCACCATTGTCCTCAATGCGAATGCCGACTAAAAACCTGTGAAAAAAATTCTCATCGTAGATGACGAAGCCGGCTTTACCCGGCTCATGAAACTGACCCTCCAAAAAACGGGCGGGTACGAAGTTATCGAAGAAAACGACGGCACCCGCGCCTGGGAAACCGCCCGCAGGGTGCATCCGGATTTGATCCTCATGGACATCGTCATGCCCAACGTGGACGGAGGTGACGTCGCCGCCCGGATACGGAAGGATCCCAGCCTGGCCGGCATCCCCATCGTGTTTCTAACCGCCATTGTTTCCAAGAAGGAAGCGGTCCCCGGCGGGCTCATTGGCGGTTTCCCGTTCCTTTCCAAGCCAATCAGCCTGGATGACTTGATCCAGTGCATCCAAGAGAATCTTCCGCGCACCTCCCGGTAATGATGGGCGCTCCTTCTGAAATAAGACCGCCCTTGCTTGGCGGGAAAACCGCCGTGGTGCTCGCAGGGGTTTTCCTGGCTGCCTTCGCCCTCTTTGCCGTATTGGTTGCCGTGGATCGCGCCCACCGGCCGCAACTCGAGGCGCTGGACTCCCCCTCTGCCGCGGGCGATCCCGCCGTCGTCCCCTTTCCGCAGTCTGCGGCGCTTCCCGAGACGTCCGTATTGGTGCGCGCCGGAGTCCCCCACTTCCTCGTCTGCTACGAGGGGGTGCATGACGACGAGATGCGCAAGGCCGGCGCCGATGATGCCGGAAAGATTCCGATCTACCGCCGCCAGAACAAAAACGGCGGCTTGAAGGAAGGCTTCTACGTCAAGCTTGCGCCATCCATCTACGGGCTTCTGGGCGTGCGCACAAAGTAGCGTGGCAACGGAAATTCTTTCGAGATACCCATTCCCCGTAGAGAGGGCTCCACGGGCATGAGAAGGGGCATGGCTGCATTGGGCAACCCTCGTTGAGAAACGGTTCGCAATCTCTTCCACATCGACTGCACGTTCGAGTGCCCCCGGCGCGTGTGCCCCTGGAAAACGAAGCGGTCCGCCAGTTCGGAATAGCACCTCGCCGATAGATGCAGAAAATGCGCAAGGGCCTGCAAAGTGGGCCTCGCCTGACGCTTGAACCCGAGGACAGGGAAGAACCGACACGCCCGAGATGCGGTTTCAAAACGTCATAACTGAAGGACGGGGTGAAGTTCATCACGAACTTCCCCGAGGAATCTTTTTATGGCCGAGGCATCTCACGAAAAGGAGGGACCCGATTACCGGGCGCTTTTTGAGTCCAGTCTGGGGTTGTATCTCGTTTTGCATCCCGACCTGAGGATCGCCGCCGTGAGCAACGCCTACCTGGAAGCGACCATGACGCGGCGGGAGGAAATCGTCGGACGGCCCGTATTTGAGGTTTTTCCAGACAATCCCGAAGAGGCGGGAGCCTCCGGGGTGCGGAACCTGACGGCATCCCTCCAGCGTGTCGTGGCGACACAAAAGCCGGAGTCCATGCCCATCCAAAGGTATGATATGCGCCAGCCGACCGGGGAGGGCGGGGCGTTTCAGGTGCGGTATTGGAGTCCCCGGAACTCGCCGGTCTTCGGGCCGGACGGGACGCTCGAATACCTCGTGCATCAGGTGGTGGATGTGACGGACTTCATCGAGAGGAAGGAGAGTCAGGCCCCGCCTGCCTCTCAGAGCGGGCCGATGCTCATCCGTCAGGAATCTGAGGATGCAGGGATTTACCAACGCGCCCAACAAGTCGATGCCATGATCGCAAAAGTCGAGGCGGCCAACCGCGATTTGAGTGATTTCGCCGCCATCGTTTCCCACGAGTTGAAAGCTCCCCTGCGGGCCGTGGCCACCCTGGCGCAGTGGACCAAGGCCGATTCCGCCAACAAGCTCACTGCGGAAAGCCGCGAGAACCTACAGGAGATGGTCAAGCGGGTGGCCCGCATGGATCAGATGATCAACGGCATCCTCGCTTATTCGCGCGTGGGCCGGGAGGAGGAGAGGGTCGAGCCGGTGCCTTTGCAGGAGTTGATTGCGGAGGTGGTGCACGCTCTCGCCCCGCCTGCGCACGTCCGCCTCACCCTCGATCCGGGCCTGCCGGTGATCCTCGGCGACCCGACCCGCGTGAGCGACATCTTCCAAAACCTGATCGGCAATGCGATCAAGTTTGGCGACAAGGTGCAGACGGAAATCCGCATCGGCTGCAAGGAGGCGGAGGGCCTCTGGGAGTTCACCGTGGCGGACAACGGTCCAGGGATCGAGGAGAAGCATTTCGGGCGCATCTTCAAAATCTTCCAGACTCTTGCGCCGAAAGACAAAACAGATTCCACCGGAGTGGGGTTGGCGTTGGTCAACCGCATCGTTGAGCGGGCGGGCGGCAGCGTCTGGGTGGAATCGCGCAAGGGCGAAGGCAGCACCTTCCATTTCACCTGGCCCAAGGGCGGCCCCCAATCGTCCAAAGTCGGGATGCCCACGGGATAACCACACACCAGAAGCGCGTTATGAAAGAAGTAAAACCGATTTTTCTTGTCGAGGACGACGACATTGATGCCAGGCGCACCCGGCAGTCCCTGGAGGAGCTGCATGTCGCCAATCCGTTCGTCCGCGCGACCAATGGCGAGGAGGCGCTGGCGTGGCTGCGCAACCCGGCCAATCCCGCCCCGCTCATCATCCTGCTCGACCTGGAGATGCCGATCATGAACGGGCTGGAGTTCCTTGCGGTGGCAAAAGCGGACCCGCAACTGCGGCGCATCCCTATCGTGATCCTCACCGCCTCCCGCAGCGAAGCGGATAAAATAGCCAGCTTCGATCTTTCCGTCGCCGGGTACATGCTCAAACCGGTCGATGCCGACCAGTTTGTCACCATACTCCGCATGATCAACATCTACTGGACCTTGAGTGAAACTCCCTAGAATTTGCAATGAATGAGTTGATCAAAGTGCTCCATATTGAGGACGACGAGCTGGAGCACCGCGCGCTCGTGCGGATGGTGCGGGAGCGCCATCTGCCGTGGAAAATCACCTTGGCGCAAACCATTGCCAGCGCACGGGAAGCGTTCGCAGCGGCGCGGTTTGATGTGGTGCTGGCCGACTACCTCCTGCCCGACGGAGAGGGAACGGAACTCCTGGCGGAGCAGCCGGATACCCCCTTCATCCTTATCACCGGGACGATAGCAGAACAAATGGCCCTCCGTGCCCTGGACCATGGAGCCGACGACTATCTGATCAAGGATCTGCAAAACCGGCATCTGGACATCTTGCCACTGACGGTGGACAAGGCACTCCACCGCCAGTGTCTGCGCGAGGAGAAGAAACAGGCGGAGGCGAAGCTTCTGAAAACGTTGCGGGATCTCCAAAATCTCCAAGAGGCCGTCAATGAGCACGATATTGTCGCCATCACCGATCCCCAAGGCACCCTCACCTACGTCAACAACCGCTTCTGCGCCCTCTCGAAGTATTCCCGCGACGAATTGATCGGCTAGAATCCCCGCATCCTCAATTCAGGCTACCACCCCAAGGAGTTTATCCGCGACCTTTGGGAAACGATCGGCCACGGCAGGGTTTGGAAGGGGCAATTCAGAAACCGGGCGAAGGACGGCACGTTCTTCTGGCTGGACACCACTATCGTTCCGTTCCTGGACGCTGAGGGCAAGCCTTACCAATACATGGCCATCCGCAGCGACATCACGGAACTCAAACGGGCGGAAGAGGCGCTTCAGGAGAGCGAGGCTTTTGGCATCAGCATACGCGATTCCCTGGTCGAACATCTTGCGGTGCTAGATGACCGAGGCATCATCATCGCCGTCAACCGATCCTGGCAGCGCTTCGCCAAAGAGAATGGCGCGCCCGAACTCGCTGCAAACTCACTGGGCATGAATTATCTGGCCGTATGCGAAAAAGCGGCGGGCCTTCCGCGTGGCAAAGAGGCAATGGCAGCTCGGGACGGAATCCTAGCGGTTCTATCTGGCACGCAGACAGAATTCATACTGGAATACCCCTGCCATGCTAGGGATGAGCGGCGCTGGTTTCAGATGCACGTTACCCCGTTGCGAGGTTCACGAAAGGGCGTGGTGATCGCCCACTTAAACATCACGCTACGCAAGTGGGCGGAGGAAAAGCTGAAGGCCGCCATGCTCTCAACTCAACGAGCTAAGGAAGCCGCCGAAACCGCCAACCGGGCCAAGGACCAATTCATCGCCATGCTCAGCCACGAACTGCGCACGCCTCTGACTCCGGTGCTGATGACCGTAAGCGCCCGCGAGACCGACACGACGTTGACGGCGGAGCTTCGCAAAGAACTTTCCATGATCCGCCGCAACTTGGAACTGGAAACAAGCCTGATCGACGACCTCCTGGACCTAAACCGCCTTGCCCACGGCAAGATCACACTGCGCCTCCAGCACGCAGATCTGCACGATATCCTTCGGAACGTGCTGGAAGTCTGCCGCGAGGATATCAAGGCGCACAACCTGAAGCTTCGCTTGGAACTAAGCGCCTCCCAGCACACGGTCAACGCCGATGGCGGTCGACTTCAGCAGGTATTCTGGAATCTTCTCAAAAACGCCACTAAGTTCACCCCCGCCGACGGCACCATTACAATCCGCACCTCCAACTCCCGCGCCGGGATTGTGCGTGCCGAGGTGGCCGATACAGGGCGGGGCATCGCCCCTGAGATTATACCCAGCCTTTTTGTCGCCTTCGAGCAGGGCGGAACCAAGAAGACCACCGAACATTCTGGCGGAGGGGGATTAGGGATGGGGCTGGCCATCTGCAAAGTCCTGGTGCATTTGCACGGCGGCAAAATATGGGTGGTAAGCAAAGGTGAATACCAGGGATCAACTTTTTTCGTCGAATTGCCGACAGCCACTGGTCAACCCCCAACGGAAACCGCTGCGGCTTCGGCGCGACCCGCGACAAAATGGAACCCCAAAGTCGGTGACCATGACCTGCGGATTCTTTTGGTTGAGGACAATGCCGACACTTTGCGAATTCTGAGCCGCTTGCTGGAGCGAGCCGGGTGCAAGGTCACCACCGCCCAGAGCGTGAGCGCCGCCATGGCGGCAGCGCAAGAAGTGCGGGAAAGAGAGGAGAAATTCGACCTTCTCATCAGTGATTTGGGCCTACCCGATGGCGACGGCAGAGACATCATGAGGGAGTTGCACGAGCGCGACGGCCTTTCCGGCATTGCCATCAGCGGCTACGGCATGGAGGAAGACATTGAAAAAAGCCGGGCCGCTGGATTTGCGGAGCATCTCACCAAGCCGATCCAAATGCAGGAGCTTCAGTAGGCCATATCCGCCGTGGTGGGCAGCGAGACCACCTGAACGGTTACAACACACCCATCCAGCGGTTCACGTTCGCCGGTTCGTGATTGAGAGAAAGAC
>Ga0118677_10011212_pt1 | contig 13508 bp, 12 predicted proteins | sample AliMusrvi5mmetaG_FD_86154 | JGI IMG/M metagenome (GOLD analysis project Ga0118677, IMG submission 86154)
CCCTTTACGCAGCTCGGCGAGGGCGAGCCGGGCTTCAGGCACGCGCGGGCTGCCGGAGAAATCGCGGATGAACTGCTGGAGCGCCGTCTCGGCCTGGTAGTCGCCTTGGCGCGCCCGCAGCAGCCCTTCTTCCAGCATCAAGTCGCAACGCAACGGGCTTTGAGGGAAGCGGCGGCTGAATTCTTTGTAATCCTCGGCAAAGCGCTGGTAATTGCCCTGGTGGAGCCACGAAAGGGCGGTGTTAAATCCGGCGGTCTCGGCAAAGGCCGGGTGGCGTTCCCCGGCGCTGCGAAAGACCGTGGCGGCGAGGACAAACTCCCGCGCCTTGAAGTGGGCGGTCGCGGAGGCCATTTCGATCTCGGCGCGCAAGGCGGGTTCCTCGGCGCTTCGCAGGGCTTCCTCCAGGGCTTTTTGGGCGGCGTCCAGTTTCCCGGCGTCGGCGAGGATGCGCCCCCGCATCAAGAGGGCTTTTGCAAAAAGAGGATGCCGGGTTAAGCGGTTGGGAAACGTTTCCAGAACGCTGAGGGCGAGCTCCGCCTTTTTGTCCCGCAGCAGGGCTTTGGCAAGGTAATACGTGGCGTAGCCTGCCCGGCCAACCGGTTCGCGCTGGGCCCATTTTTGCAACTCCCCAAGGGGCTGGCTGTCTTCGAGGCTGTAAATTTCGTCGAGTCTGCAAAACAGGGTGGCCAGGGCGGGGTCCGCAGGGTGTTTCCAGAGGTATTGTTCGAGAATGTCGTCTGCCGCCGAAGGGCCGGTGAGTTCCATTCGCGCATCGGTCATGCCGAGCGTCTCCCCGACGATCATCTCCCCGGTCTGGTCCTGGGGATTGCTTTGGAGCGCCTCAAAGCGTTCGTAGGCGGGTTGGTGCCTGCCCTCGGCCTGGAGGATGCGCGCCTCCAGGTATTGTTTCCATTTCTGCTCGGCTTTACTGAGGCGTGGCGGCAGGGACATGAGGATGCCCGCGCATTTGTCGTGCTGATTTTGCTCCAGATAATACTCGCCAAGGCGCAGCGACACGCTTGCCGGGGAACCTGCGGCAATGCTTTCCAGCGTGGCAACGGCTTCCGGCAGCCGTCCCAGCGCCCGCAGGCACTCGGCTTTTCCCGCCACCGCGCGGGGAACTTCGGGTTGCGCGGCGTAAAGCGTCAGTGCCGCGTTCCAATTTCCGCATGCAGCCAGGATGCGGGCTTCCAAGAGGGGGGCTTTCACTTCGGGATCGCGCACCTCGCGGAGTGCGTCCTCCGCACGTCCCGCCGCGAGCAGCGCCTCGGCCAGCTTGGTTCTGGCCTGTCGGCGGGATTCCGAATCCAGCGGGGCGGCCAGTTGTTGTTGCAGCTTGACGATGGCCACCTCGGCCACGCCATCGTCGAGCGCCTTCGCCGCCTCGTCCACGGGCGCGGAAGCCGCAAAGGCGTGCGCGGCCCAAAGCAGGGAAGCCAGCCGGAGGCAGGAAGGGACGCGACGGAGGGTGGAGGTGGGTGGCTTCATGAGGCGAAGCTCTTTAGTAATCCAGATTTCGCAGAAAATGAACAGGATTTGAACCCGAAAGCCGAAATTGGAGGGGGCGGGCGCGGTCGGGGGAGAATTCGGCGCCTCAAAATCTCTCACGTCCCGCTTGCCTTTCTCTGAAAAACGGCTACATTTTGACCTCTTTTCCCGTTATAGGCGCGCCAAAACTGGCGTGCCCGGGCAAGAAAAACCTGTGGCAACCGTGGCGTGAGTTTTAATTAAATGAATCAGATGCAAGAACTGCTCGCGAAATCTTTTCGCGACTACAAAGAGGGCAGCATCGTCAAGGGACGCGTCCTCGAAATCCGGCCCCGCGAAGTGCTCGTGGACATCGGCTACAAGAGCGAGGGCGTCATCCCCATCTCCGAATTTGACGACATGGAAGACCTCCAGGTCGGCGACGAGGTGGAAGTGCTCCTGGTCCGGCTGGAGAACGACGAAGGCATGGTCATCCTCTCCAAGGAAAAGGCCGCCTACAAACAAAACTGGGACAAGATCGTCAAGGTCTTCCAGGGCGGCGGCCTCATCAAGGGCAAAGTCAAAGCCGTGGTCAAGGGCGGTCTCACCGTCAACATCGGCGTCGAAGCGTTCCTACCCGGCTCGCAGATCGACATCATTCCGCCGAAGGACCTCCAGCAATTTGTCGGCAACACCTACGATTTCAAGATCGTCAAGATCAACGATGACCGCAAGAACGTCGTCCTGAGCCGCCGCGAAATCATCGAACAGGAACGCTCCGAGAAGCGCAACCGCTTCATGGAAGGCGTCAAAGTGGGCGACACCGTGCGCGGCGTGGTCAAGAACCTCACCGATTTCGGTGCGTTCATCGACCTCGACGGCATGGACGGCCTGCTCCACATCACCGACATGACCTGGGGCCGCCTCGGCCACCCGAGCGAACTGCTCAAGGTCGGCCAGGAGATCGACGTTCAGGTCCTCGACATCAACAAGGAAAAAGAGCGCGTCTCCCTGGGCCTCAAGCAGACCCAGAAAAACCCGTGGGAAGAGACCGAAGGCCGCTTCCCCATCGGCACCAAGCTCAAGGGCAAGATCACCAACCTCGTTCCCTACGGCGCGTTCGTCGAGATCGAGGAAGGTGTCGAAGGCCTCATCCACGTCTCCGAACTCTCCTGGACCAAACGCATCACGCGCCCGTCCGACGTCCTCGCCATCGGCCAGGAAGTCGAAGCTGTCGTGCTCGGAGTCAACAAGGAAGAGCAGAAGATCTCCCTGGGCGTCCGCCAGCTCGAACCGAATCCTTGGGACGAGATCGAACACAAATACCCGATCGGCAAGCAGGTCAAGGGCGTGGTCCGCAACATGACCGCCTACGGCGCGTTCGTCGAACTCGAAGAAGGCATCGACGGCATGATCCACGTCTCCGACATGAGCTGGACCCGCAAGATCAACCACCCGAGCGAAATGCTCAAGAAGGGGGACGAAGTCGAAGCCGTCGTCATCGACATCGACAAGAACGCCCAGCGCATCAGCCTTGGCGTCAAGCAGCTCGACGAAGACCCGTGGAAGATCATTGACCAGCGTTACAAGATCGGCGACCTCGTCACCGGCAAAGTCACCAAGCTCGCCAGCTTTGGCGCGTTTGTGCAGCTCGCCGACGACATCGACGGCCTCGTCCACATCTCCCAGCTCAGCGAAGAGCGCGTGGAGAAGGTCAAGGACATCCTCAAGGTCGGCCAGGAAGTGGAAGCCCGCGTCATCAAGGTGGACAAAACCGAGCGCCGCATCGGTCTCTCCATCAAAGCCGCGAACTACTCCGAAGACGATCTGCGCAAGGAAACGGAAGCCTTCGACAGCATCCGTCCCGGCGAAGACCTCGTGGGTCTGGAACAGGCGTTCCAAGCCGCCGAAGAGGAATATCGTCCCGGCGATCACAAGAAATAGTCACCTAAAGGCGACTTGCCCTTCGCGCTACCGCGCGGTGCGGCGGCTTGACAGCACGCCGCTCTGGTAGCAGGAGCAATCTATAAACCCGGCCAAGGCAACTTGGCCGGGTTTTTTTGTGGGCTGGCACAGAGCTAAATCCACATTCAACGCACGGAAAGAATCTCATGGGGGCGTTGAATCCGAAGGATTCATAGCGAATAGCCGGGGGTTGAGCGTAGCGACACCCCCGAATGGGGTCGCAGAAACCTGTTACAAACAACCTCCTTGATCAGAGGTTCGCGCCGCCACTGACTTCGATCCTCTGCCCATTGATCCACCCGTTGTCATCCGACAACAGCGAGGCGACGGCTCGCCCAATATCATCCGGCAGCCCAACTCGACCGAGCGCGGTCTGTGAGGCGATGAAATCATTGAGCGCCTTATTGTCACGGACGACTCCGCCTCCAAAATCTGTTTCAATCGCACCCGGAGCGATCACATTTACGGTGATCTGGCGCGAACCAAGTTCTTTTGCCAAATACCCGCCCTCGTCGTTGACAGTTCCGCGCGAACCATACAGAGGGGAAGTAAGAGCCCGCGGCACCGGAGGTGATGTCGCGGAAGTTGGCGGTTCCCAGATTCTTACAGATCAGGGCGAGTTTTGTGACGGAGGCAGGGGAAAAACTTTCTCGCTGCGTTGTTGGTAGAGGTGGATCTTTTCGTGGACTTGATTGAGCGCGTTTTCAAAACCGACGCGGCTCTGCGGCGGCAGCTTTTCCGGCGTGATGCTGTCCAGTTGGTTCATCAGCGCCCAACATGTTCCACCGAGATCGTGGAGCATCAGCATCTCTTCGATGGTTAGTCCGTTGTTCATGGCTTCACGGGCTTTCTTTTCCGCAGCCGATGGCGGTTTCTATCATTTCAAGGCTCGCTTGTGCCCCCCCCTTGGAAAAGTTGCGCCTATTTTCCAGTCAAGCCCAGTGTGGAGCCGACGCCTGTCACGAAGTCCCAGCCGGTGGCGCAGGAATAAGAGCCCGCAGTACCGGAGGTGATGTCGCGGAAGTTGGCGGTTCCCAGATTCTTGTAGATCAGGGCAAGTTCCGTGGCGGAGTCAGCGGAAAAGCTGCCGCGTGTGGTGGCTGCCAGATTGGCAATTCCCGCAAGGGCCGGAGAGGAGACGGAGGTTCCGCCAAAGACCATCCAGCCAGAGACGCCGTTGTAGGAGGTGCTGTCGTAAACAGAGACACCGGAGTAGGGGTTGGCGTTGAATGACCAGTCAGGGATACCGCGGTAGTTGCCGAGTTTGGTTTTCAGGGCGCTGATGGAGCTCTGGTAGCTGGGGATGGCTTCGTAGGCACTCTTTCCACCGCCGGACCCGCTCCAGCCGGTTTCGGAGACAAAGGCACCGCTGGTGTTGTAGTTGAGGGTGGTGCCGCCTGCGCTGACAACGTAGGGGGAACTGCCCGGGTAGATGACGGTTCCGCCGGTATCGCCGCTCGCTGCGAAGTAGACGATGGTGGACGTGCTTGAGGTGGTGGTGGCTGCACTGTTGGCGACCACGCCTTTCGTGTTGAAGCTGCCGGGGCCAAAGCCGGCGGGACCATTGTTTCCAGGACCAAAGCCGCCGGGGCCACTGTTTCCGGGGCCATTGTTAGTGCTACTGGAGGTGGTGGTGGTGGCTGCTTGGAAGTAGGAGTCGTAGGTAGTCTGGGTGCGGAATTCGGAGGTTCCCCAGCTTAGGGAGATTTCCTTTACTCCAGAGATCTGGCTGGCGGCTTTGATGGCTTGGAACAGGTCGGCAAGGCTGCTGGATGCGGCTTCGACGAGAACGATTTTGGCTTTGGGCGCCATGGCGTGAGCCCATTCGATATCGAGGGCTGCCTCCTGACTCCAGCCACCGTCGGCAGTGGGTTGTTTGCCGTTGGCGTAGACAACCTGGAAAACCGTATTGGTGGAAGCTGTGGCGTTCGTGGAAGTTTCAACGGGGAGGCCAAATTCATTGGCGAAGACGTTGAAGTCCTTGAGCGACGTGGGGTAGTGATAGGCATCTACGATGGCGATGATCCCGGAGCCCCCCGTGGAGGGAAGATTGTAGACCGAGCGGATCTCGGCCGGGGTAAGCCCACTGGGGTTGGAGGTGGTGGTGTCTGCCAGGAAGAGGATGTTGAAGTTGGTGTGGAACTCATCTCCTGTCCTGCTCTTGGAGAGGCTTGTATCCGGGATGAGGATGGCCCCGTTATCCTTGAACTCCGGATAGTCATGGTTGCCTTCCCCGGGTGCGGGTTCACCGTAACCCGGTTTCCAGTTATGCCATCCGGGAACGTAGTCAAAAGGGGAAGGGATGGATTGCCCTTCCACATTTTGAGCTAACAAAGCCATCGCGAGGATGACTCCAGCAAAGAGAGCGTTGAGTTTCTTCATAGGATATTGGGGAATGACATTCGCTGACAGGCAAACGGAACGATGCTGTTCCTTCAGGCCAGCCCGACTTTCTCAAAACGGAAGGACGAAGTCATGTTAAGGAGTGTTAAGGAATCGCTGATGAAAAAAATGAAATGACAACCGGTGTCCAGGGGCGTATTCCTCGCTTGGCTCCGGGTGCTCTCCTTTCGGTTACCTGTCGCGTTGTTTTCCGCGGGCCGCAGCGGGAGGAATCCCTTCCTCTATTTCACTCCTCATGAAGTTTCTTTCCAGGCCAAGCGTCGGTGAATGGGCGTTCTTTGCCTTGCTGGCTTTCCTGTGTGGAATGTTGACCTGGTGGCAATACCGGGGAACGGGGGAGGTGGCGCGGGCGGAAATGATCCAGCTCCGCAAGACCCTCGAAGACCGGGGCGGCTTGCTGGCGCGCGCGTTCGATCTGGAACTCATGGACAGCTGTTTCCGTCTCATCCCCGAAGCGCGGGAACTGGAGCAGCGCGATTGGAAAACGGTCTTCGAGGAGCGCATCGGAAAAGGGATCGCCGAAAACCGGCGCCCGATATTTAGCAGGGTGGCTCTATCCGTCTTTGAGGAGGGCGGGCAACGGCTCTATGGGGTGGATCTCAAAACCGGACGCCTCAGCCCGATGGGCTGGCCTGCCGAATGGGAGCCCATTCCTGCTAGAGAAGATCATCCTCGGGGGCATCCCGCAGGCCCCTGGTCCCCTTTGGAACCAGCGCCGCCAAACTTCCCCGACAAAAAAGGCTTTTCGCCCGGAATGCCGCCCCTTGACGATATCGGACCCGGACGACGGAGATCCCATCCCGGTGGGCGAATCCTGCAAAGCAATTCCGACGGGACCGTTTTTCAGATTCCCGTTTTCAGCGGACCGGACTTCCAGGGAAGAGGATGGATGATCTTTGAACTCGACCTCGCCTATCTTGGCCGTACCTGGATGCCGGAATTGACGGGAAAATACCTCGACGCCGATGGCCGACATTCTGAATATGTGCGGGTAAAGACGGGAGGATCGCCTGGCAAAATCATCTATGCACAGGAGGGGAACCTCGCACGGATGGCGAAGGAACCCCCGGTGATCGTCCCGTTCAATCGCCACGCGCCTTCCTTTGAAGGTGGTGCGTGGCTCCTTGAGATCAGGCGGCGTTCCGGCCTATTGGATAACTCCATCGCCGCGTCCCGGCTCCGGAACTTTGTCATCGCGACAGGCTTGAACGGGCTGCTTTTCGCCGCCGGGGTTCTCCTGATCCGTCACGCCCAGCAGGCGCGGCAGCTTGCGGAAGAGCAGATCCATTTCGTCGCGAATGTCTCGCACGAACTTTATACCCCGCTGACCGTCATTCGAGGAGCCGCGTACAATTTGCAGCGCGGCATTGTCCAGGAACCGGCCCGGGTGGAAACCTACACGGGGTTGATTCTTAAACACGCGGAGCAACTGACCGAAATGGTCGAACAAGTGCTGGAGCTGGCGCGGAGATCTCAGCCTTGCCTGCATCTCAAACCCGTGGATGTCACGAGCATCCTCAACGGCGCCATCGCCAGGGCGGAGCCCGATACGCAAGCCTCCCAATGTGAGGTCCAACTGCGGATTGCATCCCCTGCCCCTGTCGTCATGGGGGATGAACCTGCCTTGAGGCGGGTTTTCCGCAACCTCATCTCGAACGCCGCCAAACATGCGGGCGCTGGAAAATGGATCGGCATTTCCGCGGAAACGGTGGACAACAACGGGAACCGATTCGTGGAAATCGTCGTGGCCGATCGCGGCCCGGGCATTCCAAAAAGCGAGCAGCAAAGCCTCTTCAAGCCGTTCTTTCGCGGAGCCGACGCCAAGGCGCGGCAGATCCGTGGCAGCGGTCTGGGCCTTAGCCTCGTGCGGGAGACCGTGGAAGCGCACGGCGGCAGCGTTTCTGTCACCAGCAAGGCTGGATGCGGAAGCGCCTTCAACATCCACCTGCCAGCGGCAATCCTAAAAAAAGATGAAAGCCAGAATTCTCCTTGTTGAAGACGAGCCCGGGGTAGCGATGATTGTCGCGGACCTGCTGGGCGTGGAAGGCTACACTGTCAAGATCGCGCACGATGGTAACGCCGGGCTGCGGCAGGCCATTGAAGAGCCTTTTGATCTGCTCATACTGGATGTTATGCTACCCGGTATCGGAGGGTTCGAAATATGCCAGTCCGTTCGAGAACATGGGTTTGCCGGAGCCGTCCTGATGCTTACGGCGAGAGGACAAGTTGCCGATTGTGTCCGCGGCTTGGAGATTGGCGCGGACGACTACCTGCCGAAACCCTTCGACCCCGACGAACTGCTCGCCCGTATCAACGCCTTGCTGCGCCGCATTCACCAAGAGCCCTTAACGCCCGTCACGAAGGTTCGGTTTGGAAAGTTCACGGGGGACTTTGCCAGCGGAAAGTTTTTTAGAAACGGAGAGGCAATCAAGCTGTCAGGAAAGGAGAAAGAACTCCTTCGCTTCCTCGTCAATCAGCGCGGAAGAATCCTCCCGCGGGAGACCATTCTTGAACAAGTGTGGAAGGGCCAGTCCTTCATTACCGAGCGCACCGTGGATGTCCACATCTCCTGGCTACGCCAGAAATTGGGAGACGACCCCCAATCGCCCCGGCATATCGTCACCGTTCGTGGCGAGGGCTATCGCTTCGAAATGTAGGGGAAAGCCCCTCCCGTTACTTATTCGCTTGGGGAGCGGCTTGCGGCAGAGTTTTCCAGACCTTCTCCGCCCAGTCGGCTCCGTTGACTTCCAGGACCGGCGAGACAACCTCTTTCCCGTTGACCAGGCGCGGGCCGGTCTGTTTCGCGGTGGTGTCAATGGAGGCTTCCAGCACATCCGCCTTCGCATCGGGGCCCTGCCGGGCGGTCACTTTCCACAGCTTGCCTTCCTCGGCTTGGGTAAAGGTCCAGGCCTTGGCCTGTTTCACCAACTTCTCCACGTCGGCCTCGGATTTGCATTGGCCGGCGAGCAGCAGCACGCCGCTATGGAGCGATGGGGGCGAGAGCTTGGCCGGAGCCCCCTCATACTGGTAGGCCACGAGCCGGGCGGCATCCCACGTCTCGCCGTCCTTCTTCAGGAAATACGAAACCTTCGCGCCGGGAGCCGCGTCCGCAAAGAGCCGGATCGCCACCGCGCCGTTGCCCTCGCGAACGCAAAGGACGCTGTCGGCGGGCACGGGAACCGTCCCGTCGCCCCACTTGACGGGCGCGCCATTGAGGGTGATCGAGGCGGCATTGAGAGGAAAAACAACGTTGGTCGCAACGGATGCCACGTCTTTCTTCAGGAGGGGAGGCGCAAGATCGTATATCGCCAGGACCTGCCCTTTGTTCTGTACTGCCGAGATGACGGCATCCAGGTGCATCACCTTTTTGTGGCCGCCGCCCTCGATCATCTGGAACTTTCCATAGGGGCTGTCGCACATGTCGGCCACGACCGAGATCACGGGCATCTGTTTCGTAGCCGAGGCAAGCATCGCCACGACCAGCCGATCATGGGGGCAGTAGGAATGGCTCGATGAGCCAATGGTGAAATCGGGCGTGATGTAGTTCGTCCGGTCCTGGCCCGGTTTTTCGCCGCACCGCTGCCGGACCAGGCGCGTGGGCTCGTTGGCGAGAGCCAGCGCTTCGGCCGGGGGGGTGTAGTCATTCCACACGGCGGGAGCCCAGATCTGCACCTGGTCGTTCAGAAAGACGGGGCTGATCGTCGTGGAAAAGCCGTTCAAGTAATAGTTCTGGTTGATGTTACCATCCTCGCTCAGGAAGTTGTAGCTCCGGCTGTTCGGGCCGGACATACTCCGCGAGCCGGGGAAGAAATTGGCGGAAAACTCGCCCCAATAATAGTCGAGGGCGACCTTGGCCTTGGCTTTTACCACGGGGTCCTTAACGGTGTGGTAAAGACCATAGAGCACGTCGATTTGCGTCTGACTGTAAACGGGGCTGTCGAATTCAGGGATGCCGTTCTTGCGGGTGAAGGCGATCCACTCTTCAAAAAGCGCCTTGCCAGTATCAATGGTCGCGTTGTCTTTGAGATACTCGCCCAGCAGGATTTGGTTGGCGGCCTTCATGAGCGCGATGTTGCCATACGAAACACTCACGTGATGGCGGGCAATGGCGGCCAGCGCCGCTTTTAAGTGAGGCACGGCCGCGTCGAGAAAGGACTGCGGGAACTTGTCTCCGTACAAAAGCAGAAGCGGCCCCAGTTCGCTGGCCAGGAACTCGATGGCATTGTCATCGTGAACATTCGGATTGGAGGGAGCCCAGGGCACCTTGCCATACTCGGGCGAGTTGACGTCCATGTTTTGCAGCGGGAAAAACCGCGAGACCATCGCCTGGGCTTTTGCAACGCCCTTATCACCCCCTTCGCCCAACATCATATAAGCCAACGCCGCATGGGAAAGATCGCGGGTGGCAAACGTTTGCTGCGGCGAGGCGACCGACCCTTCCACCTTCGCCAGGTTTTGGCGCATCAAGCCCTCAACTTCCTTGGTGCGCTTTTGTTGTTCTGCCGCCGTCATCGCGGCGGAAACGGGCAGGCTTGCCCCGGCAAGGAGACCACAAAGCAGGAGGTATTTCAGATTAGGTATCATAATAAAAACACGGTTCCCCCATGCTTTCACTAACCTATAGAGCGTCTAATGCAGCGGGGGGGCGCTTGGGCCGATGCTAGGGGGCGGGCCTCTGGAGTCAACGGCAATTTTACGCACGAGGGGCAACTGGGGATTACACCGGCACCGGGCAGCCAAAATCCGGCAGCCCTTCGGCGGTCCAGCTGAAGGGTTGCACGCGCACGTTGCGGTTGTCCCGGCCGGGGGCTTGGTCGGTCTTGGCGTGGTAAAAGATCAGGTCGCCCACGTCGGGGTGCCGGGCAAAGCAGCAATGGCCCACCCCCCAAACATGCTCGGTCTTCTGGAAGACCGGCCCCCGCTTCGTCCAGGAACCGGGGTTCAAGTAATCGCCGTCATCGTTGATCAACATGCCCAGACAGTAATCCGGCGTCCACGAGCCGCTGGCGGAATAAACCACGAAGGTGCGCTTCCCGCGCCGGAGAATCTGCGGCCCCTCGCACAGCGGAAGCGCCACCCGTTCCCACGGCTCCGTCGGCTCCGCCAGGGCCACGCGCGGCCCGATGAGCCTCCACGGCGTTCGCATTTCTGAGATATATAAATTCTGCTGCTCATTTTTGCGGCCCGGCCAACCGCTCCAGACAAAGTAGCGCCGCCCCTTCTCCTCCAGCACGGTGCCGTCGATGGCCCAGCCGCCAGTGTCCAACATCCCGCGCACCCCCCATGCCCCGAAGGGATTGGCGCTTCCGGCTTCCAGGGTCCACATCCGGTGGTTTTTGTTTTTGCCATCGTCGGCGGCGACGTAGATGAACCACTTGCCGTCGAGGCGGTGCATTTCGGGAGCCCAGAGATTGCAGGAGCAGGGGCCCGTCTGCGGGGCGCGCCAGATGGTGACGGCTTCGGCGATCCCCAGCTCGGCCAGGCTTGCGGCGGCGCGCAGTTGCAGCGTGCGCTCGGAAGCCTGCAGGGCAAACCAGATGCCCCCGTGCTCGATCACCCAGGGATCGGCGGCGGGAGCGGGCAGAAGCGGGTTGGAAAAAGCGGCGGCGGCGCTGCGGGGAGCTTGTAAAACCATGAGGGCGGCCTCATGGAAAAAGCAGCCTTCATGCCTGACAGCCTGTTCACGAATTTAGCCCTGAAGATTCTCGCGCAAAGACCGTACGTAGTGGAAATAGATCTCACGCAAAGGCGCAAAGAAGAATGAGCTGAGCGATATTTTGTGGCGGCAAGAGGACAACATCCTCCATACTGTGTGAACACGAACAGAGCGTCCGCACATCGATTCCAGATTCTGTCTTTTTAAGAAGGCCCAACCGTCGAGAAATTCTTGGCAAGCTCGGGACGATGCGCGCAGATTCCGCTTCCCTCTTTGCGCCTTTGCGGCTTTGCGTGAAAATAAAAATTCGTAAATACGGCCTGACAGCCTGTTTTACGGCTCGTTTTTGGGCGGCTCGGCTCCGCTGCCGGATTCTTCTTCCTGGGCTTCCTCCTCGATTTCCTGGCGCATCCGCAGGGAGAGGAAGGGGCGCAGGAAGCCGTAGAGGAGGTAGCTGATGAAGAGCACCGCCGGCATCCACATATATTTGAGCCCCGTGAAGATGAGCAGCAGGAAGATGCAGATGAATTTGAAGATGGACCCCTGGGTGCGCCAGTTGAAGGCCTTGAAGCTCGGGTATTTGAACTTCGAGAACATCATGAAGGAGAGAAAGATCATGAGCGCCAGCAGCAGGTAGCGCCAGCCGCCCGTCAGTTCCCGATCCTGGTCCTCCCACCACAGAATGAAGAGCGTGACCGAGGCGATGACCCCGGCGGCGGCGGGAATGGGGAAGCCCCGGAAGTCCTTGTCCGCGCCGTGGCTGGTGGCGGCCATGCAGTTGAAGCGGGCCAGCCGCATCGCGCCGCAAAGCAGGTAGAGGAAGGAGACGATCCAGCCATAGTCGAAGCTCTGGAGCACGATTTTATACAGCAGCAACGCCGGGGCGACGCCGAAGGAGATCACGTCGGCCAGCGAATCGAACTCCCGCCCGAACGCGCTCTCGTGCCCGCCCAGCCGGGCCAGCCGCCCGTCGAGCATATCGAAGATGCAGGCGATCAGGATCAGCCCGATGGCCAGGTGAAAATAGGACTGGTTGAAGTAAGCGATGAGCGACTCCCCGGTTTCCATGGCGAGGGTCCCCTTGACAATGAGGAGCGAGGCGGCGAACCCTGAAAAAAGGTTGCCTGCCGTCATCAGGTTTGGAAGAAGGTAAATTTTGGGCGAGTCGTCCTGAGGTGCGTTCATGGATGGGAAAGAGGAAGGGGGGATAGTCTATTTTTGCGGAAGCCGGGCGATGATGGTCACGCCGCCAGCCACGTGATCCCCCGGGTTTACAGTAATCTCGGCGTCCAGAGGCACAAAGACCTCCGTGCGGGAGCCAAAGCGGATCATACCAAAGCGTTCACCCTTGGCCACGGTGTCACCCACCTGCGACCAGCCCACAATGCGGCGAGCGATGAGGCCCGTCAACTGGCGCACGACAATCGTCGCGCGGTCGTTCTGAAAGCCCCAGGTGCGACAGGCGTTCTTGCCGCTGGCCTCGGGATCGCGGGCGTCCAGGAAGGCTCCGGGGTATTCCTTGGAATAGATCACCTTCCCGGCGATGGGCGCGCGGTTGGTGTGGACGTTGAAGACGGAGAGGAAAACGCCGACGCGCTTCATCTTCGCATGGGCGACATCCGTCTCCTCCACCTCGCGGATATCCGCAACCACGCCGTCGGCGGCGGATACGATGGCTTCGGGTTCGGGGGGGGCGGTGCGGTCGGGATCGCGGAAGAAGGCGATGGTAAAAAGGATCAGCCCGGCCACCAGCACGCCGGGCCAGAGGGTCAGGCGATGGCGAAAATGCCACAGAAAGCCAGCGGCCAGCACCAGCACGGCGAAAATCCAACGGCCTTCCCACAAAGTTTGAAAACGGAACATTGCAGTGCACGGTAGCGTCCTCCGCCCCCGGGGTAAAGCGCTTAAGAAAGGGTTGCTTTTCTTGGCGGCCGTTGCGCGATACGCTGCCCGCCCCTTTCCATGAAAACCGCCAAGCCGTCTCACAAATCCCCGCCGATCCTCGTCGGTGCACACA
>Ga0118677_10011213_pt1 | contig 13508 bp, 5 predicted proteins | sample AliMusrvi5mmetaG_FD_86154 | JGI IMG/M metagenome (GOLD analysis project Ga0118677, IMG submission 86154)
TGCCGCGACGTCGCCGGCCCGGCCTGCTACGACTTCACCGGCCGCGGCTTCGCGATCAACGTCGACACGCCCTACGGCCAGGCGCTCCAGCTGGCCGACTGCATCAGCTGCGGCCGCTGCGTCGCCACGTGCCCCACCGGCTCGCTGACCTTCAACGAGCGCGAGCTGGCCTCGTTCAGCGTCGACGAGAGCCGCTGCATCATGTGCAAGGAGTGCGTGAACGTCTGCCCGGTCGACGCCATCAAGGAGACCAACCACTTCGAGGACGCGCGTGAGAAGTGGCTCGAGCTCGTGGGCCAGGGCAGCCAGCTCGCCGGCGGTCACCGCATGTGCGCCGGTTGCGGCGCCCCGATCGCCGTGCGCCAGGTGCTCATGGGCACCAGCGACCCGGTGGTCGTCAGCGCCGCCACGGGCTGCCTCGAGGTGAGCACCACGATCTACCCCTACACCTCGTGGAAGGGCAGCTACATCCACACGGCCTTCGAGAACTCGGCCGCCACCCTGAGCGGCGTGGAGACCGCCTTCCGCGCCCTCAAGAAGAAGGGCCTCATCGAGGAGAACGTCAAGTTCATCGCCTTCGGCGGCGACGGCGGCACCTACGACATCGGCCTGCAGAGCCTCTCCGGCGCCATGGAGCGCGGGCACCAGATGCTCTACGTCTGCTACGACAACGGCGCCTACATGAACACCGGGTTCCAGCGCTCCGGCGCCACACCGCTCGGCGCCTGGACGACCACCAGCCCGGTGGGCAAGGCCACGTCGGGCAAGCTGCAGAACCGCAAGAACCTCACCGACATCATGATCGCCCACGAGCTCGGCTACGTGGCCCAGGCCTCGCCGCACGACCCGCGCGACCTCGTGCGCAAGGCGGCCAAGGCCCTGGCCACTCCGGGCGCCTCGTTCCTCAACGTCCTCGCCCCGTGCCCGCGCGGCTGGCGCTCGGACGGGGCCGAGACGATCGAGCTCGCGCGCGAGGCCGTCAACGCCTGCTACTGGCCGCTGTTCGAGGTCGTGGACGGCGAGTACCACCTCACCTACCGGCCTCGCCACAAGGAACCGCTCATCCCCTGGCTCAAGCGCCAGGGCCGGTTCGCCCATCTCTTCAAGCCGGGCAACGAGGAGACGCTGCTGAACCTCGAGGCCTGGGTGGACAAGGAGTGGGAGAAGCTCCTGCGCAAGTGCGGCGAGCCCAGCGAGGCCGACTGGCAGGACTACCTGATGTCCAACGGCTGCCTGCTGCGCTAGCAGCGACGGACAGCTGAGACGCCTGAGGGCGGGCCGGACGAGCGTCCGGCCCGCCCTTTTCGCGCAGGGCCCTGGGTCTTCGCGACGCGCAGGAGCAGGCGCCAATCGCCGGCCGGCGGCTGGACGGCGCGCTCAGCCGCCGATGGCGCGCAGGTAGTACACCCAGAACGCCGGCACCTCGCGCAGCACGAGGAACGGCGTCTGCGGGATGCGGTGCGTGGAGTGGGCCGGCACGGTGAGCACGTTCCAGCCGGCGCGTGCGTAGGCGAGCTTGATGCGCGGCAGGTGGTAGAAATCGCTCTCGGCGGCGATCCGGCGCCACCCGGCGCCGCCGAAGAACGGCACCGTGTCCCGCACCGTCGCCTCCGTGTTCACGCCGGCCGAATCGACGACCACGTCTTTGCCGGGCACCCCCGCCTTGACGGCCATATCGCGCATCACCAGCGCCTCGTTGTAGCCGCTCACGCCGACCGCGCCGGACACGACGATGCGCCTCACCCGGTGGTCCTTGTAGAGGCGAATGGCGGTGTCCATGCGGTCCATGAGCACGAACGACGGGCTCCCGTCGGCGTGCACCTCCGCGCCGAAGACCACGACGGCGTCGGCGGGGCGGGAGGCGGACCCGCCCAGGTAGTCGGTGTTGCCGAACGAGAACTCCTGGGCGAGCGGGAAGAGCACGACGCAGGCGGCGGCCGTGACGGCGAGGATGGCCGCCGCCGGCAGCCGGCGGCGGCCGGCCGGCGGCGGCCTCAGGGCGGCCCAGACGATGAAGACGAAGCCGGCGCAGAAGACGAACGAGAGCGGCAGCGGCATGCCCGGGTGGAAGTCGCCGCGGCTCCACGGGAGGTAGAAGTCGACGCCGTTCCACGCCGTGGCGCCGGCGCAGAGCCCCGCGAGCACGAGCAACGCGATGCGACGCCAGCGAGCCATGCGCGGACGCACGGCGTACCCGATCAGCGCCAGCGCGGCGGCGACCAGGAAGACGAGCGCCGCCGCCTGCGGCAACAGGTGCAGATCGATCCACCAGACATTCTCGTCGAATCCGGGCGTGCGCAACGCGCCGACCACGTTGAGGAGCGTGAACGCGCCGAAGAACAAGGCCAGGCCACGCGCCACGGCCGCGACCGGCCAGGCTCGCGTCTTCTCCTCGGCGAGGCCGCGCCGCTCACGCTCGCGCGCCGTCGTCGGGGCCGCCGTCAGCGTCGCATCAAGGGAGGGCGGCAGGACTCGACCCTGAGCGGCCGGCGAGGCGGGGACCGGCGCGGGCGCCGGAGTGGGGACCGGCGCGGGCGCGGAAGCGGGGGCCGCGGCGGGCGGTCCGCCCGGAGACTCCGGCGGAGTCGTCCCACCTGCTCGGCCGGGCCCCGTCTCCATGCGGCTGACTGTATCACGGCTCCCGGACCGGGCTCGGCGGCGTGGAGCCGGCCGCGCCCGACGACCTGGAGGAGCATGGCAGTGGCTGCGCCAGGGCGCGGCTGGCGCCGGCAGCAGCGGAGCGGCGGGCGGGCGGCCAGGCGAGCCGCCGCAGGCAGGCGCGGCTCGCGATGGCGACGAACGTACAGTTGCCGACTCCCCCGGCCGATAGGTAGTGTCGAGGCCGGCGCAGACACCGGCCGTCGCAGTCGCGCCGCGGAGGGGACCTGCGACGCCACGGGACACCGGAGGAAACATGTCGAGCAACGCCCAGACGATGCCTGCCGCAGGCGCGGCCTCCGGGGCCAAGGCCGCGGCGCTGCCGCTGAAGCTCATCCTCATCGCCCTGTGCATGGCGCAGTTCATCAACGCCTACGACACGACGGCGATGAATGTGGCGGTCACGTCGGTGGTCAAGAGCCTCGGCACCACCGTCTCGGGCGTGCAATCCGCGCTGGTGCTGTACTCGCTCGTCATGGCCTCGTTCATGCTCATCGGCGGCAAGCTGGGCGACGTGTGGGGCCGCCGCGCCACGTTCACGATCGGCATCATGATGTACGGCGTCGGCGCGCTGATCACAGCGCTCAGCCAGGGCCTGCCGATGATGGTCTTCGGCTGGTCGCTGCTCGAGGGCCTCGGCTCGGCCCTGATGATCCCGGCGATCTTCGCCATCGTCGGCACCATCTTCCCCGCCGGCAAGCCGCGCGTCTCGGCGTTCGCGGCCGTGGGTGCCATGGCCGCCATGGGCGCCGCCCTCGGCCCGCTGATCTGCGGCTTCCTCACCACCTACCTGACCTGGCGCGTCTCGTTCCTGCTGGAGGTCTGCGTCGTGCTCGCCACGCTCGCCCTCTCGACGCGCATCAAGGTGCCCAAGCAGAAGCGCCCGCCGGCGAAGCTCGACTACCTCGGCGCCTTCCTCTCGGCGCTCGGCCTGGCGCTCGTCGTGCTCGGCGTGCTGCAGGCGAGCAAGTACGGCTGGACCGCCGCGAGGGTGCCCATGGTGGGGCTGGGGCGCACACTGATCGCCGAGGGCGGGATCTCGCCGGTGATCCCCTTCGTCGTCGCCGGCGTCGTCGTCCTCGCCCTGTTCGCCCTGTGGGAGCGCCACATGCTCAAGGCCGGCAAGGACGCCCTGCTCAACATCGGCATGCTCAAGAACCGCGCCGTGCTGTTCGGTCTGCTCGCCATCGTCGCCTTCATGTTCATGCAGGCCGGCTTCCTCTTCGTCACCCCGGTGTTCATGCAGATGGCGCTCGGCTACAGCGCCTTCCACAGCGGCCTGCTGATCCTGCCGATGACCATCATGATCATCATCGTGGCCACGCGCGTGAGCAAGCTCACGCAGATCGTGGCCCCCAAGCTCATCGTGCAGATCGGCATGCTCGTGTTCGTCGCCGGCATCCTGCTCATCGCCCTCGAGCTCAAGGCGACCGCCCAGCAGTGGGCCTTCCTGCCCGGCATGATCGTCGCCGGTATCGGCATCGGGCTGATCAACGCGCCCCTCATGAACATCACCCAGGGCGCGGTGCCGGCGAAGGAGCAGAGCGAGATCTCCGGCCTCTCGCGCGCCATGAGCAACCTCGGCGGCGCGTTCGGCACCGCGGTCGCCGGCGCCGTGCTCATGAGCACCCTGATCGCCTCGTTCTCGGGAGCCATCGAGCACTTCAGCGGCATCCCGGCCAGCGAGAAGCCGCGCGTGGTCGTCTTCCTGCGCCACGATGCCCAGACGGTCAGCAACGCCCAGATCACCGTGTACCTCAGGAGCAAGCAAGAGCCGGCCGCCCTGGCGCAGAAGTTCGTCGCGTTCAACCAGGCGGCGCGCAACAAGGGCCTGCAGAACGCGCTCATCGCCGTCGGCGTGCTCGGGCTCTTCGGCTTCGTGATGAGCTGCTTCCTGCCGGGCGGCAAGGCGAAGAAGGCGCCGGCCGACGAGGCGGACGCCGGCGCCGCTCCCGCCTCGGCCTGAGGCTGCGGCCGGGCGCGCACGCGCGCGGCGCCCGGACTGCCGCGCAAGGTCCCGCGGTTTCGGAGGGGCGGCCTGCGGAGAAGTGGATGGGAACCGTCGGCGCCGCCGGTGCGCCATCGACCGCGAAGGAGCATAGCCATGCGCAGGACACAGCCGTGGGCCCACCAGACGCCGCAGGAGCGCCGAGCCGAGGGCAAGGAGCTGCGGAAACTGGTGCCGCGCCGCGCTCACTCCGAGTGGAAGCCGGCGCCGGACCGCCCCGACGTCATCAAGCTGCTGCGCGCCCAGGACACGGACCGCCAGAAGGACCTGACACCGATCCGCTGGGGCCGCATGTCGGCCTCGCCGTTCACCTTCTACCGCGGCTCGGCGGCGCTGATGGCCGCGGATCTGGCTCCCCTTCCGCGTACCGGCCTGCAGGTCCAGCTCTGCGGTGACGCGCACCTGTCCAACTTCGGCATGTACGCCTCGCCGGAGCGCTCGCTGCTCTTCGACGTCAACGACTTCGACGAGACGCTGCCGGGGCCGTTCTCGTGGGACGTCAAGCGCCTGGCGGCGAGCTTCGTGCTGGCTGCGCGCAGCAACGGCCTCACGGCCGACGAGGCGCGCGGCATCACGTTGGCTTCGGTGCGCTCGTACCGGGAGCACATGGCCATGTTCGCCGAGATGCGCGAGCTCGAGGTCTGGTACTCCCACGTCGTCGCCGACGACCTGCTCACGATGGTCCGCCGCATGAAGACGAAGACGATCAAGGGCACGGAGGCCCTCGTTGCCAAGGCGCACACGCGCGACAGCCTGCAGGCCGCCAACAAGATGACGGAGATCGTGGACGGAGAGCGCCGCTTCACCGACCAGCCGCCCCTGATGATGCACATGGACGCGCTCACCAATGCCGACGACAGCGCCCACACGCTCTTCCATCAGTACGCGTCCACGCTCGAGGACGACCGCCGGGAGCTCATCGAGCGCTACGACTTCGTCGACGTGGCTCGCAAGGTGGTGGGCGTCGGCAGCGTCGGCACGATCTGCCTCATCGTGCTGCTGCGCGGCCGCGACATCGACGACCCCCTGATCCTGCAGATCAAGGAGGCTACCCGCTCGGTCCTCGAGCCGTACATCGCACGGAGCCGCTTCCAGCACAGCGGGCACCGCGTCGTCGCCGGGCAGCAGCTGATGCAGGCCGCGAGCGACATCTTCCTGGGCTGGATGTCGGGACCGGCCGGCCGCCACTTCTATTGGCGCCAGCTGCGCGACATGAAGGCCTCGATCGACGTCGCCCTGCTCAGGGCTCCGGGCCTCGAGCTCTACGCCGAAGCCTGCGGCTGGGCGCTGGCCCGCGGGCACGCGCGCTCGGGCCGGCGCATCGCCATCTCCGCGTACATGGGCGCCGGCGACCGCTTCGACCAGGGGATCGCCGACTTCGCGGTGGCCTACGCCGACCAGACGGAGCGCGACCACGAGGTCGTCGTGAAGGCGATCAAGGCCGGCAAGATCCCGGTCGAGACGGGGATCTGAGCGCCGGGAGCGGCTAGCGCCGGTAGCGCGTCGCCAGCTTCCCCGAGTTGCCGCCGAACAGCGTCGCCTGCTGGACGTCGCGCAGCTGTTCGAAGGTGCCGATCTCCTCGAGGCCGGGCACGCAGATGATCTCGCCGAGCTCGAGCCCGGCGACGATGGCCTGCGCCACGTCCGGCGCGCTCATCATCGAGGGCGGGGCGGGCGCTTCGCCGCGGCGCACGCCATGGAACTCGGTCTCGACCATGCCCGGCAGGCAGACCATAGCGTGCACGCCGGTGCCCTCCAGCTCCTGCGCCAGCGACTGCGTGAACGTGAGCAGGAAGGCCTTGGCGCCGGCGTAGGTGGCGCGGCCCGACATGCGCACGTGCAGCGGGCCGCTGAGGGCCAGCAGGCTGGCGACGTTGACGATCGCACCGCGACCGCGCGTGATCATGCCGGGCAGCGCCGCGCGCGTGAGCCGCATCGGCGCGCGCACGTGGACGCCGATCAGCCGGTCGCCGAAGTCCGGCTCGAGCTCGGCGAACGGCCCGTAGCCGCCGAAGCCGGCGTTGTTGACGAGCAGGTCGATGCCGTTGCCGGCGTCGAGGCGCTCCTCGACGGCGAGCAGTTGCAGCGGATCGGTGAGGTCGGCCGGCAGGACCTCGGCGTACACGCCGGCCGAGTCTTCGAGCTTGTGGGCGAGGGCCTCGAGGCGCTCGCGCCGCCGCGCCACGAGGACCACGTCGTAGCCGTCGTGGGCGAGCCGCTCCGCGAGCGCCGCGCCTATGCCGGAAGAGGCGCCTGTCACCAGAGCTACGCGACGATCGGCGTCCATGTGAGCCTCCTGGATGTCTTGTCGGCGCCGCCGTGGCGCCCTGAGTGACCGTGAGTGTACCCGGTGCGCGTCAGGGTCAGCGGGTGCGCGTGAGATTGACCACGAGACGCGCGAGCTGCCGCTGCCAGCGCACGTAGCCGGCCCTCAGGAGATGGGCGTTGTCCCAGAAGTCGCTGCTGGGGAGGTCGAGCGCGCGCAGGAACGAGGCGTAGTGGATGCCGTACTCCCGCGCAAGGCGGATGCAGGCGTGCCGGTAGACGGCCCGCGGTTTCGCGAGGATGTGCCCCCCGGAGGCGAGGTTGAACGGCATGTCCACGAGTACCGGTCGGAGCCCCTTGGCCTGGCAGAGTGCGATCAGCTTGCCCAGGTCCGCCAGATTGGCTGCCCGGTTGCGGCTGAACGCCGCCGCGTGCCAGCGTAGCCAGCGCCGCGCGATGGCCCGCTGCTGCGCGCGCGTGTACGGACGACGACCGTCGTAATGATGCCGGACCCAGCCCGCCTCGGCCGCCGCGCCGGGAGGCGGAGCGGACCCGGCGGCGAGGGGCTGACCGCCCTCCGAACGGGACGGCATCGGCGCCGTCGGGTCGAACACCATGCGGCTCAGACCCACGCCGATGAGGGCGATCCCCGGCGTGCTCGGCAGGGCCGAGACGAGGCTGAGGTCCATGGCGAAGCTCTGATCGTGGCCGGTGAGGCTCACAGTGCGCGTGGGCGGGCCGCCGAGGCGGCGTATGCCGGCGGCCCAGCTCGCGTCGCTGACGATCGACTCCCGGGCGGTGGAATCGCCGAGGTAGTAGACGACAAGCCCCCTGGGCGGATCCGCCTGGAGCCGGGGGACCATCTGCCACTCGTGCGCCCAGTCGCCGACCGTGCCGTAGGTGAGGGCCACCGGGCTGGCGGCGGAAGGCGACGGCGCCGGCAGCGGCGATGAGGAAGCGGCCGGCTGGATCGTGGCGCCTGCGGCAGTCCCGCCGCAGGCCGCGGATAGAATGACGAGCGCCGCGAGGCACGCGCCCACAGCGATGCGGCGGCTCACTCCTCCACCAGCTGCGCCAGCTGAGGCGGCGTGACGCCGCGCTTGACCAGGCGGCGAGCGACCTTCTGGGGCACGAGCTGCAGGAAGCACTCGTCGTAGCGCCAGCGACGCCACTCGCCTTCAAGACGCACGACGACCTGGTCTCCTTCGACACGCAGCGGCACGCCGCGCCGCGCCGCTTCGGCGGCGAGGAACGGCGCCAGGTGCGCGGTCCACTCGAGCTCTGTGATCTCCTCGGCCACGTTCCCATGGTACTGTGCCGGGTCCAGCCTGTCGTCCGGATCGAACACGAAGACCCGCCCGGCGGCCGCGCCGCTCATGAAGAACTTGCCGGCGTAGGGCTTGGGCTTGAGGCGGAGCTCGCCGGCGGCGTCCGGCTTCTCGAGGCCCATCACCACGTGCAGCGAGTTCTCGCCGCCGCTCATCAGGTACTCGAAGGCGTACTCGTTGGGCGTGCCGAAGTGGATGGAGCGGAAACCCTGGGACGGAGTCTCGCCGTCGTCCTCCGTCACCTTGTTCTGGCCGGCGACTGCGAAGCGCGAGCCGGAGTCCCACACGTTGAACGTGCCGCCGTGGGCGGCGTAGAAGCAGGTGTTGAGGGCGTCCTGAAGGACGAAGATCGATCCGGCGGCCGCCTTCATCCCGACGTGGCACTGGCCCTGCCCGTAGAGCCGGATGTCGGCGCCCTCGAGGAGGGCGCCGAGGAAGTCGCCGGCCTCGCGGCCGTAGAGCTCGACGACGACGCCGGCGGCGGGAGCGCCGTCCGGGCCCGGAAGGTTGCAGCCGACGTAGCGCGGGCCGCCGACGAAACCGTAGCCGATGAGGTTCTTCCAGCCGAGCCGGACGGCTTCGCTCACCAGGCGCGAGGCGCACTCGAGCCCGAACGACTCGCTCTCGAAGCCGGCGAAGTCGACGACGAGCACGTCGCGCTCGGCGTCGTGCGGCGGCACGAGGTCGTCGCGAGTCGCGAAAGTGAGGCGGCCCCAGACGCCGGCGGCGAGGGCCGCGGCGCTCTTCGCGGCGCCGGCCTCGCCCGCGCCGGCGCCCGCGCCGTCGTCGAGCGCAAGCTGGCCGCTGCAGGCGCGGTGGAGCGCCGCGTGCAGCGGCAGGACCTCGTCGAGCACGCGGTAGACACCGCCCTCGGGAGCGCCGGCGGCGTCTCGCCCGCCGTCCGTCATGTACTCGATGCCCGAAAGGGCCTTGCCTCCAAGATCCGCGAACATGACCCGCTTGCGCAGCTCGGTGAGCGCGCGCAGCACGGCGGCCCGGGCCGCGTCCCCGCGGCGCGCGAACGCCGGCAGCGCGACCTCGACGACGTGCCGGTAGTCGGCGCCGGAGAGCTCGCGCAGACGCGCCAGAGCCTCGTCGACGAGCCGCGCGGCGGCAGGCGGCAGAGCATCGTCCGGGCCCAGGAACCGGCCGGTCGCCGCCGCGGCGCAGGCGGGCAGTTCGGCGTCGAGCGCGGCCAGCAGCGCCGCGATCTCGTCCCGCCAGGCGGCGTCGGCCGGGACGGCATCGGCCGGCAGCGCGAGGTCCGTCTTCGTGCCGGCCCTCTCGACGCGGACCCGCTCCCCAAACCGGTTGCGTACGTCTAAACCGCCGCGAGCGCCGGCGATGTCCTGCCCCGCCGTGCCCGCGGCGGCCGGCGTCAGGAACGCCTCCACGACGCCGCCGAACTCCCCGCGCCCCGGGTCGCCGCCGGGCCGCATGTTGAAGCGCAGGTCGTGCCCGGCGTCCTTGAGCACGCCCTGGTGGTGCAGCACGCGCAGCATGCTGTCGGCGATCTTGGCCTCGCTGCCGTTGGCGATCGCCTGTACGCCGCCGGGGCCGGTGTCGACGGTGAGCACGAGCTCGTGCGGACGCAGGAACTTGATGTCCATGTTCTCTCGGAAGCCGACGCGACGCGCAGGCGGAAAGGCGGCGTCCGGCGAAGGGCCGCCCGCGTCCGGCGACGGGACACCGGAGACACCGGGCGACTGCGCGCCGCCCTCTCCCTGCGGCGGCCGCGACTCGACGATCGTGAACTTGTACGGGCCGGTCGGCGTGAGCTGGATGTAGTTGAGCGAGAGCAGCTCGAAGGCCCGGCGGCGCGAGTCGTCCATCGCCGCCAGGTCGAGGCCGGTGATCGGCGAGATCACCTGCGAGGCTTCCTCGGTGCTCAGACCGAGCACGCGGCGCGTGAAGTCGACGAGGTAGGCGGCGTACTCCGTGTCGGTGAGCGCCTTGCGGTCGTAGGTGGAGTCGCCCTCGTACTCGGCGAAGCCGTCGCCCATCGACGGGTCGGTGTGCACGTAGCCGTACTCGGCCAGGAACGGCGCCGTGGAATCCACACCGACCTGCTCGCCGTTGTGCATGAGCAGGACGTTGTACGCCTTGAAGGGGTGCGCGCCGGCGGGGTTGCCGCGGCCCTCGGCGTCGATCGCCGGCGAGTTCGTGGGGTAGCGGTGATGCATGCCCCAGACGTGAGCGCGGAGGGCCGGGTCGGCGGCGGCGAAGGTCGGGCCGGCGGCCGCGCCGCCGTCCGCCGGCCGCCCGGCGAAGCCGGGGTACCCGGCCCAGAAGCGCGCGAAGTCGAAGTACTCGGGGATCGTGTGCGTCCAGCCGCTGATCTTGACGGCGCCGAGGTCCTGGCCCATCGAGACGACGTACCCTCGGCGCTTGGCCGAGTACTTGCCGGCGGGCGCGCCCGGGGCGCCGTGCATGCGGTAGTAGCGCGAATCGATGAGGTGCGCGAGCACGGTGAAGTACTCCTCGCGCACGTCGTCGACGAAGGCGCCGAGGCGCGCCGACCTGGCGGCGTCCGGAGCCTTCGCGCCCGCAGGCGCGCCGGGGTCGGCGGCGCCCGAGCCGGCGGGCGCGGCGGGCTCCACGGCGGTGCCGGCCTCGGCGGTGGCCAACGCGGCCTCGAGCTCGGAGTCGCCGAGGTCGCCGTACTTGGTGCGCCGCTGCAGCCAGCGGTCGCCGGCCAGCAGGCGCCGGCCGTAGCGCGCCAGCACCGCCGGCTCGATCTCGACGAACAGCATCGTGTAGTCGCCGGGGTCCTCGCGGAGGTCGGCGAGCCGCCAGCCGTCGGCGCCGGCGTACTTCTCGCGCACCGGCAGGCGGAAGTCCTCGAGGCGGGCGAGCACGTCGGCTGCCGGCAGCTCGGCGCCCGCGGCGCCGTAGAACCGGCAGCCGCCCAGGTGGCCGAGGATCGCGCGCATCGCCTCGGCCCTGTCCGGGCCGATCGTGTTGAAGATCAGGCAGGTCCGCTCACGCACTTCCGGTGGCGCGAAGCCGGCGAAGTCGATGCCGCCGCCGCGGTTGTTGCCGCCGTTGTAGCTCAGCCGCGCCGCCTCCCAGATGGCGTCGACCGTGACCGGTACGCTCACGGCGAGCGAACCGACGCGGCAGGAGTCGTGCTCGGGCTGTGGCGGCGCGGCGGCCAGCGCCGTGTCGATCGCGTCCTCGGCTTCTTCCCCGGAGGTCGCCGCGCCGTCGTCCCACGCCGGCATCGCGAGCAGGTCGGTGCGGCCGCGCAGCTTGCGGATGTCGTCGAGCAATTGCCTCGGCTCGGCGACGCCGCCATCCTCGGCCAGCGCCCCACTCTCTCGGTTGAGCGCATCGATGAGCACCGCAAGCTTGACGGAGTTGAGCACCGACCAATTGCGGATGCGCTTCGCCATGAGCCGGCGGTCGTTCTGGACCATCAACTCCGGCTTGGTGGTGATGCCGCCCCTCGGGCAGTCGAGGTGGCAGTTGCCGCACTGCGTGCAGCCGAAGGCGGCGGCCTTGCCGATGCTGCCCTCGAGCAGACCGTCGGCGCCGGCGATCAGCACCTTGAGCATGTCGACCTCGCCGCGCAGGCCGCCGGACCCGAAGAGGCGCGTCCCGCCGCCGGCGCCGTAGGGCGCGCCGTTGAGGTCGCGGATCGTGCGCAGCTCCCCGCTCCCCTCGAGGTCGACCTGCTCGCCCATGAGCGCGTGGTGCGTGTGCAGCATCGTGCGGAAGATGTCGGGCCATCCGACGTGGCTGGAATCCGCGTGATAGTTGCCGGAGCCACCCATGCCGGCGTCGACCAGCAGGTAGTCGACGACGAAGTTGCTCCACATCCCGGCGGCGACGAAGCGCGTGTAGGTGGAGCCGGTGATCTTGATGCCGCAGTGGTTGTGGTAGAGAAGCCACAGCCAGACCTCGGCCGGCATGTCCTCGATCGAGTAGATGTCGTGCTTTGGGTCCGGGCTGAGTGCGTCGGTGCCCACGGGGATGTTGCGCGCCTTGCTCACCGTGGGCGTGACCTTGGCGCCGGCGAGGCGGCCGCCCTTGCCGGGCTTGGCGCCCTGGTTGATCTTGATCTCGACGTCGCGGACTTTGCGCAGGTCGGCGCCGGTGAGGCCGAAGTGGCCGGAGGCGGCCTGGAGGCTCTCCCACTTCATGTCCTCGTCGGAGGAGAGCCGGATCGGGCCGCCTTCGCCGCTCGAGGTCATCACGATGCCGGCGCTGCCCTCGATGCGCGCCTTGAGGAAATCCTCGCTGGCGGCGCCGAGCGACGTGGAAGCGTGGCTCACGGCCGTGTGCCAGATCGGCTCGCGCACGGCGAAGCCGCTCAGCGCGAGCCCGCCGCGCGGATCGCGCTTGAGCACGACCGTCCCGTCGGCGGAAGCGCGCAGCACGCTGGCGCCGTGCGCGCCGTGCCCCACCGGCGTCAGCTCCGTGAGCGCCTCAGCGCCGTCCGGAGCCACCGACTTGACCCACAGCGAGCCGGCGGCGGAGCTCTCGCCGCCGCTGATTCCGCCGTTCCTGACGCCGTCCTCCCCGCCGTCGTCCCCGCGGGCGCGGAGGGCGTCCTCGAGCAGGTGGCCGGCGTCGAGCGCGAGCTCGAAGCCGCCGCGGGCGTCGGCCTCGACGCGCACGAGAGCCGGACCCTCCGGCTCCGCGTGGACGCTCACGGAGGCGCCCGGCGCCGCGGCGCCGGGCCGTGAGAATCCCCTCGGCACGGCGAGCTGGACGTAGTCGAGCAGGGCCGGGTCGCGGCGCAGTCGCTCCAGCGACCAGGCGACCGACTCCCGGGACAGCTTGAGTCCGACGCGGTCGAGCGAGTACGGGCCCTGGTCGCCGGCCACGAAGAAGTCGTCCAGCTTCGGCATCTCCCCCGCCGCCATGCGGTAGATGACCTCGAGGAAGTCGGCGTTGAGGGCCCGGCTCGAGTTCTCGAGGTGGTAGTTGGCGTCGCGCTGGGCGAGCACGCGGGCGGCGTTGACCAGCGGCAGGTCCGCCTGGCGCTCGGCCAGCAGCGCCGAGACGCGATACCGCTCGCGCACGTCCGCCGGAGGCGGCTCGGCCGCCACGCGCGCCGCGTTCTGGGCGGCGTTGGCGCGGCCGAACTCGTCCGTGGCCAGGGCGTCGACCTCGCGCACCCAGTCCTCGGTGATCGTGATCGCCATCGTGTTGCCGCTCGTCTTCTGCACGTCGTCGATGCCCATGCAGCTGAGGAAGTCGAGGATGCTGTGCTGCCAGCAGGTGAGCGAGCACAGCGCCAT
>Ga0118677_10011214_pt1 | contig 13508 bp, 11 predicted proteins | sample AliMusrvi5mmetaG_FD_86154 | JGI IMG/M metagenome (GOLD analysis project Ga0118677, IMG submission 86154)
CAAATACGAAAAGACCCTGGCTGGTCTCGAACAAAATGCCATCGACCTGAAAAAGAAGGTGCTTGAATACAAAGAAGCAGGCAAAGAGAAATGGAATGCCTACAGCGTTAAATTTAACCACGATCTGGAAGAACTTGGCAAAGCCCTGAAAAATTTTACGGTTAAATAAAATGAAAACGTCAAAGTTCACCCTCCTGCTAAAAAATTTCATGGCCGAAAAGGTTGGTTTTTTAACCTCTTCCATCGTCCCGGCAGCACGGGGATATATCAGGGTAACCAGAGACAGGAATGAAAATTTCGTGATCCGGATGAAAATCTCAAATCTGGCAGAGGTAAACAGGCTGCAACCAGCGAAACAGGTCTATGTTGTATGGATGATCACCGACCATGAAATAACGGTCAATATTGGTCAGATTGATAGTTCAACTACATTTTTGTCCACCAAATTAAAAGCATCTTTTAAGATGTGCTCTGCCGAAAAACCAATAAAAATATTTATTACTGCCGAAGCGGAGGCAACTGCCCAAACTCCGGATGAACAAATGGTACTGTCCACAGACCGGTTCTATTTGACTTAATCTGTCTGTTATGTTTATAAACAAATCATTAAAATTCAAATCATGAAAAAAAACATTTTTTTGACTTTATCATTCGTTGCCGGACTTTTATTGGTTATGCCCACATTCGGACAGCAGAATAACAAACTCACCAAAAAAGAGCAAAAAGAGGGTTGGGTATTGCTGTTTAACGGTAAAGACTTCGACGGATGGCGGCAATGTAACGGTACGGCAATGGCAGCCAACTGGAAAATTGACGGCGATGCCATGCAGGTTTTTACAGGAGTCGGAAAGAAACCGGGACAAGGTTCAAACGGAGATATCCTATTCCAGAATAAGAAATTCAAAAACTTTGAATTGTCAGTTGATTTCAAGGCAGGAAAGGCTGGAAATTCAGGGATCTTCTATTATGTCCGCGAAGTCCCGGGAGAACCGATCTATTATGCAGCACCCGAAGTTCAGGTGCTCGACAATAAAGATGCCTCCGACAATAAGGTTGCCAGCCACCTTGCAGGTTCGCTCTATGATCTGATTGCCTGCGATCCAAAAACTGTTAACCCGGCCATGTCGTGGAATACGGTAGTTATAAAAATTAAGGATGGTCATGCAACCCACGTTATGAACAAGAAGAAAGTTGTTGAATACACCTTATGGACTCCTGAATGGGATGCCATGGTAGCCAAAAGTAAATTCAAAGATTTTAAAGGATGGAGTGAAGGAATCGCCAAAGAGGGTTATATTGGTCTTCAGGATCACGGATATTCGATCTGGTTCCGAAATATCAAAATCCGCGAGCTTTAGCCTTTAAAAAATAACAGTTCTTTTCAGAACTTTCCCGGGACCGGGATTATGCCTTAAAATCGTCAGACGAAGATTGGGGTATAGTCCCGGCCTTTTTTTTGATGACAAAACCTGAATAAACTATCCAATCTGTAATGATAAGCAAATCTAGTATTTCGCTTTTGCCTGCTCCAACCGGATTATTCTACAAATTCCGGAAATGATACAATGACGAATTCAGTTCGTTTGTGTTTCGAATTAATACCCATTCTAAATAATAGGTTACAAATCAAAAGTCTTTCGAGTTGTTATGATTAAAGATTATTTAATCGTAAACTCGCACTCTAAAAATCCAAACGAATGGAACTTGCCTGATATCAGGTTCGTCACCAGATTAAAATGCATTCTATTTTCTAAATACAAATTACGAACAACAAAGAGAAACTATGGAGAATTTTGAACATTTGAAAACAGTAAAGTTTTATAGCGGAGAGGCAACCCCACTGGAGATGCACAAAGTGCGGGTAGTCCAAAAACTTAACCTTTTACCGATAGAAGAACGTAAAGAGTCGATCTTTGGAGCAGGATTCAACACTTTTTTGCTGCAAAACAAAGATGTTTACCTCGATATGCTTACTGACTCTGGAACAAATGCCATGAGTGACAATCAGGTTGCAGCAATGAGTGTTGCCGATGACTCCTATGCCGGTTCGTCAAGCTATACCAAACTTGAAAACGCCATTCACGAAGTGTTTAATCAGAAATATTTCTTACCTGTACATCAGGGGCGTGCAGCAGAACACATCATTTCCAAGACGTTTGTCAAACCCGGCAAGGTAATTCCGATGAACTACCACTTTACAACAACCAAGGCCCATATTGAAATGATGGGTGGTATTGTTGAAGAGATCTATACCGATGAAGCACTTAAAATTAAAAGCGATTTCCCGTTCAAGGGAAACATGGATATCAATAAACTGAATAAGATCATTGCGAAATGGGGTGCCGGAAATGTGGCATACATCCGTTTTGAGGCTGGAACAAACCTGATCGGCGGTCAGCCGTTTTCGATGGCCAATCTGCGTGAGGTTTCTGCTATTGCAAAAGCAAATAAGATTATGTTGCTGATGGATACCAGTTTGATAAATGAAAATCTTTATTTTATAAAAGTCCGTGAAGAGGGTTATCAAAATAAGCCAATCAAAGATATTCTTCACGAGATGATGAGTTATACCGACTTCTCCTATTTTTCGGGAAGAAAGGTTAGCTGTACACGTGGAGGTGGGATTTGCACCAATAACCACGATATTTATATGCAAATGCGCGATTGGGTGCCGCTCTATGAGGGATTTCTCACCTATGGCGGAATGAGTGTCCGAGAAATTGAAGCAATGGCCGTTGGGTTGGTTGAGACACTGGATTTCAACGTGATCAGCCATTCTCCGACTTTTATAAAATATCTTGTCGATTCACTTGATAAAAGAGGGATTCCGGTTATTACCCCTTCCGGGGGATTGGGTTGTCACCTCGATGCAAAAGCATTTATCTCGCATGTTCCTCAACAACAATATCCTGCTGGAGCTTTGGCTTCCGCTTTATATGTTGCTTCAGGGATTAGGGGTATGGAACGTGGAACTATTTCGAGCGTGCGCGATGCCAATGGAGATGATATACTTGCCGATGTGGAATTGCTCCGCCTTGCATTTCCACGCAGGGTATTCACCCTATCACAAATCAAATACGCCGAAGACCGCATCCAGTGGCTGTATGATAACCGTGAACTTATTGGTGGCCTGGAATGGACCGAGGAACCACCGGTGCTCCGCTTCTTTGTGGGTAAACTTAAACCTATCGGAGATTGGGTTGACAAGCTTGTGGCAAAATTTCGTGAGGATTTTGGGGATAGCCTTTAGTAATTAGCGAATTAGTCAGTTTGAAAATTCGGCCATTTGAAAATGAGAGGATTTCAGGCAACATTTAATTGTCTGATTGCCTCATTGTCTGATTGCCGAATTTCCTTTTATATTTTTTTGCTAAAAAACAGGAATATGCAAATTCAAATCCGAAAAGGAGAGGATTCCGACCGTGATGCGATTGCCCGTTTTCAGGTTGCAATGGCCTGGGAAACTGAGAGTTATAAACTTGATTATGAGACCGTATTAAAAGGGGTCGGGGCTGTGCTGAAGAACGAAAAACTGGGCGCCTATTATGTCGCAGTGATTGATAATCAAGTAGTGGGCTCCTTGCTAACCACCTATGAATGGAGTGACTGGCGCAATGGCACAGTCCTTTGGATTCAATCGGTTTATGTCGATTCACTCTTCAGAAAACGAGGAGTCTATGCTGCCCTTTATTCACGTGTCAAAGCGTTTGTAGAAGGCGATGAATCACTGAAAGGGATCAGACTTTATGTCGATGAATCGAATCAGAAAGCCATGGAGGTTTACATACGCCTGGGTATGAACGGCGAGCATTACAGGGTTTTTGAGTGGATGAAGGAGTAATTCGACAATTTGACGATTCGAAAATTCGACGATTTGAAAATTTGACACCTCATAACTCGTCATTTTTTTCTCATCTCCCCTTTCTTTTAAAGAGAAACCCCAGGTAGGCGCCGGCAAATCCCGGAACCAATGCCAGCAATGATCCGAAATTATGGGTTGACAGAATTCCGAGTACAGGGATCCAGATACTGACTGCAAGGGCAGTTAACCATGGCTTTTCAGAACTGAAAAACCCGAAAATAGCGGCAGCAACCAAAACCATCAGGACTGAAATACCGGTATCGTCCCAATTTGGTCGCGAATCGATCCATGCAATAGCAACCCCCGCAATGATTGCAGGAATCAGCAGAACAACAGATGCTTTCTTCATGCCTGTTTGATATTATAAGCCATTAAACTCTTTCCATGCCGGATAAAGAGCGTACCATTGCCAATAACCGGGTGGGCGAAATGTTCCCTGGTTCCTTTGGTAATCTTAAAAGCGCTTACTTCCCTTAGATCACCCCCGGCGGGATTGACAAGGTGCACATTCCCTTTTTCATCATAAAGATAGATCATTCCATCGGAATATATCGTTGCTCCACGGCCAATTTTCAGCTGACGGGTTACCTCCCCTTTCTCCATGTCGAGCGACATGAGTTCAAGACGACGATGACCTGTTGCAATTAAATGATTGTCAACCTGTACAACTCCTCCCATGATGTTATCGAAGGGAAGGCAGCGCCAGACTTCACTAATGCTCTCACCATCTTCCGACAATTTAAGTTTTACAGTGCGGTTACCATCACCAGCAACGTACCAGAGGTAACCGTTTTGATAGATTGGGGCATTGGAGTGGACATTACCCGCCGTATCCTGTTTGTGGGTAAACAGTAGTTTTCCATTATCGGCGTCGATTCCCAGCATCGAAAGTTCGGAGAAGGTGAGCAGGATATTGTGTTTGGCATGCTGAATGATCCTTGGAGAACAGAATGCCGAAAGCTGACCCATTCCCTTGCATTTCCAGATTAATTTACCTGAAAAACGGTCCAGGGCAACCACATTGGTGTCGGCCCCTCCCGGCGAGCAGTAGATCATCTGATCTTTAACAACCAACCCTTCCGAATATCCAAACACGGTATTCTTCCCGTGAAGATCGGAGAAGAGATTGACCGACCATATTTTGCCGCCATCCTTACGATCCAGGCATGCAAGCTCACCTTTTCCTGATGATACATATACCAGGTTATCAACCACGGTCGGGGCTGACCGTGAACCCGGAAATCCCTGTTCCCATTCGGGACCATAGGCCGCCTTCCACAGGAGATTTCCTTTGAGATCGAAGGAAAAAAGATATGCGGTACTGTCAATTGCTCCGGTGACAAAAACTGCGTCGTGTGTTACGACGGGTGAACCATAGCCGTCACCTACCTGGTCACTTGCCCAGAGGAGCTGCGGCCCCTCTTTGGGCCATTGTTTCAGCAGACCGGCGCCGGGGTAACTGCCGTCACGGTTTGGACCGCGCCACTGAGCTATTTCGGGTTGAGTGGAGCAAGCCACAATCAGCATTAAAATGGGCAAAACAAGGAGAATTTGTCTCATGGTTCAGAATAACAGGTTGTTTTTATTATGTAATTTCTATTAAGCCTATTGAATCAAAGGATTAACCGAATAGATCACTCATTCTACTACCCGGCTAAAAACCATTTTGCAGCTGGTGAATTTCTCCCGATGTAATTTCTTTGATAACTATACACTATTGATATAGCGTAGGTTCTTACGATATTGCAGCAAAATTTCATTCGTACAAATTTTAATTAACTTACTAATATTTAGATTCTTGATCCGTGTGGAACCCTCATTGATTTATCCATTGCCTTTTGTGGTTGTAAATTCATGAGGGTTTCATCAGGAATCAACTCTGTATAAATGACTATTAAGTCCGGGCCCGGACACGAATCGATAATGAACTTAGTTTTTCAGGCGGCTCACTACATGTTACTTTTTGACTCCGAAGTTTTTAAAATAGACAACTTAAATTATAAAGTAAGGCCTGGGGAAATGCTGCCAGTCAACTTAAATCATATATAAGCCTCTTATATTTATTTTGAATTACTAAATCTTCAAATCATTCAATTGTTTCATTATCAAAATTATAAGATTAGCGCATTCTCAAATTAACCCATTACCTTCTCATCTCTTCTTTGAGGTATTTTGCCGTGTAGGATTGATTCAGTTTAATAATCTCCTCGGGTGATCCGCTGCATAACAACCGTCCGCCATCCTTACCCCCTTCGGGTCCGATGTCGATGATATGGTCAGCAACTTTGATTACTTCCATGTTGTGTTCAATGACAATTACCGTGTTCCCCTTGTCAACCAGTTTATTGAGAACTTCCAGCAATACCCTGATATCCTCAAAATGGAGTCCGGTAGTGGGTTCATCAAGAATATATAGGGTCATTCCTGTATCACGTTTGCTTAACTCGGTGGCCAGTTTCACACGCTGTGATTCTCCTCCCGAAAGCGTTGTGGACGACTGTCCAAGTGTGATATAGCCCAGGCCAACCTCCTGTAAAGTGCGCAACCTGTGGACAATAGCGGGGATACTCTCGAAAAACTCCACTCCCTGGTTGATGGTCATATCAAGCACGTCGCTGATTGATTTTCCTTTATAGCGTACTTCGAGTGTCTCGCGGTTATACCTTTTCCCGTTACATTTGTCGCAGTGGACATAAACATCGGGAAGAAAGTTCATTTCGATCACCTTCATTCCGGCACCTTCGCACTCTTCACACCTGCCCCCTTTGACGTTAAACGAAAACCTTCCCGGCTTATACCCCCTGATCTTCGCTTCGGGCAGCAGGGTAAACAGCGTCCGGATATCGGTAAAAACTCCGGTATAGGTGACCGGATTCGATCGGGGCGTCCTGCCAATGGGGGACTGATCAACCTGCACAACCTTATCAATCAGATCAATTCCTTCGATGGACGTATAAGCGAGCGGGTCGAGCAACGATTTGTAAAAATACTGGCTTAGAATGGGTTGTAATGTCTCGTTGATCAGTGTAGATTTGCCGCTTCCCGAAACACCGGTGACGCAGATAAACTTTCCAAGCGGAAACTCGACATCAATATTTTTAAGGTTATTTCCCGAGGCTCCCTTGATAATTAAAGACTTTCCATTGCCAGAACGATGTGAGGCCGGCACTTCAATTTTTTTCTTCCCCGTAAGATACTGGGCAGTTAATGTATTGTGTTTCAGCACCTCAGAAGGTAGACCAGCTGCCACAATTTCGCCGCCGTGGATTCCGGCCAAAGGGCCCATATCAATCAGGTAATCGGCCTGCAGCATCATATCGCGGTCATGCTCCACCACCACCACCGAGTTGCCTGTATCGCGAAGCTGTTGCAACGAATTGATCAGCCGCAGGTTGTCACGGTGATGCAATCCAATGCTTGGCTCATCCAGGATATAAAGCACGTTCACCAACTGTGATCCGATCTGTGTGGCCAATCTGATCCGTTGCGATTCACCACCGGAAAGGGTACCCGCCGGGCGATCAAGCGAAAGATAAGTCAGACCGACGTCAATCAGAAAACGGAGTCGTGTACGGAGTTCCTTGATCACTTCTGTGGCAATCTGTAATTGGCGGCTGCTGAGTCGTTCTTCAATTTTATCAAAGAAATCGGACAGCTCGCAAATATCCAGTTTTGACAGTTCAGAGATATTCTTCCCGTCTATTTTAAAATGTAAAGGCTCCAGTTGTAACCGCTGACCGTGACATTCAGGACAGATCATGCTTTTATGAAACTGGTCAGCCCATTTTTGAGCAGTTTTTGAGAGGTTGTCATTCTTCTGGTTCAGGATATATTTGACGATTCCTTCATAAGTCATCATATAATCGATCGAACTTCCCAACGGGGAATTTTTAAGTTGTATTCGTTCACCGGTGCCAAACAAAATGGCATTCATTGCCTCCTCTGAAATCTCACCTACCGGGGTTTTAAGGGTGAAGCCAAATTTCTCGACCAGGGCCTCGATCTGCCAGAATATCATCGTATTCTTTTGTGGACCGAGTGGCGAAATCCCCCCCTTTGCAATAGAGAGTTCAGGATCAGGAACCAGCTTGGCCTGATCGATCTCGGTAATCTCTCCAAGCCCGTTACATTTATGGCAGGCACCCTGTGGTGAATTAAAAGAGAAGCTGTGCGGGGCAGGATCATTATAAGAGATTCCTGAGGTGGGGCACATCAGGTGGCGCGAAAAAAAACGGGTATCGCCTGATTCGGCATCCAGGATCATAATGATCCCCTGGCCGTGCTTCATCGCGGTGTCCACCGAGTCGCGAAGCCGTTTCCGGTCACCTTCATCAACAACCAGCTTGTCGATTACCATCTCGATATGGTGATTTTTATACCGGTCCACTTTATATCCATGGGTCATCTCACGAATTTCGCCATCAACCCGGGCATAGAGGAATCCCTTCTTACGAATTTGCTCAAAGAGTTCGCGGTAATGCCCTTTTCGTCCCCGGACAACTGGGGCCAGGATCATAGTACGCTTCCCCTGGAATTTCTCAACAATCAGATTTATAATCTGTTCATCATTATATTTGACCATCTTCTCCCCGGTGTTGTAGGAATAGGCCTCGCCGGCACGGGCATAAAGCAATCGGAGGAAGTCATATATTTCGGTGACCGTACCAACCGTGGAGCGGGGATTTTTATTGGTAGTTTTTTGCTCGATAGAAATCACAGGACTCAACCCGGTGATCTCATCCACATCGGGGCGCTCCATATTCCCCAGGAAACTGCGTGCATACGCAGAGAAAGTTTCTATGTACCTGCGTTGTCCCTCGGCATATATCGTATCGAACGCCAGCGACGATTTGCCGCTGCCACTAAGTCCGGTAATTACAGTCAGTTGATTACGGGGTATTTCAACATCTATATTTTTGAGGTTGTGCTCGCGCGCACCCCTAACTACAATCTTATCTTCTCCATCCATCTGGTGCTCATTACTGCAAAAGGGTTAAATTTGTTTAACCCGTCTTAATCTGTGAAAACAAATCTACGGTATTTCCCTACATCCGGGATCTTAAAGGTATAGGTTTTTTTTCTGGGGTTTTTCAGATAGGTCTGTTTTAACCAGGGATTAAACTGTTTGAACAGCTTGTAATTAATGTTATTTGAACGGGCAAATTCCGCAAAATTCTTTATGCTCCCATCCACTTTAACTTCGGTCACCGGGATAATTGGGTACTTCTCATCCTCATTTACCTTAAAACCATACTTCAACGGATCTCCAATCACGAGTTTAAGGGCCAGAATCCGGTAAATATATCTTGAAGTTTCTTCATTCAGGAGCAAATCATAATAGCTTTTGCTGCTTTGCAGGTTTTCCTGTTTGCTTATGCCACTGACTCCGGCATTGTAAGAAGCAGCAACTATCGTCCAGTTGCCATATACGGTAAATGAATTTTTCAGAAACCGGCATGCTGCCTCCGTCGCCTTTTCGATGTGATACCGCTCATCTACTTCATCATTGACTTCCAACCCGTTTTCGATAGCTGCACCTTTCATAAACTGCCAGATTCCCACCGCGCCAGAGGGTGAGACAATTTTGTCCAAAAATCCGCTCTCGGCCAGGGCCAGGTATTTAAAGTCCTCAGGGACCTCATTTTTCCTCAGAATTGGTTCGATGATCGCAAAATATCGGTTAGTTTTCTTGATGTATAACAATGCCTGGGAATGAAAATTTGCAACGCTCAGCATCTCCCGGTCAAGCGATTCTCTGACATCAAAATTATCAAGTGGTACAGGTTCATGAGCAAAGTCGAGTTTTTCAGGAAGTGGTACGGTGGTGAAATACATTTTCGGCATTGCCGCCGGATATTCCACACCGGGATTTTTAGCCACTTCAGAGTGGGAACAGTAAAAAAGGCCTCCAATAATCACACAAAATGAGATACCCGAAAGGAGAACAACTACCCGTGAAAAGCTATATTTACTGGTTTTTGAGTTTAAATCTTCCATAAAACTGCTTAAAATAAGCTTGCAAAGTTAGTTGATTCCCAGATGGAATCCAATTGATGCATACAAACTCAATCAAAACAATAGGTCAGTCCTGTGGCTATTTCCAGATGATCCGCTGAGTAATTAACAGAATTATTGGCGCTTAATGAGTTAAAATCATGTCGTAAACGAGGTTCGAAAGTTAAGGTAATGTGTTTGGTAATATCGTATCCAAATTCCAGCCCGAGTAATCCAGAATAGGTCAATGACTGCATGTTCGCTGTTTTGCCTCTGCTGGCCTGTTCGTTGTTTACCGAGATGACCTCATGATTTCCGACCAGACAAGCAGCACTGAATCCACCGGCAAGACTTACCTCTAATCTTCTGTATGACAGCTTACAGGCTACCTGTACAGGAACTTCAACATATTCAAATTGCCGGTTTAAATAATTATCATCGTTATTTTGTCCGGTTTGCCTGATATTCCGATAAGCTACTCCAGACCTGACAGTTATACGCTTGCTGACTTTATATCCTGCCAAAATTCCTGCTGTACATGAATTTTCTGAATTGACTTTAACATTACTGTTTAGAGAACCTGAAGAATTAAGCTCACTTATCTGAACATTATTTTGATGCCGATTGCTCAAAACCGTGGCAAAATCTGCTTTGAGACTCCACCTTTTATTCCTTTTCAGGTTTGGATGGACAACAGAAACTCCGGCCGCTTCATCCGAAGTGTACATTTTAAAAGCATTTGAAACAATTGATTTCGTTTCTGCTACGGAAGAGGTGGTGTGTTCGGTTCCCGGGACTGAGATTTGTGGTTGGGTTTCCCCGATATTTAACTGGTCATGCAGAGAATTCAATGACATTTTACTTTCAGGAACCGAGACAACCTGATCACCTGGCTTCAGATTGGGTTTATGACCATTCCCTGAAATGAGAGGGATATTTGCAGCAACAGCAGCCTTCAACGAAAATTTTGAGGTTGGAACCTGTTTGATATTTGGTGGTTGAACTAATGCCCGTAAATTTTTGTGGTCAATAAGATGGATATTATTATCCTTGTGATATTTAACCGGATTTTTATCTGTATAAACTGCCGTCTGTTCACCGGGATGACCGGATTGATCGCCCAATTTTCCAGCGGAATTAATCATCTCCCATCCGCCGAGACAAGCCAAAATAAGGGTTGCTGCAACGCTCACCGTTTTTAGTCCGGTCATAAGCCTGTGGCGGTAAATGAGTCGTGCCTCAATACCTTCCCAAACAGCGGCTGGAGGAGTCTTCTCAAAGTGCTCCAGTTTCCAGCTAAATAATTGATCTATTTCATTTTTATCACTCAGCATACCCTTGTTAAAACTCTGTTTTCTTCCATTCCAAAATTCTCCATCACCTTTTTCTGAAGGATTACCCGTGCCCGTGAAAGATTTGACTTGGAGGTTCCTTCATTGATTTCCATTAATTTGGCAATTTCCTGATGTGAATACCCTTCAATGGCAAAAAGGTTAAAAACCATCCTGTAGCGTGGCGGAAGCTCCTGAATAATCTTAAGCAGGTCGTCAGCGGAAATGGATGAAATGGTTTCTTCGGAATATGGGATACTTTCGAAGATCAGCATGTCTTCAACGGGATAGAGCACGTTGTTTTTCCTGAATTTTTCGAGCGAAGTATTGGCCATGATGCGGCGCATCCAACCTTCAAACGACCCCTTGAACCCAAACTGTGAAATTTTTGTAAATACACGAATGAATCCATCATGAAGATTGTCTTCCGCTTCACCGGCATCCTTCGAATATCTCAGGCAAACACCAAACATTTTTGATGAGAAATGGCTGTATATTGCTGCCTGGGCTTTACGGTCACCCGACGCACATTTTCGTATTGTTTCTTCGAGGTTGGTCACAAATCACTTTTAAATTAAAATAGAGCAAAAATATGATCCGAAGGAACATTAAAATTCACATTAATAATTGTAAAATATGTTAAAGAACGAAAAAGATTCTTATTGAGAAGAGTTTATTTTTACCGGATAGGTTGCGTTATTACAGAATATTTCGTATTTTAATAAAAAACAAATGTTGTTTGTAGCGTTTACGAAATAATCTGCGTATTTACAGTAATCAGACATTCATAATTAAATTAGAATGATAAAAGCAAGATTATCGGTCATTGTGATGGTTCTGGCATTCTTCCATGCCGGAAGTCATAATCATCCGATGCCAAAACCTGACCCTGGAAATATTGTACTGACCCAAAAATCTTTGAGTCTGGTAAAGGGTAGTAACGCATTTACGTTTAATTTCTTTTCAAAAATTCCGGATAGTCAGGGTCATAATGTGATGGTTTCGCCATTAAGTATTTCCTTGGCGTTAAGTATGACCCTCAACGGAGCAGATGGAATCACGAAAAGCAATATGATCAGTGCTTTAGGACTGAATGGACTAAGTGTTGATGAGATCAACCACATCTATTTTGACCTGGTAAATGCACTTAAAAAAGCCGATTCAAACGTGGTAATGGGAATTGCCAATTCTATCTGGATTAAAAAAGAGTATCCGGTATTGGAATCATTTATTACGGCCAATCAGAAATATTTTGATGCCAGGGTTCAATCACTTGATTTTAATCAGGTGGCATTAGCTACTATAAATAATTGGGTAAATGACAAAACGAATGGTAAAATTCCTTCAATCGTGAATCAGATTTCGGCAGACGAAATTATGTATCTCATTAATGCCATCTACTTTAACGGAAAATGGCAGGTCCAATTTGATAAGTCAAATACTGAAGATGGTCCGTTTACCCTTTCGACAGGTTTATCGGCAACAGTTCCACTGATGATGCTTAAGGACCATTTTGGTTATTCGGAACAACCCGGGTATCGCGCTTTAAAAATGCCTTACGGAAACGGAAAGTTTGAGATGGTCATGCTCTTACCAGATGATGGAAAAACTGCCGATCAACTTATACAGCAAATGGATCCTTCGGTCTGGGAGAGTCTGAAAACAGCACTGGCCTCAGACAGAAAGGTAGATGTATGGATCCCGCGGTTTAAATTTTCCTGGGATAGTGACCTGAAGGATATCCTGTCATCACTCGGGATGGCCGTTGCATTCTCAAGAACCGATGCCAATTTCTCCAAAATTAATAGTACTGACCAGCTTTATATTTCAAAAGTCAAACACAAATCTTTCATTGAGGTGAATGAAGAGGGAACCGAGGCTGATGCGGCTACTTCGGTTGCAATCGGGGTTACCAGTATGGGGCCCGGAGGTCCCCGGTTTCATGCTACACGGCCATTTCTCATCTTTATTACTGAAGAGGATACAGGTGCCATTCTATTTGCAGGAAAAGTTGAAAATCCTTTACTGACGAATTAACTACTTTGGCATTCAATTATTAAAACTAGCCTGGATATGAAAAAGAGAATACTTCTATCATTAATGATTGTATTCTGTTTTGGGTGTAAAAAGGATAATTCGTTTGACTATTCATCCGGCTTAATTGGTCAATGGTCCTGGCTAAGTTCTTGTGGCGGCACAACTAATAATGCATGTTGGACACCAGACACAGCTCATCCTGCATTCGACATTGCCTTTGCATGGAACTCCAACTTCAATGTTTACCAAAATGGAAATAGAAGTGCATCAAGCAGGTACAGCAC
>Ga0118677_10011216_pt1 | contig 13506 bp, 12 predicted proteins | sample AliMusrvi5mmetaG_FD_86154 | JGI IMG/M metagenome (GOLD analysis project Ga0118677, IMG submission 86154)
ATTCCGGACATCGCATGGTCATTCCCTCTCCGGCAGTCAATAGTTACTGATTCCACTTCTCACTTACACTACTTCCCTATCGTACAGGGTCGTAACCGTTCAGCTACCCCTGGCGCGCGAGCGTCCTCGCGAGCACTCCGGTGGTTTCGATACGACCCTCCGTAGTCTACTCAACTACCGGAGTGCTCGCGAGGACGCTCGCGCGCCAGGGGGATCGAACGGTTACACCGGGTAAACGCAAACGACCTGAAACCTGAAACCTGACACCTTCATTCGCCTTCCGCCGCTTCCTGTCCTTTCCGGTCTTCCAACTCTTCGATGCGGCGGATGAGGCGTTCGATAAAATCCCGATTGCCGAATAAGCCGGCATAACGTTCCAGGCGCAGCGGCTCGATAAAGCCGCCCAACAGCGGGGTGGCGGCAATCGCAGTCTGCCCGGCAATAAAACCGAACGGCTTCGCGGATTCGAGAAAGACGATGGCCGCCGCGCCCAACCCATCACGGATGATGCGCTGGGCGATTTCTTCCAAGGCGGCGTTTTCGTCTTCGACCGGTAAATTCCGCAGCCAGTCGCGCATATTGGCCATCAGCGATCCTCGCTCACCACCGGCGTCACCCCGGCGACACTCCACCAGGCGCGCAGTTCTTGCAGCACGGTGTCACGCTCCGTCGTCCGGAGCAAAATGCCGCGGTAGCTCTCTACCCAGCCGCGTGTGGTGAGTGGACTTAATTGTATCCCATCCGGGCGAAGATAAACCCGCCGGACGTGTTGCCAGCTCAGTGAACGACGATTGCCCACCCAGCGCGCGTGCACGCCGTCCGCATCGAGGGTATAGGTGACGGGAAAGAGGAACTCCGCGACCGCGCTGATCAGGACCACGGCGGAAATGACCATCACCAGCAGCATGCCGCTGCCCCCCCACTCGCGCGGCGTCAGCGCCGCCACCGCAAAAAGCCCTAGCAGGAGGATGGCCCCCAGCGCCACCGCGCGCGCGGGTCGTCGCGCCGCCAGATGCAGGGTCCACCGTGTCGGTTCCGGAGATGTCATGGGTACGATAGCTGTCATCCCTTTCATTCTAATGCGAAATGCCCGGGATGGAAAGGGCGGAGGATAGCCGTAATAGTTCCGGCAACCGTACGAGATGCGCTGCCGGGGTTCTTCAACAAGCTGCATACTAACAAGCTGCATACTTTGCACGACATCCAGGCATCGGTTCGCTCCGACCGATCGTTACGGCTTGAATTGACCAACCTCAACTTCACCTCAATTCCGACCGCGTTGTCTATTTGCACGTACATACGCGCGATGACGGTTCGCCGTCGTCCCACGGGCCGCCGCGTGCAGCGATCACGGAAAACAGCGCGGATTTGTGAGGAAGAAAGGGGTAAAATGCGCGGAATGCCGTGGGTTGGCGCAATCATGGCACAACCGCTATTCCATATACGGACAGGGAAGATCTATGGTATGATGAATTATCAACGTGTTCATGGTAAATATAAAGAGAGCAGCGGTCGCCGCGGAAGCCGGTTGCATCGGATAAGGCCGTACTGACTGAATGGTCATAAAGTCTCCGTTTGTATCATCCCTGCCGGTAAGGTGCGATTCGACGATAAACGCAAGTGTTTTGTGCTCCTTTCGCGGGTATCATCACAGTAGTTATGTCGCAGTGGTGCGCTGTCTAGTCGGAGAGATCAAGGGAGAGTGGTGTCGAGCTGCGGGTGACGGAGAGGAGGGATAGGCATGCCGGACGGCGATATGTGGCAACGTTTTACCAACCCAGCGACGCGGGTCATTCATTATGCGCAAGAGGAGGCCAAGCGGCTGGGGATGAATGTCGTCGGCACCGAACATATCCTCTTAGGATTAGTTCGTGAAGGCGAAGGAGTAGCCGCACGGGTGCTGGAGCGCCTGGGCGTTAGTTTGGGTCGTGTACGTTCTGAGTTGAATCGCCAGGTAGGCGTCTCGGAAGGGCATGCCGTCGGTTCGACGCGTTTAACGTTGAGTCCAAAAGCGAAAAAGGCGCTGGAATACGCGCTGGCGGAAGCCCGTGAACTCAATCCCAAGTTGGGATTGCTGGATTTTGTCGATACCGAACATTTGCTATTGGGTCTGATTCGCGAAGGATCGAGTTCCGGCAGCAAGGCCGTGCGCTTACTGGAAGGCCTGGGCGTCGACCTGGAGCGCGTCCGCAAGGAAGTGATGCAATACCTCGGCGGATCGACCACGACGGCTCCGACCGCGCGTCAGCGCAGCAGCACACCGGTGCTGGATGCCTTTGGCCGCGACCTGACGAAAATGGCGGGCGAAAATGCGCTGGACCCGGTGATCGGACGCGAAAAAGAGATTCAACGCGTCATTCAGATCCTCAGCCGCCGCACTAAAAATAATCCGGTGCTCATCGGTGAGCCGGGCGTAGGCAAAACCGCCATCGTCGAAGGGCTGGCCCAGCGCGTCTTCCAGAAAGACGTGCCGGAAGTACTGTTCGACAAGCGGGTGGTATCGCTCGACCTGGCCGGTCTGGTGGCGGGCACGAAATATCGCGGCGAATTTGAAGAGCGCATGAAGCGCGTGACGGATGAAATCCGCAAAAGCGCCGGCGAGATCATCCTCTTCGTCGATGAGTTGCATACGGTCGTGGGGGCCGGCGCGGCGGAAGGCGCTATCGATGCCTCCAACATTCTCAAACCGGCGCTGTCACGCGGCGAGTTGCAATGCATCGGCGCCACGACGCTGAATGAATTCAAAAAATATATCGAGAAAGACCCGGCGCTCGAACGACGCTTCCAACCGGTGCACGTCAACGAGCCATCGGTCGATGAATCGATCAGTATCTTGCGCGGCTTGCGCGGGCGTTACGAGGACCATCACCAGGTGAAGATCACCGATGATGCGTTAGCGCTGGCGGCGCGGTTGGCCGATCGGTATATTACCGATCGCTTCCTGCCGGATAAAGCCATTGACGTGATGGACGAAGCCTCCTCTCGCGTGCGCCTGGAGGCGTCGGTGGTTCCGCCGGACCTGCGCACCGTGCGCCAGGATCTGGAGCAGGTCACGCAGGAATTGCAGGAAGTGCTGAGCGTCAGTCCCTACGAGCGAGATTACGATCGCGGATTCGAGCTGCGGGAAAAGCAGCGCGAGTTGAAAGAGCGCGCCCAGGAGTTGGAAGAGCAGTGGAAACGCGCACGCGGCAACGCCCGCACCGTGGTGGAAGAAGATGACATCGCCGAAGTCGTTTCCATCTGGACGGGAGTGCCGGTACGCAAGTTGACCACCGATGAAACCACGCGGTTGTTGTCGATGGAAGAGCACCTGCATCAGCGGGTGATCGGGCAGGACGAAGCGATCAACGCGGTGGCGCGGGCCGTGCGCCGTGGACGCGCCGGTTTGAAAGACCCCAAACGGCCCACCGGCTCCTTCATCTTCCTCGGTCCCACCGGGGTAGGGAAGACCGAGTTGGCGCGTGCGCTGGCGGAATTTCTCTTCGGCAGTGAAGATGCGCTGGTGCGTATCGATATGTCCGAATATATGGAGCGCTTTGCCGTATCGCGCCTGGTGGGGGCGCCTCCGGGCTATGTCGGGTATGACGAAGGCGGTCAGTTGACTGAACGCGTTCGCCGCCGGCCCTATTCGGTGGTGTTGCTGGACGAAATCGAAAAGGCGCATCCGGAAGTCTTCAACCTGCTGCTGCAAGTTCTGGAAGATGGCCGGTTGACCGATAGTCAGGGACATGCGGTGGACTTTCGCAACACTGTGGTGGTGATGACCTCCAACGTCGGCACCAGTTCGATGGATCTGGGCCGTGGGGTGGGGTTCCTCTCCGATGCCGACCAATCCGCGCAGCAGGGCTACGATCGGATGAAGTCGTTCGTGCTGGAGAGGTTCAAGCAGACGTTTAGGCCGGAGTTCTTGAACCGCATCGACGAAGTGACCGTTTTCCATCCGCTGACGCGGGAGGAGATCGCCCAGATCGTCTATCTCTTCTTGAACCGGGTACGCAAATCCTTGCAAACGCAAGGCATGGATATTGTCTTCAGTGAGGATGTGATCAAAAAGTTGGCGGAGGAAGGCTTCGATCCCACGTTGGGCGCGCGCCCGTTGCGCCGCGTAGTGCAGCATCGGATCGAAGATCCGATGTCCGAAGAAGTTTTGCTCGGACATTTCCACGCCGGCGACACGATTCATGTCGAATATCAGGACGGCAAGTTCACCTTTAGCACCGGGGTGCAACTGCCGGAACTGCCGGCCAGCGAGCCGATCGGCCTGTCATCGGTCAATTGATCGCTGCTGTTACCAAAAGCACGGCGCCCGCGAGATCATTCTCGCGGGCGCCGTGCTTTGGTTGGCTGAAACCCGAACCGTTACTTTTTAACAAATGCCCCACTACTCTACTACTCTACTACGCTACTACTCCTACCACTCCCCGACATCTTCCGCCTGCGCCAGCCAATGGTGTTCGCGTGCGAGGGTGGTCGACGCGCCATGCCCGGGGTAGACGGTGACCGCGGGGGGCAGTGCGCGCAGGCGCTGCAGGCTGCGCACCATCGCTTCCGGATCGCCCCCCGGCAAATCCATGCGTCCGCAGGTGCCGGCGAACAGGGTGTCGCCGCTGAACAGCAGTTGGTCTTCCGCCGCATACAGGCAGATGCAGCCGGGGGTGTGGCCGGGGGTGTGCAGCACCTTGAACGTCGATCCGCCCACCGTCACGGCATCTCCCTCCACCAGCAGGCGATCGGGCACGACAGGGGTGAGGGTGAAGGGAAAGCTGAACGGCGCGAATGACGGGTGTTCCAGCAGATGAGCGTCATTGGGATGGCAGGCGACCGGTGCGCCGGTGGCGGCGATCAACTCCGGCAAGCCCATGCAGTGGTCCCAGTGACCATGCGTGCAGACGATCAACCGCACGGTCACGCACAGTTCTTCCAGCAATCCGCTGATCGTGCTCGCAATCTGCCAGGGGGCATCCACCAGCAGCGCCTCGCCGGCCTGCGTATCCGCCACCAGGTAGCAGTTCGTCTCCAGCGGTGCGCCGGGAATCGTATGAATCGTCAGCATCACTTCCTCGTCTTTCCTGGGAGCGCTGGTGTCTCGCCCGCCCCGTATGCCCAATCGTTTGCCTTCGGGACGCCCGTGCTCCCAGCAGGCTGGTTATGCTTATTCTTTTCCGCCACCAGCGGCATTTCCTGCCAATCGCAACAAGAAGAGCGGTCGAATCCGACTGATCAGCCGGATTCGTCAAGGGTCTACGCAAAGTTTACGGCGTGGCCCCCATCCCCAACCCTTCCCCCGCTGCGGCAGGGGAAGGGAGTACCAAACCCGTTTACTTGCTCCTTTCCCCTGCCGCAACGGGGGAAGGGTTGGGGATGGGGGCCACGCTTCTCCCGGAACTTTTGCGTGGCCCCTTTGCCAATCCCCCGGTTGCCGGTTGCCGCCGAGTCGGGTATTATCTTGGAAACCGATTGGTGAGAACTCCAACACATGCCTTTCGACTTTATTGAGCAAGGAATCGCTCGTGTGCGGCGCATCGCGCCGGAGTTGCTGGCGCTGTGGTTGCTGGTGGTGCTGGCGGCCGCGAGTTGGATCGTCGCGCTGTCGATCTTGCCGCGCCCGCTGGAGGTGGTGTCGTTTTCGGTGGGCGACGGCGACTGCTATCTCATTCGCGCGCCTTCCGGACGCACGCTGCTGCTGGATGGCGGCAGTCGCAACGTTCCCGACATCGGCGAACGGGTGATCGTGCCGAATCTGCTCTTGCTCGGGGTGCGCAAGCTCGATGCGATCCTTATCACCCACCCGGACAGCGACCACCTGAACGGCCTGCCGGCGGTGATGGAAGCCGTTCCGGTCGGCATGATCCTCGATCCCGGTATTCCCAGCGAAACCGCTCCTTATCAGACCGTGCTGGAACTGGCGAAACAGCGCCACATTCCCCATTATGTGTTGCGCACCGGGCACCAGGTGAATCTCGGTGGCACGGCATGCCTGCGCATCCTCGCTCCCAGCGAACCCTTTCTGCACGGCACGCACTCCGATACCAATAACAACTGCGTAGTATCCCGGCTGGAATATGGGCACGCCCGCATGCTCTTCACTGGCGACCTGGAGTTGGAGGGAGAAGCCGCGCTGCTCGACCGCCATCCCGATATGTGCGCCGAGGTGCTGGCGGTGGCTCACCATGGCAGTCGCTATGGCACCAGCGAGGCCTTTCTGAACGCCGTCGCGCCGCGCATCGCCAATATCAGCAGTCGCGGCGATCCGGGCGGCGAACACCCGCATGCCGAAGTGCTGGCCCGCCTGCGCGCACGTAATCTCACCATATTGCGCACCGATGTCAACGGCCAGATTCAGTTCACCACCGATGGCCGTGATTGGCAAGTCCGGACTTTTCGGCAGGCGGCGGAAGCGCAGTAGCGGTGTTGGGTGTTGGGTACTGGGTGTTAGGTATTGGGTGTTTGGTGTTGGGTACTGGAAATACGATTAATTTTGGAGGTGACGAATGTCGATAGAGAGTTACAAAGATCTAAGGGTGTGGCAGGGAGCTATGGAATTAGTGGTTGATATTTACCGGCTAACTGAAGTGCTTCCTACCAAAGAACAATACGGTCTTACAAGTCAGATGCGAAAAGCCGCGGTTTCAGTGCCTTCGAATATTGCCGAAGGTAAATCTCGCGAGCATCTCAAAGAATATCTCCATCACCTTTCGATTGCGCAGGGTTCGCTCGGAGAACTGGATACCCAGATAGAGATTACCTGCCGCTTAAATTATTGCCAACGTGCACAGGCACAGCCGGTATTTAGTCGCATCGACAGTATCGGTAAACAACTTCACGCATTGCGCGCCTCGCTGGCTAGCAATGGTTGACAACGCCTAGCAGCCTGTTGAAGAACCCCGGCGGTCACCTCGCTGGATATTCTTCCGCCGGTACGCGTCACAATTGCTCACCGTATAACGCCAGATACGTCTCACAATTGCGACACACATCGGCGAAAGAATCTCTCAGCGATCTGACCACCGGAATTCTTCAACAGGCTGCCAGAACCCATTACCCAGTACCCAACACCCAGCACCCATGTGTGAAATAGTGTTTATCTCCGGTTGCCAAATGGGGAATATTGCGGTTATGGATTGGTTTCCTACGCTGGCCTTGCGCGACAAGGCGCTCGAAATAACCGCACGTTTGACACAGGCGTATCACGCCGAGTTGTCATTGGCCGTGACTGGACGGCGGGTGTCGCCGGTGGATGAGTTGGTGCTGACCGTGTTGTCGCAAAGTACCACCGACGTGAATTGCCACCGCGGCTACCGCGCGCTGCGCGAACGGTTTGCCGATTGGGACGCGGTGGCGGAGGCACCAGAGACGGAGGTGGAGGCGGCGATTCGTTCCTGCGGGCTGTCGCGTCGGAAGGCGCCACGCATCCAGGCGCTGTTGCGGCGTATCCGCGCGGAGCACGGGCAGATGACCCTGGATCACCTGGCCGAGATGCCGGTGGATGCCGCGCTGGCGTATCTGCAGTCTTTCGATGGCGTCGGGCGGAAGACCGCTTCTTGCGTGCTGCTTTTTGCGTTGGCGATGCCGGCGCTGCCGGTCGATACCCACGTGCTGCGGGTGGCGGGACGGTTGGAACTGATCCCCGCGCAGACCGGCGCGGAGCAGGCGCACGATTTATTGGAAGCGCTGCTGCCCGAAGAAGCCTATCTGTCGTTTCACCTCAATATGGTCGCGCATGGCCGTCGCACGTGCACCGCGCGTCTTCCCGCTTGCGCTCGCTGCCCCATTCTGGATAAGTGCTCGTTCGGAAAGCAGGAGTTGCGGGTTTGCTGACGAAAATGAATGGGTAGCATAAACCCGATGCGAATTTTTGCGCAGATATTGTTGCTCGTCTCGTCGATTCATTCTCACTTATCGAACGGAGGTCGCATGGCTGGCGGGACTCGCTGGCGCATGGCCGCGATCATTTGTCTGTCGATCGGATTGGTGACGGCCGTCGCCGCCGAACAAAAGCCGCCGCGTCCGTCGGCGGAGGCGCCGGTCGCCATCTCCGAGGATGTCGCGCATCTGCTGGAACTGGGCAAGCTGCTGATGGGACAGAATAATCCCGCCTACGCCGCCGCGCCCGAGCCGCTCACCTTCGAGAAGCGTAATGATGCCGGCAAACAGGCTCTGCGAACGCTGCAAACGGTGGTGAAGCGTTCCCCGCAATTCGCGCAGGGCTGGCTCTGGCTCGGTATTGCGCTTACCGAGACGCTGGAATACACTAAGGACGCGCCCAAAGGCCGTCCGCTGGTCACCAATGTCACGCTGACCGATGGCATCGAGGCGTTTCACCGTGCGTATCAATACGACGCGGTCAATGAAGACTGCGTTAAATATTATGGCGACGCGCTGATCGAATATCGCCGTGATTTCGACGGGGCGATCCAACTCTGGAGTCAATATCTGCCGGTGGCCCACACCGATTTACAGCGGGTGATGGCGCTGGTGCAAACTTCGCGCGCGTATTTGAACAAAGCATATTTCGGTAAAGGCAAACTACGAGCCGGCGAGGTAAAACGCTGTTATCAGCGTGCCTGTGACTGCACGCAGCAAGCCGCCAAGCTCTGTCCGAATGCGCAAGATGTCAAAGAAATGCAATCACTGTTGGAAAATAACCGCAAAACCTTGATCGGCAATTGACGGAACCGCTGTCAACGCCATCACGGGAACTGTTGCTAGCAGTTTCCTGCCAAATTTCAACTAACGGAGTATATCAATGCGAAGTCTCTCAACTCGTCTGTTCGTCTGTGGTCTCGCCGCGCTGTTGCTCGGTGCGAGCTGCATGGTGGCGCAAGCCGCCGCGAAACACACCGCGCCCACTGAAGCGGAAGTCAAAGCCGCCAAGGCCGCCGGCACGGTGAAAGTCCTCATCTCCACCGTGAAAGGTGATATGACGGTGGAATTATACGGCAAAGATGCGCCGTTGACGGTCGCGAATTTCGTGAAGCTCATCAAAGCGAAATACTATGACGGCCTGACCTTCCATCGCGTGGAAAGCGATCCGGCGTTCACCCTCATCCAGGGTGGCGATCCGCATGGCGACGGTTCCGGTGGACCGGGCTACACCATCAAGCTGGAAATCAGCAAAAAGCTCCGCCACGTGAAAGGCGCACTGGCGATGGCCCGCACCCAGGATCCCGATTCCGCCGGCAGCCAGTTCTACATCTGCCGCGACAGCATCCCCATGTTGGATGACAAATACGCGGTTTTCGGCAAAGTGATCAAAGGTCTGGAAGCCGCTAATAAGATCCAGGTGGGCGATAAGATCAAGAAGGTCACGATGATCACGGCGAAGACTAAAAAAGCTAAAAAGGCGTAAAGCTGACCTCCCGTCCCTCTTGTCGTGAAGGAAGAGGGACAACGCTTATTATTTTTTTCACGGAGAACACACCTATGAAAAAAATGAACCCGCGAACACGCACGACGTTGATTGCGATTGTCGTCCTGCTGTTCGGTGCGATCTGCCTGGCGCTGGCACAAGAAGCGCCGGAGAAAAAGAAGATGAATCCCCCAACCGAAGCGGAAGTTCAAGCGGCAAAAGATGCCGGCACGGTGAAAGCCACCTTCAAAACCGCCAAAGGCGAAATGGTGATCGAGCTCTACGGCAAAGAAGCGCCGTTGACGGTGGCCAATTTCGTCAAACTCGTGAATGCGAAGTTCTATGACGGACTGACCTTTCATCGCGTGGAAGATAGTCCCGAGTTCAGCCTGCTCCAGGGCGGCGATCCGAACGGGAACGGCACCGGTGGCCCGGGCTATTCCATTAAACTGGAAATCAATCCCAAGCTCCGCCACGTGAAAGGCGCGCTGGCGATGGCGCGCTCGCAAAATCCCGATTCCGCCGGTTGCCAATTCTATATCTGCCGGGTGGCCATCCACCAGTTGGATGACAACTACGCGGTCTTCGGCAAAGTGATCAAAGGCCTCGATGTGGCCGATAATATCAAGGTCGGCGATAAGATCGAGAAGATCGAAATCACCAAGTAATATCGGGCAACCACCCAAAACGCATACCCCGCCGCGCCTACAATAAGGTGCGGCGGGGTTTTTTGTTGCAGATGGCTGCCCGTGGTCTGAACCATGATTTTAAGGATTGAAGGATTTGCTTGATGAAGCTAATTCACTCCTGTAGTCTGTCGCTAGTCTCCCATACCTGGTATTCTGCGATGGTAGCCGGCAATTCTCTTACCGCCATATGTGAGTCAAAGTTCTCACTAATAAATCAAGCGCATCCTTCCATCCTTTGCATCAAGATTCAGACAACATGCCTTCTGTCCCCTTCTCGTTTCACTTCCGGGCCAGGTATTTAAAGAAGAACGATTGCTCGACGTGCGATCCGAATTGCGTGCCGAATTCTGCCGGGGTGTGCAGCATCAGCATTTCGGTATGTTGATCGCCGTAGCTGTGGAAGCGGTCGGCGATGGTGGTGCCCTGGAAGGTGTTGACCAGCGAGCGGATGATCTCGGCGCTCGGGGTCCAGGCGCCGATCGCGAGCAAGATGAGCAGCGCTATGCGGGTGGGGCGATGCTGTTCCGCGGGTTCGCGGGTGAAATAGCGCGCGAGGTAGACCATCACCACCAGCAACAACGGGATCGACGCGCGCATGACGAAATCGTTGTTGACGCCGGAATGATATAACGGGATGAGGGTGAGCGCCACGCCGGTAACCACGAAGAGCGGCTCGCGACGAAACGCCGGCGTCAGCAGCAGGACAAATACCCCGTATTCCAGCAGGCAAAAGAGCAGGTAGATGCCGACGGTGCGGAACGAACACGGGAAGAGGTGAAAGAAAAATCCGCTTCCGAGTCCCAATCCCGCCTGCTGATTATTGGCCAGATAATACGCGCCGCAGATGCCTCCCAGCAGCAGCAACGGCGCGACGCTCCGGAAGGTCAACCAGCGCGGTCGTGGTTGCCGGGGAACCTCCGCGATCAGCCGATATCCCAGGCACAGCACGATGGGCACTAACCCGATGGCCGGATACGGCGCGCAGATGAACGACATGGCGAGCAGATAGCCCAGGTTGCCGGGCCGGCGCTGATTGAGCAGCAGCATCACGATCACCCAGACGCAGATGGCCTGGTTGAAGACCCAATAGAGCGTGGTCGTTATCGAGGAGTATTGAAAATACGGCGCCCATGATTCCAGGTGTTCGCCCAACTCCGGCAAGGCGGTATGGGACAACAGCCGCATCAGCATCATGCCGACGATGTCCAGCCCGCTGAAGGCCACGAAGAGGACACCCAGGCCAAAGGTGAGCGTGCGCAGGTGGCGGAAGAAAAAGTAAAACGCCAGCAACCCGCCGAGTAATGACCAGATAAATAACGCGTGCAGCGCGGCAGAGAATCCCAGCAGTTTGCCGATGGCCGCCGCGGGCAGCCAGTGCCCGAGATAATACACGAAGCCGAGCAACTGACCGCTTCCCGGCAGGCCGGGCGGAGCGGTGACCACCAGCGGCCAGCGGGCGAAGACGAGGTCGCGAAAGATGATGTTGCGCCAGTGGTGATCGAGGTTCTGAAAGGCGTATCCACCCACACCGGACAACACAAACCAGGCCACCACCAGCAGGATGACCGCCACTAAATCCTGCCGGCGGGCGGGAGTTGCCGTGAGAAAGTCGCTCGTGACCGGCGTCTCCGCGCGCACGCAGCACACGCAAGCGATCACCAGCACGATGGCCACCGGAATGCCGATGTCGAGCCGCAACCATCCCAGTACGAAGAGGAGCGAGGGAAGGGTCAGGTAGCCATACGCGGCAATGAGCATCCCGCGATCGAGCCCCGTCCCGCGATCGAGCATCACCTTTCCGGTTTGGCTGGTTTCAGGCATCGGTTTGGTCCGTTGGGGCGGTTGGCTGTTGGCTTCTGGCTGTTGGCTATTGGCCATTGGCCATTGGCAGTCATTCTATTTCAGCATGCGGTTACTACTGATATGTTTCCATAAGGTAAGTAGTCAGCCCTGCTGGCGCGCGAGCGTCCCCGCGAGCACTCCGGTGGTTTCGATACGACCATCCGTAGTTTACTCAACCACCGAAGTGCTCGCGGGGACGCTCGCGCGCCAGCAGGGCCGAACGCTTACACCAACAGCCAGAAGCCAGAAGCCAGAAGCCAGAAGCCAACAGCCAACAGCCCAATATTATACCATTTCTCCCGTCACCCCGGCGCTTTCGAAGGTGGCCATCTCGGCGAGGGTTTTGACGGCGGCGTCGAACAGGCTCATCGCCAGCGCGGCGCCCGTGCCTTCGCCCAGGCGCATCTCCAGGTCGAACAGCGGGGTCAGGCCGAGTTCGTCCATCACGACCCGGTGGCCCACTTCCACGGAGAGATGGCTGGGGAGGATATAATCCGCCGCGCCGCGGCACAGGCGGACGGCGGTGAGCGCGGCGGCGCCGGAGATGAAACCGTCCATCACCACCGGAATCCGGTGGGAGGCCGCGCCGAGAATGACCCCGGTCAGCGCGGCGATTTCCAGCCCACCGACTTTTGCCAGCACATCGAGCGGATCGTCGCGGTCGGGGCGGTTCACCGCCAGCGCACGCTCGATGACGGCAATCTTCTGCTCCAGCGCCTGATCGGTGATGCCGGTACCGCGCCCGGTGACGCGCGCCGCCGGCATGCCGGTCAGCGCGGCGATAATCGCCGAACTCGGCGTGGTATTGCCGATGCCCATTTCGCCGGTGCCGATGATATCCAGCCCGCGGCCAGCTTCCTCTTCCACCAGATCGAGACCCACCTGGATCGCCCGCAGCGCTTCGTCGCGCGTCATCGCCGGTCCGATGGCCATGTTCGCCGTGCCGGCCCGGACTTTGCAATGACGCACGCCGGCCACGCCAGCAAGGTCGGCTGCCACCCCGACATCGGTGACGAGCACCCGCGCGCCGACGTGACGTGCCAGCACGTTGATCGCCGCGCCGCCGGCGACGAAGTTATAGACCATCTGCGGCGTCACTTCCGCCGGATAGGCGCTGACGCCTTCAGCGACCACACCGTGATCGCCCGCCATCACCGCGATGGCTTTGCTCGTCAGCGACGGCAATGGTTTCCCGCTGATGCCTGCCAGTTGGATCGAGAGGGTTTCCAGCCGCCCCAGGGCCTTCGGCGGTTTCGTCAGCATGCCCTGCCGCGCGGCGGCGGCGCGCATGGCATCGGCATCCAGCGGTTGGATGCGGGCAAGGGTGGTCGCGAGATCGGTCATAGGGTTAACTCCTTATCAACGATGCCTTTATCATGGCAATTGAATTTCGATCGGCCAAGCATTAGTTGTGGTAGGTACCGGCGTCCAGGGTAACACTTGGTTAGCCGACTGGAGAATGCGTATCTGCAAGTCATTAAGGTGAAGCTTCGGATCAAGGTAGACTAGCAGCCCGCGGATAAAGGCCTTTTTTCAATTACCCATCCAGCGTGACTACATCCCCTTGTGATTAATGGCGTTGGGCGCGTTTTCTCGCCCAAGACCTCACGAATCGCCTTCACGCAG
>Ga0118677_10011217_pt1 | contig 13506 bp, 15 predicted proteins | sample AliMusrvi5mmetaG_FD_86154 | JGI IMG/M metagenome (GOLD analysis project Ga0118677, IMG submission 86154)
CGACCACTCACAGCTTGTTCTATGGGTTCACCCAACCATTGTGGCCTTGTGCAGGCCAGTACTAATAATAACCATGCTACAGCCGCTAGTAATAAAGGCCATTGTTTGGCTTGTGAACTAGACATCGTTTGACCTACAGAAAAATCAGCTAAAAACGGGACTTTTAAGGCCGCCTGCTCTACTGGATGCTGAGCGGGCAGCAACCAGCGTATCAATAAAGGTAAAGGCAAGAGAGTTAACAGCCAAGGCCATGCAAAATGAATCATAATGTTTGTCTTTTCTTGGCGGGTTTAGTTTGAGCTTTAAGCCAATCTTCACAAAGATTGATCAGTACATTTATTTCTTCAGCGCTAGCCGCCGTATTTCGATAAGGTGCAGTGATTAGTAATTGGCCGCCGCCTTGGGAAAACGGTGCTCCTATTAAAGACTGATCGAGAAACGCTAACCATGAGTGACCGGTTAAGCTCGCAACTTCGGTTCTGGGTGCAAGGCTTACAGCGACACGGCGCAACAGTATAGACAGCTCTCGTAGTTTTTGGGTGTTATCTAGCTCAGTATTAAGCTTGATAGCAGCCAATGCGTTTTTAGCTGTTTTTAGCGCCGTTTTGCGAGTCAGCCTTTTATAAAGCCAGTACGAAAACGCTATCAAAGTTGGAATCAACAAGGCCAATAACCACCAGCCCATAGCTGGGGGCCACCAACTAATCGCGTCGGGTAGGTGTATGTCTTTAAGAAGGAGTTCAGTTTCTTGCATTTTATTCAGTTAATAACAGCATGGTAAGGATAAGCATCTAAATTTATTGGTGTGCTGTCATCTCGGCATGGACTGCCGAACTCCAGAATACATGGATGTACACATCGAATATATGTAGTGTTTATCATGAGATTTTATTGATGCAGCTTATTGCCATCCTTGGCAACCGTCATTCCGGCAGTCCATGCCGGAATGACGGTTTTTATTGTTACGAGTTCAATAAGCATCATCTTAAACAGTGCACAGGATCATCCTGCGTACTGCATTGAATGAACGCCAGGCCTCTTTTTTTAGCTAAAGATTCTAAGCGTTGCTGGCGTTCTGCAAAGCGCTGATGATATTCAGACAGCCCCTTTTGATCGCCGGCATCGACCACCACATCGCTAAGTTCATCGGTGAATCTAAAACGACCTTTAACCGGCAAACTGCTTTCTAAAGGATCATAAATAAATATCAGCACTACTTCGCAATGTCGCGACAGCTTAGCAATATGGGTTTCAGACTCATCATTAATGCCACGGAAATCACTGACGATATAAACCAGACTGCCAGGACGCGTATGTTGGTTTAATCTTGCTAATACCTGAGACAAGGTAAAATGCTTATCTGCTGATTTTTGAGGCTTAACCAAAGCATTTAAAAATCGCAGCACAGCATGCCTGCCGTTTTGTGGCTTTAATTCATAGCAGTCATGCTCAGAGAATAACTGACCACCTATCCTATCGCCATGATGTTCAGCCGCCCACGCTAATAAGCCTGCTAACTTCGCTGCCAGCACCGATTTAAAGACACCGCGTGTAGCAAAGTGCATGGTCAAACGATCGTCTACAGAAATAAACACGGGGCGTTCGCGTTCTTCTCTAAAGACTTTGGTATAGGTTTTGCCAGTACGCGCGGTAACCCGCCAGTCTATACTACGTATGTCATCACCCGGCTGATAAAGTCTGGCTTCATCAAACTCCATACCTCGGCCTTTAAAGCGCGACACATAGGCGCCACTTTGTTGAGCTCGGTTTTTACTGTGCTGTAAATTTAAGGTACTCGCTGGTTTCGCCAAATCGATCAACGTTTTTAACGATACCGAAACTAGGTCTTTAGCAAAATCAGTAACTTTACTAGCTAACATCAAGGTACGGCAATCCTAGCGATCAGTTCTTTAATAAAGTGATCAGTGGTAATGCCTTCGGCTTCTGCCTCGTAAGACAAAATTAAGCGATGACGTAAGACATCGTAAGCCATGTCCTGAATATCTTCTGGGCCGACAAAATCCCGTTGTGACAACCACGCTTTGGCTCTGGAACAACGATCTAAGGCGATGCTGGCTCTAGGACTCGCTCCATATTGCAGCCAAGCCGCTAGATCTGAACCATAAGCAACAGGATTGCGGGTTGCCAGTATAATTTGCAATAAATAATCTTCTAGGCTTTCAGCCATGTAGATATCCAGCACTTGATTACGTGCCTCAAACAAGGTGCTTTGACTAATCGGTTCAAATTTATCTAGTTTTATTGATGATTCTGAACGCGCTTCTCTGCGCGCCAAATGCAAGATACTTTTTTCATGCTCTGCTTTGGGATAATCGACTTTTACATGCAATAAAAACCGATCTAACTGCGCTTCTGGTAAGGGATATGTGCCTTCCTGTTCGATAGGATTTTGCGTGGCCATCACCATAAACAATTGCGGCAAAGGATAAGTGGCCTGACCGACGGTAATTTGTCGCTCTGCCATCGCCTCCAGTAATGCCGCCTGCACTTTTGCAGGTGAGCGGTTAATTTCATCCGCTAAAATTAGATTATGAAATAACGGGCCTTTTTGAAATTCAAAGGTGCCCTGTTGGGGACGATAAATTTCAGTGCCGGTTAAATCAGCAGGTAATAAATCTGGCGTGAATTGTACCCGATGAAAATCGCCTTTTATGCCTTTACTTAAGACATTAATCGCTCTAGTTTTGGCAAGGCCAGGAGCCCCTTCAACCAAAATATGACCATCCGCTAATAAACCAATCAGCATTCTTTCGACCAGAACATCCTGACCAATAATTTCCTGATTAATGTAATTTTTTAATTTAAGCAACTGCGCTTGGGTACTTTCTTTAGTGCTATTTTCTGCTGTCATAGGTAAGTTTATGTTTAAATTCAAAGTTAGCTATCTGTGTAGTTGGAGTAAAACTGCTTCAGCTGTTTTACAAGGCAATAGCTGAAGTTGTTGCACTCCATGCTTTCATACTGTATTCGCGTTACCTAAATTAATGGCCGTGACATACTCGTTACTCACCAGCCCGAACATCAAATTCTATTTTCCAACGTCCACCATCTTTTTGTGACACTGCCTGTAATTCCAGTGTGCCAACTTCGGTGACCGCAGCACAAAGATGTACAGGTACGACTTCACCGGCTCTACGACCTTCTACGGGTAAAGTAATTTCGACTTCTGCAAGCTCAGATAACTCGTCATCCAACCAATAGTCCAATCGTGTACCTACAGTATCTTCTCGACGAATAGTAGACGCGAAAAAGCGAAACCTTACTGGTTCACCAATGACTAAACCAAACTCATCATCTGGCAATTCTTCGCTAGTGCCCTCTTCCATACCAAAAGGTGCAATACACAAGGCTTCAATTTCAGGTTGTAACCCAGGAACCGCAGGCCTTGAACTTTCAATGCCTACATAATAGGCTGCTGCCGTACCGCCTTTAATTCGAACGCCTTTACCTTTACGTACATAACCGTAATATGCAGCACCCTTGGCAACCGCTAAATCTAAATCAGCTCCGGCTAATAATCTCGCTACCGGTGCTTGCTCGGCGGCTAACCACGTATTTAATACCGTCATTAAGCGCTCAGCTAGCGCATCGGCTTTTAAGACGCCACCATTAAACAACACCGCAGTAGGATGTAGGAAACTTGCATGTGCTGGTAAAGCTATATCAGTAAGATCATCGGTAGCATTTTGTTGTTTGGCTAAAAAAGCGGCCAAATGACGAGTGATAGCCGCATCTTGTGCATAAGGTAAACCGGCGGCTCTTAATCCAGTCCGCGTCCGACTAATCGGCCTATCGCTAGCCGCTACTTTAGGTAGAAAGCCTTCAACCAGAACATTATTAACTTCTTCGCGTGTCAATTCGGTACGCAAATTACCCGATAACAACGAAGAACCGCGATTTGCCACGACCATAGGCATGCTATCTAGGGTAGTCGTAGTCAATAATTTTTCTTTAGCTACGCGACAACTCTGCGTTAAGGCTTGCACTTGCCAAGGTTCTAAGCGTTTACCCTCTTTTTCTAGCTTTGCTTTAACGGTATAAGCTAAAGCCAAATCCATATTGTCACCACCCAGTAAGATATGATCCCCTACTGCAACCCGAGTAAATTCTAAATTACCCTTGTCTTCAGTGACGGCAATTAAGGATAAATCCGTCGTTCCACCGCCGATATCAACGACTAAAATAATATCGCCGCATCGTGTCTGTTTACGCCAATCACCTTGGCTTTTTTCTATCCAGCTATATAAAGCTGCCTGAGGTTCTTCCAATAATATGGCTTGCCCTAGCCCCACGGCACGAGCTGATTCTACCGTAAGTTCGCGTGCAGCGGGATCAAAAGAGGCCGGTACAGTAATCACCAAATCTTGCTGCGCTAAGGGTGCATTAGGAAATTGACTTAGCCATGTATCACAAAGATGCTGTAGATAAGCGGTCGTTGCCTGGAACGGTGAAACTCGCTCAACTTCTTCAGGGGCATCCGGCGGCAATATCGGTGCTTTACAATCGACATCAGCATGACATAACCAGCTTTTTGCACTAGACACTAAACGTATAGGGGTTTTACTCCCTAAATTACGAGCTATTTCACCGACCAAATACTCTGGCTTTGCAATCCAAGGCAATGACGTTGAACCTGCCGCAAGTTCGGATTCATGTGCTTGATACAAAAAAGACGGTAACTGATAACTTTCTTCAACAACACCCGGTGAAGTTAACTGAGGTATAGCCAGTACTTGCTGAACATATTCACCCTCGTCAATATCAGTAATATCTACGTAAGATAAAACACAATGAGTTGTCCCTAAATCAATACCCACTGAATAATGCCTGACATCAGTAGTACTAGCTATAAGGTCTTGAGCTATCTCAGCTAGAGTATTTTCAGGATCAGTAATATCAGCTGTAACAACATCTTGCGCAGCCATAGCAGATAATTTATCTGCATTAAAAGACTCTAAACTATCTGGCTTATTTTTTATGTGATCAAACAAACTCACAGTTCAACCTCAGCAGCCGCTAAAATAGTCGCATCATGCCCTTGAGTAAGCTTGGGTAAGCGAATGTTAGTAACCTGCCAGCCCTTGTGAATTAAGGTGCCAGTAAAAGGTGCAGCGCCAGTAATGTTACCTGTTAAACGCACAGCTCCCGCATCAAAGCCCTGAGGTATGGTTACTTTACTGCCTTCTTGCTCGTTACGAATAGCGGCTAAAGTAAAGTGTTCGTTAATTGCTTTGTTACAACCTTCATGAACCACGCGTGCAGCAATCCCAATATCAGCGTCACTGTAACTAGTCACATCTTCTTTTATAAAATCGATAAAACGCGCTTCTTTTTGCAATAAACTTAATAATTGCAAAGCCGCATCAGGTGTCGCTTCTTTTAAGATCACGGGTTCTGGCGCTGGCGCATGAACCAACTTTTCAACTTCGATAATTTTCTCGACAATCTTTATTACAGGTTCCGCTGAAACTGGTGCAGACGTTGATAATACTGACTTACGCCTACAACGCATCATGCTAATAACCATGACTATCAGCAAGCTAATTAACATTAAGGTTAATAAAGCCACTGTGCCGGCAAGACAAACATGCCATAAATCAAAAGTGGTTGGTTTTAAAGATAGATCGATTCCATAAGTCATATTCATTAAGAGGCTCTTTTTATTATTTTTATTGGCCAGAGGCTTTACGCGAGGCAGCAGAAAACATCATGCCTTGTAAGACTTCACGGGTAGTTTGCATGCGCATTTGTTTTAAATGTCGATCGGCAATGACTTCAGGCACTTCTGCCTTGGTATAAACCTCTCGCATCTTAGCTAAAATAGTTTCGCATTGTTTCATAATGGCATCAGTGGCATTACGGGTATCTATTTGCTGATAACCTGACTTTTGCATTTCATCGCTGACACACTTTTTATAATCATACTTAGCTGTTTGAATTTTTTCGATGATGGCATCCGAAAGACTGGTATTTTGCCATTCATTTTTAGCATCATCGGCAAAGGCTGAACTAGCAGTCAAACAAAGGACTAACAATAAATATTTATTCATGTTCTCTCTTAAGATAATGATTAATTCTTTAATGGAGTGATTTTACGCGAAGTGCTTAAAATTTAATAATGTAGAGACGCTATTAATTGCGCCTCTACATTAAGATGAGTATTAGCGTTGGTTTTGTAAAGCAGCAATACGTTCTTCTAAAGGCGGATGACTCATAAATAAGCCCCCCATGCCTCCACCATTAATACCAAAAGCGGCTAGATGTCCGGGTAAGTCTTGCTCTTCTTGTCCACGTTGCAATGCACGCAGCGCGCCTATCATTTTGTCACGTCCCGCTAATTTTGCACCACCGGCATCGGCTTTAAACTCTCTATAACGAGAAAACCACATGACTAACATCGAGGCCAAAAAGCCTAAAACAATCTGTGCCGCCATTTGGGTAATATAATATCCCATACCCTGCCCTCGTTCATTTTGCAGAATAACTCGATCAACCACATGACCGATAATAGTCGCAAAAAAGTAGACAAAAGTGTTTACCACGCCTTGCATTAAAGCCATAGTAACCATATCACCATTTGCTACATGCGTTATTTCATGGCCGATAACCGCTTCTACTTCATCTGCATTCATGTTTTGTAATAATCCAGTACTAACCGCCACTAAGGCACTATTTTTATTCATGCCTGTAGCAAATGCATTCACTTCTGGAGTCTGAAATATACCTACTTCAGGCATATCAATACCTGCTAACCGCGCCTGTTTTGCAACGATATCCAGCAGCCAACCTTCAGTCTGATTTTGTGCTTGCGTAATAACCTGAACGCCCATAGATTGTTTGGCTGACCATTTAGACATTGCCAAAGAAATAACGGACCCTGTCATACCGATGATGGCTGACATCACTAATAAAGCATTAAGATTGAGATCAACGCCTTGAGCATCTAAAACACTACCTAGCCCTAGAACATTAAAGATAATAGTGATAGCGGCCATGATGGCAACATTGGTCGCTAGAAAAAGAAATATTCGCATCATGATGATAACCTCAGTTAAGTATAAGTTCGTTCTGTTATGGGGATTAAATAACACATTCCAACCCGCATAAGAATGATAATATAAGTAAAAGTTTACTTCAAAGGTCATCATCATGATTTTTTTTAAAACCACGTTACTTTCCTCCCTGTTTTTTATCACCAATTTAAGCTTTGCAAACGCCAATACGCCTCAAGAGGTATTAAAGCAACTGCATTTACCCGCCGGTTTTTCCATCTCAATTTATGCTGACAATGTTCCTAATGCTCGCAGCTTAGCCATAGGCGATAATAGCATTGTATTTGTCGGCAGCGGGCGTGAAGGCAAAGTTTATGCCTTACAAGATAAAGATCAGGACGGTATCGCCGAACAACGCTACATTATTGCTGAAAATTTGACTATGCCCAATGGCGTAGCCTACAAAAATGATAGTCTTTATGTTGCTGAAATTAGTCGCATCATTCGCTTTGACCATATTACTCAGCAACTCGCTCACCCACTCAAGCCAGTTGTAGTCTTTGACCAATTCCCAACAGACACCCATCATGGCTGGAAATATCTGCGCTTTGGCCCTGATAACAAGCTCTACAGCGCCGTTGGTGCACCCTGCAACATTTGTAAACCCGACAAAGACATCTACGCCTCTTTAGTTCGTCTTAATGCCGATGGTAGTCAATTTGAAATCATCGCTCATGGTATTAGGAACACGGTCGGTTTTGATTGGCAACCAAACACGCAAGCCTTATTTTTTACCGATAACGGTCGTGATTATTTAGGCGATGATAGCCCACCAGACGAACTCAACCATTGGTCTACTAAAGGCGATCATTTCGGCTATCCCTACTGCCATGGTGGTGATATACCAGACCCTGAATTTGGTGTTGATAAAAAATGCAAAGACTTTACGCCACCCGTCTGGAAATTTAAAGCTCATATCGCACCTTTAGGCTTACGTTTTTATCAAGGACAACAGTTTCCCGCAGAATATAAAAACCAGTTATTTGTTGCCCAGCATGGTTCATGGAATCGTACCGAACCCCAGGGTTATCGTGTCGTTTTAGTTAAATTTAATCACGAAAAAGCTATTTCGGAACAAGATTTTATCAGTGGATGGCTCAACAAAGACGGCGAGGTATTGGGACGTCCTGTAGACATTTTAACGCTAGCTAACGGCAGCCTATTAATTAGTGATGACAAGTTAGGCGTTATCTATAAAGTATCTTATCAAGGTAAACCATGAGCAAACAATTTGAAATCCTAGACAAAGAAATTCTTTATAACGGCTTTTTCCGAATGGAAAAATATCGCTTAAAGCATACACTCTATGCGGGTGGCTGGAGCGCAGAAATTAGCCGTGAATTATTTGTGCGAGGAAGTTGTGTAGCTGTTTTACTCTATGATCCGCATACCGACCAGGTGGTATTAATCGAGCAATTTAGAGCGGGCGCTATTTTGCAACCCGATAGGGCTTGGCTAGTCGAAATTGTTGCAGGAGCCATTGAAGAAGGTGAAACCGCTGTAGAAGTCGCATACCGTGAATCTATGGAAGAAGCGGGTTGTGAAATCCAAGAATTAATGGTCATTAACGAGTTTTACACCACTCCCGGAGGCGCATCCGAACGCATTACCCTGTTTTGCGGAAAAATTGATAGCACCCAAGTCGGTGGCATACACGGCTTAGACCATGAAGATGAAGATATTTTAGTACGAGCCGTAGACTTTAAAGACGCCTATGTAATGTTAGAAAATAATGAAATCGAATCAGCGATTCCGATTATTGCCTTACAGTGGCTGGCATTAAATAAAGATAAACTTCAAAAACAGTGGTTAAGCTAAAAACTCATGAACACATTAGCTGCAGACATTAATAACTCGTTTTCTCTAATCTCTATTTATAGGGCCTTTAAGATGAACAGCACGGTTATAGGCTTTTTATTATTAGCAATCCTAAGCTTACTTTCCGGTTGCGCCACCACACCCGACATCAAACCCAGCACACAAATATCACCCGCAACACATCTTGCCCTTAGCCTTCAAGGCACACCGTATCGTTATGGCAAGGCCTCACCAGAAGAAGGTTTTGATTGCAGTGGTTTTGTTAAATATGTTTATGAGAAACAAGGCATCAACTTACCGCGCACCGTAAAGGATATGGCGACTTATTTACCGCAAATTCCAAAGGATGACATTATTTCTGGCGACTTAGTGTTTTTCAATACCGATGAGCAATCGTTTTCTCATGTTGGCATATACATCAACAACGATAAATTCATCCACGCGCCTAGTCAAAAGACCGGAAAAGTACTAGTGTCCAGCCTTAACAACCAATATTGGCAGAAGCATTATATCGGTGCACGTAGACCTAGGAAGCATTAGAATCATTGTTCATTTATAGCTGTTAATATTTTGAAATTTGTTTCTATACACGTTGTTTAAACGTTAATTCTGGAGCAATGCTTTCTATCCAATAGCTATTAATAGATTCTAATGAAGATTGAGTATCCTTCATGCAGCCGATAACTTTTAGAGCCGCAGTATAAGAACTGCAGGAAATAGGCCCGCCGATACTCCCGTCCTGGTATTGCCATTTAATATGCACTGGGATATTAAGATCCGTCACTCATTACCCCATTAGTAGTTATAGTCTGATTCTTAGGTATAGAATCAATCCTCCTGCATCGCTGTCTTAAAGCGGGCAACGGCACCCAAGAGACCGACTACGAAGAAAGCAGTGCCTACAAGAGTGAAACGCAAATTCGGTTCTTGAATAGTCAAGTCATCGGTTGCATAAAGCATAAAGATGACAGCAACGCCTCCCCAGCCAAGAAAACGCAATATCGCAGTCATCATTAGTTTACCTAAAGCCTCCGATTCGCTTACTGGCGTATCCATTCGATAGGCCACAAAACCACAGACCAACGCGGGCAAGATACCCCATCGTATATGCTGTATAAAACTGTCCAGAAAATTAAAATAATCTCTTTGGTAGAACGTTAACTCGAGAATCAAAGTCGATACTGACGTACTGACGATAAATCCCGTGACCATCATTGCCATATAAAAGCCATAGTATCGATCGGACTGTTCACGCTGATGCCTAAAGGCAACTGTTCGTAAAACAAAGACTAGCGCTATAGGCAGTATATAAATAGCAATAGCATAAGCGATCCAACGCAACGTCGTGTAATCAAAGTGCGCTAGTGGCTTATCGGGGAATAAAAAAGCATTATGGAGTGAAACCGAAAGTTCTCGACCTAAGATGACGCCAATAGCGGTGGTAGCGGTAAAAAGTAGAACATATTTATAAGTGTGTTTCAAACGCGCTTCATGGACGCGACCACCTAGCTGTTTCACAGTATCCCATATCTCATTTTCGCTTGCGCTTCCGAACACCACCAAAGACGCAAGTAAACGACAATGTAAGCCAGTAAGCTGATCAAGTTCCTTAATCAGGTTAATGGTCTTGGTATAGTGGGGTTCCGCTTCTTTCCAAACAGCCACTTTTTCCGACATCGCATTGTAAGAAATGCAGATTTCTCCCCACATAAGAGAAGGTTCGCTAAATAAACGACGAAAGGACGATTGTTTGGAGTAGCTGAGTATCTGTTCGAAAAGTAGGCAGTTTTTAGCCCATTTATACTCAACTGTAGCACTGGATTTTTCGAAATCACCGAAGTCGATACTAGATACCAGCAAGCGATCTGCGATTTGTGTTTTTAGTCTATCATCTGCTGCGAACAATCTCGATGTCACTAAAGCGTTATAAACCTCTACCGCCTTAGTCGGAATGGCGAAAGCGTCATGGATACTGTCCCGTAATATCAATAAAGGATTAAACCGACTTTCCCAAGCGATAAAAAACAAAAACAACCCGACGGCAATCAAGGGTATGATCGTGTTTCCATCCAAGCCATTAATTAGACTCACTAACTCCCCTGACCTCAGGCTTTTTACAAGGTGCGTGATCAGCGGCTCTAAGGGCAGCCAGATCCACGTCAGTAAGCCATAAAGTAACGCCATCAACGTGCAATAGGATGCAAGACCTATCCAGTAAGTGCTTCTACGGACAAAATATTCAGGTAGTGTCGGTTCATCGCCTAACTGTATGCGGCGCTTTTGGAAGGATTGATAAGCCAAGAAATATACCGCTCCGATTCCAAGAATCTGCACAGCAAAGTTAATTAAGAATTCGATAGTCATCGTGCTGTAGCTCCTAGATATTTCTTACAAGGTTTCGAGTTTAGATAAAAGCCAAGTCAAATCAGCTCATCGCCAGCCATAGGCTCTACATCGGGACTAGCGTTAAGCCAAGTGTCAAAAGCATTAAGTTCACCTCGAGACTGCCGCTCACGAAAATAGGCCTCGGTCTTCAATGCGGAAACCTTTTCGGCAATGGCCATAACAAAAAACTGATTCATTGATACATGATCTTCTTCTGCCACCTTACGGACATAAGTAAAGAGAGATTCGGGAACGCGAAGCGCATAGTTGGTCATCAGGTTTTCTCCTTCTGCAGGAGGCGCAAAAAAGCGCCTGGGGTCAACACCGGTAGTCGGAAATGACTAGCAGGTATAAAATCAGCAATATTTAAAGTGATAAGCATTTCAGCACGGCCATTTAATGCCGTTTCAAGCACCATCTCGTCAGCTGGATCACGTAATTGTGGTCGCCAAAGGTAATGCAAATTTACGGGTTCAATAAACAATGATAATGCGTCAAGAAATGCATCAGTACTTGCAGTAGTTCGTTCACTGACAGCCAATTGCTCAGGTCGCTTTAGTACTGCTTCATATTCCAGCATCAGTGGCACAGATGCCAACGCTTTAAATTGTCTATTTTGTAGTGCCAATAGCAAGGCAAACGAAGCGCCATTTCGGCTTCGGGATGCTGAGACTAAAACATTAGTATCTAAAACGACACGAGGTATATTCATATCGCATATCATATTACTCTAACCAAGAAAGTCAAGGCGACTTTATGCGAAAATACAGACATCAAAAACAGGATAAGCCACTTAGCCTTACCCTGTCTTTAAATAAATGAAGGGTTATTTCTCTACCGTAACAAAGGCAATTTTAGTAATTCCAGCGTGTTGCACTGTAGCCATCACTTCAGCCACTTTGGCATAAACAACAGCTTGATCGGCGTATAAATGTAAGCCCGTATCAGGACTTTTTGCCAACTCATTTTTTAGCGTCACTTCTAAAGCCGCTAAATCGGCTTGCGGTATTTTATTAACGGTAACAACACCTTGTGCATCTATACCTAATTGCAAAGGTTGTTGCTTAACATCGGCTACCGTTTCTGCAGTTTTTGGCAAAGTAACATTGACCGATTGTGTTAATAAGGGAGCAGTTACTAATAAGATAATCACCAATACCAACATCACATCGACTAGCGGTGTGACGTTAATGTCGCTCATTGCATCTTCGCTATCTGATTGGGGTTTAAATGCCATAATTATGCCTTATCTTGTGCATCCGACTCAGATGCTATGTGAACAAATGCCACGACGAAATTTTCCAAGCCTGCGCGATGCTGTTTAACATTACGCAGCATAAAGTTATAGGCCAATACCGCGGGTACCGCTACGGCAATACCAATAGCCGTGGCAACCAAAGCATCACCGATAGGTCCTGCAACGACATTAAGACTGGTGGAACCACTGGCCGTAATTTCATGCATGGCGTGCATTATACCTAATACCGTACCAAACAATCCTACAAACGGTGCTGTACTACCAATACTGGCTAGCATAGTTAAGCCAAATTCCAATCTGCGAGCTTCAACTTGCATGGCTTCCAATAAAGCCTGCTCCAATACCTCAGTAGCTCCACCCTTGTATTTAAGATGCTTGCCAGTCGCATGTTGACGATCAGCTAACCAGACCAAACCTTTTTTTGCCACGCGAGATTGAGGACCACGAACCACGGCTTCCGGTAATTCATTAACGGCGGCTAAATCTGGCGCATCCCAAAAAGCCTCATTAAAACGACGATTGTAAAAACTGTTTTTGCTAAATTGCCAAACTTTGAACAAGATCACTGTCCAAGTCAGCACTGAAAAAACCAACAGTGCGTATAAAGTTCCATCAATTATTAAATTATGATCAATATGGTTAGCCGGCATTCTTTTTTCCTTTAATTTATAAGTTTATTTAGTTAGTTAGTTAGTTAGTTAGTTAGTTAGTTAGTTAGTTAGTTAGTTAGTTAGTTAGTTAGTTAGTTACTGATGTTACGCAGTAACGTTGTTTTAGTCTCGTTTGCCGCGCTGAGCACCGCAGGTTTTGTTGGGATTAGCCCGAAGGGGCGCGGCATGGATGCCGCGCGGCGGTAGGAGGGCAGGAAGCCCTCTCTACCGACCCCCGACAAAACCGAGGAGCGCAGGAAGAAGCGGCAATCGAGCCGCCTTTTCTTTGGATACTTTCTTTTGGCGGAGCAAAAGAAAGTAT
>Ga0118677_10011218_pt1 | contig 13506 bp, 8 predicted proteins | sample AliMusrvi5mmetaG_FD_86154 | JGI IMG/M metagenome (GOLD analysis project Ga0118677, IMG submission 86154)
GAGCGAGTCGGCGCTGAACTCCGAACCAAACCCCAGTCAGTCAATCAGGAGGACTTCGGCACGGTAAGGGGCATCGTGCGGACCCGAACGCCTGTGGCGTGGAACACGGCGTTCGCAATGGCGGGAGCGATGACGATGATGGGGGTTTCCCCGGCACCGGCGGAGGCGAGGTCGGGTCGGTTGAGCAAATGGATGTCCAGCTCGGGAACGTCCTCAAAGCGCGGCACCTGGTATTTTCGGAAGGAGGCATTGAGCATTTCACCTTTCTCGAAGCGCATCTCCTCGCGCAGGGCGGGCCCGAGGCCCATGATGATGGCACCCTGCACCTGGGAGAGGAGGTTGTCGGGATTCAGGATGGCACCGCATTCGAAGACCTGGCAGACACGCCGCACGATGATCTTCCCCTGGTCGATGCCGACCTCCACGCAGGCAGCCACATAGGATCCTTTCTCGGTCCCGCAAGCCAGACCAAAGCCGGTGTTGGGCGGCTTCTTTGCGGCGCGTTCCTTCCAGTTGAATCGGGCGGCGGCAGTTTCAAGCACCGCGCGCAGGCGAGGATTTTCCAGGTGCGCGAGACGGAAGTCGAGCGGGTCGGCGCCGGCGGCGGCGGCCAATTCGTCCATGAAGCTCTCGCGGGCGAAGTTGTTGGCAGTAGCGGCCAGCACGCGGTAGGACCCCTGGCGCAGGGGTGTGTCTGATCTCAGAAACTGGCAGCGGGCGTTGCCTGAGCGGTAAGGCGTGTCAAGTCCCGACCCGCCGGAGTTGATATTGATGAAATGCCAGGAAGTCAGCGCGCCCTTTTCGTCGAGGCTGGCTTCGGTTTCGATAAGAGCAGCGGGACGGAAGTAGGCCCATGTGAACTCTTCCTCTCGAGTCCAGCGCAGGGAAACCGGCTTCCCGGCCGCCTGTGCGAGGCGGGCGGCTTCCACGGCAGCCTCGGCGGTGTGCTTGCCGCCAAAGCCGCCGCCAAAATCCGGCACGACCACCCGCACGCGGTCCTCCGCCAGACGGAACGTGCGCATGAGCTCCGAGCGGTAGCCAAACGGGCTCTGCGTGCCGGCCCAGACAGTCAGCTTGCCGTCGGTCCATTCAGCCACGGCCGCGCGGGGTTCCAGGGGCGCGTGTTGGACATAGGCGACCTGGTAGGACTGGCGCAGCACATGTTTTGCCTTCGCCAGTTCATCGGTGAAACGATTCACGGGCGCACTGCCCTGGACGTGCTGCTTGAGGTGGGCGAAAAGGCTGTTGCTCGTGGGATGGGGCGACGACTCCCACTTTGCCGTCGCGGCAATGGCCGCCCGCGCTTGTTCGGCGAGGAAGACGGTCGGCGCGGCGACTCCCACAAACTGGCCGTCCTGCACCGCCACGACATCCTTCATCGCTTTGGCCGGGGTCAGATCGACCGAAGTGAGTTTCGCGCCGTAGGAAGGCGCGCGCAGGACTTTGCCGTAAAGCATGCCGGGCCGGGTGATGTCCGAGGGATACTTATGCGCGCCGGTCACTATATCGCGGCCGTTCGGTCGGCTCGCGGGATGGCCGAACACCTTCCACTCCTTAACCGGGGTCAGGGTGACATCGGAGGGGATAGGTTGCTCAAGAGCCTTGCTGGCGTCGTCGCTGGCTGCCAGGTCGGCATACGTGAGCATGCGCTGGCCAGCGGAGTCCGTGACCTTGCCGTCCTTCAACTGGACGGCGTTGCGGTCCACGTTCCAGCGCTTGCAGGCGAAGTCAAGGAGCAGGTCGCGCGCCGCCGCGGTTCCCTGGCGCACCGCCGGGACCGTGCGTGGGGTGCTGCCGCTGCCGGCGGTGATGCCGTCGTCCGGCACCAGGCTGGTGTCCGCCATGACCAATTGGATTTGGCTTAACGGCACGCGCAGTTCCTCGGCCGCCGCCTGGCTTAGCTCTGCGCGCGCGCCCTGGCCTCCCTCGACCTTGCCGGTCATCACGGTTATGGTGCCGTCCTTTCCCAGATGAATACGCGCGGCGATGCTTCGGGCGCCGCCGCCCCCGCGACCGCCCCGCCGCTGAGCCAACGCGGGGGCGCTGACGGCGATCAACAGGCCCGCACTGAGGATTTGGACAAACGACCGCCGCTTAAGCCCAAAGCTATAATCCACGCGCTCGACGGTTTCCTCGTAGTCCGGCGATAGCGCCTCGTCCGTTGTAAAGTCTCTGGTCATGGAATCTCTTATCTCCTTCAGGTTGTCCGGCTCTACTTTGGCGCAGCCGACTGTGCGGTCTGCCCGGCGGCGCGACGAATCGCCTTGAGCAACTTTTGGTAATGGCAACAGCGGCACAGATGCCGTTGCATACGCGACAGAATGTCCTCCTCCGAGGGATTGGGTAACTCATTGAGCAGGCCGACCGTGCCCAGGATCATGCCCGGGGTGCAATAGCCGCACTGGAATGCGCCCTCCGCCAGAAAGGCCTCCTGCACCGGGTGCAGCTTGTCGCCGCTGGCCAAGCCCTCAATGGTGACGATTGTTTGCTTATCCGCCTCCGCGACCGGCGTCATGCACGAGGCGACGGCTTTGCCGTTTAACAGCACGGTGCAGGCGCGGCATTGGCCTTCGCCGCAGCCGTATTTGGCGCCGGTCAGTTGCAGGTCTTCGCGCAGCACGTCCAGCAACGGCCGTTGCGGATCGGTGGCGACAGTGCGGGATTGCCCGTTGACGGTGAAAGTGATTTTAGAATCCATACGTCGAGTCTGGTTCAGCGTCGGCCTCGCCGGGGTCCAGTTTGATCCCACTCGCATGGCCAACCCGCTCAGGAGTGTATCAGGATTCTTCCCGGCCGGGAATAGAATAGTCAGGCTTCAAAACGAAGATGATTGCGTCCCACCCTATATTCTGTCAGAAATAATGCACAAATGCGTACGAAGACAGTAGAATCGAAGACCCGTGGCAGACTATTCGACAGCAGCAATGCCCCGAGGAGATCCTTGGGTAACCTGCGAGGGTGTTTTGTCTGCTTGCTCCTGATCCAGGTGCTGGCCTTTTTGCCCGCTGGTTCGGCTGAGGCCCAAACTCCCTTGCGCGATCTCTTGCAGCCTACCGGGTTCAAGATCGCCTACGAGAGCTACGTAGATGGCAACTCAGACATCTACGTCATGAACGCCGACGGGTCCAACCCGGTGAAGCTGACCGACACGCCCAAGGAGCAGGAGCATTACCCGCAGGTCTCGCCGGAAGCCACGAAGATCTGCTTCGTCTCGGATGTGGGCGAAGGCCGGGAGACGGTGCGGAGCCTCTATGTGATGGATATTGACGGCAAGAACCGCAAGAAGATTTCTGACCACGCGCGGGAGCCGTTCTGGAGTCCGGACGGCAAGCTCATCGGCTTCCTGCCGCAGGAGTTTCCGAAGTTCGACGTGATTGATTTCTCCACCAAAGGGATGAAGTTCTATGACCTGGCCACTGGCGAGATCACGCCCCACGTGAATAGCACGAACTTGTGGCACCTATACAACCCGAGCTGGGCGTCCAGCGGCAAATGGATTGTGGCGACGGTGCATGCCGGCATGGGCATTGACCACGCGATCCTGCTCATCGAGGCGCGTGGGACCAACATCGTCAACCTCAAGATCCATGGCTGCCGGCCCTGTTTCAGCCCGGACGCCAAGCAGGTGGCCTGGGGCGCCGGCGACTTCGAACTAGCGGCGGCAGACATTGATCTCGACGCGGAGCGGCCCCGGATCGGCAAATGGAACGTGCGCATTAGAGACAAAAAGCCGACCAAGATCTACCATATTGATTGGTCGCCCGACGGCCAGTTCCTCGCCTTCAGCCGCGGTCCCGACAGCGGTGGCGACCCGACCAAACCCGGCACGCACCAGGCCGCCTCCGAAGTACATGGCGTGTATGCCCAGGGATGGAATATTGCCGCCGTCAAGGTTGACCGGGCAGCGAACTTGCGTTTGGACCAAGCGGCGGAAGCGGACTTCTGCCTGCTCACAACCAACGGATTCAGCAATAAGGAACCCGCCTGGTTCCGGCCGCACCGCTAAACCGGAGGCGCTTACAACCCGCTAACCCCGAAACGACCACTTCTTCAGCCGCACAATGACCGTCATACGTTATATTGCCCTGGCAGCCGTGGCCGGGCTCCTCTCCTCCTGCGAAAAATCCAGCTCTAACGCGCCGAATGAGAACAAGGTAGCCAGCGCGGGAGCCGAGGCGAAGGGTGGGGCCTCGCAGCCGGTCCCGGTCACAACGAAATCCGGAGTGGAGATGGTCTCCCTGCCGGGGGGCGATTTCATCATGGGGAGCGATAAGGGAAATGCGGACGAGGTGCCCGCGCATAAGGTCAAGCTCAGCGCGTTTCTCATGGATAAGTTTGAAGTGACCCACGAACAGTTTGCCAAGGCCCAGTTGCCCAACCCGTCCCATTGGCAGGACAGCCCCCAAAGGCCCGTGGAGCGGGTGCGCTGGCGCGACGCCAAGCGCTATTGCAACGAGCGCTCGCTGATCGAGGGACTGAAACCGTGCTACAACGAAAAAACGGTGGACTGGGATTGCGATTACTCGGCTAACGGTTACCGCCTGCCGACCGAAGCGGAGTGGGAATACGCCTGCCGCGCCGGAACCGATGGCCCTTACGACTTTGGCCGTGCCGACAAGCTGCGGCAATACGCGTGGATGGCTGAGAACTCCGACCAGAAGACCCACCCGGTAGGCCAGAAGAAGCCGAACGCCTTCGGGATTTACGACCTCTATGGCAACGTCTCCGAATGGTGCGAAGACGTTTACAGCGCCACGTATTACAAGGAAAGCCCGCCGGCAGATCCCCACGGGCCGCCCAATCCAGGGAAGGACGTCAAGCGAGTGATCCGTGGCGGGAGTTGGAAGTCGAGCCCGGACCAATGCCAGGCGACGGCCCGCTCGGGGGAACGGACCGGAGATACCGATGCGTGCTTTTCCACGGACTTTTGCGGCTTCCGCTGTGTGCGCCATGCCACGCCGGAGGAACTCCAGCAGTTGAAGGGTTCCAAGTAGCCCCGACAGTGACCCCTAGCACGGACATTTCAAGCACAAGTAGCCGCCGACGTCAGTCGGCGCTGTCTTGCGGGCGACAAGAATGCGCCGACTGACGTCGGCGGCTACACCCTGTCAGCGCGATGCTGTTTCACACTTGGCCGTTTCTAGTCTTCCTGATGGTGGTGCTGCCGGTGTTTTTCGCCCTGCGGAAAACACGGCTGTGGCTGCCGTGGCTGACCATGGCGTCCTATTTCTTTTACGGCTGGTGGAACCCTTACTACCTGCTGTTGGTGATGTATTCCACCCTGCTTGACTTCGGCTTGGTCGCGCTGATGGACCACTGTCCGCGGCAGGGGGAGAAGGTGGACGTGATCGGACGCCTGACGCGGCTGCGTTTTGATGATCGGGTTCTTAAGGTCGCGTTTTTAGGTTCGGTGTCGGCGACGCTGGGGATCCTTGTTCTGGCGCTGGTCGGCCCGCAGACCCTGCGGCCCGCCATGGCGGGCCTGGGAGCGCTCGTGCTGCTCATGGGATTAGGCGCGCTCTACAGCAGCCGTAAAATCTGGCTACTGATCAGCCTGGTCAACAACCTGGCGCTGCTGCTCTTCTTCAAATACGCCCGTTTCGTCGCCGAGAACCTGAACGCGATCTTCTCGTGGGTGCATCTGCCGGTAAAGCTGGCGGACCCTTCAACCCTCATGCCGTTTGGTTTCCATTACCTGCTCCCGGTGGGCATCTCTTTCTTCACCTTCCAATCGCTGAGCTACACCATTGATTTCTACTTTGGGAAGGTGCATCGCGAGCGGAACCTTCTGCGGTTCGCTACCTTCGTTTGCTTCTTCCCGCAGTTGATGGCGGGCCCGATCGAGCGCGCGCGGCACCTGCTGCCGCAGTTCAATCAATTCCCGCCGGTGCGCCTGCAGAACTTCACCGACGGCGCGTCGCTGTTCCTCGTCGGCCTGTTCAAGAAGCTGGCGCTGGCCAACTACCTGGCCTTCTATGTGGAGCGGGTTTACGACAACCCAGGAGCTTTCGGCGCGCCGGCGTTGTTCCTCAGCACGGTGGCCTTCGGCTGGCAGATCTTCTTCGACTTCAGCGGCTACACGGACATGGCGCGCGGCGTGGCCAAGGTGATGGGTTTCAACCTGATCCTGAATTTCAACAATCCCTATCTCGCGACCGGCCTGGGCGAATTCTGGACCCGCTGGCACATCAGCCTGTCGAGCTGGTTCCGGGACTACTTGTACATCCCGCTGGGCGGCAACCGGAATGGCACGCTCGCCACCTACCGCAACCTCTTCATTACTTTCTTCATCTCGGGCATCTGGCATGGGGCCAACTGGACCTTCATGATCTGGGGTGCTCTGCACGGACTGGGAGTGTTGATCACGCGCGAACTGGAGCGGTCGCAAATCTATCGCGAGCGAGTGCCGAAGCTGTTCAAGCAATTCGGGGTATTCCTGTTCGTTTCCTTCACCTGGATCTTTTTCCGGGCGGACTCGCTCAGCGATGCGTGGCTGATTATAAGGCGCATCTGCGGCTCCGCCTGGCATGACCCGCAGATTCCGGCGCTGATGCTCCTGTTGATGGCCCTGATCTGGCTCTACCAGTTCTTATACGAATCGAAGTTCCGGGAGGTGTTGGCCCAGGGCCTGGTGCGAGTGTGCCTTGCGGTAGTGATGGTGGTTTATCTCTGCGTCTGCTCCTCGGGCGGCGGTGCCTTCATCTACTTCCAGTTCTGATATGGAAACTGTGCCGACACCCGCCAAACCGATTGTGACCGCGCCCAGCGCTGCGGGGAAGGACGTCCCCTTCGGCGTCAATGAGGTGCGGCTCAACGCGCGGCAATGGGTCCTTACGTTTGTGCTTTGGGGCCTGGTGCTGCTCCTAACGCCCTGGGTTTGGGGGCGGCTCGAACGGTTTGATATCGGGCGCGACTACCGCATTCCGTATCAGCTCAGCAAGGACTATTGGCTCTATGGCCAGAGGCTGCGGCAGGTGACCAGGCCCGACCAGGTGCTCGTGCTCGGCGATTCCGTCGTATGGGGAGAATACGTGGCCCCCGATGGCACCTTGTCGCATTTCCTGAACCAGGAAGCACGGGCAACCAACCGCTATGTGAATCTCGGGCTGAACGGGTTATTCCCGCTCGCGCAGGAAGGCCTGGTGGACTATTACAGCCAGCCGCTCCGCCGCAAGAAGGTGATCGTGCAGTGCAATGTGCTCTGGATGACCAGTCCCAAAGCCGACCTGAGCCTGGATAAGGAAGAGCCCTTCAACCATTCCCGCCTCGTGCCGCAGTTCTGGCCGCGGATCCCCTGCTATCGGGCGGACGCCAACGAGCGCTTGAGCGCGGTCATCCAGCGGGAGGTTGGTTTCTTGCAATGGGTCGGGCACTTGCAGAACGCCTACTTCGACCAGAAGAGCATCCTGAGTTGGACCCTCCAGGATGATGGCGGCAGTCCCCCGCGTTACCCAAACGCTTACAAAGATCCGCTGGCGCAAATCTCGCTCACGGTGCCATCCGCGCCGCAAGACGATCCCCAGCGCGGGCCAAACAGCCCGCGGCACAAAACCTGGTCGCTCGATGGCCAGGGCACGACCCGCTTCGAGTGGGTGGACCTGGACGCGTCCCTGCAATGGCGCGCCTTCCAACGCATGATCAGCCGACTGCGAGAACGGGGAAACGATGTGTTGGTGGTGCTGGGCCCGTTCAATGAACACCTCATGGCCGAGGATAACCGGCCCGCCTATCGCAAGATCCGGGACGGCATCGCGGCCTGGCTGGGGCAAAACCAGATTCCTGCGGTTGTGCCGGACATCTTGCCGAGCGAACTGTATGCCGACGCCAGCCATCCACTGACAGCGGGATACGAACTGCTGGCCAAACGCATTTACGCCGACGAGAGCTTCCGGAAGTGGCTGGCAGGCTCATCGAGTCCGTAGTTGGGGGTGAATGCAGAAGGAAGAAGGAAGAATGCAGAAATGGGAATAGCTCCCGTTCAGCCTGCGGTTTTCATTCTGCATTCTTCCTTCTTCCTTCTGCATTCACCTGGAGCTGGGGGGATGGGTTGCTCGGTGTCGTCTATCCCGCGGTCTTGGCAGTAACTCCTGCAACGCTTCAACTTTGTAACGGGCCTACCGCCCACGGTTGCGGGCGCCCTGGCGCAGTTCCTGCAGAGCTGCTTGCGCCGCGGCATCCCCCTTCTGGACGGCGTCCAACAAGCGCTGATTCAAGCCCGTCGAAAGCCTCCCGACAGCTTCACGCTGCTCTGGGGTGATGTCCCCGCCCGGCAGGGAGTAATAAAGGGTAAGACCCTTGGCGTAATCGTTGGTGTGATCGGCCTCCAGGGCGGCTTGCCAAACTTGCTTAACCTCTGGTGTTGCGTTATCGAAGGCCTTGAAGTCAGCGGCAACCGGACCGACCGGGCTGCTCTTCTTGCAACCACCAAGCACCAGGACAGCCATCACGGCCAGCCAGATTGTGAGAATGATTCGCATCGGGCGACCCGTCGGAGCCGGCTCAACGACCGTCCGTGCTGAAGGAGCTCCAGAAGAGTAAAGTCTTGCCGCCAGGGCCGGGTCCTTTGCCGACGGGGGTGGTGGAATCAGCGCGAAACTGTTCGCGGCTAATGAATTGGACGTGCCCGGCGAGCGCGGTGATTGAGCCGCCCTTCTTGCTGTGAAGCCGCCCGATGCCCTCCTTATCGTCGGGGTAATTGGATGCGTCGTTGAACTCAAAAGCCCCCGGGTTGCCCGCGCCCATCGCGTTCTCATCGGGCTCCCAAAATACATAGCACATGGGACTCCAGACGCTGGTGGTCTTGCAACCTCGGCAAATGTTCTGAAAGCCGCACACCGCCCCATCCATGACATAACTCGACAGTTTGTTCTGCCGTCCAGCCTGAGAGGCCGGTTTTCGATAAGTCGGGCTCTTGGTATCCACCGGGCAGAGATAGGCCTGGGGATTGGGCATGTACGTGAACCAGAGCCCCTGTTGCCAGGCCGTGATCGGAGCATTCGTCCACGGCGCCACCGTCGGGTCCGGCAGTGTCGGGCCCATGCCATAGAGCCAACCTGGCCCAAGAATTCCGCCGCCGTCCCAGTTCGGGAACGCCAGGAAATCCGAGTTGTCCTGGGCATACATGATCATGGCCAGAGCCATCTGCTTTTGGTTGCTGATACAGGTTGTCCGCTGGGCCTTGTCCTTGGCCGCCGCCAAGGCCGGCAGCAGCAAGGCCGCCAGGATGGCGATGATGGCGATGACAACCAGCAATTCGATCAAGGTAAAGCCGACACCGGAGCGAGATGCCGGCCGGCATCGGGGAGCACTTCTAACAGAGGCAGTATTCATTGCGGCGCACATAGGTTAAGGCGACTACTACGGCACTCTACCTTTTTCGCGGGTACTCCTGCAAGCGAAATTGCCGGGGAAATAAATGTGAAACGTGATGCGGGTTGCCGGCTAGCCCCGTGAAGTCATTCCTTTACTTCACTGGGCTACGATTTCGGATTCCCTTCACGTTTCACTCTGGGGCTTACCGGTTGCGTGTTCGGATCTCGGATTACGGTGGTGGGTAAACCGCTGAAGCAGTTCCGACGCCGAGACCACCGCCCACACCCCACTCAAGTGGGGTGTTAATGAGAGGCCGGCCGCGTTGTAGGTATGAAGCGATATACGGAAGGCCCGGATTTGCAGGGTAAAATCACCCCGAGAAGAATCCAGTCTTGCGCCCTCTGCGCTTCCTCTCCCCGACCGGCAGAAAACCTTGGACACGAGACTGGGTTTGGCGTAAACTCGGGTTGCTGGCCGAAGAGTATTCGGGCGGCAACAACCTGCATCCCGTCCTGGCTTCCTCAACAGAGCAAGGTGCAAGGAAGATAGAGCCTTGGTGTATCCTTTGGTTTACGCTGTACAGATTTCCGGCTGCGCCATGGCCCAATAGAACGAATAAACACAATGAAACAATCATCGCCATGCACACAGCAAGCAATCCAATCACTCCAGTTCACCCTGCCCCGGAATCCTTAGCCCAGCCCTCCATACCACGCCACCTTCGCGTAAACAAATTTGCCCGCATTGCCGCGCTGGCAATTCTCGGCGTCATGCTCGCCGGATGCCGGCAGGCGCCGGATCGGTCTGAGGGCGTCGAGTTGGTGATGAGCTCGCAGGCCCCGACGCCAGCCATGAGGTTCGAGCTGAGATTCGAACCAGCCATGGTCACGGAGAGTGCCGTTGGGATTCCTGCCACCAACTGCCCGTTGGTCATGACCCCGCCGGTGGCGGGAGTTTTCACGTGGCTAAGCGCGCACAGCGGAGTATTCGTGCCCTCGGAGCCGCTGGCGTTGGATCGGAAGTATGTATTAAGCCTGCGCTCGGGACTGCGGTGCGCCGACGGCCAACCAGCCAGGGGGGCACTCCGCCGGACCGTGACCACCCCGTCCTTCGGCCTGACTGCCATCTGGCCGCGGCAGGCCAACAGTAATGTGTCGTCGGAGCCGGAGATTAAGCTCGTATTCAATGCCGAAGTCCGGGCGGAGGAGGCGCAGCGCTTCCTGTGCTTCAGCGACGGAGGCCCGCATCGCATCGCCGCCGATGTCCGGCAAGGCACACGGGAAGAGGTCGGCTACGAGTTGGGAGCTCCAGGCTCCTTACGCACCTGGGCAGAACAGTTCGAGCGGGCCACCAATTCCGGTCCCGCAGCAGTCGAGAGCGCCGCCAGCAGGACCCCAACCAATCCAGTCGCCAATCTACTGATCGCGACGCCCCGCTCGGCCTTGCCGCTGGGCAAAGGCTGGAAACTGGAGGTCGGCGCCGGTCTCCCCAGCGCGAATCACTCTTCGCGCTTGCGCGAATCATCCGAGGTTCCTATCGGAGACATTACTCCTTTCGTGGTAACCGACCTCAGCGCCCGCAACCTCATCCTGTCCAGCCCGTCAGTCCGGCTCACCTTCTCCAAGCCGGTCCCGGAGACGATCACGAACCATCCCGCCGACTGGCTGGCAATCACTCCCAGTCCGTCGATCCTTACGGTGCAGACCGTGTGGCGCAGTCTGGTGCTGCGCGGGGCCTTCCGGGGAGAAACGGCATACACGCTCCAACTGCGTCCAGACTTCAAGTCGTCGGAAGGATTCCGACTGGCCGCCTCGAATACCTTCACGCTGGTGATGCCGCGGGTCGCGCCCCGGCTCTATTTCCCGGCCCTCTCCGGCGATCAACTGGCGGGCGGGAGGCGAACCTTCCCCCTGCTGGCCGTAAACGTCCCCCAGGCCCGCCTCCGCGCCAAGTTGCTGGACCCGCACACCGCCATCCACGCCTTGCGGGGATACGCCAGCTATCGTGCCTCCCACAACGAAAGAGGCGACGGCAATAGCTGGTGGGAGGAACCCTTCCGTGCTTTAGACTACAACCTGGTTCCCGGCCGGACCGTCTTTGAGGAGCAATTCGCCTTGGGCGCCGAGCCCGACGTGGCGAAGAAGCTCGACCTGAACTGGGACCGGCTGCTGTCGGGGCGGAAGACGGGAGTGGTGTTCCTGGATGCGGAGCGAGTGGCTGACAAATCGGATCCTGCGCCGGCGCTCGGCACGCAGGCAATCATCCAACTGACTGACTTGGGCCTCGTATGGAAGCAGGGCCGAACCGGGTTGGAGGTGTTCGTTTTCTCGCATAGCAGCGGCCAAGCCGTTCCAGGCGCTACCGCCAGGCTGTTCACCGACGAGAACGAACCCTTGCAGGAAGCGATCACGGATGCTAGCGGCCTCGCTCACTTGGCAGCCCGTACGAACGCCGCGTGGATCGCGGTTCAGCTCGGCGACGACTTCCACGCGGCCAAACTGTTGGCCGGCCAGGAATTGCTTGATAGCCTCGAGGGCTCCTTCGGAGGGACAACGGAGGCACAGACTGCGCGGCGCGTGATGCTGTTTAGCGATCGGAACGTGTACCGTCCAGGTGAGCAGTTACACTTGGAAGCTTTGGTGCGCGATTGGGGGGAGCTGGGCTTGAGTGTTCCCGCCGGCCTGACCGGCACGCTGCATTGTGTTGACGCGCGCGATCGCCAGCTCTTTCAAACCAACGCGGTGTTCAGTTCCGCGGGTGCCTGTTCAGTTTCAATCCAACTGCCACTCGGGGTGCGCGGTTCCTACTCGGCCCGGCTCCATCTGGGCACAAATGATTATAGCTACGAGTTTCTAGTCGAGGACTTCCAGCCCAATGCCTTCGAGGTCGTGCTTCAGTCCCAGCCTGCCTTTGGTCCAGATGAGAACATTGCGGTCCCGGTGTCCGCACGGTACTTGTTCGGCAAGGCGCTTTCCCGCGCGCAGGTTAAATGGTGGCTCGAAGCCGAAGATACGGAATTCAAGCCGGAGGGATTCGACGGCTTCAGGTTTACGCCTGCCGACTCTGAACTCCGCTATGGTCGTGGCGGGCTCTCGACTGCCCTCAATGGTCAGGGGGTGCTCGGCGGTTCGAGCAATTTGGTCATTGCTCCGGAGCTGCCAATCAACCACGCCGCTCCGAAACCGCGGCTCGGGTCCCTGCTGGTCGAGGTGACGGACCTTAACCAGCAGACCCTATCACAGCGGATTGAGTTTGTGCGGCATAGTTCGGACTTCTATCTGGGCTTGCGGTCGGGAGGGGAGGTGTTGTCGGCGGGACAGGCGCTGCCACTGGAAATCGCAGCGGTGCGGGCCGACGGTCAGCCCTGGCCGGCCACTGTGGAAACCCACCTGACGCTGCAACGCATTGATTGGCACCCGGTCCGTATTCAGGGTGCCGGCCGGACAGTTCGCTACCGCAGCGAGTCCGTCGTCACGAATGTGCTGCAAGCGGAGTTCGCCGTGCAGCCGATCCAAATGCCCCCCGTGCCCGCCAGCGAGGTCGCCGGCAACCGGATTCCGGGGTTGCCGACCCTGCCAGCCGGTCAATACCGCGTCGAAGTCAAAGCCCAGGACGCCGGCGGGCGCCCGGTAATCAGCTCGTTGGAATTTGATGTGTCGGCCCCGGCGTCCCTTGGATGGAATTACCACAGCGACGTGCAACTCATGCTTAAGCCTGATCGGAAGACGTATGCGCCGGGAGATGCGGCTCAAATTCTCGTCGAGGCTCCCTTCAGCGGCACGGCCTTCGTAAGCGTGGAACGCGAAAAGGTGCTCCGCTCATTCTCCGTCCAGCTCAAGGCCGACTCCCCGGTCATCGAAATCCCCCTGACCGACGCTGACGCCCCCAACGCCTTTGTTTCCGTGCTCATCGTCAAGGGCTCCAAGGAATGCGCCCGCGAACACAAGGAACCCCAGCTCCGGCTCGGCTATTGCGAGCTTCTCGTCGAGGACGTGCGCGACACCCTGGCCGTCAATTTCGACAAACCGGCCGACAGCTATCGCCCCGGCGATGAACTCACCCTGTCAGGAACCGTGCTGCTTGCCGGAGGCAAACCGGCCGTCGGCGCCGAAGTCACGCTCTATGCCGAAGACGAGGGCACGCTCGCCGTGATGGGTTACAAGACACCCGACCCGATGGAGCATTTCTATCAAC
>Ga0118677_10011219_pt1 | contig 13505 bp, 9 predicted proteins | sample AliMusrvi5mmetaG_FD_86154 | JGI IMG/M metagenome (GOLD analysis project Ga0118677, IMG submission 86154)
GCTTGTTAAGATTATCAATCATCTTTTCAAGTTCCGCAACATGCTTGTTCGATTTTTTCAGTTTGGCGGAGAGATCGGCAACCAGCAATCTGTTCTTTTGCAACAAAGAATAGATGTAATTGATGTCACCTTGAATCTGCTCCTTGCGATCACCCTTTACTTCAAATCCTCCTTTGGCCGTTTTGTCAATAATCTTCTCTTTCTGCTTGATAGAATCAAGATTGGATTGAATAGAATTGAAGGCATCAACAAATTCCACAAGGTTAGCATCTTTCGAACTTCCTGCCATCATCAGGCTATCATTCTTAGCCTTAAGTCTGGCAATCTCCTTGCGGTTGCACCCAGTTGCAGCTATCATTACCGCAATCAGTAAAAGATAAATAATTTTTCTCATGTCAATCATTTTTTAATTTTAGGAATTCCCTTTTATATAAAACAAAATCTTTTCAAAGTTGCTTCCATTTGTAAGATAAAGTGTTGCACAAATATTAAATAATGTTACATGATTCACACATTCATACTTAGACAAAACGGAACGGGTGCAAATTTACGAAATTAATTGCAAAATTTAATCATAGATAAAACAATTTAAAGAAAATGATAGGCAAAGCATTCATACTATCAAATCACAATTATTTAATCATACGAGTTGGAGAACCTGATCAATTAAATTGAAATTTAGGGGGGTAGAATCAGGAAAGAGTGTTTCTCCTATGTATCATATTCAATTTCCAAATTGCTCGTGAGCAAGCATCTCTTTGATTTCATTGAAGATAACAGATGTTTTCCTGACAGATACAGGAATTTTTGCCCCACTCTTCAGCAAAACGTAACTTTCGTTGGATCGAACAAATTTACGGATGTAGTAAATATTAACAAGATAAGATTTGTGCGTCCGATAGAACTGATTCTTTGGCAGATAGGATTCTAGTTCCTTAAGCGATTTTGAGACTACAAATTCTCTTTTGGCAAACGTATAGATGGTGGCATAGGATTGATCAGCAGCACAGTACTCAATGTTTCTGGTGTTCTCGACGATAAATCCGCTTTCAATGTCGAAAATCAGGTTTTTACCGGGAACATCGGCTGTGCAAAGGGCATTGATCCTGTCCTCCAGCTCAAGGTGCTGTTGCTCGAGTCGGATCATTTTGTCCACGTTTTTGATCACATTTTGCAAATCGAGGAAGTTGACAGGTTTCAAGAGGTATCCTGCCACCGATTTGTTTATGGCATCAACTGCATAACGATCATGCCCGGTAACGAGCACAATCTTTGTCTTTTTGGAAATCTGATGGTCAAGAATTTCCATTCCGTTCCCGTCCGGCATTTCTATGTCAAGAAAGACCAGATCTGGATTGGTATGCTTGATGAGTTCAATACCATCAGTCAGATTCATTGCTTTTCCAACAACTTTCAATTGAACGGAAGTAAAATTGTTAAGAAGATGAACCAATAAATTCAGCGCCATTAATTCGTCATCGATGACAACTACTGAGAGCATAATAACTTAGGTTAAAGTTTGAACGCTATTCCGGAGCCGGAGGAATATTATAGGTTACCGGATAACAAAGATGATAAAATTAATGCTGCAAAGCAAATAACCAACAAAAATTTGAAACAGTAGATTAGCCTGAACAATATCTGGCACCTAACAAAAAGACAATTGGACAAACCATGTGTCCCTTTGCCTTCGCAGAACAATAATCGAGCAGAAGGTTCTTACCGGTACATGGATTTTCGTCTCTCCTTTAGTTCTTCGTTCGAAATGTAGTCATCGTACTCAGTGATTTTATCAATGATTCCTTTGGGGGTCAGTTCAATAACCCTGTTTGCAACTGTCTGGATAAACTCATGGTCGTGAGAGGCCATCAGGATATTACCCTTGAAAGTGATCAGGTTGTTGTTGAAAGCCTGGATGGATTCAAGATCCAGATGGTTGGTTGGATTGTCAAAAATGAGGACATTGGCATTTTTCAACATCATCCTTGAAATCATGCAGCGCATTTTCTCTCCGCCAGAAAGTACCTGAGTTTTTTTATAAACCTCCTCACCGGAAAAAAGCATCTTACCAAGATAACCCCTCAGGTATATTTCAGATGAATCGTCAGAAAACTGCATAAGCCAATCCACAAGAGTAAGCTCATTGGTGAAAAAATTGGAGTGGTCGAGAGGTAAATAGGAATGGGTAATGGTTTGTCCCCAATGAAAAGTTCCTGAATCCGGCTGGTCAAATCCATTGATAATCTCGAAAAATGCAGTCATTGCCCTTGGATCTTTGGAAAGAAAGACAATTTTATCATCTTTTTCCACATTGAAATCAAGATCCCTGAACAATACCTCTCCATTGATACTCTTAGATAAACCTCTAATCTCCAGAATTTTATTTCCAGTTTCGCGGTCTGGCAAAAAGATGATTCCCGGATATTTCCTCGTGGAAGGCTGAATCTCGTCAACATTCAATTTCTCCAGCATTTTCTTGCGGCTGGTTGTTTGCTTGGATTTGGCCACATTGGCACTGAACCTGGAGATAAACTCCATCAGCTCTTTCCTCTTTTCTTCGGCCTTTTTGTTCTGGGCTTGTTGCTGGCGCAGGGCAAGCTGACTGGATTGATACCAGAAGCTGTAATTACCGGCAAAAAGCTGAACTTTTCCAAAGTCAATGTCCACTGTATGGGTACATACGGAATCAAGGAAGTGCCTGTCATGTGAGACAATCAGAACTGTATTTTCGTAATTGGCCAAATAATTTTCCAACCACATCACCGTTTCAAGATCCAGGTCGTTGGTAGGTTCGTCGAGAAGCAAATTGTCCGGTTTCCCAAACAATGCCTGCGCAAGCAATACCCTTACTTTCTCTTTGCCACTCAGATCTTTCATCAACCTGTGGTGAAAATCCTCTTTGATACCCAGTCCACTCAAGAGCGATGCTGCATCACTTTCTGCATTCCAACCATCAATTTCGGCAAAACGTTCTTCCAGTTCGGCAGCTCTCAAGCCATCGGCTTCGGTAAAATCGGTCTTGGCATAGAGGATATTCTTCTCGTTCAAAATTCGCCATAACTCCTCAAAACCCATCATTACCGCATCAAGTACAGTTGATTCCTCATAGCCAAAGTGATCCTGTTTCAGTACTGACAACCGCTCTCCTGAACCTAACAATACTTCTCCCTTGGTCGAAGCAAGATCGCCGGCAATAATTTTGAGAAGGGTCGATTTTCCGGCCCCATTGGCTCCTATCACCCCATAACAGTTACCTGGCATAAATTTTAAACTGACGTCCTGAAAAAGCGGTTTTTTGCCAAACTGTATGGAAAGATTTGAAACTGAAATCATTTTAAATATATTTAAATTCCTGAATACAAGGAAAAATTACGGACTGCAAAAGTACGCTTTTTCATCTGAATTCTAATCGGCTTTTGAACACGAATTCTGACGATGCCATGGAAAAGTAGGAATGTAACAGGTTCCTGTATTAATTTTGGTATGAATTCAGAAAGTTTCTTAGATTTGTAAAGCAAAAACCTACTAAATGCGTAGACAAGACAATTAATTTATTGCCAAAGGAGTAAATTGATCGTGGCTCTTTGACCATTCAAATGGGAAATTCCATACACCTGCGCTTTAGCTAAATACAAATCCAATGAATTTCAAAGATCTTGCCTGCAGGCGCTATTCTGTCAGAAATTACAAACCGATACCGGTTGAAAATGAAAAGCTCCTGCAAATAGTTGAAACAGCTTTACTTGCACCCTCTGCCGTTAACTTTCAACCCTGGAAATTTGCAATTATTACAGAACCATTGCTGTTGTCGAAATTGCATAGCTGTTATCACCGCGACTGGTTTAAATCGGCTCCAGCCTGCATTGTCGCAATTGGCGATCATGACAAGGGATGGCACCGGCCTACTGATGGAAAGGATTATACAGACATCGATGTAGCAATTGCCATTGATCACCTGATGCTTGCAGCCACAGAAATTGGACTCGGCACCTGCTGGATTTGCCATTTCAATGCTGATAAATGCGCAGAATATTTCAATTTAGCATCGAATCTTGAACCAATAGCAATGATCCCGGTAGGCTATCCTTTAAGTGATAATTTTCCTGCAAAGACAAGAAAGTCGGTAGATCAGGTGGTCTGCTGGAATCGGTTTGATATTTAATTAATTCCTTATTTCAAAAGTATCTTCATCCCGTGCAACGGGAAATTTTTCTCTGAAAAGGTTAAGCTCTGATAATGAAAGGATACAGGTTCCAGTACTATTCATGCGGTTGCCTAAATCACAAAGAAAATCACCTTTGGGACTAATCACCAGACTTTCACCGGAGTAACTGACTCCTTCCCCATCTGTGCCCGTACGGTTGGAAGCTGCCACATAAAGCTGGTTTTCAATGGCACGTGCCCTGGTAAGGGTTTGCCAAACAATTTTTCGCTTGCCGGGCCAGTTGGCGGTAAACAGCACCAGATCGGCTTCCCCTAAGGAACGGCACCATACGGGAAAGCGAAGGTCGTAGCAAACAAAAAGGGCAATCCTCCATCCTGCATAATTGACAACTACCCGCCTGTTGCCTTTCTGAAAAAAATAATCTTCCATGCCCATTGAGAAGAGATGCCTCTTGTCGTAAAAGGTAATTTCAGCTTCCGGGGTTACAAAAACAAACCTGTTGAAAAAATGATTGTTCTCTTTGATGATAAGGCTTCCGGCAATAGCCGAGCTAATATCTGCAGCCCATCGTTTCATCCAGGCAACACTCTCACCATCCATTTCTTCAGCCAATTCCCTTACTTTCATTGAAAAGCCGGTGGTAAACATTTCAGGTAGAAGAATCAAGTCGGTGGTACCTTTCAGCGGTGCTAAAAGCCGATCCAGTTTGCTCCTGTTGGCCAAAGGATTCTCCCAGACAATATCCGGTTGTACCAGCGAAATTCTGAGTAAATCCATTCTTGAAAATTTTATCTTTGGTTAATCCAGGTCATCCCCATAATTCATTCCTTCAGGATTTTTTCCAACAATACCATGATCCTTGTACCATTGTCTTATTCTTTTAAGATCTGCCTGCAGATCATCCGTCAGTTCTATCTTTTCGGTATAGCCAATTTGTTTGCGGCCCCAATCGAAGAAGGCAATGTAAACCGGAATGTTGGCGGCCCGGGCAATGGTATGGAAGCCACCTTTCCATTTGGCAACCGGTTTTCTGGTTCCTTCCGGAGCGATAGCCAGATGCATCACCTCTCGTTTTTCAAATTCAGCAATGATCTGTTTGACCAGACTGGCACCTTTCGACCGATCAACGGGGATTCCACCCATCCACCGTACAAAATAACCCAAAGGCCAAAAGAAAAACTCCTTTTTCACCATGGTATTGGATTTACCCCCAACCGCCCGGTAATAAATGAAAGAGATTACAAAATCCCAGTTAGAAGTATGGGGAACGCCCAATACGATTGCCTTTGGTTCGGGGATAACCCCACCAATGGGCTTCCATCCCATGATGCGTAACAGAAATTTGCAAATATATTGAACCATTGATCAGATAAGTTTGAAGCAAAGTTAACTAAAAAATAGTTTGACCAATGGCGAAAGTCAATTGTACAGATTTCCAATCCTACTCATTTCTTGCTATTTTTACAGCAAAATCAGTTGTTTCGATGAATATCTATCCGGAAAATTTTGAAAATAAAGTCGGCTTCGACCAGATCAGGCAATTGCTCGGCAGCCGATGTCTGAGCGAACTGGGAAAGGAGCATGTAGAGGCATGCTGTTTCTCTTCTGATCCGGATTTGATTGAAAGACAACTCGATGAGACCGTTGAATTTCAAAAAATCATCAGGGATGAGCTGAACTTCCCGACCGGCTACTTCATCGACATGCGGCCAGTGCTTAGGAAATCGAAAATTCAGGGCACCTTCCTGGAGGTATTTGAACTGTTTGATCTGAAACGGTCGCTTGAAACATTGCGCGCCATCTCCAATTTCTTCAAGGACAAGGAACAGGAACTTTTTCCGAGGCTCTATCATGTGGTGAAGGGCATTCAGATTTTCCCGTTCCTTCACGACAAGATCGACCAGATTCTGACCAAGCATGGCACCATCAAGGACAATGCCTCTCCCGAACTGGTTAAAATACGAAGGGAAATCCTCTCGCTTCAGTCGGGTGTTTCCAAAATTATGGCCAAAATTCTCAAGCATGCACAGGCTGAAGGCTTGGTTGAAAAGGAGGTAACCGTCTCCATCCGGGATGGAAGAGCCGTTATCCCGGTACTTTCCAGCAACAAAAGGAAAATCAGGGGTATTGTGCATGATGAATCAGCCACAGGACGCACTTCCTACATCGAACCCGAAGAGATAGTGGAGACCAACAACCGCATCAGGGAACTTGAATCAGCAGAAAGACGCGAGATCGTCAGGATCCTGACCAAATTTACCGATGAACTCCGGCCCTATGCGGATGATCTGGAGTCATCCTATGAAATACTCGGTATTCTTGACTTTATTCGGGCCAAGGGATTGTGGTCGAACGAAAGCAAATCGGTAAAGCCACTGCTCAAACATTTTCCTGATTTGAACTGGCTGGATGCGAGACATCCCTTACTGGAAAGAAACCTGGCCCGTGAAAAGCGAAAAATTGTTCCACTCAACATCAAGTTGACCAAAGATGACAGAATCCTGCTGATTTCCGGTCCAAACGCAGGAGGCAAATCTGTTTGTCTCAAAACGGTCGGATTGTTACAATACACCATCCAGTGCGGCATTCCGATTCCTTTGCATCTGGACAGTGTAGTTGGCATTTTTGACAAGATATTTATTGACATCGGCGATAATCAGTCGCTCGACAACGACCTGAGTACCTATAGTTCACACTTGAGTGACATGAAGTTCTTTGTCAGAAACTGTAATTCCATGTCATTAGTGCTTATTGACGGGTTTGGCACTGGTACCGAGCCCATGCCTGGAGGTGGCATTGCTGAGTCGATCTTGAACAGAATCAACGCTTTGCAAAGTTACGGGGTCATCACCACCCATTACACCAATCTAAAGCATTTTGCCTCCTCCATGCCAGGGATTGTGAATGGAGCGATGATGTACGATTCCAACCGGATGGAACCGCTCTTCCAGTTACAGATCGGAAAGCCGGGAAGTTCCTTTGCCTTTGAAATCGCACGAAAAATAGGTCTTCCCGAGGATATTCTGCAAGAAGCCACCGACAAGATCGGCAAGGACCATATAGATTTTGACAAACATCTTCGCGACATCGTCCGCGACAAGCGCTACTGGGAAAACAAGAGACAGAATATCCGTCAGTCTGAGAAGAAACTGGAGGAGATCACCTCCACGTATGAGGAAAACCTTACAGAAGTTAAAAAGCTGAGAAGGGAAATCCTCGACAAGGCAAAACAGGAAGCAGCCGAAATACTTGCCTCCTCCAATAAGATTGTGGAACAAACCATCCGTGAAATCAAGGAGGCTTCTGCAGAAAAGGAGAAAACCAGGGAGGCCAGGAAAAGACTGGAGGATTTCAAAGAGGTGGTATCTGTTACCAGGGATACTGAGGATGAACAGATCGCCCGGAAAATGGAGAAGATCAGGCAACGTGAGATTGCCAAAAGGGAGCGTCCCAACAAGGAAGAGGCTGGCAATAGAACCCCAGTGGAGCCGAAGAAGGAGAATGAACCGGAAATCGGAAGCTGGATAATGATCGCCGGGCAGGAGGTTCCCGGTATTGTCCTTGAGGTGAATGGGCAAAACCTGGTGGTTGCTTTTGGTCAGCTTCGTTCTGTTGTCAAGCGTGACAGGGTTGAAGTCGTCTCCCACAACGAAGTAAAGAAAAACAAGGAGAACTATACCACTTCCCGAATCAACCGGGAGATCAACGACCGTAAACTCAACTTCAAGCCCCGCATCGATGTGCGCGGAATGCGGGCTGAGGAAGGCCTTCAGAAGATCCAGGAGTTTATCGATGAGGCGATCATGGTGGAAGCCCACGAACTGCATATTTTGCATGGGAAAGGAAATGGCATCCTGCGGGAATTGATACGTGCCTATTTAAAATCGGAGCCTGCGGTCAAAAAATTCAGGGACGAGCATGTGCAATTCGGAGGATCGGGGATTACTATTGTAGAGATGTGATGATTAGTTGATTAGCTGAAGTGCTGATTAGCTGAAGTGCTGATGGTTGAAGTGCTGATGGTTGAAGCATAATTGGGAAATTTGAAAATTTGAAAATGAAAAAGCACGCAATTGGCCTGCTGCTTCTGATTTTAATTGCAGGAGGAACTATTGGTAAAGTTGCTGCGCAAAACAGCAAAACCAATAATGGCGGGGGTTCTCCGGATCCTCAATTGAGCCAGAAGGACAACGATTACCTCGACAGGCAGGCAGCAGTATTTCTGGATACTGTCCAAACTGTTCTGGCAAAATATCCTCCAGTTTTAAAAGAAAGCAAAGAACGAGGCTATGCCAAGTTGCTGCTGGATGCCGTTTTCCATGAGAAATTCGCAGCCTTCCGGAAACCGGCACAGGATTTCTTTCATGCACAAAATATTCAACTTGTAAAGGAACTTGAGACAACCAAAATCAAGAATGGTGCGAAGATCTGGAAGGTTTACAACATGGGATTTATCGTCCGCACACAAACTGTCACCATTGCATTTGATCTGGTGAGTGGAATTACCTCTGGTTCCAGAGATTTTGCATTGCCGGATTCACTTATGGACCGAATGGTCAGGCAGTGTGACATCCTGTTTATCAGCCACAAACATGCTGATCATGCAGAAAAAGCCATTGCCACACGCTTTTTAGGGGAGGGAAAGCCCGTCGTCTCGCCCGACCAGGTTTGGAAGGGTGATTCCATCGCTACAAGCATTCTTCATCCGGAAAGGGTGGCAGAAAAGGTTCATTCCATAAATCTCTCAGGCAACAGGACACTCACGGTGATCGCCTATCCGGGGCACCAGATGCAATCGACAGACAACAATGTTGTGCTGGTTACAACTCCCGATGGGATTACTATTGCCCATACAGGTGACGAAATCAATGAAGGTGACTTTATGCCTGATTTTGAATGGATAGACAAGGTGGCAAAGAACCACAAGGTAGATATCCTGATGCCAAATGCCTGGACGATGGATATTTCAAGGATTGTTAAGGGGTTTAATCCGGCCCTGGTTCTGCCAGGTCATGAACTTGAACTGGGTCATAGCGTATGGGACCGCCTCCCCTATTGGGGCGATGATGCTTATCTTGAGCTCAACTACAAGCAGCTCAAGGCTTCCAAATACCCGGTTGTGGCCTTGATATGGGGAGAGTCGATCAGCTATGCTCCACTTCGGCGATAGCAAATATTCCTCTTAATCCCAATCTTCTTAGTACTACTTGACGCGTTTTCTTTCATGTTCGATTTTGGATTGCGGTCCTTCCAAGTTTCAATTACTTACACGACATTTTCGCTTGGTGACATCGTATTTTCGATCGCTTACACGACATTTTCGATTAGTGATAAACGGTTTTCGATCGCTTAAGTGTGCCGGACGGCTTGTGACGTTCCCCGGATAAGTGCTTACTTACTCTGGAAGGTTTGTAACAGTCGTCAGATGAATGCTTAAGAATTATAATCTTTAATTGATTAAGTACATCCCTTCCTTCAATTCAAATATGGTTGTTTTGGACTTGATTTTAGTAGAATATTTAGTGTTTACATTTGTAACATTCCAGCTATTCTGCGCTTTCCAGTCGGGTTTAAAGCGTGCAACCGTGCCTTTGGGGACTGTCAGGTTCAGTTTGATTTTTCCATTGGCCGAACGATTCCAGTCAACTTTAATGTCGCCTGAAGCGGTATGGTAAACTGCCTCTGCTTGGTTAATTCCATCCGGAAAAGCGGGCGAAAAGATGAATTTTCCAAATCCGGGGTTTTCATCCGACGGTCTGATACCTGCCAACCACCTGAAATACCATTCGGATACACTTCCAAACATGGGATGGCAATTGGAGTAGACGTTGTCGCTCTCTTTCCAGGTTTCCCACAAAGTTGTAGCGCCGCGATCAATCATGTATCCCCAACCAGGGTAGGCACTACTGTTTACAATTTTGTAAACCACGTCGGCATGACCTGTCATAGAGAGGGCTTCAAGGATGTATTTGGTGCCGAAGATACCGGTTGTAAAATGGCCGGAAGGTTCGCTGTGAAGGGCTTTAAGAAGCGAATCCACGGCAACAGGGATTTCTGCCGAAGGCAAAATCCTGTAATAAATTAGTGTGGCAAAGAGGGTTTGCCTGTTAATCGGATCCGGTACAGGTTTGTACCAAAATTGATCGAGCAACTTCCTGGTAAGGGATTTTTCGAGTTCATTGAATCTTTTGATGCTGGCCTGATCGTGACGAATTGTTGCAAATCGTCCCATGATCCTGGCACAATCGAGGTAATGCGTGGTACCAATCAACTCAACCGGAACTTTTACCATCGATTCATGGTCGCTCAGACCTTTGTCAACAATTCCTTCCGGGTGAAGGCGCTTTACGTCATCAATCCAACACCTACCTTTTTGATACATTTCGGCTACAATTGCAGTATCTCCATAGTATTGAAGGAGTTTGTACTGAGTCGTCAGAAATGCCGATTCCCAGCTTATTCCACAATATTTGATGCCGACATAAGGAGCCGTGTCAATAAAAATGGAATCTTGTATGGCATCCACCCAGTCATAGATGGTTTTGCGGTAGAAATCCTGCATGTCAAAGTTGTCGATGAAAGCCTCGCTGGTTGCATTGAGGTCTCCCCCGTAACCAAACTTCTCCCTTGCCGGACAATCCGACTGAACTGAAATCAGGTTGTTCAGAAAGGTCTGCCTGCTGATCTTTTGAATTTCATTGAGAATGCTGGAGGAGCATGAAAAGCGGTTCTCATTCTCGACCGCAGTATGAAACATGATCGCCTCAATCTCCTCTTTCTTCGGGGTGTATTTCAATCCCGAAATTTCCATGTACCGGAAGGCATGAAAGGAAAAATGAGGTTCAAAAATGGCTACTCCTTCTGATCCAAATATGTAACTGTCAGTTTGCCAGGCTATATCCGGAGCACCCGGACCTCCCCTGCCCTTTTGCTTCACCTGGCCAGCTACCGTAGTCATTGGGTCAAGTGTCCCATCCTCATACAAACGCTCCCCAAACCTAAACCGAATGGTATCACCCCAATTACCACTGAGTTTTATGTTGTAAAGGCCTGTGAGGTTGACGCCCATGTCCACGATGATCGTCTTTCCTACGGTGGTGATTGCTATCGGATGAAAACGCTTTGACACCTTCACTGGTGGAAAAAAAGAGGGTTGAAGCACTCCCCCGGGTCCATCTACTTTCGATGAACTCTTCCACAAACTGTCGTCATAGCCATTCCTATTCCATTTCTTTAGCTCCTTTCTTGCATCGTAAAGAACACCGAGGTAGACATTGTTTTTCAACAGGGATCCATCGGCCGTTTTCCAGCTCGAATCAGAAACGATGGACTGGGTAGAGCCATCCTTGTAAGTCAATTGCAGTTTACCAATCAAGCAAGGTTGGCCTGTCGGCAGAAAAGTTCTGAGATTCCGCCCAAACATCCTGAGAGGCAGAAGATTGTAAAATCCATTTCCAAGTTCTATACCCAGAACATTACGGCCGCTATCCAGCAAGGCTGTTACATCATAGGTTAAACAATAGACCCGCTTGCTGAAATTGGTCCAGGCCGGGTCCAGCACATTGTTTTCGATCGATTTCCCATTGACTGAGGCCAGATAATAGCCTGCAGCGGTCATGGTTAAGGTCGCTGAACGGATATTGGCCCTGACATTGAACTCTTTCCTGAACAAAGGTGCCGGATGGTCGCCATACAACAGCGAATCTGCTAGGACTGTTTCCTCTTTGGCTGCAATCCAGGATGCCCCTTTCAATGTTTCAACTCCGGCAGCTTTTGAAATCTGTGCTTTCGAGGGGGTAAATGCGAATAAAAACAACAAGCAGAAAACTACTGCCTTTCCAAATATTTGCTGATGGTGCATGGGTTGGTCGACTGGTTTTGATTGGTCACATCCGTTACTTCCATTTGACTTCATCGTTCGATTTGATAGCGTTGGCAGGGAAAGACGTATTTTCGTTGAAAGAGTAGAGCGCTTTCTGCTCTTCAACAACGATATTTTCATCTTTCACTGTTCCATCCGGGTTCATGGCCCTGGAAAGATCCAGTCTGAGGTATTTTGCCAAAAACGGATAGACAGCTTCTCTTTTGTGAAGATCATAACCATGTTTGTCATTCGGCAGGTGTGCGTTCTGAACCAATTCGGGCTTGCCAAAAAGCTGATAAACAAATTTTAAGTAAGGCATTTCTACGTTTGGTGTATTTTTTGTCCAGTCGGCTCCATCTGAGACAAGCAACATCGGACGAGGTGCCGCACAGGCTGCAATTTCCACATTATTAGTCTGATAACCGACATCTTTGTGGATTGGCATACCACTCTCACACACACATCCGCCAAAAAAATGGGCAGAGACCATTACAACCGGAACCGAAACCTTGATACGGGGATCAACAGCAGTCAGCAAAAAAGTCTGAGTCCCGCCGCCGGAGGCACCGGTACATGCAATTCTTTCAGGATCGGCACCCATTTCAAGAATAAAGTCGAGAGCACGAATGCTGTTCCACAACTGAAGTTTAAGTGTTTCTGGATGTTTGTGCTTCCAGCCCATTTCACCCAACTGACCGTATCCGACCATATCATAGGCAAAGACAATTGCACCCATGCGGGCAAATGCAGCAAACCGTTTTTGCGCCTCCGCACTGTATCTCCCGACATCTGCAGATGCGGAGGGATGCCCGTGCGGACAAAGAATACCTGCCAATTTGCCTTTCGAAACGGTTGGCGTATAGAGGCTTCCGGTTACGAAAACACCCGGAAGACTTTCAAAAGCTATATTTTGTACCTGGTAGCCATCGTACACTCTTTTGGCTCCAATGATTGGACTCAATGCACATTTCTTGGGGAATGTTTCCAATCCTGTGCCTTTCAGGATATGCTCCCTAATCAGCTTAGTACGTGCAATCCACTCTTTCAGTGTGGTATAGGTCAATTTTTGTGCTTCCAAAAAGGCTTTCCCCTCAGCCTCGGTAAAGTAGTCACCCTGACATAACGGATTGTCGCTTTTTTTCTCATTACCCTTTGGTACTTGTGACATGGCCTGTGCGCAGGTCAACAGGAGCGAACCTGCCAACAGTAGATTCAGAATTTTCTTCATGTTGTTAATACGTTAATAGTTTGGTTCTAAAGTAATCAAAAAACAAGGAGCAGCGCATAAAAAAAACTCCATTTTAATAAATTATGGCCACATCTATGCGTATGAAACTTTCTGTTTTAAATTGAAATTGTGCTTCAGAATTTGACAATTGAACTCAATATCTTAAAAATTCTAAAAAAAGAGGTTTACTTCGGCACCTGAATCTCTTCCAAACATACTTTTAGTTATCTTTGCAGCAAGTTAGTAAT
>Ga0118677_10011221_pt1 | contig 13504 bp, 17 predicted proteins | sample AliMusrvi5mmetaG_FD_86154 | JGI IMG/M metagenome (GOLD analysis project Ga0118677, IMG submission 86154)
CTTCTGGCGTAAAGTGCATAGGAAACCTGCACCATTGTGATTTAGTTCAACTTGGACTTCATGCTGGGCACTGCGTGCCACACGAAGTCCTATTTATTATGTGCAGCCTTTCTATTCGGTCAAGTCTGCTTTTGGTTTTACTTCAATTGTCCGATTGGGTCAATTGTGTCGGTTTCAACCATTAGCATTACCGTCTTTTGTGGTGCTCTTGTTTTGTGCATTACCCCTTTCGAAACAGTCGCTCCTTCATTTGGGTTTAGTTCAAGAGTTTTGTCCTCCAAGTCTATGTAAAGTTTGCCACTTAATACAAAGAAAAATTCATCATCGTCATCGTGTTTGTGCCAATGATATTCGCCTTCTACAATTCCAATTCTCACCACACTTCCGTTCACTTTCGTGAGTGTCTGATTGAACCATTTGTCTGTACACTCGGTAACCACTTGATTAACGTCAATTAGTTCTTGATGGTCATATTTAATGTCCATTCGTTGATTGTAGTTAAATTTTTCGGTCATATTTTTTGAATTAAAATTTGTCATTTATTGTTAATTTATTCGCTCTGTCCGTTTGTGGTGTGTCGTTGTCAAGGTTGCACATAACCTCTTAATGCCCGCCATATGTCGGCCATCAGCCATGTGCTCATTAAATTCCTATTGAATTGGCTTAAAATGCCCGACAATCCAAAATAAATATGACCTTTCAAATATAAAATAATTCCTAAAACAATTCTAATGAATTATTTATCCAAATCTGTCAATTCCCCGCCACCATCCTTTCCAATAGCCACCCATCCGCGAAGCCTTCTCAACCGCGTCCATGCAACAGGAAGTAAGCCAACATTGCTCGATCATCCCTAAATTTCCCTCCATAAACTTGCATCCCCCTCCCTCCTAACGTACCTTTGGGGTGGGTTTCAACCCGGGGAGTCCATACCAACTCCCCGGGGACCGAGGATCCGCATTCCCATGTCAGCAAAAGCCATCCACCTGTTCCTGGTGCTCGCACTTCTCACCCCCGCCCTCTTCGCCGGGGAGCCGCATGGCGGCACCTTAGCCGGCCGGGCTCACCGACGGGACGGTCCTGGAACCGATGGCAGAATGGACCGCCACGCTTTCGGTTAAATTAAAGACCGGCCGCACCCTGCTCCTGCGTAAAATGGCAGAGGAGGAACCGGGACTGGCCAAAAGGAGGGATATCCCGTTTTCAAAACGGAAAAAGATTCACTACCAGACCGGGGTGAAATGAATGAAATTGGATCCTGGGGGGTTACTTCGGTGCATCTACCGGAAGTTCCCGGTCTTTGTATAACTTTTCAAAACCGGCGCACAGGCTTTTAAACCCCAGCGAATTGTGCGTTTCATCCTTGTAATGCACGTAATCCCATCTAAAACCCGCCGGGGCATATTTTTCGAGGGCATCGATGAAAGCAAAGTTTCCCATTCCCGGTTCATTCGACAGGGAGAGGAACAGCGATTTTTTAATTTTTCCATTGGTCTTGAAAAATCCCTGTATCTTCTTTATGTATGCCTGACCTTCGTACCACATGCTGGGATCGATGCACAGGTAGTTGTCAAATAGTTCGGGCTTGTTTTCGAGGGTGTACAAGGCAAACAGGCCGCCGGCGGAATGTCCCACGATGGTACGCTCGGCGGCTGCCGGGTAGGCTGAATCGATGTACGGGACCAGTTCGGCATGGATGAATTCAAGGAATTTCGCCGCCGCTCCGCCAGTAGGACATTCTTTGGAGGGTGATGGCAGGTAGTCCTTTTCACGGTCGGCCGAAACGATACCCACGATGATCATGGGCGGGAGGGATTTCAGCACCACCGAGTAAAAGTTGAGGATGCCGAAGGTGGCGAACAGGTTGTTCCCGACATCGAGCACGTATACCACGGGGAATTTTTCACCCGGCCGGTCCTTGTAATTGAAGGGGGGAATGACCACGATCTTTCTCTCCTCTCCCAGCACTTTTGAGTTAAAACGGATCTTATCGCCGATGGTCAGGTCGCCGTATTTTTCCTGCGCGGCAACATTCATGACAGCCAGGGCGACAAAAAGAAAAATGATTACGAAGGGAAGGTTAGGTTTGCGGTGCGTAAACGGGATCATTAGGGTGGGCATGGGAAGAAGAAATTAAAAATTAAAAATTTAAAATTAAAAATTACTTTTTGATCGTGCGCCAGCCGGCTGCCTGCTGTTATTGCCATTTTACCATTTTGCCGTTTTGCCATTTGAATTTGCCTCCGGCAAAAACTTCAAACTTCAAATTTGGTTGATCGAATGGTCGATTTTACACCTTCATTTTTCTTTTATTTAAATAAAAAGAAGGACCACTCCCCAACCCTCCCCTTGGAGGGGTTGGGGACCCTTTACCAGAGGATAAACCTTGAATTTCCAGGCAGAACGAACTCCCTCCCCTTCAAGGGGAGGGCCGGGGAGAGGTCCTTGAATTACCCCTCCAAGGGGAGGGGTTGGGATGGGTCCTGTTCCATCCCGGCACAATTTTTACACATTCAAGCATCACATGTAAAATTAAACGAAAATCCCTGTTCCTGCACCACCCGTTCAAATTATTCCATTGCCAGGATGCAGGCAACTAAAAAAACAAAACCGCCTTTCTTTCGGTAAAAAACAGGCGGTTTGAATCGTTGACATGGTCGCATAACAATGAACACCGGGCAGGGGGACTCCCTGTTCCATAATAAAATACCGGAGTACAAAATCCGGGCAACCGGCTATTCGTAGCCGCTCTTGATCACGGTCATGATCATTTTAAACCGTCCGTTGGGCTTTACGTAGTTGGGCTCATGTGCCGGGATTACGATAGACTGGCCGGTGTGCAGGAAATTGGATTCCCCGTTGATGACGATTTCGGCCTTTCCTTCGATGATCTGCGCAAAGGTGTCGAACGGCGATGTTTTCTCCGTTAGCCCCTCCCCGCTGTCGAACGACATCACGCTGATATTTCCCGTCGATTTTTTCAGGATGGTTTTGATAACGACCGAATTCGCGATGTATTCGATGATCTCGACGGTGATGTGCGCTTTTGATTTTTCAACTTCACTGGTGTCCATATGGCTGATTTGATAGGATAAGACAGGTAGCCTGCCTTTTGTAATAGCGGTTCCGGAAATCAATAAATCAACGCAAAATCGCCCGGCGGCAGGAATTCCGGCAACTCCATGCCGGCCACTGCGGCCCGGCAACTTCGCGGTGAAGTAATAAGCTTTTTATGCCACCGGTTAAAGCCCGGCAATGATCTTGTGCAGTTCTTCCTTTGTTTTGCCCAGCTTGATCTGGAGTTTGCCAAACATTTCATCTTTTTTACCTTCTTTGAACATGAGGTCGTTGTCGGTCAGCACTGCAAATTGCTGTTTGAGTTTGCCTTTCTGTTCGTTCCAGTTGCCTTTAGCTTCGGTCGTATTCATTTTGTCAGGATTAAGTGTGAAAGCATTTTCACGATGCAAAGGTCAGCCATCCGGTGTCGGTTTGCGTTACACAATTCGTCGAAAGAGTTACAACATTCACACATTGCTTTCCAGTTTGCATTTTCAGAATTCGAGCCAGAGCATTGCCAGGGCGGCGGCGGTCATGAGGGCCAGGGTTGCAAATCCCAGGATGTTGGAGACCTTCCCGTTGGTGTATTTCCCCATGATCGTCTTATTATTGGAGATATGCAGGATGATGGCGATCAGAACGGGGGCAGTCATGCCATAGAGGATGGCCGACCAGATCAGCGCCTTGACCGGGGAGATGCCGATGTAATTCAGCGACAACCCGATGATGAGCGACACTGCAATGATAAGGTAAAATGGCCTGGCTTCGTGGAATTTTTTATCCAGCCCTTCTTTCCAGCCGAAAGTTTCGGTGATGATGTAGGACAGCGAACCGCTCAATACCGGGATGGCAAGCAATCCCGTGCCGATGATCCCGATCGCGAACAAAAGGTAGGCGGCATCCCCTGCCAGCGGTCTCAGCGCCTGCGCAGCCTGCTCAACGGTGTCGATCTTGTGGATCCCGGCATTGAACAACACGGTTCCGGTCGTGAGTATGATAAAGAACATGACCAGGTTGGAAAAGAGCATGCCGAAATCGACATCCTGCTTCATCTCATGCATAACCCGCTTGTTCACGATAAGGTGCTTTTTCGGATCTTTCCGGTCTTCCACCTCCATGGTCGCCTGCCAGAAAAACAGGTAGGGCGAAATGGTGGTCCCCAGGATGGCGACCAGGATGCTGATGAAATTCTTGTCGAAGGTGATGGTCGGGATAAAGGTGGATTTCGCCACCGCCAGCCAGTTCTGCTTGAATAAAAATGGCACCACCAGGTATACCACCAGGGCGACGCAGAGGTATTTGAGCACCGCTGCGATCTTAAAATAGGGCAGCCAGATGATCAGCACCAAAAGGAGGATGGTGAACCCGAGGCAGAAAATGGTGGCGTGAACCGCGGGAAACAGCAGGTTGCCCACCGCCCCCATGCCGGCGATGTCGGCGCCGATGTTCATCACGATGGCCGGGAAACTGAACAGCAGCATCAGGTAGAGCACCGTTTTGGAGTAGTGCGACTTCAGCGTTCCGGCAAGCCCGTGCGAGGTGACCAGCCCGATGCGCGCGCACATCTCCTGGATGGAGGCCATCAGCGGGAAGGTGATCAGGGCCGTCCATAGTGTAGAAACCCCGTACGAGGCACCAGCCTGCGAATAGGTGGCGATCCCCGACGGGTCATCATCGCTCGCTCCCGTGATGAGCCCGGGGCCGAGAATTTTCCAGAAGCGGACCAGCTTTTTTGAAATATTTTTCACAGGCTGTTTTTTGGTAATGCCGGCATCGGCAGTTTCAACGGGAAGGCGGCAATTCGTGTTCAGAAGTCCTCCTCCTGAAAAGATGCAGCAGTACCCTCCCAAGTGTTTCCACGGCCTCGGGATGCTGTTCGACCGCATTGGCGACCCCTACCATGACCGCATTGCCGACAAGCGTTTTAAAGGGACTTTTCGTCACCCGCTCGAAAAACTTTTTGGAGAGGTACCCGCCGGCAAGACCAAGGACGGTATTTAAAACACCCGATTTCAGTTCCTTTGAAGCGGCGGCTTCCCCGAAAAATTCTTTCAGCATGTTGACCGGTTTTACCCTGTCGAAGGTGCGCAGGAACTGTTCCTTCAGGATTTCTCCCTCGAAGGCCTGGGTCCTTTCAAGCTTCAGGATGGCATCCCTCAGACCGGCGGATGAATTGATTTGTTGCATGACGGAACTTATTGGAGCGCCTGTTTGATGATGAGGTCGCTGATTGATTTTTTTATCCTGTTACGAAAAAAGTAATGCTGCACGATCCCGGCCAGCAGCCAGCAGGCGGCCACGATAAAAAATCCGTACCAGGATCCCCCGAGCAACTGCCCGAGGTACAAAGCGAGCCCGATGCCCGCGATAAACACACCCAGCGCGACCGACAGGTACACGCCAAGCCGCGGGATGAGCGAAGAAGCGATCGCAGTCGTCGTTTCCAGCAACCTGAGCTTTGAAAGGTCAAGGGTCGTGCGACCGTACGCTTCAACGCGTTCGAACAAGTTTTCAACGGAGGTTTCCGTGGTTTCCATGGTTTGATCCCCTTAGGATGACTGAACTTCTGCAATGGCCTCGTCGACCATGGCTTTGCCGTTTTTAACAATCCCGGAAGCCTCTTTTTTCACCTTGCCGAATTTGTCCATGACGTCGCAGGTGAAATCATTGAATTTTTCAGCCATTGCGTCGGCATATTCTTCGCTTTTCCTTGAAATTTTCCTGCGCGTGGAGGATCCCCTCGATGGTGCAAACAGGATTCCCAGTGCGGCACCGGCGGCTACACCTGCCAGTACGCCAATTAAAACTTTTCCTGTACTCATGATATTTGTTGTTAGTAATGGTTTATTTTTCTTCGTTTACGGGTTACTTGACATTTTTAACGGTCAGGTCTTTGAATGCCTGGCCAAGTTCGTCCATGTCGTGGGTGAATTCGGCCTTGAAGGTTTGCCATCTGTCTTTCCCGTCCTGCCTGTAATCTTCCATCCGTTTTTTCATATCGGCGTTCCGCTGTTCCAGGTCGGCCACCTTTGCCTTGTATGCTGCTTTCGCGGCTTTCTTGTCATGCGCCATGGCGGTCTTCAGGTCGGCGATACTCTGGTCGTTGGCGGCAATTCTTGCGGCCTCCTCTTTTTTATAATTCTCCACGTCGGCCAGGTATTCCTTATTCGCCTGGTCGAGGTCCTTGTTTGCCTGGACTACATTTTCCCGGGCATTTTCAACATTTTTAGAAGATGAATTGCAGGCGGTGAACATTGAAACTGCTATCACGGTGCAGGCGGCCATGGCCAGGATTGATTTTTTCATTTTAAATATTTTTGAATTGGATTCATGAATGATTGATTTTTTGCGGGGGTTCCTTTCCGGACCGGCCGGGATGCTGAAAATCCGTAACTGTTTTGTTAAAGATTATATTTCGGTGATGATCCTGTACATCTCTTCTCTCGTTTTCCCGAGCTTTTCGCGGAGTTTTTCGATCATTTCCTCTTTTCCTCCCTCCTCGAACATCAGGTCATTGCCGGTAATGATGGCAAACTTCCGTTTGAGCTTTTCTTTCTGTTCGTTCCAGTTTTCTTTGGATCCTGTTGTATTCATTTTGTATAGATCATCGGTATTAATGTTGCCCTGCAAAGGTCCGCCCGACCGGGCCGCCAAGTGTTACATAAATCTGTCAAATAGTTACATGATTCACACCTGCAAAAACGGTACGGTTTCCGGCCGTACCGCATGAGTCAACGGGTTACGACAATTTTAGCACGGCTGCCGGTTCGAGTTGCATATTCAAATCCGTCTGCCCGATGTTGAGGAGTTCCACCTCGCACAGGATATCCACTTCATCGCTTACCATGAGTCCGCCGGTTTCGAGGGTGGTGTTCCAGGTCAGTCCCCAGTCGCTGCGGTTGATTTTGCCGGATATGGTGAACGCCGCCTTTTCATGCCCCCACGGGTCGATGGCGATGCCTCCGAAAAGGATGTTCAGTTTGATGTTTTTCGTGACGCCCATCATGGTGAACTCGCCCCAGAAGTCGTGGTTGCCGTCGGGATCCTTCTTTTCGATGGAACGCGACACAAAGGAGATCTGTTTGTGATGTTCCACATCGAAGAAGTCTTTGCTGACCAGGTGTTCATCTCTTTTTTCATCGCCCGTATTGATGGAGGCGACATCGATCCACAGGTCGATCTCGGCCGTGGTAAAATCTTTCCCGGAGGTATAGATGCTCGCATCGAACTTACGGAACCCGCCTTTCACGTGCGCAATCATCAGGTGTCTCACCTTAAATGAAATTTCGCTGTGCGCCTGGTCCATCGACCACTTTGTCTTGGTACTAACATTTGTCGTTTTCATTGTTTTGGTTGATTAGGTATTGTTTTATGGATATTTTACATGTAACGTTCCGCCTTCTGGTTAACTGTTGATCGCCTTTACGGCCCTGACCAGGAACTCGGGATGGTGAATGGAGTCGTAGACCGGCATTACCTGTTTCCCCGTCCCGAACAATCCGTATACCGCCATTTGCGCGGTTCTCACCGAGTATTCCACGGTGAAGACGCAATCGGTGGGGGCCTCGGCAAACTGGCCGAGGAAGGCAAAATTGGTCGAACCTTCGGGGATGACGTCTGGCCGGTCGCCCGCCACGCGTGGCATGAACAGGCTGTCGGCATAGGGCATGGCCACCGGGATGCAGTTTGCCTTGCCGCTCTCCATCACAGGTTTCATCAGGTCGAGGATCTTCAGGTGGAAAAACAACTCCTCCAGCATCTCTTTCCCGGAACATTCCGACATGGGCTTTTTTACATAATCCCCGATCCGGTCGGGATAGAGGCCGTATCCCCAGAAAATGCGGATATCCCTCGCCTGGTTTGGAAAATGCGGCTGGCGAGCAATGACGAACGACATCAGCCAGCTTGAATCGGTAATGGTTACCAGTCCGCCCGTTCCATCCACATTTCCTGAATAATTCTCCATGAAATCGTGGAAGGTGCTGTCCTTGAAGGTTGCGGTGAACGAATACCACTTCTGAAGGTCGATGCTGTCGCAGAAGGGCGACGGGTTTCCGAATACCTTGTTTTTCTCCGATATTTTCTTCCAGAGTTGCCAGGAGCCCGATTCTGCCATCCCTTTCAGTTTGGCAGGTCTGTCCCAGGTGCCGTTGTCGGTGCTTTCGGTAAGGGAGCCGTTGGTGATGAATACAAAATCATTTTTACCGAGGACAATGTCCTCTGTCCTGGCAAGGTGTATTACCGTGGCGGTTTTATGATCGGCCCACAGGTCGAAATCGATGTCGGAAACTTCCGTTCCGAAGTCAAAATTCACTCCCTTCGCCTCGAGGTATCGTCGCATAGGGATGACCACCGAGTGGTACTGGTCATACTTGGTGCGCAGGATGCCGCCCAGTTTCGGCAGTACGTCGACCAGGTGGATGAACCGCTTCATGTACCTTCTCATCTCGGCCACACTGCTCCATTTCTGGAATGCAAACATGGTGGTCCAGATCAGCCAGAAATTGGTTGTAAAGAATGACTTGTCAAACCAGTCTTCAATGCACTGATTTCCGAGCGATTTTTCGGATGTAAAGGTGAGCTTCAGCAAATCTTTTTGTTGTTTCAGGCTGAGCCCGAACGACGAAACATCCTGTTTAAGCCCGTTTTTCAGGAGCCTGGCCCGGGCATCGGATACAAACCTCCGGTTGAACTCAAACGATTCTTCCCTCACCGAAACGGACGGATCTTCGAGGGAAGGGATGTACGAGAGCAGGTCCCAGTAGCAGGTGTAGTGCAGTTCGTGCATGCGCCCGCCGCGGGTTACAAAACCTTTTTCGGCATCGCCGGTCCCGTCGAGGGCTCCGCCGGGGATATCAGATTTTTCTAAAATGTGGATACTGCCTCCCGGGACGCCTGCATCCTTTTCAAGGTAAAAGGCTGCCGCCAGCGAGGCGATGCCGCTCCCGACGAGGAATACTTTCGCGTTTTTCGGATTTATTTTGTCTGCTGATTTCATGGGGATTCTGATTATAAATTGATAAACGATGTCATGCTGAGGTTCAAACCAGCCCGGAAAGAAGGTTCCCGGGGGGCTAATCGTTGTATTCGATCTCCAGTTCATTGTCAACCGCCCACACACCGGGGGCGCTCCAGGCGATGCGCCCGGCCTCTTCTTTCTGGTACAGGGAGCCTACAACCCCGCTCAGGGTCACATTGTTGCCCTCAACCTCTACGTCGATATCCTGGTCGCACATGGTCCAGTCGCGGACAAATGCGCGTTCGATGTCTCTTTTCTCAACGGCGTCGTGGGTTTCCGATTTGATGGTGATGTTGTTCGTCACCCCTTTGACCCCTGAGAGTTTGCTGACAGCCTTTTTTGCCGCTTCACGCTGGTAATTCCATACCAGTTCCCCTTCCAGAAAGACCCATCCCTCCTCCACCTTCACCTGGATCTTTTCGCCAGGCACTTCCAGGTTCCACATGAAGGCACTGATCACCTCGGTGGCAATTTCATTATCCGTTTTTTTTCAGCTGCCGCCATAGCGGATCTCTATTTTTTCAACCACGGCCTTTACGCCGGCAACGCGTTTGGCGGCATCTTCGGCCTCCGCCTTCTTCGAATAGCTGTCAACCGTCCCCGAAAGGGTTACAATCCCGTTTTTTGCGGTGACGCCGATCTCGGCAGCATGCAGCAGGGGTTCCCATTTGATCGCATCCTGCACGTCTTTCTGCAATTCTTCATTGTTTTTCATTTTATACTGTTTTTGTACGAATGATGAATCATATTTTCACACAGCAAAGGTCATAAGCCCTGCCCCGGTAAATGTTACACAATGATTGAAAGAAGTTGCAATTTTCACACATTGAGGAAATTGTATTTATGAAGCGTGGCCTTTTACTGCCTGATGATCCTGCCGTCTTCCATCTCGATGATCCGTTGGGTGTTCTTTGCAAACTCCTCGTCGTGGGTCACTACGAGCAGGGTCTGCTGATGTTCTTCAGCCAGTTTTTTAAAGATGTCGAATACGACCAGGCTGTTTTTCTTGTCGAGGTTCCCGGTAGGTTCGTCACACATGATGATGCTGGGGTCGTTGATCAGGGCCCGGGCAATGGCCACGCGCTGTTTTTCGCCTCCCGACAACTGGTTTGCCTTTTTTTCTGCCAGTTGCCTGATCCCCAACTGGCCGAGCCGGTCCAGTGCCCTTGTCTTTACCTGTTCCTCTGTAAATGCCGCAAGTTTAAGTCCCGGCAGCATTACATTTTCAATAACGGTGAACTCGGCGAGCAGGTAATGAAACTGGAAGACAAACCCGATTTTTTCATTGCGCACGCGCGCAAGCTGCTTTTCGCTCCTGCCGCGCATCACCTCCCCGCCGATCAAAAGGTCGCCTTCGTAGTCGGTGTCCATCGTTGAAAGGATATAGAGCAGGGTCGATTTACCGCAGCCCGATTTCCCCACAACGGCCACGAATTCGCCTTTTTTTATTGAAAAAGTGATATCATCGAGGATTTTAACCTTTACAGGGTCGTGAAAACTTTTACAGATATGGCTGGCCTGCAACACAATGTTCTCTTCCATCTTATTTTCCTCTTATGATGACCACCGGGTCGATCCTCCCGGCTTTCCGTGCGGGAGCCCACCCGGCCAGCCAGGTGGTGAATATCGAAAACGACGAGCCGATAAAGTAAAAAACGGGGTTGTAATCGATCGGATAGGTTTTAACGGCTGGCAGCGAGGCGGTAACGAAGGGAATCTGGTCGATGGCCAGGGAGAGCAAAAATCCGAAAAGAAGTCCCAGCGCCCCGCCGAAAATGCCGATTCCCAGGGCGATCACCATGAATATCAGGTTCACGTCGCTGCCTGAAAACCCGGTCGCCTTAAGGATGGCAATGGAATCCATCTTCTCATAGATCATCATGTTCAGGATGTTGTATATCCCGAATCCGGCCACGATCAGCAGCGTGATCCCAACCGCGTACGAAATGAGCGTCCTTACAAAGGAACCGGTTTCAAACTGCGCGTTGGCTGTCTGAATATCTTCGGCGTCGGTCGCAAAGAGCCGGGCATATTCCCTGGCAACGGCCGGTGCCTGGTTCATATCGTACAGTTTGACCTGTATCTCGGTGATATAATCTACCGGTTTGCCCAGGATCTTCTGTGTCGTCGCAATCGAAGCATAACTCTGGACCTTGTCAAGTTCCAGGATCCCCGATTGGTAAAAGCCTACGACGCGCAAGGGGAAATGGGTACCGTTCACCGTGGTCACATGGACCACGTCCCCCAACCCGGCCATGAGTTTCGCGGCTAAACCGCTCCCCAGGATGATGCTGCCTGAAACATTCTCCAGGTCGGAGGGGTTGCCGCCGACCACGTATTCGTTAAAATGGAACAATTTTCCTTCCGCCTGTTCATCAACGCCGGTGATGACCCCCGTGATGTCAACCGCCCCGTCGTTGAAAAAAACAGGCGCGGTGATCTTGGGGGCAAGACCCGAAACCCTCCGGTCCTTCTTCAGAGCCTGGATGATGGCGCCGCTGTTGTATACTTCCAACCTGTTGCTGCCCGATTTGACCGACCGGATAAAATTGTAGCTGTGCATGAATCCGGAGGATGCGTTGACCGGCTGCAGGGGATTGGGTTTTATTTCGTTATAGAGCCTGACATGCGCCGTGCGGTTGAGCATCAGCCCGTCGAGCAGTTCATTCAGCCCTGCCATGAAGCTAAGCAGTGCGATGAACATGGTGATGCTGAAGGTCACCCCGATGGCGGCCACCAGGGTCTGTTTCCACCTTGCAAGCAGGAGGGATTTCGATATCCGCAGGATCAACAACGGGTTCATGGGAGCAGTTTGTAAATCAGGTCACCGGTAGTCAGCCCGCTGACAATCTCCACCTTTTGGTAATCCCTGAGACCGATGACCACTTTGCGTACTTTACCGTTCTTCAGATTTACCACCGAGTCACCCACCAGGTAACTCCGAGGGATCGTCATGGCTTTTTCTTTCGACCGGATGATGATGTTGGCTTCGACCGACAGGTTCGGGTATAGCACGGGCGGCCTGGTGACGAACGCAGCCTTTACCATGAACGACCGCGACTGTTCATTCATCAGCGGTTCGATTTTCGAAACGGTGGCCTCAAAAACCTTACCCTTGTAACTGTCCATTGTAAAAAGCACCTTCTGCCCCATGCGGATCCTGGCAATATCATATTCATCCACATTCATCTCCATCAAAAATTCTTTGGCATCCCCCACCACGGCAAGGGGATTCATCGTACTGGCGAATTCACCCTGCTCTTTCAGGATTTTGTAGACCATACCCGACGCTTCCGCCTTGACAAGGTAATCGCCGGCCTGCAGCGTACTGATCCTGAGGTTGTTTTTTGACTGTTTTGAAGCGAATACCAGCTGACGCTGCAGTTCGCTGTAACGGAGCCGGGCCACCCTGTATTCGGCGAGCGAATTTTTATAGGCCAGCTCCTTCTGTTCAAACTCGTTCAGGCTTCCGATCTGCTGCGACCATAAATTCCGCTGGCGCATAAGCATCAGCGAATCGTTCTTCATATTTCCCTGCGCAACCTCCTGCGCTACCCGTGCCTCGCTGATCTTGTCCGTGTTGGCATACAGGTCGGCGTTATCCGCCGCCAGCCGCGCATTGCTGGTATTGAATTTCGATGATTCATCCCTCACCCTGAGCAACGGATCGCCCTTGCGCACGGTATCCCCTTCGGTGACCAGAATTTCCTGGATCAACCCGTTCACGGTGGAAAATACCTCGTACTGGTTTTTACTTTTGACAATTCCCGAAGCATAAACCGACTCGGAGATGGTTTCAACGGTCGGGCTTGTTGTTTCGCTGCCGGGCTTACAGGCGGGCAACGTCAGCGTAATCACTATTAAAAACCAGGCCTTCATAAGGGGATTTTGTGAAAGGTTCATTTCAGGTTGTTGCAAAGGTCCCGTAACCCGATCGCGAAAGTGTTACAAAATGTTGGAAAGAACTTGCATCATTCACACATTTCAGGAATTTCCTTCCTTCATCCTACGCATCCCGCAAGGCAGATTCAGCGTCGCCGCCGAATGTGTGAATCATGCAAAGATCTCCGAAAGTTATGTAACACATGGCCTGCGTCACAGTCCTAATTTTGTCCGGCAAAAGCACAGCAACATGATCAGATTCAATCCGGTAGTTAAAGTCAGTGGGTTTGCAAGGGTGCAGTCGGTCAGGCTCAGCGAAAAGACCATGGCCAAAACCGCAGTCGCACATGGGTTTTTAACCAATATTGCCGATGTCACCCTTTTCATCATGCGCGTGGCCAATATTCGTAAAGAGTCCGATATCCGGCCGGATGATGGTTTCCAGCTTCTCCATTTCACCGGGCTCCGAGATCCCTGCTTCAAAGATGGCAAGTTCGTTGGACTCATTCATTTTCCAGACCGAAAGGGGAACACCGATCTGGGAAT
>Ga0118677_10011222_pt1 | contig 13503 bp, 14 predicted proteins | sample AliMusrvi5mmetaG_FD_86154 | JGI IMG/M metagenome (GOLD analysis project Ga0118677, IMG submission 86154)
CATAATCCACGGTTAAATTAGTTAAAATTTTCAACTTAACTCGTGGTCTGAAATTTGGGGAGTATTATAAACAGCCTTTGAGGTACCCATCATCATTACGATTCTGGGAATAGCAATGGTTTGCAATTCTACTTCTGTTACTACTGATTCATATATTGCAACAGCTTCATCTAAAATACTTTCCGCAAATATGGAGGTTTGGCCAGAAAACAATTCTTGTTTGATGTTGGCTATTACTTTTGCTTTTATATCTTCATTTTTTGTGTCGGTATAATTTTTTACTGTTGGTTCATTTGCAACACTTGGCAGGTAGTTGATGATTAAACGTTTTGCATCTAACTGATTAAGTTTTTGTTGTTTATTTACGTCGGTTGAATTTTCTACTGCCTTTTTTTCGTCTTCAATTTTTTGTGTAATTGATTGTTTAACGGATACCGTAGCTTGCTTTGGTGCATTGGGATCAATAAAAACCTCAATTAATTTGGTTTTATTAAGGACGTTATTTGGGTCTTTTGCTGCCGTTATAATGCTATCGAAATTATCATGAGCAATGATCGTCAACTTATCCAATGATTCTATCCCGGTCCTTTCTCCGTTGAATGGGAGCCTTAAACCCCTTCCAATAGTTTGCTCTATCAACACGACTGAATTAGCAGCATTTAAAGGACAAATGGTATAAAGATTGTTAACATCCCAACCTTCTTTAAGCATGAAAACATGGATGACAATTTCGATGGGATTATCGGCACTCTCTAATGAGAGAAAGGAACTTTCCACTTCATCATCATTTTTACTGGTGCTGTCTATCTGTAGAACTTTATCAATGTACGCACCCTGCAAGAATTCATTTGAGTTGATATAATTGAACAATTCTTTTGCATGGTCGGTGTTTTTTGCAGCAATGAGCGTAAGCGGTTTTACTAATTTTTTACTTTCATTCTTTGAAAATTCCTCCAATACTCTCTTGGTGTCTTCATGCACATTGATGGCATCAATAAGTTTTATTTCTTCGATTTCCTTAACAGATTTACCAGCTGGGCTAAAATCCTTTCTTGTTGCGATAGCTGGAGCTTTGATATATAATCCTTCTTTTAATGCAATAGCCAGGGAATATTCGTAAACTACATTTTTAAACTTGTTCCCCTTCTCATCTATTGGAGTTGCTGTCAATTCAATCCCTAAGACCGGTTTTAATTCATTTATAGCTTCCTTGCTTTTATCGGCATGGTACCGGTGTGCCTCATCCATTAAAATTACAAGGTCTTTAAGGTTGCTTAGATACTCCCAATAGCTTTGACCTAAATATTCTGACAACCGCTTTATTCTTGGAGCTAAATTTCTGCCTCCTTCTTTTGTCGGTTTTAATTCCCTTGAGAATTTTGAGACATTGAAAATATTGATTCTGATTTCTGTTTCAGTGAACAGGGAACTGACCTGGTTATAATTATCACCAGTAATAATGACTGGCTTGTTATGTACAAACTCGGCTATCCCATTGAATACATATTTTGAATAGCTGCTGTTGCCAAAATCTTCTATCAATTTATTGTAGATCGTGAGGTTTGGTGCTAACACAAAAAAGTTTTTAATGCCCTTTTCTAAATACAACCAGGCAATGCAGGCACCCATCAGCCTTGTTTTACCAACACCGGTTGCAATGCTGTAACATATAGAGACAAACTCTCGTTCAAAATCGGTGCAGGTTGGATACAACAATTGCACTTTTTTCAATTCTGTAATAAAATCAACGTCTTTTTTTAATTCTAACTCTCCTGCGAGTTGTGTCAGGATATCTAATGCCTCCTGCAAGGGTTTCCGGAGGGATAAACGCTGCTTAATGTTTTCGGCTATTGGGTTCATATTGTCTTTGCTGAATTAGAAAAGTGAAGATTGGATTTCATCATCAGTTTTCTTTTTGGATTTAGATTTTGATCTATTGCCATTTGTTTCTAAATTATTCATTTCTTCTTCAGTTCCAGTACTGTCCAGTTCCATATGTGGAAGATTTACAATGTTTAGTGAATAATCATCCTTGCCAAACTCACATCTTCCATAAAGCATTTGAGGAATCTTTTTTATAGTAATGTTGGGGTGTCGTGATTTGCACTCTGCTTTAAAACCTTTGCAGCAAATCAATAAACTTTCATTGGGCTGCATTTCGTCTGCCAATCGATCCAGCAATTCAACTGTAATGAATTGCGTGGTGGTGAAAATAAAATCCTTTTCGTTGTTATTGCCTTGCTTCCAATATATGTTCTCGTGTGGAAGATAATGGAACCCTTCCTGCTTTGCCATTGCGGCTGCTAACATATTTGCATTGTAGGCGGGATTTATAATATCATTACCGTATTTGTCCTTTTGAATTAAAGAAGGTGCAAGGGTGTAGAATTTGAATCCTCCTCCACCTTTCCAAACTACTTCATTAGAAATACCACCTTGTTCTCCATCAACAACCATTTTCAGTCTTGGTTGACAATGTGTTATCGCTTGGTCTCCTAATTCGACAACAATATATTTTCTTTGCATTTTATGAGCAACGGCACCTGTAGTGCCAGAACCTAAAAAGGAGTCTAACACAATATCTCCAATACCAGTAGATAATTCAATTACCTTTTTTATTAGCCTTTCAGGTTTTGGTGTTCTAAATAAACTTGTAACTGGAACATCAGGAAAAAGTTTTTTAAGTTCATATTTTGCTTGTCTGTTATGCCCAGTTTCATCGATATCTACCCATAATGTTGAAGGCGGTAAACCCTCCATATCCTTTAAATATGTCCTTCTTATCAACCGAGTTTGGTCCATTGAATAGCGAATTTCACCTGTTTCCATTTTTTCCATAATCTGCTCTGTTTCTGTCCCAGGGTGACATATAAGTTCCAAATTTCAATCCCCCCTTTCTGCACGCATCCGAAACTTCTTTTACCAGGTCCCCTTTGCCATTTTTATAGGGACTAAATTTGACGCTATAGTCTGTGGTCACGGTGGGCCAGAGGCAGAATCCGCCCTCGTGCCGCGCCGTGAGGACGGCATATTTCGCACCCATGGCTTTTGCCGTTCGCACCCACTGCTCCGCATCCAGCGCGGTCGGGTTGAACTTGGAGGCAGGCTCGAATCCATCGCCATGCTCCTGCCCGGTAAAGGTATTCAAGTCAAAGTGAAAGAATGCCCCCAACTCCATGTCCATGAAGGCAAGCTGGTCTGCCGTCGGCTTGGCCAATGCCAGCGGATTGGTCGAGGCAGATAGTTGCAAAGTGGTCTCCGCCGCGAGCATGAGACCCGAGGACATAAAAAAGAACGCCACCAGCCGCAGGAAAAAGTGTGTTTCACGCGTCCTGGAGAGATCAGGATTGAAACCGGTGAGAATGGGATTTTGGATTTGAGGCATGGGATTATTTTGCTTGTAAGACTTTTGCCGCTTGGTCGGAAATTTCCAGACAAACCACGGATGCAATTTTATCCGGTGCTTTAGCGGGTAATGAAATGACAACGCCGGCGGCGGTCTGGCGGCCGGCTACCATGCCTGGCCCTACGCGGCGCTGGGCGTGATGTGCGCCATGATCGGCATCTTGGTGCCGAGCACGACGCTGACCTTCGCCGCCGCGCGCTGGGGCCACCAGAACCGCGAGCTGCGTCCGGTGCGCGCCTTCAAGCAGGGCATGGCGCCGATCGTGATCGCGCTGCTGATCGCCACCGGCTGGATCCTGTCGGCCAATCAGGGCACATTCGCCAACAGCTGGCCGCTGTGGCTGCTCACGATCGTGACGGCTCTGCTGGTCTGGCGCACGCGCATCCACATGCTGTGGCTGCTCGCGGCCGGCGGCGTGCTGGGCTGGTTCGGCTGGATCTAAACGGGGTCCGCCTTGCGCGTCACCGGCACGCGCATGTCGTCTAGGTAATCGCGCTCGATGTTGACGGTGCAGGCGACGCCAAGCGAGTTGAAATGCCGACCGAGCCAGGCGCGTGCGTGGGAGCGGCCCAGGTCGCGCAGCGTATGGATCAGGCTGGCGCTGGTCGATGACTTGGTGGCGGCCGAGAACGCCTCGAGTTCCTCGCCGCCGTCGATGCGGTGCAGGAGCACATCCTTGTAGTGCGCCGGATCGAGCTTGCCGGCGGCGAGCAGGCGCTTGACGAAATCGATGGCGCGCATCTCGGCGATCAGGCCGGCGTTGAACGTGACCTCGTTGATGCGGTTCATGATCTGGGCGCTGTCGGTCGGCAAGGCGTCGCGCTTGATCGGGTTGATCTGCACCAGCACGATGTCGCGACTGGCGCAGTTGTAGATCAGCGGGTGGATGGCGGGGTTGCCCGAGTAGCCGCCGTCCCAGAAGTGGTCGCGCTCGATCTCGACCGCCTTGAACAGCATCGGCAGGCAGGCCGATGCCATGACGGCGTCGGCGCTCAGGCGTTTGCCCGAAAACACTTCGGCCTTGCCGGTGGAGACACGCGTAGCCACGACAAAGACCGTGGGTGCGGGCAGGCGGGCCAGGGCCTCGAAATCGATCTGGCTTTCCAGAAATCGGCGCAAGGGGTTGATGTCGAAGGGGTTGCTCTGGTACGGCGACATAGTGCTGGTCCAGAAGCTCGTCATGGCGTTGCTCCAGGTCTCGCTCGCCGACGCCGCCCCGCCGATCTGACCGAACAGGATCTCGAAGGGCGCGCGCTGCGCCTCCGACAGCGCGCCCATCTGCACGATGCCCTCCCAGAAGCTGGCGAGCGCCGCGCGCGCGGCCTCGCGCGGGTCAGCCTTGGCCTTGCCGTGCACCTGCGCAAACCCTTGCGCCAGCGCCACCGCGTTCATGGCGCCGGCGCTGGTGCCGCTGATGCCTTCGATGGCAACGCGCCCGTCTTCCAGCAGCAGGTCGAGCACGCCCCAGGTGAAGGCGCCGTGCGAGCCGCCGCCCTGCAGCGCGAGGTTGACGGCGGGCCGCTGCGGATCTGAAGCAGGCGCCGGAGAATGGCCGGGTGCGCTAGTCATACCAGCTCACGAACTCGTCCAGGCTGGCCCGCGCGCTGCGGTAGCTGTTGAGCCGGGCATCTGGGTCGGGGTAGCCGAGCGAGATGCCGAGCATCAGCCGCTTGTGCGCGGGCACGCCCAGGAACGCTCGCACCGCATCCGGGTAGTGCGTCAGCGAGGCCTGCAGACAGGTGCCCAGCCCCGCGCCATGCGCGGCCAGCGCCAGGGTCTGCGTGAACAGCCCGAGGTCGAAGGTGGACCACTCGCTCAGGGACTTGTCCAGCCACAGGAACAGGACGCAGGGCGCGCCGAAGAACTGGTAGTTCATGAGGCGCAGACCATTGCGTGCCGCGGCGTCGTCGCGCTCGACCTGCAGCGTCTTGAAGCGCCGGGCGTTGTGCTCGGCGGCGCGGCGTTCGCATGGCGCCGGCCATTGCAGCGGCGCAGCGACCTCGGATTGGCCCGGTGCCGGCGCCGCGGCCAGGTCATGCAGGATTGTGCTCAGCCGGTCCCGTTTGGCGCCGGTGACGACCGACACCTCCCAGGGCTGCGTGTTGGTGTAGGACGGGCTGCGACCGGCCAATTCAAGGACCTGGCGCAACAGCGCCGCTGGGATGGGGGTGGGCTTGAAACCGCGCACGCTGCTGCGGGTCGCGATGCCTTCTGTCAATTCCATGCCGGATACTCCAAAGTAGCACCGGGATAGCTTAACAGCGCACTGCGGCGCACCCGCCCCGACCGGCGCAGGCGGGGCAGACCGATAATCACGGGTTGATCCATGCCTGCGAAAGAACCAATATGTCCACCACCATTCCCGTCACACTGATCCCCGGCGACGGAATCGGCCCCGAAATCGTCGACGCCACGCTGGTCGCGCTCGACGCCCTGGGCGCCCCCTTCGAATGGGACCGCCAGATCGCCGGCCTGGGCGGCATCAAGACCGCCGCCGACCCCCTGCCCGCCGCCACGCTCGACAGCATCCGGCGCACCCGGCTCGCCCTCAAGGGCCCGCTGGAGACACCCTCGGGCGGCGGCTACCGCTCCTCGAACGTGCGCCTGCGCGAAGAGTTCCAGCTCTACGCCAACCTGCGCCCGGCGCGCACCATCATTCCGGGCGGTCGCTTTGACAAGATCGACCTGGTCGTGGTGCGCGAGAACCTCGAAGGCCTGTACATCGGCCACGAGCACTACATCCCGATCGACGATGACCCGCACGCGGTCGCCATGGCCACCGGCATCAACACCCGGGCCGGCAGCCGGCGCCTGCTGGAATATGCGTTCGAGCACGCAATCGCGACCGGGCGCAAGAAGGTCACGATCGTTCACAAGGCCAACATCATGAAGGCGCTGACCGGCCTGTTCCTGGAAACCGGCGTTGACCTGTACGAGCGCAAGTACAAGGGCCGCTTCGAGCTCGACACCGTGATCGTTGACGCCTGCGCCATGAAGCTGGTGCTCAACCCCTGGCAGTTCGACATGATCGTCACGACCAATCTGTTCGGCGACATCCTGTCCGACCTGGTGGCCGGCCTCGTCGGCGGCCTGGGCATGGCGCCGGGCGCCAACATCGGCGCCGATGCCGCCATGTTCGAGGCCGTGCACGGCTCGGCACCCGACATCGCGGGCAAGGGCATTGCCAACCCGACCGCCCTGCTGCTGGCGGCGGCCATGATGCTCGACCACTGCAAGCTGGCGGAACTGGCCACACGCCTGCGCACGGCGATCGATGAAACGCTCAACATCGACAAGGTGCGCACCGGTGACCTCGGCGGCAGCGCCAATACCGCGGCGTTCACCAAGGCGCTGGCAAGCCGGATCCGCAACGGATGAAATCCGGTGCATAGACCCGACCGGCACCAGAAATGGGCCGGTGTCAGTATCATCGGCCCCTCAGGGGTAAAACAAGAAGTAACAAACCGAGGCGTTGCCATGATTGCCCGCAGCCTGATCTCCTTCCTGCTCGCGCTGGGCGCCATCGGCCCGGCCTGCGCCGCCGCATTCGATTGCGCGCGACCGTACACCCTGGCACTGCATGAACATGGGCTCCTGTATTCCGCCGACACCGACAGCGGCATCGACAAGGATGTGACCGACGAGTTGATCCGGCGCAGCGGCTGCAAGGTGACAGTGAGCCTGCTTCCGCGCGCGCGCATCTGGCAGCTGATCGAATCGGGCGCGCTGGACTTCAGCCTGTCTGGCATCAGCAACGCGGAACGTGAACGCTACGCCGGCTTCGCCTGGTACTTCAGCAACAAGTACTACCTGCTCGTGCGCAAGGATTCGGGCGTGCAGAATTTGGCGGCTTTTGAAGGCAATGAAAGATTGCAGCTCGGCACGATCCGCAGCTTTCGCTACAGCGAAAGCGCCAACCGGCTGGTCGACCGCTTGCAGGCCGCCAACCGCCTGAACCAGTCCAGCGGCCTGGCCCCCTTGTACAAGACGCTGATGCTCAACCACATCCAGGGCATGATCATCGAGCCCTTCGATTTCCCCGCGCTCGAAGCCAAGGCGATCCGCGACAGCACCAGCATCGTCGAATTCAACGATCCATCCGTGCCGCACGGCCTGATCATGTCGAAGAGGTCGCTCGCACCGGCCGAACAGGCGCAGTGGCGCGCGCTGATCGACGGCATGCGCCGCGACGGCAGCATGCGCCGCATCTTCGACAAGTACTTCAAGCCCGAACTGGCGGCCTCCATGCTTGATTTCCAGCCGCCACCGTGACCCCCGAGCGTGAACCGAAGGCAGGTGCGAACCTGCTCCTGCTGTTGCCCTGGCTGATTCTTGTCGCCATGCTCGGCCTGACCTGGGTCGTCTGGGATCTCGAACGCACGAGCACGCGCAAGGAGTTGCGATCCGAGTTTGACTTCGCCCTGCGCGAGACCGTGAACCGCATCGAGCAGCGTGTCGCCTCCTACGAGCAGATGCTGCGCGGCGTCCAGGGTTTGCTGACCACGACCGATCTGACGAACCGCAAGGCGATTCATGATTATGTCGATACGCTGCAGCTCGATGCCAATTTTTCCGGCATCCAGATCGTCGGCATCGCCCAGCGCGTTGCTGCGCAGGACCGCGCGGCGCATGTGGCGGCTATGCAGCGGCTCGGCAATCCGGACTACACGATTCATCCGGAGAGCCGCAACGACATGCATGTGCTGGTCATTCAGCGCGAGCCGTACGCCGGGCTCAACATGGCGCCGATCGGCCTGGACATCTGGCCCGATCCGGTGCGACGGCTCGCGCTGGAGAAAGCGCGCGATACGAGCCTGGCGGCGATCACCAGCAAGGTTCATCTCTCGATCGATACCGAGGCCGAGGCGCCGTCGAGCTTCCTCATGTACCTGCCCGTCTATGCGCCGGACCAACCGCACAACACGGTGGCCCAGCGGCGCGCTCACCTGATCGGCTGGATTTATGCGGGCTTTCACATGAACGACTTCATGGCCAGCCTGTACGGCAAGCAGTCGCCGGGTCTGGCGCTGTCGATCTACGACGACGTCAACCCGTCGCCGTCCGCCCTGCTCTACCGCACGGGGGACGACAGCCCCGGGCGCCTGCCCGGCAGCGCCCCGCCACTGACGGCGACCGAGTACCTGGTCGTCGCCGGCCACACCTGGACCCTGTCGCTGAGCACGCAGAGCGAATTCGAAAGCCGCTTTGGCCGCAATGCAGCGGCCGTGATCGCCGTGGCCGGCGCGGGCCTGAGCGGTTCGCTGGCGCTGCTGGTCTGGTTCATGATCACGGGCCGCGCGCGCGCCTTGCGCCTGGCCGCGGAAATGACCGAGGAACTGCGTCACATGGCGCAGCACGACAGCCTGACCAAGCTGCCCAATCGGGCCCTGTTCAGCGACCGCCTGAATCAGGAACTGGCGCGCGCCCGGCGCAACGGCGATCACTGCGCGCTGATGTTTCTTGATCTCGACGAGTTCAAGATCATCAACGACAGCTTCGGCCACGCGGTGGGCGATGAACTGCTGCGCGAGGTGGCGCAGCGGCTGCAACTGGCCGTGCGCGCCACCGATACGGTGGCGCGCCTGGGCGGCGACGAGTTCGTCGTCCTGATGCCGGAATTGCAGGGGTCGGGCGCGGCGCTCGGCCTGGCCGAGAAGATCCGCAGCGCGCTGCACGCCCCGTTCCTGGTCAATGGCCATACGCTGAGCATTTCCTGCAGCCTGGGCGTCGCCATTTTTCCCGACAACGGCGACGATGAAATTTCACTCACCAAAAGCGCTGACGACGCCATGTACCGCGCCAAGGACGGCGGCGGCGACAGCGTGCGCATCGGTCACTTGGCGGTTTGAACCCGGCGTGAAGCGCTGCTGCCTGCGGGAGCGGCCTCACTCGAGTCCGGTCGGCGGCGCGGCGCGTGACCAGTGGCGTGCCACCATGAGTTGCAGCAGCACCGCCAGCACACCGTTGATGCAGAGCGCCTCGCGAATGCCCAGGGCCGCCACCGACAGGCCGGTCAGCAAACCGCCCAGCGCCATGCCGCCGCGCATCGCCAGCATGAACAGGCTCACGGTCTGACCGCGCAGTCGGGGCGAGGCACTGACCTGCAGCATGGAATTGGCCGACGCGTTGCTCAGCGTCATGGCAGCACCGGCCACGACAAACAGCGCCGGCAAGCCCCAGGTGCTGCGGTTCCATGCCGAGAACACCAGCACCACGCCAAAGGTGATCGCAAAGACCGAGCTCAAGGTCCTGCGGTCCCGCCCTTGTCCGACACCAAGCAGCCCGATGCCGCCGAGCAGGCCGCCGACACCGAACGCAGCCATTGCCAGGCTGAAGTGGCTGATGTCGCCATGGAAGACTTCCTTCACCAGGACCGGACAGAACACCAGCAGCGGCGCGCACAGCAGACCGCTGATGAAGACCGTCAGCAAGGCGCCGCGCTGCACCGGTTGGCGCAGCACCTCGCGCACATTCGCGTACAGCCTGTGCCACGCAAAGCCGTCGCCGGTCCCGCTGGCCCTCACGCCGCGTGGCAGGATCCAGACCGCAACCAGAATGAACGGCAGGTAGGACGCCGCGCTCACCGCAAATGCACCGGCGGCGCCGACTCCGGCCATGAGCAAGCCGGCGACCGCCGGCCCCAGGATGCGCGACAGGTTGAATTGTGTCGAGTTCAACGCAATGCCGGTGGGGATCTGCTGCTTCTCGACGATGGTGGGCACGATCGACTGGAACGAGGGCATCGACAAGCCGTCGGTCACCCCCACCACCATGGACAGGGCGATGATCATCCAGGGCTGGACCGCACCGAACAGCAGCAACAGCACGATCAGGATCGGGCACATCATCTGCACCGACTGGAACAGCACAATGGTGCGGCGCCGGTCCCTGGCATCGGCCAGCGCCCCGCCGATCAGCGTCAAAAGAAAAACCGGCGCTGCCAGCGCAAACGAATCGAGCCCGAGCAGGAACGGCGAAGCGCCCAGGCTCAGCAGCAGCCAGGGCTGCGCCACCTGCTGCGCCCAGGTGCCGATGTTGGAAAGCAGACTGGCAAACCAGAAGGTGCCGAAGCGCCGTGTACACAGCAGGCGCAGCGACTCAATGAAGGCGTCCGCGTTCATGGCGTCCGACTCAGAATGGGTCCGCGCAATGGAGCCGGCCGGCGGCGATCATCATCAACCGGGCGCCGCCCCCTGCATGAAGCTGGCAACACCCTCAGGAATCGCAACCCAGGGCTGCTTCGACTGCACCCAGATGTGCCGGTCGATCGCGAACCAGTCGGTCTCGTCGAAGGTGCCGGCGGCGATGCTGATGATGCCGGGGCGAAGCTCGGCGGTATGCGCGACGGTGGTGCCGCAGGCCGGACAAAAGCGCATGCGCAACCAGCGGCCGCTTTCATCCGAACGGTGCTCGCATTCGCTGGTCTGCCCCTGCAGGAACTCGACCGCCGGCGCGTCAAAGGACGCAATGATGGCGAAGGCGCTGGCCAGCCGGCGCTGGCAGAACCTGCAATGGCAGACCGTGCTGAAAAGCGGCTTGCCGACAACGCGGTAGCGGACGGCGCCGCAGGCGCAGCCGCCACAGTGGCTCTCGATCAATTTGAACTCCAGGACTTGAGTAGTTGGATTGCAAGAGTCTCATTGTGGCAGCTTGGTTCGCCCGCCATTGGCAGCGAAAATGGCGCAACTGAAATTCATACACCGGAGGTGGCAACCATGGTCATTCGCGTCGTGCAACTGGGCAGTGCCCGCAACCCGGGCGAGGGCCAACGCATCGGCACCGTGCGGCGTCCGCCGCGCGGCGTGCCAAAGGCACAGTTCGCCACACAGAACTGGTACGACGTCTGGCTGCCCAATCTCGCGCCGAGCGTCGAGACCATGACGCTCGGGCGCGCCGTGACAACGCCGGCGCAATGGGCCGTGTTCGTGAAGAAGTACCGCCAGGAAATGGCCACGCCAGACGCCAGTCACGTGCTCGATCTGCTCGCCGTTCTTTCCCACAGCAGCGACTTCTCGGTCGGCTGCTACTGCGAGGACGAAGCACGCTGCCATCGCTCGGTGCTGCGCGCACTGCTGACGGAACGAGGCGCCGAAGTCGCCCAAGTTCGCTGACTGCGCGAGTTCCCCCCGACAATCCCCGCATGACCCCATCCATTCAGCTTTGGCGCCGGCTCGTTCCCGCCTACGCCGCAGGCTATTTCCTGTCCTACGGCTTGCGCAGCATCAACGCGGTGATCGCGCCCGAGCTGATGCGCGACCTCGGCATCACGTCAACCGGCCTGGGGCTTCTGACCTCCACCTACTTCCTCGCGTTCGGCCTGTTTCAATTGCCGCTCGGCCTGCTGCTCGACCGCTTCGGGCCGCGCCGCGTGGAGGCTGCCCTGCTGCTGGTGGCCGCCGCAGGCTGCGCGCTGTTCGGCCTGGGCACGACGCTGGCGTCGCTGGTCGTGGCCCGCGCGCTGATCGGCCTGGGCGTCTCGGCCTGCCTGATGGCGAGCTTCAAGGCATTCAGCCAGTGGGCCAGCGTCGAGCGTCTGCCGGCGCTGACGGCCACCATCATGATCGCCGGGAGCATGGGAGCGCTGTCGGCCAGCGTGCCGGCCGAGACGGCCCTGCCGCTGCTGGGCTGGCGCGGTATCTTCCATCTGTTCGCCTTGCTGCTGGCGGTGACCGCCGGTCTGGTCATAACGCTGCCCGACCATCCGGACGGCGGCCATCGGGAGACCCTGCGCGAGCAGGTCCGCACGCTCGGCCGGATCTTCTCCAACCGCGTGTTCTGGCGCTTTGCGCCGCAGGGCTGCCTGACCAGCGGCGGCTTCATGGCGATCCAGGGCCTGTGGGCCGTGCCGTGGATGATGGAAGTCAACGGGGCATCGCGTGCCGGTGCGGCCGGCGTCCTGTTTCTGATGGGCTCGGCGATGCTCACCGGCTACCTCTTCATCGCGACCTGCACCAGCTGGCTGATGCGCCGGGGAATCAAGCCGATGATGCTCCTGACCGGCGGTCTGGCCATTGCGCTGCTGGTGGAACTGGCCATTGTCATGAACCTGGCACAGCCGGGTCTTCTGTGGCCCTTGCTGGGCCTGTCGTTCAGCCTGAGCACGCTGGCCTATTCCCAACTCTCTGCAGCATTCCCGGTCGCCCATTCCGGCCGGGTCAACACCGCTTTCAACCTCATGATGTTTGCCGGCGCCTTCGGCCTGCAATGGGGCATTGGTGCGGCGGTCGAAACCTTCGCGGCCGGCGGCATGTCGCGCGCCGAGGCCTTCCGTCTGACCTTCACGGGCCTACTGGCGGCGCAGGGACTTGCCTTCGGCTGGTTCCTGCTGCCGGCGAAACCGCTGGCCTGGTCGGGTGCCGACACGATCTCCGCATCAAGCTAGCGCCGTTGCGCAGGCACCGGGGGTTAACATGTCGCTTGTTCACAGGAGACCAGCATGACCGACAAGAGCGCCGATACCAGCGTGTCCACCAGCGAGCCCGGCAAGACCACCGAGCCCGGCGACGCTGCCACATCCGGCGCCTTGGCAGACGCCGCGTGGCTGTTGCTGAGCGCCTTCATCGTGATCTTCGTCATCAGCGCGGTGGTATCCCTGATTCGTTCCCGCAAAGGCCCGAAACAATAGGACGCGGATCGAATTGAGGCCCGCCTGACGCAAGGGTTTCTTCGTGGTGCTACCGTACAGGTGGGCATCGAAGCCCCTGCGCTTTGTTCATTTGACGCAGCTCGAAAGAGATTCAACCCAACCCGCACGGTTGGGTTCTTTTTTGCGCGCCAGCGCGACTGCGCCCGAAAAAAGCCCGCTATCTTTTGGATAGCGGGCTTGCCTTGAATTAACTGGGGTGGCTGATGGGGCTCGAACCCACGACAACAGGAATCACAATCCGAGGCAACTTTCCAGCATCCATGCGGGTTTGCGGCCGGTTCATGGGAAATTATTGTAGAAATTGGATGGCGTAGGCAATGGGTTTGCAGGGGTTCCCTCATCGAGCAGCGTGGCGTAGATGGTAGGCGGTGCGCAGTCGGCAAAGCGCTCGCCGCACAGCACGTCGCGCAGCACCTGCCGTTCGGTCTCGCTCAAGGCAAGTGGTGGTGCT
>Ga0118677_10011225_pt1 | contig 13501 bp, 14 predicted proteins | sample AliMusrvi5mmetaG_FD_86154 | JGI IMG/M metagenome (GOLD analysis project Ga0118677, IMG submission 86154)
GATGAAAGGCGAACCCGCGTGGATGCTTGAATTCAGGTTAAAAGCCCTCGAACGTTATGGGACCAAACCCATACCGACCTGGGGAGCGGATGTTGGCAAACTTGACCTGGATAATATTTTTTATTATGTTAAACCGACCAATATGAGTGGGGCTAATTGGGACGATGTGCCCGATTCGATAAAAAAAACCTTTGACCGGTTGGGTATTCCCGAGGCGGAAAGAAAATTTCTGGCGGGAGTGGGGGCGCAGTATGAATCAGAGATGGTTTACCATAATATCCAGGAGCACCTTCAGAAAAAAGGCGTTATTTTCCTGAGTATTGAAGATGGACTGCGGCAGTACCCGGATTTATTCAGGCAGTATTTTGGAACCGTCATCCCGATTGAGGATAACAAGTTTTCTGCCCTGAACAGCGCCGTCTGGTCAGGGGGGTCTTTTGTATATATTCCACCCAATGTTAAGGTGGACCTTCCCCTGCAGGCGTATTTTCGTTTAAATGTGGCCAATATCGGCCAGTTTGAACGAAGCCTGATTATCGCGGATGAAGGCTCCCAGGTGCATTATGTCGAAGGCTGCACTGCCCCGCAATATACGACAGACTCATTCCACAGCGGTGTGATCGAAATCGTGGTAAAGAAAGGCGCGCGGGTAAGGTACACGACCATTCAAAACTGGTCGACGAATGTATACAACCTGGTGACCCAAAGGGCAATGGTTGATGAAGATGCCACAATGGAGTGGGTTGATTCCAACCTGGGGTCGAAAGTGACCATGAAATATCCTTCGTGCTACTTAAGGGGCAAAGGCGCCCATGGTGAAATCCTCTCCATGGCGTTTGCTGGCCCCGGGCAGCACCAGGACACCGGCGGAAAAATGGTGCATTTTGCTCCTTATACTTCGAGCAAGATTACGTCCAAATCGATCAGCCGGGGTGGTGGCAGAGCGTCATACCGCGGGTTAATTAAGGTATATGAAGGCGCGAAAGGTGTCCGCTCTAATGTGGTTTGTGATGCGCTCCTGTTGGATGCACAGTCACGGTCGGACACATATCCTTATATTGAAATTGATGAAGATGATGTGAGCATCGGGCATGAAGCATCTGTGTCGAAAGTGGGTGAGGAGCAGCTCTTCTACCTGATGAGCCGCGGATTGAACCAGGAGGAAGCCACAACCATGGTGGTGTCCGGTTTTATTGAGCCGCTTGTGAAAGAGCTGCCGATGGAATATGCCGTCGAAATGAACCGCCTGATCCAGTTGCAGATGGAAGGCTCCGTTGGATAAGGTGAGCAAATGATAAATGAAGCCCCACAAATTGTTGTAAAGAAAAAAGAGCGCAGCGCGAGTGTTTTGGCTGAATTTAAATTTAGCCCGGAAATGATTAAACGGGAAGAGAGTTCTGAGGCTGTCCGCAATTTCCGAAAGTCTGCGTGGGATACTTACCAGGGACTGCCGATGCCAACGTCAAGAGACGAGGCATGGCGGCGAACGGATTTGACCGGCCTGCATTCTGGCGACATTACCCTGGCGAGCCGCTGCTCGACATATCCTCCGGCAGAATTGGTTGAGCCATTAATTGGCGAAAAACACGGCGGGCAGATTATCATCAGCGCTGGAAAGATAGAAATTAACCTAGATCCAGAAATTGCGCAACAAGGGGTTATTTTTACGGACCTGTTGACCGCTGAAAAAAAACACGCCGACCTTCTCCTAAGGATACTGGGCCAGGTTGTGCGGCCTGATGAAGGTAAATTTTCTGCCATGGCGGCTGCTTTGGCTCAAAACGGTGTTTTTCTTTATATTCCCAAAGGCGTGTCCGTGGACCTGCCTTTTCACAGTCTGTTATGGGGTTCGGATGAAAAGATCGCTTTCATTTCCAACCTTTTAATTTACCTGGAAGAGGGTGCCTCTGCAACCTATGTGCATGAATCCGCCTCGAGGGATGAACCCGGGCAAAGCATGAATGCGGCAAATGTTGAAATAATTGTTGGCCCCTCCGCGTCTCTAAAGTTTGTGGAACTGCAGTCGCTTGGCAAGCATGTATGGAATTTCAGCCATGAACGGGTGAAAGTGGAAAAAAATGGTAAAGTGGACTGGATTTTTGGCGCAATCGGCAGCCACCTGACCAAAAATTTCTCCACCCTGGACCTGGTTGGCGAAGGGGCGGAAGGAAGAATTTCCGGTTTTTATTTCACTGACGGCCAGCAGCACCTGGACCATGATACACAGCAAAACCACCTGGCTCCGCATACAACAAGCGATTTAATTTTTAAGGGAGCATTATCCGGGGAAAGCCGTTCCGTCTGGCAGGGCATGATCTATGTCGCCAAGGGCGCAGAGAAAACGGATGGATACCAGGCCAACCGCAATCTGATCTTGAGCCCCAAGGCAAGGGCAGATTCCATCCCGGGCCTGGAAATTTTAGCGGATGATGTGCGCTGCACGCATGGCGCAACTGTGGGGCAGGTTGACCCGGAAGTGGTCTTTTATTTGTTGAGCCGCGGCATTCCAAAGCCAGAGGCTGAACAGTTGATCGTGGAAGGCTTTTTTGAACAAATTATGCAGCGGATTCCGTTTGATGGTGTTAAAAAAAGATTTGAGATGGCGATTCACCAGAAAATGAAAGCGTTACTGCAATAAATTGAGTTTCGAAATCGCACATGATAAAATAGAAAGATTACTTTTCCAGGGAGATTTAAAAATATGGGATCTGTTCCGATAATGAGGCCACCTGAGCCAGGCTACAAGTATGATGTCGGCGATACTGTCGAAGTTTTTTGTGATCACGAAAAAAGCAGCCAGAGGATCCGGGGATGGTTGAAAGGAATAGTCGTCCAGGTGGACACAAAAATGATCGCGGTGCAATTTCGTTCGAATGTATTTTTAACAGATGGATGGATGGTGCCTGACCATATTTTGTGGTATCCCTTAAATTCTCCGCACGTGCGTTACCCGCAACCCAAAAAATCTGTCAAAGACGACATCGAATAAGCATTTGTCTTTAAGGAAATTTAATGACGAACAACTCAATTCTGAACGTGGAAAAGTTACGGAAAGATTTTCCTGTATTGAGCCGGGAGGTTTCACCCAGAGTCAATCTGGTCTACCTCGATTCGGCGGCCACCTCACAAAAACCGCTGGCGGTTATACAGACCATGGATGAATATTACCGGCATTACAACGCCAATATTCATCGAGGAATCCATCGACTTGCAGAAGAAGCAACTGCCGCCTACGAAACAGCACGCCAGAAGGTGACCAGGTTCATCAATGCTAAAACAACGCGTGAAGTCATTTATACGCGCAACACAACGGAATCGATCAACCTGGTGGCTTACAGTTGGGGTCAGGCCAACCTGCGCCGCGGTGACATGATTATCCTTACAGAGATGGAACATCACTCCAACCTGGTGCCCTGGTATATTATTGCGAAAGAAAAAGGGGTAAAAATCGAATTTATCCCCGTAAATTCAGATGGCTACCTGGACTTAGAAGTGTTTAAGACCCTGCTAAAAAAAGAGCCGAAACTGGTGGCTTTTACGCATATGTCAAATGTATTGGGCACAATTAACCCGGTCAAGGAAATCACAGAACTGGCGCATGCGGTTGGAGCCATCGTTCTGGTGGATGGCGCCCAATCTGTGCCCCATTTTAAAGTGGATGTGCGTGACCTGAATGCTGACTTTTTGGCTTTTTCCGGGCATAAAATGCTGGGCCCAACCGGTATTGGAATTTTATATGGCAAGGAAAAACTACTTGAGGCCATGCCGCCATTTATGGGCGGTGGGGATATGATCCGTAAAGTGGAACTGGGTGATTTTACACCGAATGATTTGCCCTACAAATTTGAAGCCGGAACACCGGCAATTGCAGAGGCAATCGGTTTGGGGAGCGCCGTGGATTACCTGAATTTGATTGGGATGGAAGCGATTGAGGCCCACGAACATGAGTTGATTGTGTATGCACTGAATGTGCTTTCTGGAATTTCGGGGGTGAAGGTCATCGGGCCGAAAAATGGATTAAAAGGGGGCGTGGCTGCTTTCGAAGTCGATGGCATCCATCCGCATGATGTGGCCCAGGTTTTGGACCAGGATGGAATTGCAGTTCGAGCCGGGCACCATTGTGCCATGCCGCTGCATCAAAAACTTAACCTTCCGGCAACGACAAGGGCCAGTTTTTATCTTTACAACAGCCAGAGCGAAATAGATAAATTGGTTAATGGTTTATTAAAAGTGAAAAAACTTTTCGGATAATAAAATGGATGATTTATACCGTGAAATAATAATTGAACGTTACAAGACCCCTCAATTTCGGGGCACCCTGGATCCTCATGATATCTCATTTGAGGACGAGAATCCACTTTGCGGTGACCACATCAGGGTTGATTTAAGGGTTGATGAAAATAATAAGATTTGTGAAGCGGCTTTCTCCGGTCATGGATGCGCCATTTCGCAGGCGAGCTCAGACCTGTTAATGGAATTTGTGATTGGCAAGACCCTGGATGAAATCAAGGAACTGCACAAACAAGACATTCTGGACCTTTTGGGCATTGAACTGGGTGTGGTGCGTTTAAAGTGTGCCCTGCTGCCATTAAAGGTGCTTAAAGCAGGTGTTTACGGCATGGGTGCCGATTCGAGCGAGATGGCTGAAGAAGAATGAGCGAGACACCTTACCAATATTTAGCCATTTGCAATACGGAAGATATACCCGTTGGCGAGAGGTTACTGCTGGATATAAATGATGTTCCGGTCGTGGTGTTTAATATTGGGGGGAATTTTTACGCCATGGAAGATGTCTGTACCCATGATAAAGGCCCCCTGGGAGAGGGTGAACTGGAAGGCTTTGAAATTGTCTGTCCAAGACACGGAGCGCGATTTGATGTGCGTACGGGCAGGGTACTTTGCCCTCCTGCCGCGGTTGATGATGTGATTTACCCGGTCATCCTGGACGGCAATGCGGTAAAAATAGGATTTCCTGATCTAAAAAAGGGTGTTTCGTAAGAAACACCCTTTTTTATCATTTTGAAACGCATTGAAAAGCGCCGACGATCCTGAGAATATCAAAACCTTCAGCGAAAGGCCTTTCGGCAAGCGCACCGTGACGCACGAGGGTTGAGCGGGTGATGGCGGGGTCAAAATAATACCTGGACTGGTAGGTTTTATATTCCGCCAGGGCACTGATTTTTTTCTCGACATCACTTTCATCAACACCCACCAGAAAATTTGGGAAAAAACCGTAACTGCTGCGAAGCACATCAAAACCCAGCACCGTCGTACCGCGGAAGGCGCGTAAGCCTTCTTCGACCACGGTCTGATGGTCCTGGTGAATATCAGCCTTGGTGTGGACAAAAACCAGATCGGGGTTAAATTTGCGCTTCAGATCCACCATGTATTCGAGAATTTCCTGGCGGGCATGGGGGAAGCGGCGGGTTTCAAATTGTTTTAAAATAACCTTATCCTGGTTAACACCCAGAACTTCCATGCTGCGATAATGTTCGTCGGCAAGCTTGAGGAGTTCAGGATTCTTCTGGTTGTCCGAGAGTGTCACACACAGAATGTCCGTCTCATTGACGATATGAGCGATGAGTGCACCGCAGCCCAGTTCAATGTCATCAGGGTGGGCGCCAATAAAACAAACCCTGCGGCCAAAAAAGCTTAAATCACGATCCATGAATCCTCTATTTCGTGGCTATAAATCCGCCGACAACCTTGGTCATTACCAGTTTTCCGTCCCGGGCCAGCCATTTTTTAGCCACGGCTTCGATCGACTGCATGACATGCTCAAAATCGTCTTTCGAATCGAATATTCCGTTCCAGAGCTTGCGGTCTTCAGAAATTGAAGCGCGGGTATAGCTTAAGAAGGGTTCAACCGCATCAAAGGTGAGCGGGTTTTCGAAAATATGGACTTCGACCTTTGGAAAGCGGCGTTTAATCGAACTCAGAATTTCGCTGCCGTAGCGGGAACTGCCGGGCATGGGAGGGATGGTTTTATTCGTGGCCTCGCGGATGATATCATAAAACATTTTCTTGTTTTCCGGCATGGGACCTGAAGTAAAGAGCCTGCCGCCGGATTTTAAAACCCTTTCCATTTCCGAAATTGTAAAGGGGATATCTTCCGAGTAATAAATAGCAAAACAGCAGGAGAGCAAATCGAAGGAATTTGAATCCAACGGAAATTTTTTGTTAAAGTTCAATTCGATGAATCGGGCATAAATGTGGTTCTCGGCAGCAGATTGGCGGGCCTGATTTAAAAGGTCGGCAGAAACATCACCGCCAGTAATATCACAATCCCCTTTTAGAAAATTATAAAAAGATGTGACCTGTTTTCCTGCGCCGCAGGCAGCATCCAATATTTTGGACTTCTTTTGCAATTTGAGCAGGTCGAGCATCCATTCGTCGATATTACGGCCGCCGTATTTATCATGAATATTAATTCGGGTCAGCAGGTCGTTGGTGGTTTCCTGATAATCAATTTTCATATATCCTCTATAAAACAAAGTTGTAAGTGGAAGTATATTATGGGTTTATTGAAAGAACAAGGCCGTATTAACATATTCGGGGGAGCATTTCACCTGCAAGAACATCCAGAATGCGGGAACCGCCGATGGGGGTCTGCATGAGGACGCGGTCGTGGGGCGTGGATTGAACCGTGCCGATGCGAGCAGCAAATTGACCCAGGGGATGGAGGAGCATGGCTTCCAGCGCCGCGCCCGCCTCGGCTTCGGGGACGATGACAATCATTTTGCCTTCATTGGCCAGGTAAAGCGGATCAAACCCGAGCATATCGCAGGCAGAGCGGACTTCGCGGCGCACGGGAATTTTGTCTTCTTCGAGAACAATGGCGGTATGGCTTTGCACGGCAATTTCATTCAACGTGGTCGCCAGCCCCCCGCGAGTGGGATCCCGCAGTACATGGGTATGCGGGGCTGCGGATAAAATTGCGCCGATCAGGTGGTTAAGCGGGGCTACATCGGATTGGATACCCGTTTCGAAACCGAGATCACCGCGGGCGGCAAGGACGGCGATGCCGTGGTCGCCCAACGTGCCTGAAATTAAACCCGCATCACCGGGGGCGGCATACTGGCCGCCAATTTGCATGTTATCAGGAATCCATCCCAACCCGGTGGTATTGATAAAGAGTTTATCGACTTTTCCCCTTTCGGCAACCTTGGTGTCGCCAGAAATCAGCTGCACGCCCGCTTCGCGGGCAGTTTCAGCCATGGAAATAATGATTTTTTCGAGGTCAGAGACAGGGAAACCTTCTTCAATAATGAAACCTGCGGTTATATATAACGGGACTGCTCCGGAGACTGCCACATCGTTAACTGTGCCGCTGACGGAAAGTTTTCCGATATCCCCGCCGGGAAAAAATAGAGGTGTGATGATATGCGAATCCGTGGAGACTGCCAGGCGCCCGGAAATGGAAGGAACGCTCCCAAAATCATTTGCTTCGCCAAGGATGGGATTGGAGAGGTGTTTCTTAAATACCCGATCCACCAGTTCCTGGGTCATCCGGCCGCCGCTGCCGTGGCCCATGACAATCACATCATTGTGGATTAACGGGACGGGACAGACTGGCCCTTCAAAAGTGGGAAGGTTGGAATTGGTTAACATTTTCAGACTCGCTTGTAGTAGCGGAAATAGGCTGAGCAGGTGCCTTCAGCGGAAACCATGGTTGCGCCCAATGGATTAGTGGGGTTGCAGAGGGTGCCGAAGGCGGGACACTCATAGGGTTTTTTTAATCCCTGTAAAATTTGCCCGGCAATACATATTTCGGATTCCTTTGTCTGGATCGCTTCAACGTTGAAACGGTTTTCGGCATCAAAATCTTTAAATTCCGGGCGCAATTTCCAGCCGCTCATTGGGATGAGGCCGATGCCGCGCCATTGGCGGTCGCAGGGCTCAAGGTATTGGTCGAGGAGCTTTTGCGCACTTTTGTTGCCTTCAAAGGAGACAACCCGTGAATAGGCATTTTGAACCTCGCAGGTACCCTTTTCCAACTGGTCGACGGTCATATAGATACCCTGGACCAGGTCGAGCGGTTCAAACCCGGTAACGGCCATCGGGACATGGTATTTGGCGGCAATTTCCGGGTATTCCCAGAAACCCATGACCGAGCATACATGCCCGGCGGCCAAGAACCCCTGGACCCGGTTTTGAGGCGATCCTAAAACAGCATGCATGGCGGGCGGTACGCGCACCAGCGAGGTGAGGATGGAGAAGTTTTTCAGCTTCATCGCCCGCGCCTGAATGACGCTCATGATATTGGCGGGAGCAGTGGTTTCAAAACCAATGGCAAAAAATACAACCTGTTTATTGGGGTTTTCCTGGGCAATTTTGACAGCGTCCAGCGGTGAATAAACCACCCTGACATTGCCCCCGGCGGCTTTGACCGAGAATAAATCGACCCCCGATCCGGGCACGCGCAGCATATCTCCGAAGGTGGTAAAAATAACGTCCGGTTGGGCGGCGATGGCCAGGGCTTTGTCAACAAGTTCGAGGGGAGTGACGCAAACCGGGCATCCGGGGCCGTGGACGAGCTCGATTTCGGGCGGCAGAAGTTCATGTAATCCGTAATGCATGATGGCGTGGGTCTGCCCGCCGCAAATTTCCATAATGACCCAACTGCGGCTCACTGTCTTGCGAATTTTTTCGAGCAAGGATTTAACCCGTCCAGCGTCGCGGAACTGGTCCAATACATCCATCGGTTAAAAACCCTCGCTGCCTAGTTCATGCTCGATCAAGGATAATTCGGCCAATGCGCTAAGGGTTTCATTGGCTTCATCTTCTGATAACAGGTTCAAGGCAAAGCCCGCATGAATAATTGTATAATCACCAACCCGGGCTTCAGGCAGGGTTTCCAGGCAGGCTTCTCGCGTGACTCCCCCAAAATCAATTTTCGCCATGCGAATGCTGTGGGAGTCGTATATTTCCAGGATTTTACCAGGGACACCAAGACACATAAGATTTACCTTTCTATGATATTTGGGAGGCAATCACAGCCTGCCCGAATGAAATGCCGCCATCATTTGTGGGAAGACGCTGGTGGCGGAGGACCGTGAAATTTTGTTTTTCCAATTCTCGAACCGTATTTTCGAGAAGATATTTATTTTGAAATACACCGCCGCTTAATACAACCTTATTGATGGAGGTTTGAGTGCGCAGGTTATTACAGACGGTTACACATAAATGTACCACACTGTTATGAAAATGGGCGGACAATCTGGATGGAGATAGACCGTTTGAAATACCGGAAATTAAATCCAAAAAAACAGGTCCCGGGTCGATTTGATCGTTAATAATCGCCATCTCGGTAAACCCCGTTTCGTTTTTGTCGATGATCGCTTCCATTTCTATGGCAGCCTGGCCTTCATAAGTCACTTTATGCCGAATCCCAAGCAGGGAAGAAACAGCATCAAAGAGGCGGCCCATGCTGGAAGTCAAAGGGGAATTAATCCCCAGCTTAATCTGGCTGTGGACGGCTGTTCTTTCGTCGGCGCATAAAAAAGCGACGGGGGAAAGGGCGGAATCCCATTCCAATCCCGCAGAATCCAAATAAGACAACATCATCCGTGCTGGTTTGCGGATCGCCTGGCTGCCACCCGGAAGAGGTGTATATTTGAGGTGATAGAATCGACGATAGCCAATGGCGCTGCCTACCAGCACCTCGCCGCCCCAGATGTGCCCATCGGTGCCCATACCCGTCCCATCAAATATCAGCCCGATCACGGGTTCCTGAACCGGGAGGTTGTTATCCGCCGCGCATGCGGCGAGATGGGCGTGGTGGTGCTGGATGGAGACCAGGCGTAAATCAGGGTTTGTTTTAACCAGGCGCTGTGCATATTGGGTGGCCAAGTAGTCAGGATGCATGTCACAGGCGATGACCTGTGGGTTGATTTTGAAAAGCCGCTGGAAATGTTGGATGCCTTCCTCAAAGGAGACGAGGGTTTCATGATTTTCAAGGTCGCCGATATGGTGGCTGAGAAAGGCATAATGATCGCGAGTGAGGCAGAAAGTGTTCTTGAGTTCTGCTCCGACAGCCAGAATGGGCGGCATGGAAATGGGCAGTTGGATGGGATCAGGCGCATATCCCCGCGCCCTGCGCGAAATTGTGGGTTTTCCAGCCATGACCCGGGCAACGGAATCGTCCACACGCATGTGGATGGGACGGTTATGGGTCAGGAATGCATCGGCAAGTGAGAAAAGGCGGTGGCTGGCATCGCCGTCCTGGTAAGCGATCGGTTCTTCGCTCAGGTTGCCGCTGGTCATGACGAGCAGGTCCGGGAAAGCCTCAGCGGGTTCCAGAATTAAAAGGTGAAGCGGAGTGTAAGCCAGCATCACGCCAACTGTGTTCTGGTATGGAGCAACTTCTTCGGAAATCGAAGAGCCGGGTTTGCGCTCAAGCAGGACGATGGGACGCTGCCGGGATAACAATAATTTCTCCTCGTCATCGCTGACCAGGCAGTATTTGCGAATGACCTCAAGATTGAAGGCCATCAGAGCAAAAGGTTTGTCGCTGCGTTTTTTTCTACGCCTGAGCTCATCGACTGCAATTTGATTAAAGGCATCACAGGCAAGGTGATAACCGCCCAAGCCTTTTATCGCTATAATTTTGCCCTCTTTAAGCCATTCCCGTGCAGTTAGAATGGCATCGTTGCCTTCAGAGGCGGTATGGTTATCGGTAATAAAACGAACTTCAGGACCGCATACCGGGCAGGCGACAGGCTGGGCATGAAAGCGCCGGTTGAGAGGATCGTGGTATTCTTTCTCACAATCGGGGCAGAGCGGAAATCCTGCCATGGTAGTCATTGGACGGTCGTAAGGGATATCTTTAATGATCGTAAAGCGCGGGCCGCAATTGGTGCAATTGATGAATGGGTAGCGGAAACGGCGGTCGGTGGGTGTAAACAATTCACGCTGGCAGTCAGGGCAAATGGTCATATCGGGTGAAACCGGAATAAAATCGCCGGGCTGAACCTGTGAAGCGATGATTTCAAAAGCGGTGTATGAATCAGCCGGGCATTCCTCGATTTGAAAAGAATCGATGCGCGCCAGGGGGGGGAGGCTGGTTTCAAAAGACTGGATAAACAGGTCCAATGCGCCCTGAATGCCATCCACTTCAATTTCAACCCCGGCTGATGTGTTACGCACCCAACCTTTAAGATTGTTTTTTACTGCCTGTGAATAGACAAAGGGACGAAAACCAACCCCCTGTACGATTCCGCTGATGCGGATGCGCCTGCCAGTGATGGGTGTATCCATTCATTAATTCTGTTTCATTAATTCAGCCTGTTTTTCAAGCCATTCAATCCAGTTTGAGAAGCCATCCCCGGTGGTGGCAGAGAGGGCAAAAGTGGATAAACCCGGATTAAGCAATTCCACGCCCTGCTTAAAATAGTCCATATTAAACTTGATATAAGGCAGCAGGTCCGTTTTGCTGACGATGAGCACATCCAGCCCACGGTAAATGTTGGGGTATTTATAGGGTTTATCATCCCCTTCGGGGATGGAGGCGATGAGAACATTGAGGTGCGTGCCAAGGTTAAATGCGGCCGGGCAGATCAGGTTGCCCACATTTTCCACAATAATCAGGTCAAGATCATCCAACGGAAGCTGGTTTATGCCGCTGCTCATCATCATTGCGTCCAGGTGGCATTCTCCGCCGGTATTGATCTGGACGGCTGGCATCCCAACCGCGGTAATTTTATCCGCATCGATTGTCACTGGTGCTGTATCGCCTTCAATCACGCCGATTCTCAGGCGGGAGGCTAATTCCTGAATTGTGCGCAAAATAAAAGTTGTTTTCCCGGCGCCGGGAGAAGCCATTAAATTAATGGCAAGGACTTTTTTTGAAGTTAATTTATCGCGGATCTGAGAGGCCACCTGGTCATTGGCATCCATGATTTTTTCGACGACAGCCACTTTTGTAGGCATATTAGTTCACTCTTTTCGTTCGATTTCGATACTATCCAGAAAAAATTCTTCCCCGGTCACAATCCGAACCCGAAAACTGCCGCAATTCGGGCAGGGCGCCAGCTCCTGGTTCATGGCAAACTGGGTTTTACAATCGGTGCAGAAAAATTCGGCAGGAATCCGTTTAAAGTGCAGTTTGGCGCCATGGCAGATGGTTTCTTCACTGACAATATCCCAGTAAAATTGGATTGAATCGTCCACAATACTGGATAATTGCCCGATGGTAATGTTGATATCCGTTACCCGGGCTGCCTGATTCTGTTCGGCATGTTTGAGTGCAATGGAAAGTATATTTTCAGTAACCGCCAATTCATGCATAGGATAATTATAATCCCAAATTAGACTAATTATATATGAATAAACTTAAATAATTATTAGATTAACTTGCCCAGGCAGGCGACAAGTTTATCGATTTGTTGGCGGGAGTGATTGGCAAAAATGGCAATGCGCAGTGCGCCTCCCGGAGGGGTGCTGGTATAAGAGCGGGCAACGGTCGTGGCGATGCCCTGGTCGAACAATCCTTTTTGGATCCGGTCCAGGTTAATACTGGCAAAAGCCGGCAAACACAGGATCGGTACGGGCGTATCCGGAAGCTGCCAGCCGAGCTTATTCAGCTCACTGCGCGCATAACGCACATTTTCCCGGAGGTCGAGGCGCAGCCCGGGTTGTTCCCTGGCTATTTTTAAGGCAGCTGCGGAAGCAGCCGCCACAGGTAAAGGCAGCGGGCTGGAACCCACACAGATGCGCGCGTTTTGGTCGAGATAATCGACATCCCTTGCGCTTCCCCAGATGATCCCACCATATCCGCCAAGCGCTTTGGCCAGCGTAGCCGAAGTGCGGCAGGCTGTTGTATCCTGGATGTGGAAATAATCGGGCACGCCCTGCCCGTGGGGACCCAAAACACCGACTGCATGGGCGTCATCGAGGAATACCATTCCCTGATAACGCTTAACGATAAACAGGTATTCCGGTAAAGGGGCAATTTCACCAGAAATTGGGAAAACCCCATCGCTCAGGACTAGCGGGCGTTCACGGGGTAATAATTCACGTTCCAGCGCTTCGTGGAGGCGCTCCGGCTGGAGGTGGGCAAAGGGCGTGATGGGTTTATTGGTGTTCTGCGCTGCATCCCAGAGGCTGAAGTGGGCGGAAGAATCAATAAAGATATGGTCAAACTGCGGGGATGAGGCCTGGGTTAAAATCGAAATTCCCATGTAGCCGGAAGGAAAAGACAACGACTTTTCGGAATTAAAATAGAGGCAGGTTTGTTTTTCCAACTCATCGTAAAGAGGATGCTCCCCAAGCCCGCCGCGTGAAGCCGCAGTGGCAAAACCATAGGTTTCAAGTGCTTCGCGGGCAGCTTCAATTACCCGGGGATGCGACTGTAAGCCCAGGTAACCCGTCCCTGAAAAATAATCATATTCGCGGCCTTCAAATATGACACGCGGGCCGACGGGACTTTGCATTCGCAGGATGTTATTCTGAACCAAGTAAACAGTCTTCTTTTTATAATTCTATCGTCATGGATCTAAGG
>Ga0118677_10011227_pt1 | contig 13501 bp, 10 predicted proteins | sample AliMusrvi5mmetaG_FD_86154 | JGI IMG/M metagenome (GOLD analysis project Ga0118677, IMG submission 86154)
GCAGCACCGGTTGCCCTACCCTGGCCACCCAGTGCCCGGTGAACGTAGCCACCCAGTGCCCGGTCAATGTGACCATCTGCCCGACCAAGGATACCGAGTGCCCGGTGAACACCACCACCTGCCCGAAACTCGCCACCCAATGCAGCGGCACCACCACCCAGTGCGCCAGCCAACCGACCACCTGCCCGGACCCGACCAACCCGACCCTGTGTGCGGGTAGCACGGCGGACGTCACGATCTGCCCGATCAACAAGACCCAGTGCCCGACCCAAGCAACCGTCTGTCCGACCACGGATCCCACCATCTGCCCGGTCTCTAGCAAATGCGGACCTACTTATTATCCGCAATCACCCACCCAGTGTCCTCTGGTCTCCACCCAATGCCCGGCCACCACCACTCAGTGCCCGACGCTGGACACCCAATGCCCGTCGGTAGCCACCCATTGCCCAAATGTCGTCACCCAGTGCCCCGTGGCCACCACCCAGTGCCCGAGCCTCAACACCCAATGCCCGGACGCCGCAGGCCTCTGCCGGTGATCCATAAGCGGGCCGTCCTCACATCATCCTTCGGCTTCATCAACGGCCTGGCACTCACGGTGCCAGGCCGTTTTCCATGCCTGGAAGAATATCGCGCCAAGCAACCAAAAGGCTAGTGGCCCAGCGGACCGATCTCCGCAGTGGCGGGGGATTGGTTTTGGAAGATCGCATGGGCGATGGACTGGACATCGGCTGCGGTGACCGCGAGCACTTGGTCGCGCCACTCGGCGAGCGGGGGGATGCGGTCGAAGTCGAGCACGCCCTCGCCAGCCCAGGTGGCGTGGGAGGCGGTGGATTCGAAGGCGAGTTTGCTATGGGCGATCATGAGGCGTTGGGCGCGTTCCAACTCGCCGGGAAGCGGGCCACGGGCGATGAGGTCGTTGATTTCACGGGTGATGCAGGCGAGGGCTTCGTCGCGGGCATCGGGGTCGAGGCCGGCGTTGATCTCGAAAGCACCCGTTTCATGAAACAGCGTGACGTCGCTGCCAATCTGATAGCACAGGCCGCGTTCCTCACGCAGTTCGAGAAACAACCGCGAGCTGGAAGATTCGCCGAGCATCATGCTCAGCAGGCGGAGCGCATGGCGGCATTCCGCATGGCGGCCGGGCGTGTGCCAGGCGAGCGCGAGTTGGAGTTGGTCGGTGTCGCGACGGTCGGTGACGGTGCGGGTCGGAACGGCGGTTCGATCGAAGGGCTGGGCAGCCTCGCCCGGGTGGAAAACTTTCGGCAGGTGGGGCAACATCACGGCCAGCACCTCGTCGAGCGAAAATGGACCGGCGGCGGCGATGACCAGATCGTCGCGAAAATGATGGCGGTTGCGGAAATCCAACAAGCCATGGCGCTTGATCCGCATTACCGACTCCGCCGAGCCGGAGATCGGGTTTCCCAAGGGATGGTCGCCCCACAGGGCGCTGGAAACGAGGTCGCCGATGTGGTCGGCGGGCGACTCGCGGTACATCGTGATTTCCTCGCCGATGACTTCGCGTTCGAGACGGATTTCGGGTTCTGGAAACGTCGCGTGCCAGACCATGTCGCAGAGCACGTCGGCGAGCACGGGGAGCATTTCGGCTTCGCCGCGGGCTTCGTAAACCGTCTGGTCCTCCGCCGTGCAGGCATTGATCTGGCCACCGGCGCTTTCAATTTCCAGACTGAGTTCGCGGGCGCTGCGGCGGGCCGTGCCCTTGAAAACCATGTGTTCGACGAAATGCGCGAGTCCGGCGGGCAAGCCCGCCTCATGCCTGCTGCCCGCCGGCACATGGATGGTCAATGCCGCACACTCGCTAGCCGCCACTCTGGCCACCGCCAGCCGCGGCCCCTTGGGAATGCGCTGCCATTCGTAAGTTGCCTGGCTCATGGTTTGATGGATAGCAGTGCCTCGGCCAGCGCGAGATCGGCGGGCGTGGTGATCTTCAGGTTGGCATGGCGGGATTCAATGAATTTCACCCGCGTGCCGCACAATTGCACCGCTGTCACCTCGTCCGTCAAAACCACGCCTCGCACACTCAAAACGGCACAAGCTTCCCATAATAAGGCCGTTTCAAACACCTGTGGGGTCTCCATGCGCCAAAGGTGTTCCCGGTTTACTGGCTCCGTGCTGAAGTCCTCGGCATCAGATCGTTGCATCGTTTCGGTGACGCGGCTCGCGAGGGTTGCAGCCCGGTGTTCGATGGCCGCAGCCACGCAGCGGTCGATGTCTTGCGGCGCGATCAGCGGCCGCGCCCCGTCATGCACGGCGACATAGCGGGAGGATGGAATGATCGCCGCCAGTCCGTTGGCCACGGAATCCTGGCGGTTCACGCCACCGTCCACGCGGGTGACGGGCTTCGGGAATTCCGGCCCGCCTAACAACCGCCAGCGTTCTTCCGGGCAGACCACGACGATGGCGGCGATGGAATCCGCCGCGAGGAAGGCATCGAGGGTGCGGCGCAGGACAGGCACGCCGGCGAGCGGCCACGCCAGTTTGTCCATGCCCATGCGGCGGCTTGAGCCTGCGGCCACGAGGATCGCGGTGCAAGCTGGAACGGAAATGTTGGCGGACATGGGCGGGTGGCGGCGGCGATCATAGCCCGCCATACGAAAAAGCGAACCATTTCAACTGTGGATTTCGCCACCCGCCCACCGCCATCGTCGCTCCCTATGGAGGCACCACACTCCTGTGGTGCTGCAGAAGCGCGGACCATGAAGGTCTGCCCCAGGCGCGATTCCATGGGCTTTCCTTCCCCCGACGACAAGAGTGTCGTCGCTCCTTAACCCGGATTTGGCGGAATTTCGGGCAAAGGGCGGGGTTGGTTGCGCTTTGCGGGTTGCAGGATTGGCAGACCCTGCCAGAATTCGCCCAGCAAACCAATGACAATGGAAAACCTGCAAGCACGTATCGCGGAAACCAGCGGCTGGATTCAAGCGGTGAAGGATGAAATGGGACGCGTTCTGGTGGGCCAGGAACGGCTGGTGGACCGCTTGCTCATCGGCCTGCTGTGCAACGGTCACATTTTGTTGGAAGGGGTGCCTGGATTGGCCAAGACCTTGGCGGTCAAGGCGCTCTCGGGATCTCTCCACACCTCGTTCGCCCGTTTCCAGTTCACCCCGGACCTGTTGCCGGCGGACCTGGTGGGGACCATGATTTATCACCCGCAGGCGACCCGCTTCGAGCCGAAGCTCGGCCCAATCTTCAACAACCTGATCCTCGCCGACGAAATCAACCGCGCCCCGGCCAAGGTGCAATCCGCCCTGTTGGAAGCCATGCAGGAACGCCAGGTCACTCTGGGCGATCATTCCTATCCGTTACCCGAACCGTTTCTGGTGCTGGCCACCCAAAACCCGATCGACCAGGAAGGGACCTATCAGTTGCCCGAAGCCCAGCTCGACCGGTTCCTGCTCAAAGTCAACGTGGGCTACCCGAGCAAGGACGAGGAACTCCTCATCCTCGACCGGATGGCCACGTCCACGCCGCCCTACAAGACGCGCAGTGTCGCCGCGCCCGAGCAGGTGGCGGCCTCGCGCGAGTTGGTCAACGCTGTGTACATCGATCCGGCGATCCGCAAATACATCGTGCAAATCGTTTATACGACCCGCTTCCCCGTGCTGGTGGACGCCCCGCTTAAAAACCTCGTGCGCGCCGGCGCATCCCCGCGCGGCACCATCAACCTGGCGCTCACCGCTCGCGCCTTGGCATTCATGCACGGCCGCGCGTTCGTCACCCCGCAGGATGTCAAGGACATGGCCCTCGACGTCCTGCGCCACCGCATCCTGCTGACCTACGAGGCCGAAGCCGAGGAAATCACCACCGATTCCATCATCGAACGCATCATGAGCAAAGTGCCGGTGCCGTAGACGGGGCATGAGTCATGGGTCATGAGTCATGAGTGAAGTGAAGAAGAACGCGCCAGCATATTTACCCATGACCCATGACCCATGACCCATGACTCGTGACTGATGACTCGCGAACGGAGCTCTTGAAGAGCGGATCATAGCTAACAGCCAATCCCCACAGTGACCACGGACGACCAGATAGAGGAAATGATGGCGCGGGTGCGCAAGCTGGAGATCAAGGCCCGGCGCTTGGTGCGCGAGTCGTTTTCGGGGGAGTATCTATCATCATTCCGCGGGCAGGGGTTGGATTTCGATGATTTCCGCGAGTATCAGCATGGGGACGAGGTGCGTTTCATCGATTGGAACGTGACGGCGCGCATGAACACCGCGTTTGTCAGGAAATTCCATGAGGAGCGGGAACTCGCGGTGATTCTGGCGGTGGATGTTTCGGGGTCATCGGATTATGGCAGCGTGTCGCTGAGCAAGCGGGAGATTGCGGCGGAGATTGCGGCGGTGTTGGGATTCAGCGCGCTGCACAACGGCGACAAGGTGGGGTTGATGATTTTCGCGGCCGAGCCGTTGTTGTTCGTGCCCGCCGAGAAGGGCAGCACCCACTTGTTGCGCATGATCCGCGAAATCCTCGTCGCCAAACCCGCCAACCCCGGCACCTCGGTGGCCGACGCCTGCGATTTCCTGGTGCGCACACTGCGCCGCAAATCGTTGGTGTTTCTCATCTCCGACTTTTTCTCCGACTCGCTGGATCGCCCGCTCGGCAAGCTCGCCCGCAAACACGAAACCGTCGCCCTGCGCGTGATGGACCCGCTGGAAACCAGGTTGCCGCGGGCCGGTAAAGTCGTGATGATCGATCCCGAGACGCGCATCGAAACCCAGGTCAACACCGACAATCCGAACCTGCGCATGGGTTATGTCAAACTCATGATGCGGCAACAGGAAGGGGTGAGTTCGGTGTTCCGCAAACACGGCATCGACTTCGCCGACCTCAGCACCCACGGCGATACCTTGGCGGCTTTGCACCGCTTACTCAAACGCCGCAGCCGCAAACGCGCCCGATGAAACCGATGGATGGCGAACCGAAAACCCTCGAATTGTTAGAACCTCCGTCGCCCGAGACGCTGCTTCCCGATTCCTCGTGGTGGCTGTGGTTGGTTCCCGCCGCCATCGGGGTGCTGTTAGGAATCGGGGTGTTGATCTATCTGCGGAAAAGGAAACCCGTGGCTGCGGGGATCGACAAGCGCCGCGAGGTGGCGTTTGCCGAGGCTGTTGCGGGCATATCCGCGGTGGTTGCGGATGACGTCCGCGAAGCGGTGGTGCTGTGTTCGCTGATCCTGCGGAAGTATCTATCAGTCGCGGCGGATGATCCCGCGCTCTATGAAACCCACGAGGAATTTGTCTCGCGGCATGACTCGCTGCTGGCGCTGACTGCGGAGGCCCGCGCGGCCACCGAAGCCGGGTTCAGCCGTTTGGCTGCGATGAAATACGCGCCCGAGGTACCGGCCGTGGCGGCGGCTGAGGTCATCGCGGATGCCCGCTCGCTGTTGGAAACCCTGCACCATGGATTCGCGGCATGAGCGCGTTGTTCACCCATTTTCGTTTTGCTCAGTCCGCCTGGCTGCTGTTGTTGCTGCCGGCGCTGGTGTTGTTGGTATTGCGGCGCGGTCGGGGTTCGGAAGCGGCGGTGACGTTTCCCAATCTATCAGTCCTCATCAGCCTTGGCCAACGCGTTCGCCGCACTGCGGGCGGCTTTGGTTTGCCCATGGCTTTCATCGCTCTGGTGACGGCCATTCTCGCGATGGCCCGGCCCGTGTGGCGCGAGGAATTCCAGAACCGCACCGCCAGCGGCATCGACATCATGATCGCTTTCGATGTCTCGCTGTCGATGGAGATCGACGATTTCCTCGATGAGGGAGTGCCGGTGCGCCGCATCGATGTCGCGAAAATGGTGGTCGATGATTTCATCCGCAAGCGCCCCGATGACCGCATGGGCCTCGTCGCATTCGCCGGCCGCCCGCGCGATGCCAGCCCAATCACGCTCGACCACAAATGGCTGCGCAGTGCCTTGGCCGACCTCCGCCTGAATGACCGCTATGACCGCGGCACCGTCCAGGACCAAGGCACGGCCATCGGTTCCGCGCTGGCCGCCGCCGCCACCCGGCTCGATGCCCGCGACGCCAAGAGCAAGATCATCGTGCTCATCACCGACGGTGCCAATAACTCCGGCAAAATCTCCCCGTTGGAGGCCGCCGAATATGCCAAAACCCTCGGTATCAAAATTTACACCATCGCCATCGGCACCGTGGAAGGCCGCGTGGACCGCAGTGTCATGCGTTTTCCCTATCAGGAATTCGACCTCCCCACGCTGCGGAAAATCGCCGAGCTCACCGGGGCCGAACATTACTATGCGAAAGACCTCGAATCGCTCAGGAAAACCTTCACCACCATCGATCAACTCGAAAAAACGGATGCGAAAAGCTTTGCCGTGATCGAAGATACGGAGTTGTTTCCTTGGTTCCTTGGTTTCACGCTGCTGGCGGCGCTCGCCGCGTCCACCCTGCTCGCTCTCAATCCACCACCCGCTCCCTGATCCGGTGAAATTCGCCCAACCCGCCTGGTTTGTCCTGCTCGTCCTGCTCCCGCTGCTGGGAATGGCCGCGGTGCTGGTGGCCCGGCTCCGGCGCAAACAATGGTCGGCCTTTGTCGCACCCCGCCTGCGCGGCGTGTTGTTGCATAGCGGCAGTCCGTTGCCCCGCTGGTTCGCCCTGTTATTTCTGTTAGCCGCCTGTGCCGCGATCCTCATCGCCCTTGCCCGGCCGCAAGGTGATGCCGGGGTCCGCACCGAAAAATCCCTCGGCCGCAACCTCCTCATCGCACTCGACCTCTCGCGCAGCATGCGGGTGCGCGACGTCAAACCCGACCGCCTGGCCCAAGCGAAAATGGTCATCTACGAAATGCTCGATGCCATGCCTAACGAACGCATCGGACTCATCGGTTTCGCCGGTGCCGCTTATGTCTATGCCCCGCTCACCGTCGATCACGCGGCCGTCCGCGAAACCATCGAGCAGGTCGATGAATCCTGGGCACCCCTGGGTGGATCAAACCTGGCCGCAGCCGTCCAACTCGGGACCGAAACCCTCAGGAAAACCGGCCAGAAGAACAACGCGCTGGTGATCCTCAGTGATGGCGAAAAACACGAGGGAAATCTCGATTCGGCGATCACCGAGGCCGCCCGCGCCGGCGTTTATATCCTCGCCATCGGCGTCGGCACCGAAGATGGCGACTACGTCCCGGATCCCGAGGTTTCCGGAAAACACATGGTGGATCGTACCCACAAACCGGTTATCAGCCGCCTCCAACCCGAAGTGTTGCGCAAACTCGCTGCGGAAACCAAGGGCCGATTCGCGGTCGCCGGCTCCGGCATGGACATTCCCCAAATGGTGAAGACCGCCATCAAGGATCTCGACGCCTTCGAAATGGAAGGCCGCGAACGCACCGTTTACATCGAGTTCTATCAATGGCTCACCCTGCCGGCCATCATTTTCCTGCTAGGCACGATCCTCGCCGGCACCCGCTGGCGGCGCATCCACCAAGCCGCGATCCTCACCGCCGCAATGGTTCTAACACCCACCGCCGCGCGGGCCGACAGCGCGTCCGCAGCCAAGAACGCGCTGGGGCGCAAACAGTATCCCGAGGCGCGCGATGCCTACTCCAAACTCGCGGACAACGCGCGCTCGGACGACCGTGCGGCGCGGTTCCGCCTTGGCGAAGCCACCGCAGCCTATCGCGCCGGGGATTTCAAGCGTGCCCGCTCCGCATTCAGCGGCGCTCTGCGTTCCGGCGATCCCGCAGTCCGGTCTAACAGCCACGCCGGCCTGGGCAACACGTTGTTTCAACTCGGCTGGCGGAACCTGACCCACGAATCCTATCCGCAGGGATCCGCCAACGTGCCGGACCTCACGAAATTCGACGCGCTGGTCAAAGATCGTCTGGCAAAACTGCGCGAGTCCGCAGATCCCGCCGGGGACGACACCGCCGGCTTCGCCACCCTGCAGGCGCTCATCACCAACTGGACGGATGCCGTGCGCCATTACGATTCCACCCGCGCCATCGACCGGTCGAACACCGCCGCCATCAACAACCGCAAGACCACCCTGATCTATCTGAAACGCCTGGCGGAATTGATCCAGGACGACAAACAACAATCCGAGCAGGCGCTGCCCCAACCCCAACCCGGTGAGGGAACCCCGCAACAAGGCGAAGGCGATCCCAAGGAAAAAAAGGACGGCGATCAGGCTGGCGATAACACGGGTCCCAAGCCGCCCGGCGACAAAGGCAAGGGTGACAACCAGCAAAAGAGCGATAACAATCAGGACCCGCAAAAACCCGATGACAAGTCCGGCAATAAAAAGGACGACAAGGACGCGGACCAAGGCAAAACCGAACCCACTGAAACACCCGAAGATCGTGCCCGGCGAATCCTCAAGGAAAACGCGGATCTCGAAAAAGGTCCGCTCACACCCGGCCGGCGCGAATTCCAATCACCCAAACAGGATTGGTGATCTCGCCTCAAAAAATATCGTGCCTTTATTGATAATATGAAAATTGAACCACTGATTTCACTGATTGAATGGAGTCATCTGAAAAAAATCAGTAACTCAGTGCAATCAGTGGTTCTCTCTAACCTGGTGAACAGTCAACCATTTCATTGGATGAATGTATAAGATCATGACTGGAACAATCTATCAAAAAGGACCTCCGGCATGGCTGGCCGCATGGCTGGCCGCATGGCTGGCCGCATGGCTGCTCGTTCCCGCGTCCGCCGGTGCCGGGGTGAGCAGCCGCTTGTCCACCCGGTTTCTCGCCCGCGGCGAGCAGACGCGCTTGGAGGTTGCCGTGACCGATATCAAACCGTCCGCGATGCCCGTGATCCCCGAGGTGCCCGGCGTGGACATCCGCCAGGAGGACCTGCGCGCGATGCCCAGACCGCTCCCGGGCCGCCGACTCGAATATGTCATCGGTTTCCAACTATCAAGTTATGAAACCGGCCGGCATGTCGTGCCGCCCATCGAGGTGATGATCGGGAGTGTGAAAATCCGCACCGAACCGCTTGAATTCATGGTGTTCAATCCGGATGAGTTGCAATGGTCGGAAGGAGTCGCCGGCGCTACCAAGATCCGTTATGCCAGCGCGTTCCGCGTCATGAATGCCCATCCCTACGAAGGCGAAACCACACCCATCGAAATCAAAATCTTCGTCCCCCGCGAGCTGACGGTGGAGGATTGGGGGATCCCGGATTTCCAACGCGATGGAATCACCGCATGGCGCTTCCAGCCGTCCGCATGGCGCAGCAATATCAATCTGTTAGGCCAGCCCTATGTCGCCGTGGCCTATCCCAGCACGCTCACCGCCACGCGCACCGGCAAAGTGGGCATCGGGCCAGCCGCGCTGCGCTTGATGACCATCCAGTCGGTCATTGATGGCTTCCAGCGCTTGGTTTCCGAGGAAGTCCATCTGACAATTCCGCGGCTTGATCTGGAAACCAAGCCACTCCCTAAGGGTGCGCCGGCAGGGTTTGACAACGCGGTGGGCAGTTTCAAGCTGGATGTGGGAACCACGATGACCGCAGTGCAGGAAGGCGATCCGATCCCGATGGACATCGTGGTGAGCGGCAGTGGCAATCTCGACACGCTGCACCCGCCGAAGCCGGTGGATACGAATGGCTGGAAACTCTACGAAGCCGCCGCCGAACAGCGCGGCGATGAACGGCGCGAGCTTTCCGGGACCACCGTATTCCACCAGTTCATGCGGCCGCTGGAACTGAAGTCGGCGGTTCCTTCGTTCCGCTTGGTTTACTTCGATCCCAAGGATGCGACCTATAAAACCGTCACCACCGAACCGATCCTGCTGAAGATGACGCCCGCCGCGGCCCCCAAACCGGATTCCGCCCGCCCGCCCGATGCGCTGGCGGTGCCGGTCGAGCGCATGACCGACATCCTTGGCGTCCTGCGCGCCGCTCCACTCACCATGCCCCGTGCCACGCGCATCCCCGCTTGGATCGGCCATGCCGTCGCCGGAATCATCGCGCTCGGGCTGCTCACCAGAGCGCTGTGGCTGCGCTTCGGCCATCGCCTGCGCGTCAACCCGGTCCGCCAGGCGCGCCTGGCGGAATTGCGCGAAATCGCGCGCATGAAAGGCGGTGACGACACGGGATTCCTGATGGCGGCCGGACGCTTCATCGAACGCTGGCTCGGCGATCACCCGTTGCCGGAAATCATGGCCGTGCTCGCCGAACGCGACGCGCTTTGTTTCCGCCAGGAAAAACCCGCCGCGCCAGTGATGGAACCGAAACGCCGCGATGCCATCCTCAGATTGTTGCGCAAGGCCACCATGGCCTGGACCCTTGTGGTTCTGTTAGCATCCGGGGCCGGCCAATCCCGCGCCGCGGATCTATCAAACCAGGCGCTGGATGCTTATGATTCCGCCAATTATGACGAGGCGATCAAGTTATGGCTGGAAGGCGGAAACTATGAGGATCTCACGGCCGACACGCTCTTCAACATCGGCGACGCATGTTACCGCGCGGGTTCTCCCGGCCATGCGGCGCTATACTACCGGCGCGCCCTCGTCCGCGATCCAAGCCACCAGGAATCCCGCCAAAACCTCCGCTTCATCGAGCGCAAGTGCGGCTCCATCACCGTCCACCGCCCGGAGTATCAATACGCGCTTGCCAGACTTCCGTTAGAGCTATGGCAGGGCATATTGTGGACAGGCATTTGGCTGTGTGTGCTCGCCGCGCAGGTGTTTCCCGCCACCCGCTCCGGGGCCCGGCCGCGCGTGGCGGCCCTTGCCGTGCTGATTGTCGCTCCGCTGATGGCCGCCTGCGGCGGTCTCGGCTGGCGCTATTTCCCCAACGACGCCGAATTCGCGCCCCTTGACCGCCAGGCCGTTATCATCGGCGACAAAGCCGTCCTTCATGCCGACGCCGCGCGCACCGCGCCGGAAGTCATCGACGCCCCGCCTGGATCGTTGTGCGAGGTGATCACCGAATCCGGCCGCTGGGCCTACGTCGCCTTCGCCACCAAAACCCGCGGCTGGCTCCCCGTGGAGGCCATCGAATATGTCGCCCCCAAAAGCCCGCCTGTCCTGCCTGCCATCCGCAAACCCAAGGCCGACGGGAAAAGCGCGTGACGTGGAAACGCTAGGGCGGATCGGCCTCGGTCCGCCGACTATTCCGTCCGCATGGGCGGTGCGGATGCGCGGCATGGATCGCAACTGGATTGCTCGCCCTCACCGGCTGGGAGAATGTTTTTCAAGCAAAATGTGCAAAACAACATGTGGGATTGAAAAATTCCGCAATCCGGGCTAGTAGTCACCCCCAACAGTTCGACGTTTTCCGATGGTTCTTGTCGTATCTTCCAAATAGCGGCCAATTGGAATTGTCGAAGTATCCTTAGCCACTCCAATTCATGCATGCTTTCAAACGCGCGTTTTTCTGGCTCTCCGGAGCTGGCACCGAGACTCTCGAACAATGCCCGGCCTGGGAACAACGCAAATACGTGGCGTTTGGCGCCACGGTGCTGGTGCCCTGCGCCTTCGCATTCATCGCCTGTGCCTACGCGCTCTCGACCCTGACCGACAACACCCGCTATGTCTATCCGGTGGCGGCGGTGTGGTCCTTCATCATCATGACCATCGACCGCGCACTGCTCGCCAGCTACCGGCCGTATATGTCGTTTTTCAGGAAGCTTTTGCAATTTTCGTTGCGCTTGTTTGTGGCGGTTCTGATGGGCATCACGATTGCCCACCCGTTGGTATTGCTGCTGTTCCGGGACACGGTGACCACGGTGATTGAAAAAGACCGCGCCGCAGAAATCGAAATCGTCCGCAACGGATTCGAGAAATCCAAGGACAAAGTCGCTAAACAAATCACCGCGCTGGAGGCCGCCATCGCCGAACAGCGCGCCAAGTGGAACGAATCGTTCCAAGCCAAATTCATCTTGCAGGACAGCACCGACGCCAAGTCCGCCATTCCGGGACTCACCGCCGCACAACAAACCGAACTCAAGGCCGCCACCGATGAGGCCAGCGCGCCATTCCGCGCACGCCTGGTTGTCATCGACAAACAATCCGCTGAACTCGCGCCGCAATACGCCAAGCTCCAGGAGGAACTCGGGTTCTGGCAGGCCGAATTCGAGCGCGAACTCAACGGCCAACGCTCGGGCCTGGTCGGCGAAGGCCCGCGCGCCAAGTCGATCCGCTCCGACCAACTCGAACCCCGCCGCGACGAATCCAAACGCCTCGGTGGATTGTTAGAGCATCTCACAGCCGAGAAGACCACCCTCCAGACCCAGTCACGCCAAGCCGAGGGTGCTGCCATCAAACTCTTCGAGACCAAGCTCGCCGAAATCGCCGCCACCAACAAAGCCGAGGTCGAGCGCGTGGCCGGTCTCAAACAACGCGTGGAAAACGATCAGGCCGGAACCTTCGTCACCCAGCAAAACTTCCTCCGCGAAACAATCAAACACCAGATCGACACCCGCCTGACCGAACTCACCCGCGTCCAAAACGAACTGGCCGGCGTCGCGAGCGAGGAATCCGAACGCCTCGATGCCCTGCGCAACGAACCCCGTCACGACATCCTCACCCAGACGCTCGCCCTCCACACGCTTTTCAAGGAAGGCAACCAGGGCGGCCAATTCGCGCTCTACACCTATATCGTGCTGGCCATGCTCTTCATGCTCGTGGACACCATCCCGCTGCTGGTCAAATTCTTCACCAAACCCGGCCCCTATGACTTGTTAGTGGACCGCGATGAAATCACCTTCGATACCGAACACCGCGCGTTCCGCCAGAGCCGCGTCCACTACATGGACCAACTCTCGCGCGGCAACCTCATCGCCGTCACCCGCAACCCGCGCCTGGAAAACGCCCTCGTCGATGGCGTCGAACACACCCGCGCCGCCCGCGAGTTCCTCGATTCCCTCATCGAAATGGAAAAATCCTTCGCCACCAAAATGAAACTCGAAGAGGAATCCATCGGCGTCGCCGAAAATGACAAACGCGCCGCCTTCGACGCCATTAAAAAACGCTTCTACGAAGACCTCCACCACCGCATGGAAATCTTCTTCACCACCCGCCACGCGTAAGTGGCCTGTAGTAGTGGCGGGAGCAATGTGATCCGCCGGGCGCTACGGCGCTCCGGCTGGAGGTCCGGGGACAAACGAAAAATCCTCCTCTGTGGCGGATGGCTCGGGGACAAAGGAAAATTCGCCGGCGATTTCCGCTAGAGCGGGATCCGCGGGGAGTGCCGGTGGGATGTTAGATGCGGGGGCTTCGATGAGTTCGCCATTTCCCGCACCGCTGGCCTGGATATTGCGGGGGATTTGATCGACGGGGTCGAGGTTGGTGATGGAGGCAGCTTCGGGGGCGGCTTTGAGGTCCTCGAACTTGCGGGCGGTGACGAGGACGCGGGACTCGAGCGAGCTGATGGCGCTGTTATAGTTTTCCACGGCGTTGCCGAGCGAGCGGCCGAGTTTGGCGAAGTGGTCGGCGAGTTTGCCGAGGCGTTCGTGGAGGGTGCGGCCGAGGGCGCAGATTTCGCGGGCGTTGTCGGCGATGGCTTCCTGGCGCCAGCCGTAGGC
>Ga0118677_10011228_pt1 | contig 13501 bp, 7 predicted proteins | sample AliMusrvi5mmetaG_FD_86154 | JGI IMG/M metagenome (GOLD analysis project Ga0118677, IMG submission 86154)
ACTCGACCGCTTCTTCCATCAAGCTCACCGCCGCCAGCCGCGACGCAGTGAGATCGGCGGTCCGTTGCGAGACCCGCGCTTCCAGTTCGTTCTGCAGCCGGCGCATCGCTTCTTCCCGCTTCTTTTCCTCCGTGAGGTCGGTGGCCACCACGCAGAGCAACGATTCCGCGTCCAATTGCAGCCGGCTCAGCCCCAGGCGCACGGGGACGGACGAACCATCGGCGGCGCGGACGGACACTTCGCCGCGGCTATTCGCGCCCCAAGCCGTGGCGACCAAACCGGCCAGGATTTGCTGGTCCGCGGGGTTGAGGAAAGACCGCAGGTTCGCGCCGATGACCTGCCCGAGCGGGGTCTGGAGCAGGCGCGCAAAGGTCTGGTTGCTGTAGAAGATGCCCCCTTCCCGGGACAGCGTCAGCGCACCCTCGCTCATCTGCTCGATCAGCAAACGGTAGGGCTCCTGCGCGCCGTGGAGGGTGAAGACCTGCTGCCCCTCCGGCCCGTTCACCACCAGGCCGTCCACCTTCCCATTGCGAATGGCATTGACCGTCTGCTCCGCTTCGGCCAGGCGCGCTCGCGTCTCCTCGAGTTCGCGGCGCAGTTGGAGAGTGATGTCCAGCACGTCTGACATGCTTATTTCTTCCCGGGTTTCAGGTTCAACGCGATCAGCAACTGGTCGGGGTCGGACAGGTCGCCGATCAACCGCCGCAGCGGCGGGGGCAGCTCCTTGATCAGCGTGGGCGCCGCAAGGATCTGGGCAGATTGGGCCCGCTCCGGCTGCTGGAAGAGGTCCACGACCTCCAGGTCGTAGCGCCCCTTGAGGTATTCCTCGCAGAGGGTCTTGACGGTCTCGATGGCCCGGACCGACCGACGGGTGGCTCCGGTCACGTAGAGGCGCAGGACGAAGTTGCCAGCGCCGACCGCCGCCAGCGTTTTCTCGAATGCCACCTTGCTGTCGTTGGCACCGGGCTTAGTCTTCATGATGGTGTCCTCCTGGAGTGGGCGGCCGCAGGTCCAGGCCGATCAGCACGCTCTCGGTGTTGGAGAGATCGCCGATGATCTTGCGGATAGGCCAGGGGAGTCGGCGCACCAGGGTGGGCAGGGCGATGATCTGGTCGCCTTCAGCCAATTGCGGATTCTTCAGCAGGTCGATCACTTTGATCTGGTAACGCCCGCCCAGGTGCTCTTCGCAAATGCGTTTGAGGTTGGCAAACGCGGCGAGGCTCCGGGCGGTCTGGCCCGCCACATACAAGCACAGTTGCCAGGGCTCGTCCGCCAGGCCTTTGGCCGGCCTCTTCGTCGCAGATCGTTCTTTTTTCATGAGCATAGGGGTATCCAATCTACGGCTTTGCCTGGCGCTTGGCGGCTCCGGCCCCATTAGCCTGGCGGCTGTCGGCCATGTCCAGGCGATTTTGTTGCAGGCGCGCCTCGCGCTGCTGGAGTTGGCCTATGCCCCTGCGGACCTCGGCTTCTTCGGCGGCGAAGTTGGCCTCGAGCGCCGCCACCTGCGCGGCGAGGACCTGGCGTTTACGTTCCAGGTCGCGCTGCCGGACCTCGATTTCTTGTCCCTCCAGCACTCGCACGGCCTGCTCCTGGGCTTCCTGAGCCAGGCGCGCGGAGCCGGTAAGCACGCCCCCGGGGCCGACATAGACATCCTTGAGCTCGATGCCGTGACTGGTGAGCAGGAACTCGCGAATCTGGTTGGAATGAGCCATGCCGCGCGACTTGAGCACGTAGAGGCCGCGGTTGCGCTCGCCGCTGAGCTCGATGTCGCGCAGCAGCAGCCAGGTGTCGATGAGCGAGGAAATATCCGTCTCGGTCCCCTCCAGGATGTCCCCGCTATGCGTGAGGGTGGTAAAGAAGGCGGTGATGCGCCTGGCCTTTAGGAAGTCCACCATCCGGGTCAGCATGGCCTTGATCTCGACGATCTCCCCGATGGCGGTGAAGGAGGTGATGGGGTCCATGACGACTACGTGAGGCTGAAACTGGCTCACCACCTGGTGCATGGTGGCCAGGTGCGTCTCCAAGCCGCACAAAGTCGGGCGCGACGCGTGAAACCGGAGCAGGCCCTTGTCCACCCATTGGGTCAGGTTCAGACCGATCGAGCGCAGGTTGCGCATGATCTGCCGGGGCGGCTCCTCGAAGGCGAAGTAGAGGCAGCGCTCACCGCGCGCGCACGCGGCATTGACGAAGTGCGCCGCCATGCTCGTTTTGCCGGTGCCGGCGGTGCCGGAGAGGAGGACGCTGCTGCCGCGATAGCAGCCTTTGCCGCCCAGCATCGCGTCCAGCCGTTCAACTCCCGTCGAGATGCGCTCGGTGCAGATCTCGTGGTCCAGCCCGAGGGAAGTGACGGGCAGCACCGAGAAGCCCTCCCGGTCGATCAGGAACGGGTACTCGTTGGTGCCGTGCATCGAGCCCCGGTATTTGACCACCCGCAGCCGCCGGGTCGATACCTGGCCCGCCACCCGGTGGTCGAGCAGGAGCACGCAGTCTGAGACGTATTCCTCGAGGCCCTGCCGCGTCAGCATGCCCTCGCCGCGCTCGCCAGTGATGATGGCGGTGACGCCCTTATCTTTGAGCCAGCGGAAGAGGCGGCGCAACTCGGAGCGCACGGTGCCGGGGTTGGGCAGACCGGCAAAGAGGCACTCCACCGTGTCGAGCACCACCCGCTTGGCGCCAATCTGGTCAATGGCGTAATTGAGCCGGACGAACAATCCCCCCAAGTCGAATTCGCCCGTTTCCTGGATCTCGCTCCGTTCCAGGCGCACGTGGTCAATCAGCAGTTTCTTTTGCGCCACCAACCGCGGCACGTCGAACCCCAGCGACGCGACGTTGGCCGCGAGGTCCTGGGCTGTTTCCTCGAAGGCCATGAACACACCCGGCTCCCCGAACTGCGTCGCGCCGCGCACGAGGAATTCCATCGCCATCAGCGTCTTGCCGCAGCCGGCGCTGCCGCAGACCAGTGTCGGCCGTCCGCGCGGCAACCCGCCGTCGGTGACCTCGTCCAGGCCCTGGATGCCGGTGGGCGCTTTGGGCAGAGTGGGGTGTGCTTTTAGTTTAGCCTTTTTCATGGTGACTGGTCGTTTTGGTTTACTGTTGGTGCTAGTTCAGAAAGGGGCGGGGACAGCTTGTCCCCGGCTTGGGCTTGAAGTTGCAGGGACAGGCTGTCCCCGCCCCGTTGTGGGGAGCCCTGGGGCTGGAGTTCGACGCACCCCGCGTGGCTCGTCCAGACGATTTCCGCCGCCGCCGGGTCGAGGAAGGGCAGTGGCCTGTTGTTGGACCAGATAGCGCTCGCCCACGAGGACGATGGCTGCCGCCAGGAGGCCGAAGACCAGCAGGAAACCCCATCCGGCCCGGCGTTCAATTCGCGGAGCCGCGTTGACACGGCGAGCGCCCGGTGGAGAGACGTTCGGTCCGTGATTCTGTGCAATGGCCATTACGACTTAAGCTGCTCGGACAACAGGTAGCCGCACGCCTTGTTTTTCTAGTAGAGGACGACCGCACTCCAAGTCGCTCGGTATTTTCAGGCACGGCGAAACGCTCGCCAGCGTCTTGGAGTGGGTCAGCCCTCTGGCGCTTTGGCAGCCAGATGTGCAAGCCATCCTGAGAAACGACGTCTTGATGATGGACTTTGTCCCCGGCGCCGCAATGAGATGGTGGCTGAAAGAATTGTAGGCGAAGGCTTACAGGCGGCTTTAGGAACGCCTCGCCCACTGATAGTGGTTGCCTGCAATGATCAGCGATGTGAAAGCGGCAGAGGACAGCCGCACTCCAAGACCTGGCGGCCCTTCGCGGCCACCTGGATAACGCGCCAGCGTCTTGGAGTGCGGCTGTCCCCTGCCGCTTTTCGGCCTAGCGCGAACTTGTACAATCAGACACTGGATTCCGGAACGGCGGGGGACTTGCCTGCGCCCCTTTCCAAGACCGGTGTCCCCTTCCATCAGCCATCAGCCTTCAATCCATGTTCCTGGGCATAGAGGACCAGTTCCACGTCGCTGCGGACACCGAGTTTTTGCCACACGCGCGTGTGGAAGGTGCTGACGGTTTTAGGACTGAGGCATAATTCGGCCGCGACCTCTTTGATTGAGCGGCCGGCTACCAGCAGGTGTAGGATCTGGAGTTCCCGGTTGGAGAGCGTCTCATGAGCGGGCCGGGCATTGGTGGAAAGATCGGAGGCCAATCGCTCGGCCAAGGCGGCGCTCACATATTTGCCTCCGGCGAGGACTCGGCTGATCGCCTCCGCCAGGCGCTCCGCTGCTGCCTGTTTGCATAGGTAGCCGCTGGCGCCCGCCTTCAGCACGCGCAGTGCCATTTGCTGCTCGGGCGCGCTGCTCAGCACCAGCACCGGCAGGTTTGGGTGGTAGCGACGCACGTCCTGCAAGGCTTCCAGGCCCGAACGGCCTGGCATAAATACATCCAACACCAGCAGATCAAAGCACTCCCGGGAGAGACACTCCAACGCCTCCGAGGTCGTAGAGGCCTCACTGAACTGGGCGTCGGGATATTCCTCGGCTATTGCTTGCACCAGTCCTTTCCGGAATAGTGCATGATCATCTGCAACCAGGATCTTCATGGCGCTCCCTTCTCCAAGTCTGGTGGGCTCGACAGCGGGAACCGAACCTCCACAGTGGTCCCCGTTCTCGGATGGCTCCGGATGTCAAAGGCTCCTGCCAGCAACAACGCCCGCTCGCGCATGCCCACCAATCCGATAGACCGGTCACTGCTTAGCGCCGCGGGCGAAATGCCGCAGCCATTGTCGTGGATGCGAAGAATAAGCTGGCCAGCCACCAATTCGAGAAACACCTCCACCCGGGTGGCTTGAGCGTGCCGCAGTACGTTGGTGAGGCTTTCTTGCAGGATGCGGAACATGGCGGTGGACCGTGTCCGGTCGAGGGTTACGTCTTGCTCGGGCACCGTCACGGCACAAGCGATTTCGGTGCGAGCCTGGAAGTCCTGGACCTGCCATTCCACCGCCGGGCCCAGCCCGAGGGCGTCCAAGATCATCGGCCTCAATTCAGTGGAGATCTTCAGCACCGCCTGCATGGCGGTGTCGGTCAAGCCGGCCATCACGGTGAGTCGTTCGCGGAGGCCCTCTTGCTGCTTCGGGTCCAATGGAGCGCCCAGGCGGCGGTGCAGCCAGACCACGTCCATCTTCAGCCGGGCCAGTTCCTGTGCCAGCACATCGTGAATCTCACGGGCGATCCGAGTGCGCTCTTCTTCGCGCACCATTTCCATCCGTCCAGCGAGGGCGCGCAATTGACCTCGGGAGGCCATTAGTTCCTGCTCCACACGCTTACGTTCGGTGATGTCAACGTGGCAGCCGAGCATCTGCACCGACTTTCCGCCGTCGTCCCGCAGCACCTTGGCGCGTGCGTAAATCCAGCGATAAGAACCATCCTTGTGTCGCATCCGGACCTCGATTTCGTGAGCGCCTTGCGGGTTGACCAGGTAAGCGCGCACCCGTTGCATTGACCATTCGATATCGTCGGGATGCAAGCGGTTTTGCCATTCCTCGAAGCCATTGGAGACTTCGTCGTCCCGATAACCTAATTGCCGCTTCCACTCGGACGAGTAATAGACCTTGTCCGTCTTCAAGTCCCAATTCCAAAGCCCGATGTCGGCCGCCTGTACTGCCAAATGTAGCCGAGCCTCAACCTCCCGCAGCGACGCCTCTGCCCGCTTGCGCTCGGTGATATCCAGCAACACTCCAGCGGCTCGCTCGGGATGCCGCGCCGCGCCGTCCCCGGCGAACGACGTCGAGCCCCGGACGTTCAACCAACGCACCGAACCGTCCGGGCGGAGGACACGATACTCGGCATCGAGCACCCCGTCGCCGCGCGGATCATTGGCAGCCGTCATGGCGGCGAGGAAGGCTGCGCGGTCTTCCGGATGAATGCCCACGAATAGGAGGTCCGCGTCCAGGGTCAAGGCCTCGCCGGGCTTCAAACCCAATAGGGCCTTGAACTCGGGTGACCACCGGCCCGTGCCGCTCGCAAAGTCGTAGGTGTAGGTGCCGAACCTGGCGGCCTCGGCGCCTAAGCGCAGGCTTTCATCACTCCGCCGGCAAGCCTCCTCCGCCTGCCAGCGCGCCAAAGCAGTCGCCAGGTGATCGGCCATTCGCTCCAGGAAAGCTATCTTCGCCGGTGTGAAACGGCCGCGCCGCTTATCGTTGAATTGCAGCAGACCGAAGGTCCCGCAGGTGCTGCGCAGCCGGATGAGCGCCACCGATTCGTAGCCCATGCCGTTGCAGCGGTTGCGTGTCCGGGCCTGCCGGTCGGCATCGGTAGTGGTGGCCAGCAGTTCCGTCGTGCAGTTCGTCCAGAAACTGCCCTGTGCGGTGAAGAAGGGTTTCGCCGGATTGAACCGCCCGCACAGGATGTTCCCGCACATACACTCCAGCACGGGATCACCCTGGGGATTGCGCACGATCTTGCCTTGGGGGTCCAACGCACAGAGGGCATTCTCTGCCCGCACAAACTCCGGCGGAAACCCCGTCGTTTCAAAGTAGGGGAAGTCTTCCCCGTCCCGCAGCCGGACGCCGACCGCCTCGCAGCCGGTTCCGTCCCGGAGCAGCCGGGTCGTTTCCTGCATCAGCGTGCGCAGATCTGAGCTCGAGTTGATCCGATCCAGCAAACCGAGGCTCAGTTCGCGCTCCTCCTCCAGGCGCTTGCGCTCGGTGATATCCCGAATGATCCCCACATGCGCGGGGCGTCCCTGAATATGGAAATAGCTGCCCGAGATTTCGACAGGGAAGACCGTGCGGTCTTTCCTGCGATGCCAACGCAGCAACGCAAAGGTCACACCTGACGAAATGGCCTGCCGGGTGAGGTCGGGTTCGGCAGAGACGTCAGTGGTTTTTAGCGTCAGGATCTCTTCCCGGGTGTAGCCGTATAGCTTCAGCGCGGCGGCGTTGGCATCGAGAATCTCGCCGGTCTCCTGGTCCACCATCAGCACCGCGTCGGACGCCGCTTCAAAGAGCCCGCGATACCGCTCATCCGATTCCACCAGGCCCCGCTCGATCCTCCTGATCTCGGTGAAATCTGTCAGCACCACCCGGCACTCCCGTCCATCGTCCGAGACGCTGGCGCGCAGTTGGACAGTGAGCGGTGGTTTGGCTTTGACCACGAGCGGTAACTCGCCGAACCCCGTGGACTTACCTCCAAAAGCCTCGCTTAACAGGGCATCGAATGCGGCACGGGAGCTGGCCGCGATGAAAAGCGCGAATCGCCGCTCTCGCAAGTCGCTTCGATCGCGCCCCAGCAGACTGGCCGCGGCAAGGTTGGCCCGCTGGATGGTGCCGTCTCGTCTGAGGGTTAGGTAGCACGCCGGAGCTAAATCATAGAGCTCGGTAAACTCCTCCAGTGAACTATCGAGTTCCGCCTTCACCCGCCGCAGCTCACTGTTCTGCATCTCCAACTCGATCTGGTGGACTTGCAGTTCGTGCAAGAGGCGCCGAGGGTCAGTTTGGGCGTCGGGTAGGTGGGCTGTGGATTCTTTTCGGAGTCGTGTCTCGGCCGCGCTTCGCAACGCGGCGGGCTGAAGGGCAGGGCGAGAGGCTGGCAGGCCGCGGCCGCGCTGCGGGGCGCGTTCGGTAGCACGGCGGGAGCCCTTCGCGCCTGGGATCTTCCGAACCCCAGTGGCTTTTGGTCGTCGGGGTGGACGCACCCGTTCCGGCTGTGGCTCGCCTTTTGTCAAGGTTGCTAGTATTAAACTGGCGAAGGCTGTCAGCGCAATGAAAAGAAAGGCCTTACCCAGAGATTCTCGCTTTGCCTGGATGGTAGGGCGCGTCACTCCGTGCGCGCCGGTTCTGGTGCGTCCGCAAGCGAACGGCGCGCACGGAGTGACGCGCCCTACCCAGCGACCCATCCCCATAATGAGCATATCGCCCGGTTTCAATTCAACCAAGCCTGCCTTCACCTCCATTCGGAGGAGGTTATCGATGGTGCATTGTGCCATTACCACAGTGGGGTAGACCTCCGGTCTGCCGCTGGAGAACGGACAAGCGCAGGGTATAATGGGCCGATCTCGAATGGGAGTGCATGCCGCCGGCCTAGCTGAGGCCCGGTCCAAGCCTGGGCCTGGCCAAGCGGTAGGCAACCACTAGGCAACCACTCCGATGTGGATCGGATCCACATCGGAGTGGTTGCCTAGTGGTTGCCTACCAGTTGGCTACTGGTTGGCCAGTAATACGCCTGGGGAGGCCTGGAGGTAGTTGAGAGCGAGTTTGGCTCAGGCTCGGGAATCGGGGCGTAGCGGCTCAGTGGCTGGGAAGCTACGAGGGTGCCCGAGCCCCTGTCCTCAGCGACCATTGAAAAGCCCGTGCTTTTGGCCGCAGAAACACACGTAAATCCAGTCGCACTCGTTAGCTCCTCTACCATATCATGTTCTGCGGCCTGAAGGCCGCGCTCCTATGCGCTGGTGGTAATGACGGGATTCGCCCGCCCTCGGGCACACGGCCCAGGACAAAGTCTTCGTAAGCCATTGTAGGAGACGACGTAAGGAGTCTCTGATCTCTTGGCCTGCTGTCCAAACCTGGGTTGTTCGGAACGCGCTGATTAGAGACTCCTTACGTCGTCTCCTACAATTTCAGATTGGAGTCCTTATCTCCGACTTTGTCACTGACCGTGCCCTCGGGCACAGGCACACAATAGCTTTTCTCGTCTTCGGGAAGCAGCTATGGTTTCCTTCCGTGATGATGCTCGTGCCTAACAGAACCAGTCGCCGTACCTTTCTAAAACGGACCGCCCTTACCATAGGAGCCGCGCCAGCATTCGAGGGGGCGTGGCTGCTCGCGGCCGAAGCGCCCAGGACGAAGCTGCGCACCGCCGTCATCGGCTGCGGTGGTCGCGGCGAGGTGAGTCTCGAGGGTGCTTTGACCGAGAACCTGGTCGCGATCGTCGATGTGGAGGAACATCGTCTCCTTGCCGCGGCGCAGAAGGCCTCGGCACAGGGCGCCCAGCCGAAGATGTTCCTGGATTACCGGCGGATGTTCGACGCCATGCATGCGGAGATCGACGCGGTGTTCGTCGCCACGCCCGATCATCATCATGCGCCGGCCGCGATGCTGGCCATTCAGCACGGCAAACACGTTTATTGCGAGAAGCCACTGTGCCATGACGTGTTCGAGGCGCGGGCGCTGTCCGAGGCCGCGCGGCGGCATAAGGTGACGACGATGATGGGGAACCAGGGCCACTGCGAGGAAGGCTATCGGCTGCTCTGCGAGTACCTTTGGGCCGGGGCCATCGGGGACGTGCTGGAGACGCATAGCTGGAGCGGGTTCGTCAATGGCGGCACCGGTCCTCGACCGCCTGCCAAACCGTTACCGGCGGGATTGTGCTGGGACGAATGGGTGGGGCCGGCTCCGTATCGCGACTACCACGACGGATTGCATCCGGCCTACTGGCGGTACTATCGTGACTTCGGCACGGGCGGGTTGGGCGATTGGGGCTGCCACAACCTGGACGGGGTGTTCTGGGCGCTTAGCCCGGGCCAGACCGCCACCATTGAGTGTTTGGGATCGGTGGGCGGCAACGGGGAGAAGTATCCGCAGGCCAGCGTGATCCAGTGGAGTATTCCAGCGCGGGGCTTGATGCCCGCGCTCAAGGTTCATTGGTACGATGGGGCGAAGCTTCAGCCCGGCAAAGAGGCGGGGGAGATCAAGGGACAGATTCGCTTTCCGAATTACCCGCCTATGCTGGCGGAATTCGAGAAGCAGTATGACTGCGAGTTCAGAGAGGGATATGACGGCGGCACGTTCTACATCGGCAGCAAGGGTGTCATGCATACAGGATGCTACGGGCAGCGGCCCCGGATCCTGCCGGAGTCGGCGCACCGGGATTTCCCCGTCCCGCTCAAACGCATCCCGAGGATCAAGGGCACGCCGATGGCTCATTTCGTTGAGTGCTGCAAAGCGGGCAAGCCGACCTGCGCGGACTTCGAATACGCGGCAGCCATCACTGAATTCCTGCTGCTGGGCAACCTGGCAGCGCGCGCCGGCGCAGGCACGAAAGTCGAGTGGGACGGCGCCAAAGGCCGCTGCACGAATTTACCGGAGTTGAACCAATATCTCCGGCGCACGTACCGGAAGGGATGGAAGGTATAAGCATGCGGAGGAAGTACGACGCTTCGCGCGACTTGCGGTGTCGCGCTCTTAGCCGCAACTATGCTGTAGTAGGGGAGCGCGCCCGCCCCGGGCGTCGTGATTGGCGCCCTCGCCAATCACCTTCTCGGCTCCCGGAACGGACTTACCGCTCAGTGACTCGATGCGCGGCCCAGCCACCCGGCGAGGGCGCCGGCTGGCCACGCCCGGGGCGGGCGTGCTCCCCATTTCCAACTGCATGGTTACGGCTTACTTATTAGACAAGACCTCAAACAATGAAAATGATCGCAACACTGGCCGGTCTCTTGATCGGTTCCACTATACTGCCTAAGCTGGCCGCGACGGCGGCGGAGTTTGACCGTGCGCAATGGATCGCACCGCCGGCAGGCACCGCCACCAACTTCGCCACGCCGATGTTCCGGAAGGAGTTCGTCCTCGATCGCCAGCCGCGCCGGACCTGGTTGCGCATCGTTGGGTTGGGCGACTTTGACGCGCGAGTCAACGGGCAACGGCTTGTGGACACGGGTATGAACCAGCCCTGGTCCCAATACGAGAAGACGATCTACTACCGGGAGTTCGATGTCTCGGCCTTGGTAGTGCGGGGGACCAATTGCGTCGGCGTCATGCTCGGCAATTCGTTTTGGAACAACCCCAATCCGCCCCCGGGCCGATATAACAAGGATGGGCCCCAGCGAAAGGCCGATGAGCCGTTTTTGCTTTGCGCCGAGATTCGGTGCGAACCTGTCGGCGGCGGCTCCGTTAGAATCGGCTCGGATGAATCCTGGCGCGCCGCGGATGGGCCGGTCGTGTTTTCCCACATCTATGCCGGCGAGGATTTCGATGCCCGCGCCCAACAGGCAGGCTGGTCCCGGGCAGGCTTTGATGATCACGCATGGCAACCGGCAAGACTGGCGGCCGCGCCGCCCGGCAAGCTGGAGCCGGCTGACTTTCCGGGCATCAAGGCGTTCGCTCGCGAGGCGCCCGTTTCTGTGAAGGAGCCGGCGCCGGGGGTGTTCCTGTACACCTTTCCGCAGAATACGGCCAGCCAGTTGCGGGTCGAAGTGGCCGGCGGCAACGCCGGTGACCGCATCCAGTTCCGTTGCGGTGAGCACAAGAATGCGCAGGATCGCCTGTTTGGAGGCTATATTGTAGGGAGTGACCTGGTCACCGACGGGCGGGCCGTGGCACATCGATGGGTATTCTTCTATCTGGGCATGCAGTTTGTCGAGGTGAGTGGAGCCGTGCCGGAAGGGGAACCCAACCCGAATAACCTGCCGGTTATTCGCCGCCTGGAGCTCGTGCCGGTGCGGGCCGGGCTGGCCGAGATCGGGAGCTTCAACTGTTCGAGCGATCTCTACAACCGCACACATCAGCTTATTGATTCGGCGATACGCGCGAACATGAGCTGGGTGATGACCGACTGCCCCCATCGGGAGAAGCTCGGGTGGCTCGAGTGCTCCTACCTGCTGCAACCCAGCTTCATGTACCGGTACGAGGGCCGCGACTGGTTCAGGAAGATCGCCGGGGACATCCGCGCCGCACAAGAACCGAGTGGCCGGGTTTTGACGGTCGCCCCCAGCTACCCGGCTGGGCACTTTCCCGGCGCCTTTAACTGGACGGTGGAATGGGGCGCAGCGGCGGTGATGGTGCCGTGGCAACACTATGTGTGGTTCGGCGACCGACAGATCCTGAGCGATAACTATGACATGATGCGCCGCTTCACCGACTTCATTGGAAAGGAAGCGAAGGACGGCATCGCGCCCGCTGGGCTCGGGGACTGGTATGATTACGGCCATGGCCAGCCGCCGGGGCCGTCGCGGTTCACGCCGACGCAGCTTTCGGCCACGGCTACCTGGGGCCTTTGCGCCCAAGTTGTTTCTCGCGCGGCGGAAGCGCTGGGACATGACAGGGAAGCGAAAGCCTATCGTGAGTTGCACGCCCGGATAGCCGCCGATTTCCAGCGGCACTATCAGGACCCGGCCACGCGCAAGCTGCGGCATAACGGGAGTCCTCAATGCGCCAACGCGATGGCTTTGTGCGCCGGGCTGGTTCCGCCGGGGGATCGCGCCCTGCTGGTGGAGGATATCATCGCGGACCTGGAGAAGCGTGACTGGCAACAAACACCGGGTGATGTCGGGCATGTTTACTTCATCCGCGCGCTGGCCGAGGCGGGGCGCTCGGACGTGCTGCACCGGGTCTATTCCCGAACCGGCCTGGGCAGTTATGGGGGCATTCTGGCCAAGGGCCTGCCTTCCTTGCCGGAGACGTGGGATGCGATGATGGACGGGTCACAGTCGCTCGACCACTGCATGCTGGGCCATGTGATGGAATGGTATTATGGATACGTAGGCGGCATCCGGCAGGCGACGAACAGCGTGGGCTGGAAGGAGATACTCGTTGCACCGAACCTTGGCTCTCTGACTAGCGCCGAATCGGCGGTGCAGACTCCCCGCGGACGGGTGGCCAGCCGTTGGCAGAAGGATGGGGGCACTTTCGTTCTGGAGGTCGAGGTTCCCAAAGGAGTGAAGGCGACGGCGATCCTGCCGTCCGGTGCGCGCAAGACGCTGCACAGCGGGAAGCAGACTATCCGGGAATCTCTGCCAAGCACGGCAAACTGAACCTGAAAAGGGGAGACGAGGTTAACCGCAAAGAGCACAAAGAACGCAAAGACAAGGGGATGTGGCTCATCGCGTGGGATTTCGGCTGACCCGCTGGATGATAGCTTGGTTGTCTCTCAGGGATGAGAAAGACCACATTCTCTCTGAGATCTGTGCACTGCTATAGACCAAATTGTTCGCAGGCTGCGAAGAATTAACGCAGAGACGCAGAGACGCAGAGACGCAGAGATTCGCTGAGGTACGCAGAGATGGAAGAAAGAAAGGGTTCTTATCCTCTGCGTTTCTCCGCACTGCAATAGTCGAAATTGTTCGCAGGCTGCGAGCAAGTTTTCTCTGCGCACTTCGCGTCTCTGCGGTGAATTTGCGCGTCCACTTAGTTGCGGCTTGGCCGCGCTGCGCCCTCTGCGTCTCTGCGTTAAGTCTGGTTTGACTTCGGCTGCGGCTTTGCCGCGCTGCGTTCTTTGGGGTTACACAAATGCCGATTTCATACTGAACATTTGGGTTTACTCGCCTCAGCAGGCCACATAGGGTCTCAGCCAAGCTTATGGCTTTTCCATTCAGAGCGCAGGGTTATGTGAGCGGTGCGGGAACATGCCTCCTCTTGGGTGTCGCGTTGATGATGGGGTCGGGGCGACACGGGAACCTGGAGGCCATCAGGACCGATTTCGGAACCAAGGGATGACTGGCTGACGGCAGCGATGCACTTAATGGACGCCCAATCAAACCGCAGAGACGCGATGGACGCAGAGCCGGAGAAATCTCGGCCGCTTGGGAATCTGGCAGTGAA
>Ga0118677_10011229_pt1 | contig 13501 bp, 8 predicted proteins | sample AliMusrvi5mmetaG_FD_86154 | JGI IMG/M metagenome (GOLD analysis project Ga0118677, IMG submission 86154)
GGCGGACGGGTGAGTACGGAAAGAATCGCGCTGCGGGGCAGCGCTCCTACCTGACCGAAGCGTCCGTAAGTTGTAGGAGCGCTGCCCCGCAGCGCGATACGCATTACGGTTCCGGCGAGGTGGCGTGGGAGCGGACGACCGCTGCTTCGCCGGGCTTGCCGGTCGCTTCGAGGGCGTCGCCCAGCACGAGCCACCCATCCGGGTAGGCGGGATATTCGGTGGTGGCCTTGCGCGCGAGCTGGAGCGCCTCGGTATACATGCGCCGCTGGCAGTAGAGGCGGGCCCGGCCGACCAGGGCCTGCGGCGTCATGGCGCCGGTCAGCGACTGTCGGAAGCGGCGGTCGGCTTCCGCAATCTGGCGCGTTCGCACGGCGAGCAGGGCGAGTACGTAGTTGGCCTGCGCGTGATTTTCATCGCACGCGACCAGGATGCCGGCGTCGCGGGTGGCGGCGGCGTCATCGTTGCGCAGCACATCCAGACGCAACGCCCATTCGCGGGCGACCAACAGGTCGGGATTGGCATCCGCGACATTGGCAAACAGATCGCGCGCCGCTTGCAGAGATGGTCCGCCGCGTGCGCACAGGATGAGGGCGCGCGTCAAACGGACCATGTCGTTGGTTCCGTCGCCGGCGGCCCGTTCCATCGCGGGGAGCAGTTCATTCTCTGCCAGATTGCACTCGCCGCGCTGGAGATGAGCGATGACGAGGAGGTGCCATGCCCAGAGGTCGCGCGGGTGGTTCGTGGTGGCTTCATGGAGCAGGGCATAGGCCTGTTCGGTGCCGTTGGAGATGGCGAGATTTGCTTCTGCGCGCAACGCCAGGAGTTGTCCGGGGGGCGCGCCGCTCTGGTCCAGTTGCGCCAGCCAGGAGAAGGTCTGGTTGACCATGGCCATGTCGGCGCTGTTGCGCGCCAACGTATAAAGCTCGGTGAAATCATCGAATGCGCGGGAAGATCGGACGACTACGGCCGAGGCCCGGCGTGCGGCGATCGTATCGTCCTTCTGTTCCAATGCCGACAGCAAGTCGTTTGCGCGGATCGTGTGCAGGATATCGGCGCATTCCGGTCGTGCGGAAAGGACGGTGGTCTCCCATATCCAGGCAAGTGGCATGGCGAAAGGGCTGCGATGCCCGGGTGGAGGCGCCTTGGGCACGTTCCAACAGGAGGCCAGCAAGGCGGCGACATCGGTTGCGCCGGTGCGGCGGTAGGCTGCGGCGGCATAGGCGGCGGATGCGGAGAGCGCTTCATCGGCAGCGGCGAGCATACCCACCATGGTACCGTCCACGAAGCCGCTGGCTTCCGCGCGCTGGCGCGTTTGCTCCGCCTGAAGAATCTGGTCGGCGAAATTGCGGGAAGGCGTATGTGGACCGATGCTGCCGGCGAAGAAAAACAGCGCCGGGACTGGGACATAACCGCAAGAGGTCCAGGTGAGGGGCGGGCCGGCAATGGCCAGTTTGTCGGAAGCGTGCGGGTCGGTCAGCAGCCAGGTGCGCAGGAAGACATCCGGTCCCAGCGCCAGTGCTTCGGTGAGTTGGCCGCGGTCGAGGCCGGCGAAAGCTTCCTCATGCGCGATGGATTTTCCGATCCATTGCAGGGATCTGGACGACCAGGTTGGACTTGGGGTCAGCGAGATGACATGCAGGGGGAGATGACGGTCATGGGCCAGCACGGCGAGGTGCGTATTGACCGGCGTCCGGCCGAACAACCAGTGGCGCGCGCCGAGATTCTGGATGATTGTATCCGCGCAAAGCTGCGGATACCAGTCGGGGCGTCCTTGCAGGGCGGTTGTCGTCAGGAATCCGGCGAACAGTACGCCGGCGGCGATGGTAAGTGCAACGCCGTAGCCGAACCCCTTGACAATGTGCGGCGTACCCGGCTGATGCAGGTCCATTTCGTCAATTTCCACGCCCGGTGTCACGTGGCACAATGCGATCGTCCACCAGCCGGCGGAGACAAATCCGGCGGTCATGGCGGCAAAAAGGTAGGGAAGCACCGGTGGTTCCGGGCTCAGCAGGGCGCTGTTTCGGAATGCCGCGAATGCGCTGGTCAGTACCAGAAGCGCCGCCGTGGCCAGCGCCGACAGGGTCAGCAGCGACTCATAGTCCTCGCTGTAGTTCAGCGTTTGATCCATGGTTGCCAGGGCGAGTATGAGCGGCAGCAGGGAAAGGGCGCCGAGAAACATCCCCGTTCGCGAGGCGATGTAATCCTGGAAGATTTCGTGGACGTGCTCCGACAGGAGCTGGGTGATGCCGTCGCCCGGCACATGCCACAGGTAGCAGAGACCGGGATAGACCAGCAGCATGAGTATGAGCGCAAGACCCGCAAAGGCCAGCATGGGCAGCGTGCTGCGGTCCTGCCGCCACAGCAGGATGATTCCCCAGAGCAATATGACGGCGAAAGCGACGCAACAGCCCGGCGTTTCGCCCATGCCGAGGCCGCAGGCCACGCCCGACAACAGAAGGTTGAGCACGGTGCCGCCGTCGTAGTAGCGCAGAAAGAACCAGACGGCAAGCAACAGCAACATGACGTCGAGCGCGCGCAGGGAGGCGCGCGTTGCGGACAGGGCCACCGGCAAGGCGGAGGCGAATGCCAGCGCACCCACGATGCCGCCGATCTGCACCGCCCGCACCTTGAGGCGATCGATGTTGGTGCCATTCGGGATCAGCCGGTGCATCATGAGTTCGACCGACACCTGATAGACCAGGCCGGAGGCGATGGCGCTGCAGCCGGCACCCAGCAGAGCAAGTTTGACGGTCATCGTGCCGGCGGGAATGTTGGCGACCAGCGCCGCCAGCGCGCGCCACAGCAGGTGAAAGGTCGGGTTCTGCGCGGAAAGCCCCATGGCTGTGGCGGTCAGTTCGGCCGGCGCGCCCGGAGGCAGGTAGTGTGGCGTAAGCAGCCAGTAGAAGAGGAAGGCCAGAATTCCACACAGCGTCGCCAGCAGGCGGTCTCCCGACCGTTTGCCGGCCAGGACGGAATCCTGAAATTCGGGGAAGGCGCTATCGATGGTTTCCATGTGTGGTCATTCTCTCCGGCAATAAAATGGCGATGTGGGTAAATGGTCGCCGGAGTCTGCTCGTTTGTCAAGAAGCGCGTGCAGTCCCCGTTTGGCGAGAGCTGGGTGCGAGGGTTTCGAGTGTGGACACCGAGAACACAGGGAAAGAACGGGTGATCTGGTGTCCGGCGTTGACATGCCTTGCGCGCAACGCTCGCCGGCAGTTTTGTGCAGTTCCGGCTTGACCAAAAATGCCAGACTGGCATGCTGAGTGACCTGCGGGCCATCATGGTTGGGCCTGCGCAAGGGGCCACGGGCATGAAACGTTTCTTCCGTACCAAGTCGCGCGAACACATGCTGTCCGATCTGGCCTCCGGCCACCAGTTGCATCGCGCGCTGGGCGCCTGGCACCTGACCTTTCTGGGCATCGGGGCTGTGATTGGCGCCGGCATCTTCGTGCTGACGGGCGTGGCGGCTGCAAAATACGCCGGCCCGGCGATCTCGCTCTCCTTTGTGCTGTCCGGCATCGCCTGCGCCTTCGCCGGCCTTTGCTACGCCGAATTCGCCTCCATGATCCCCGTGGCCGGCAGCGCCTATACCTATGCCTACGCCACGCTCGGCGAGTTGTTCGCGTGGATCATCGGGTGGGATTTGATTCTGGAATATCTGGTCGGCGCCTCCGCCGTGGCCGTGGGGTGGTCGGGGTATGTGACCAGTTTCCTCGGAGACTTCGGACTGACGTTACCATCGACCGTTGCCGGCGCTCCGTTCGCGTACGACGCGGCGATGGGACTGCACAGAACCGGCGCGATCATGAACCTGCCGGCAGTCTTGATCGTCACGCTGATGACCGCCCTGCTGGTGATCGGCATCAAGCTCTCGGCAAATTTCAACAACCTGATCGTGATCGTCAAAGTTGCGGTGATTCTTTTGTTCATCGGCTGCTGCGCGGCGTTTATCCATGCCGCGAACTGGAAGCCGTTCGTTCCTGCAAACAACGGTCATTTCGGAGAGTTCGGCTGGAGCGGTATCCTGCGAGGCTCGGCCATGGTTTTCTTCGCCTACATCGGGTTCGATGCGGTTTCGACCGCGGCGCAGGAAACGCGCAATCCGCAGCGCGACATGCCCATCGGCATTCTCGCGTCGCTGGCGGTTTGCGCCGTGCTCTACGTGGCGGTTTCGCTGGTTCTGACCGGCATCGTCGACTACCGGCAATTGGATGTTCCGGACCCCATCGCGGTTGGCATCAATGCCGCGGGATCGTCGTTGCAGTGGCTGCGGCCGATTGTGAAGGCGGGCGCAATTGCCGGTCTGAGTTCGGTCATCATGGTGCTGTTGATGGGGCAGCCGCGCATTTTCTATTCGATGTCCAAGGACGGGTTGCTGCCTCCCGTGTTTTCCAAGGTGCATCCGGTCTTCCAGACGCCATACGTCACCACCTTGATCACGGGCGGCATTGCCGTACTGGTCGCCGGCCTTTTCTCGATCGACTTTCTTGGCGAGATGGTCAATATCGGCGCGCTGCTGGCGTTTGCCATGGTTTGCGCGGGGGTGCTGGTGCTGCGCTACACACGGCCGGACTATCCGCGCCCGTTCCGTACGCCGTGGGTGCCGGTGGTGCCAATCCTGGGGTTTGCTCTTGCCGTGTTGCAGATGGTGTTTCTGACTCGCGGCACCTGGATACGACTCGTGGTGTGGATGGCCATTGGCCTGGTCATCTATGCGTGCTATGGTCATACGCACAGCCGCTTGCATGGCAAGCACAAGCCCGCGGATGCGTCGTGAAGCGCCTGTTGTTGCTATGGCTCCTGGTTGCGTTCGCGCCTTCCTGCACGACGAAACCTTCGGTTGCCACACCGGTGAGATCATCGGTGGCGGACGCGCATCACGCTCCCTGGTCGAACCCGCGGAACGCCTTGGTTCTCGACGTGTACGAGAAAAATGCGATCGACTGGGACAAGCTCGCAGGCGAACCGCGCGTGGCGGCGGTTATTCACCGCGCGAGCGTGGGGTTCGTGGCGGATGCGGCCTATATTGCGCAGCGGTTTCTTGCCCGGAAGCACGGATGCAAGTGGGGCTCCTACCATGTGGGCACATCCGACGATCCCGTGAAGCAGGCGGATTTTTATTTGCGGACTGTTGGCGCCGCCCGCGACGAGGTTCTTGTGCTGGACTTGGAGGACGTTTCCGGCGGCAAGTTCATGAACCTGGACCAGGCGCAAGTGTTTCTTCGTCGCATCCACCGGAAAATCGGGCGTTACCCAATGATCTACGGGGGGCGCCAGATTGTTTTCGCGATTGCGCAGGACACGGAGCGCGCCCGTTTCTTTGCGCAGATGCCGCTCTGGTACGCCCGCTACGGCGATGCGATAACGGATTTTCCGCCCGGAGGCTGGCGCGATTTCACCCTGTGGCAGTTTGCGAGCGAAACGCGGCCGGGACGCACTCCCGGCACTGCCTGGTTCCCTGTGCCTGGCACACCGCCAGACGTCGATGTCAGCGTGTTCAACGGAACCGTGGATGAATTACGGTGGGCGTGGCCGTTCATTGTGCGGTAAAACCAGCCGAACACTTCTTGGAAGGGCGCGTTTGCCGCCCGTGCGGTGAACCGGTATAGTAACCGATCGATGGTCGCGGCAATTGGATGGCTGCGGTCCGCGGAAGGAATTCAACTCATGTGTCTGGCAAAGTGCTGGTGTTTGACGCTTGGCTTTGCCGGGCTGCTCGCGGGAGGATGTATGATGAAACCGTTGGAGTCCACGGAACCGGGCACGAAGCCGCAGGGAGCGCATGCCGGCGTGCCCATGTCTTTTTCCGCGCGGGTGGTCGGCGACAAGCGCCCCGACTTCTACAGTTTCAAAACCATTGTGGAGTCGCCGCAATTCAAGGGGAAGGCGGGCGAAGAGCTGGCGCTGGCCTTCTACAAGTATTTTACCAGCACCAACGACGGCACCTACCACGGATGGAGCATCGACGAATGGGAGGGCCGTCCGCAGGTGCGCGGCCGGCTGGCCGATCCGCTCAAGATGCTTAATGCCTACGGCTGGATGATCTGCGGGCAGCATTCGCATTTTCTCTACAGCCTCTACCGCGCGGCCGGGATGTCAGCGCGCCAGTACGGCGCGCCAGGGCATTGCCTCTGCGAGGTCAACTACGACAACCGCTGGCACGTCTTCGACGTGGACATGTGGACCTGGTTTCGCACGCCGGAGGGGCATATCGCCAGCGCCGATGAACTCTCGCAGAACGCGTTTGACCTGATCGTCACCAACCAGAACAAGGCCAACCCCTGCAATCTGCCCGACCGCGACTTGCCCGGCTACGCGGACATGTATGCGCACCTCGCCACCCGCGACGGACAACCCGCCGAAGTCTGGCCGCATTGGGAGACCCGGGCGCACACCATGGACTTCGCGCTGCGTCCGGGCGAGACGCTGATCCGCTCCCAGCGGAACGAAGGGCGCTTTCCGCTTCCGCCAATTTGGTGGAAGGCGATCAAGGAGGGGCACCCGGAATGGAAGGGCGAACCGCGCGAACGCTATGCGCCCTTTCGGACCTATGGCAACGGCCGCTGGATCTACGAGCCGAACCTCACCTCCGGTTATCGCGATTTCGCGGTCGGCGTGCGGGAACGGCACGGCATCGGGCAGACGGAAGCGGGGCTGGCAGGGGCCGGACAGTGCGTGATTCCGTTTGTGTCGCCGTATCCGTTCGTTTCCAAACCCGATTATTCCGGTGACCGCGTCGGGTATCGCGATGGTTCCTGGATCACGGTGCGCGCGTCCGGCGACGTGACGATCGAGATCCGCGATCCGCTTGGAAACTGGACGCCCGTGCCGGTGGCGGCCAATGGCAAGGAGGAGAAGATCGATATCAGCCCATTGCTGGAGGCACGTTACCATTTCGATCTCCGGCTGACGCTGGGCGCGAACGCCCGCGTGTCGAAATTCCGCTTCGAGGGGTATCTGCTGACCGCGCCGATGTCGCTTCCGCGGCTGGACGAAGGCGTCAACGTGATGACATTGAAGGGCAAGGACAAGTACGGACTGGCCACGGTGCCGTGCGAAATTCTGCCCGATTTTCGTACGACCGCTGCGGTGCCCCTGGATCGGCAGGCGGCGATCCGTAACGGCGAGTTGCGGCCAGGCGCTGAAACGTGGCAGGTGATTGCGCCGAAAGGGAAGGGGCCAGTACAGGCGACTTTCACGTTCGACGCGCCTGCCGGCGAGAAGTTCGCCTGGTTCTATGCGCTCGCCACTGTAACGGAAGGACCGATTCACGAGCCGCAGCGACAGGCAAAAGTGGAGTGGAGTTTTGACGGTGGCGACTTCCAACCTCTGACGGCGGCGGCGATCGACCATACGGCGCTGCAATGGGATTGCAGCCTGGACAACGAGCAAATCCTGGACCGGCCCGGCCGGACTGTGTCGATCCGCGTGACGAGCGACACGCCCATCCGCGGCATGGAATTTGTCGGGCACCTGGACATGGATGCGGCGCTGTCCGTCCGTCCGGAAATCACGCACCGCTGGCTCGAAGGCGGCACGGAGCATCAGTTCGTGGCGCCGCCGGCAGCGGACCGCTACTGGTTCCGCTGCGGACCGAATCCAACCGGGCATGTCATCGAAATGAGCGTGCCCAGTTTGCATACCTCCCATGACTGACCCATTACTGCAAGTCAGAGTTGACGGCCTTTCGCAGGCGACTCCTTTTTGACAGGATTAACAAGATTCGACAGGATTGCCCGACACCACCTTCATGTGCATAAAAATCCTGCAAAATCCTGTCAAAGAAGCTTGAATCGACGCCGTCAACTCGGCCATGCGCCCGGGCGTTCGGCTTGCTGAACTTGCTGTAACGCGGTTCAGGGAAAGATTATGAAAAACACGCCTCATTGCCGTCCCGTGCGGATCACGCGGGGGTTCACCAAGTTTGCCGAAGGCTCCGTGCTGATCGAGCAGGGCGACACGCGTGTACTCTGCACGGCCAGCATGGAGGAAAAAGTGCCGTCCTTCCTACGCGATTCGAAGCGCGGCTGGGTCACGGCCGAGTACGCGCATGATTCCACGGCCGAAGTGGATCTCAATGTCGTGATGACGGAAGACCACCGCTTCGTCGAGATTCAGGGCACGGCCGAACGCGAGCCCTTTGCCGATCACGAACTCAACCTCCTTAAGAAACTGGCTGTCACCGGCATCGACCAACTTATCGTTGCGCAGAAAAAGGCGATGGGAATAACGAAACATTGGACGCCAAAACCAGGAACCAAGAACGAAGAACCAAGAACGGTTCCCCCTGAACCCCGAACCCTGAACCCATGAAACCTACTCCCCTCATCGCCATTGCTCCCGATTCCTTCAAGGGCACGCTCTCCGCCGCCGAGGCGGCGGAGGCCATTGCGGCCGGTGTGCGGCGCGCCATGCCGCGCGCGCGCTTCCGCTTGATTCCCATGGCCGACGGTGGGGAGGGGACGGTCGATGCCGTGATCGCCGCCACGCATGGCCGGTGGCACCGTTGTGCCGTGCACGATCCGCTGGGGCGCATGATCACGGCCCGTTACGGTCTGGTGGGTGGGCGCACGCCGCGCGCAGTGATCGAAATGGCCGCTGCCAGCGGCCTGCCGCTGTTGCAGCCGCGCGAACGCAATCCGCTGGTGACCGGGACCGAAGGCACGGGCGATCTGCTGCGCGATGCGCTCGGCCGCGGCGTGCGGCAAATCTGGATGGGGATCGGCGGCAGCGCCACGAATGACGGCGGCGCCGGCATGGCCCGCGCACTCGGCGTGCGGTTTCTCGACCGGTGCGGACGCGAGCTGCCGCGCGGTGGCGGCGCGCTTGCGGCGCTTGATCGCATCGTGCTGGATGGGCTGGACCCGCGCGTGCGGCAGGTGTCAATCGAAGTCGCCTGCGATGTCACCAACCCGCTCTGCGGCCCGAACGGCGCCAGCTCGATCTACGGTCCGCAGAAGGGCGCGACGCCTGCCATGGTCCGGCGTCTCGATGCCGGTTTGAAGCGGCTGGCGATGGTTATGAAGGGGCAACTGGGCGTGGCTGTGGCCGGGGTGCCGGGCGCCGGCGCGGCCGGCGGACTGGGATTCGGGATGATGGCCTTTTGCGGAGCGCGGCTGCGGCGCGGCGTGGAGATGGTGGCGGACGCCGTGAGGCTGGAGGCGCAGTGCCGCGGGTGCGACTTGGTGATCACGGGCGAAGGGCGCATCGACGGACAGACTGTCAACGGCAAGACGCCCATGGGCGTGGCGCGCGTGGCCGGACGTGTGGGCGTGCCGGTGATTGCGATCTGCGGCTGCACTGGAGAAGGGTGGCAGAACGCGCATCAGGTCGGCATTGCCGCGGTCTTCTCCTCCACCACCTGCCACCTGACGGAAAAAGAGGTCGCCTCCGGCGCCGCCGAACGGCTCACCTGCTGCGGCGAGGAAGTCGGACGGCTGCTTAGACTCGACGGCTGGGTTACAATGCGGACACGGAGGGCGCAGAAAAGCCGGTAGGGCGGGGCCGCCGGACCCGCCGAAAGATTGTCCGCAGATTGACGCAGATTTGCGCAGATTGAGACTATAGCCTCGGCCGATGGTCGCGGAGTGCGAGGACGACAGAGTACGATTGGGATTGTGCTGCGGAGGTAAAGAAATGACGACCAAGGCACTCACTTAGCTACCATAGTCTGCCTAGCTGTTGGATTTTTTGAGTACAGTTCGGAAGCCCTATGGCATTTTTAACCAATCAGATTGGGATGCTCATTTCTGGTGTTCTGACGATTGGAGTTTGCGCGCTTCCGGTTGCCCTCATTACGGATGACGCACTGGTCTTGCGGGAGAAACAAATCGGCGATCATGCGCAGGAGACGCCATGAGAACACGAAACAATGCCGGGTTTACGCGCAATGAACTGATTGCCGTGGTTGTGGTGGTGACGCTGCTGGCGCTGGTTATATACCCGGCGATCAGTGCTGCCATTGACCAAGCCGCCTCCACAGCCATGAAAAGCAAGGGACGTGGAATTTGGACAGCAGTTTTGTCTGCGAGTGAGGAAAGGAGACTTGCGGGAGAGGGGCCTGCCTGGCCGCGCGAACTCGGGTTTGATGTCTCCCGCACGTCAACCGAGTATTTTCGCCAGTTGATGTCAGACTATCCAACTGGCATGACGAATGGGTTGCACGGACCGATGTGCGAGGATTTGAAACCTTACGCACTTGGTGGTGCAGGCGTTCCGTGCGCAGACTCGGTTGCGGTTTTCACCAGCAAGAATAACGCCTGGGATGTGGTATGCGTGGGCACTCAGACGTCCGCTAACGAGCAGAACATAGGGGATGTGCCATTTCTAATCACCCGAAACGTTACGGTCGGACGCCATGTCAACGCGCTGTCCTCGCTGGATTTCAACAAACGCTCACCGCTTCGGATCCGCCGCTGTGTATATCTGACTTATGGCGGTGCATGCATTGACCGGAGAAAGGAATATCTGAACGCGCCCTCTGGTCTTTCGTGCGTACTGGAGGGCTTGGGCACGAACGCGACCGGCGATGTCATGTTTCCTTGAAAATTCAATGGCCGTTGCCGTGCGGCGGAACGTCTGGGCCACCTTGGCGCCTGTTGCGCAAAAGCGACAAAGACAGCTCCGATTTTTTCGCGCACTTACTTCGGACTTCCGACCTCTGACCGCTGACCTCTGGTCTCCGGCTTCGGCAGTCCGTCGAGCACCTGCCGCACCATGTCCATCTGCTTTTCCATTTCGGCATTGTCGGTGAGCGTCAGGCGCAGCACCGTGGACTCCATCAGCGCGTACAGCACTTCCGTGGTGGCGCGCACATCCATGGGGGCGAATTCGCCTGCGCGGATCCCCTTCAGCAACAGGTAATAGAGCGCCGCCTTGAGGCCGCGCGTGTGGCGGGTGACCACCCACCGCAACGTTTTGCCGGAGCGTTTGATGGCGAGCGTATATTCCACGATGACCAGCAGCAGGTCGCGCTGCGCGAAGAGAATCTTAAAGACCTCCGCGATGACGGCCTCCAGTTTTTCGCGGTAGGAACCGGGATGCGCGAGAATTTCGCGGTATTTTTCGACCAATTCGTTGGTGGCCACGGTGACCGCGCCGTCGAAGATCTGGCGTTTGTGATGGAAATATTTATAGAGCGCCGTGCGCGCCAGGCCGCAGCGGTCCGCAATGCTTTGGAAGGTGACATCGGCGTAGCCGGCGTCTGCAAACAAATGCAGCGACTTGCGCAGAATTTCGCGCCTTCGCGCCTCGTGATTCACGATGATGGACATAGCTTGCTAGCGCCGCCGGGCCACATTGGCCGCAAGCTTCTCGAATTCCGCGCGTTCAAAGGCGTTCAACTGGCTCAGGTTTTTGCGCACCTGTTTGATGGTCTCCCGTGCGCGATCCAAGTCGCCCTTGAGGTACTGGAGCCGGGCCATGGAAACCTGCAGGCGAGCGTCGTTTTGATTCCTTCCGATCGCCTCGTTCATCGCCACCTCGGCATCCGCCAGGCGGTTCTGATCCATCAAAATCGCACCCAGCGTTTCCCAGACGACATAGAGATTGGGCGACTTGATCGTGGCTTCGCGCGCCAGCTTCTCCGCCTCGCCGAACCGGCGCTGGCGGCGCAGCGTTTCCGACAGGTCGTTGAGCGCGCCCGGCAGGGGGTCGGCCTCGACGCTCCGGCGCAGGAAATCCTCTGCCTCGCCGTACTCGCCGGCCTGCAGCCGCAGGGAGCCAATCACATAGTTGGCCAGCGCGTGCCGGCGATTGATGCGCAACACGGCCCGCGCATGCCGTTCGGCCATGGGCTGGTCGGCCAGCGCGATGTCGAGGTGTAAAATCACATCGTTGAGCTTCACCACGTCGGGGCGCAGGATGCTGGCGCGGATAAAGGCCTCGCGGGCGATCCGGTAGTACTCCCTGCCCCTTGCCATGGCCAGTTGAGCCTTTACAATCTGGATGAAATATTGGTCCGGCGAACCCGCGATCTTGTCCATTTTTTCGATCGTCTGCTCGACCTCTTTGAAGAACGGCACCGCGTCGCGCTTGGCCACGCGTTCGACGCCTGCCTGCTGGAGCTGGACGACCGCCAGCATGCCCCACGCCTGCAGGTTGTTCGGTTCGAGATCGACCGTCTCCTGCAACTGCATGCGCGCCTGTGCGAACGAAGCGGTGGCCGCGGACAGGTTCGTGGTGGCCAACGCGGTTTCGCCGGCCGTGAGGTGGATGGCCGCCCATTCCACGCCCAGTTGGTTTTGCGCCACACCCGTTTTCTGGATCCGGTCGAGCCACGACTTGGCCTTCTCGAGCGCGCCTTCCGCCACCGCCATGCGCGCCATCGAACGCAGCGCCTGACGGTCGTCGGGGTGCTGTTCCAGAATGTTGCGGAGGACATCCTCGCTTTTGACGCGATCATCCTGCAGCAGATAGATCGCCGCGATGGAGCGCTCCAGCGCGATTTGGCTGGCTGGCGGCAGCAGGTCGCTGGCCTTGTGCATGTCGACCAGTCCGGCGCCCGTCTGGCCGGACAGCGCCCACACAAACCCCAACTGCCGAAACAATTCCGGATCCCGGATATAGCCGTAGTAGCGCGACAGGGAATAAAGCGGGTACTTGCGCTTGTCGCGCGCCATAAAATCCTTGAATTCTTTCTCGGCGACGGCGCACCGATTCTCGTCTTTCAGGCGTCGCGCCAGTTCAAACCGGTTGATGAGCACGCTGACGTTGTCCGGATCGATCTGCCGCACGCGCAGGTAGACGGTATCCGCCTCGTTGGTCTTCCCGATCTCTTCCAGCATCACGCCGAGATTGTTTCCCAGGAAGCCCATCTGGCGGCGAAGCTGGTTGTTGAAGGCCGAGATTGGGTCGTAGGGGTGCGCGGTGCGCGGCACGATCTTCTCCATCCGGCTCCAAAACGCCAGATGGTCGGCCACGAGGGCGCCCGCATTCAGCTTGGCGGTGTCGCGCGCGCCGGAGAAAAACAGCAGATCGGGAATCGGCAGGGCGCCCGCCCCGTACCAGAGGTCCGGCACGCTGAAGATGACAAGCTGGCTGGACACCTCCTGATCGTTGGCGAGCCAGTCTTGCAGGAACGGCAGGATTCCCAGATCGAGCGTATTGAGCATGCGCGCCTGGTTGTTTCCAAACATCTTTTCCCGCTCGACGACCCGGGCCAGCCGCCGCTGGTAGACCTTGTCCGTATCGCGCTGCAGGCAGAGCTGATGGACCTTCTGGCCGCGCACGCGGGCCAGGATACCGATGTGATTGTCCAACAAGCCATCCGTGACGATCCACGTGCGGTTGCCCATCCGCTGTAGAAGTTCCTGCGCGCAGGCGTCGGCGCCCCGTCCCCGATGCCCGTCAGCCTCAAAGGTATTGACCACCGCCGCGGCGACCACCAAAACCGCAAACGGCCAGACCAGCACCAGGCCCATCCAGTTGCCGACGCGCTTGGTCAGAACGGAGATTTGCTGATCGTGGCGCGTCCGGTCAACCACCTTCAACAGATACCAGT
>Ga0118677_10000317_pt2 | contig 13499 bp, 10 predicted proteins | sample AliMusrvi5mmetaG_FD_86154 | JGI IMG/M metagenome (GOLD analysis project Ga0118677, IMG submission 86154)
TGGTGATGTCGCGGGTGGTGGGGTTGTTGACGCGGAACCACGCTTCCCTGGCGTTCCAGACGACGACGGACACGAAGAGCGCCGGGTCGCAGGTTGCCACGTTGCCGGCGTAGAAGGCGACCGTTTTATCCGCGTTGAGGGTGACCAGGCCTGCTCCCTGGTACGCGGCGAAATATTCCAGCCGCGAGGCATCGGCGCGCCAGAGCGCGGAGGCGCACCGGGGATTCAGTCCTTTGATGACGAGGGGGATGGTGTCGAGCAACGGCACATTGTTGGCGTTGACGCACTCGCCGGCGATGCCGCCGTCGCGCGCGGTGCAGGATGCCGTGTAGGCCAGGGCGTCCAGTGTGCCCTCGCGCAGGTTGAGGGCATACGGCGGCGTGCCGCGGAAGCCCATCATGGCCAGCGCTGGTTCCGCGACCGCGTCCATGCCCTCAAATCCCTGGTTCATCGATTTCCAGTGATACGGGCTACCTTTGAGCAGCAGGTAGCTGGCGGCATAAGTGGTGCCCTCGTAGAGGGTGAGCGTATCGGCGGGTGGGGAGGGGAAGCCGATTTGCCGGCCCTCCACGCGCAGGCCGGGCGTGAGGGTGACGATGCCGCCGACGTAGCTGCCGACCGGCAAGTCGACCGGCCCTTTGAGGGTGGAGAGCTTCACCGGGTCTTTGCCGGGCAGGATCAGCAGATCGTTCTTGCCGGTGGCGCCGGTGATGACCGGGTAGAGGGCGCCGCGCAGTTCCGGTTCGATATCCCGCTTCAAGCGCACGCTCATGTCGATGCGCAGCACGTCGAAGGCGTCGGTTTTGCGGCTGAAGACGGTCAGGCGGCCGTGGCCGTCGGTGAAGTCGGAGGGACGGACGGCGTAGGTCGGCTTGGCGTCGCCGCCGATCAGTTCCCAATCGGTATCCACGTATTGCGTCGTGAGGTCGATGTCATTCATCTGCACGTGGTTGGAGAAGAGCGGGAAGTCGAGGATGGGGCTGGGATTGCCGCCGCCGTCGCCCAGCCAGTTGCTGCCGCCTTCACGCGTATTGCGGATGGGCAGGCTGTAGGTGAGCGGACCGGAGTGCCAGCCGGTGTAGATCATCAGCGAACCGAGCCAGTTTTGCCGGTCGCCGCAGCGCAGGCGCCAGTTGCGGCTGACCGTGCGGATGCCCGGAGAGAGGACGCGCCGGCCCTTGCTGTCCTTCGCCAGCAGCAGATATTCATGCTGGCTCTCATGGAAGCCGTCCACCTGCGTCGAGAAGGCGGTATTCTTCGGGAACCAGCGTCCGGCGACGTCCGGCCCGTCATAGAGGGTTGCTTCCGCGATGGGATCGGCGCCGGTGACGCTGATGCCCAGCCGGTAGTGGTCGCGTCCTTCCGTCGGATCGCCGATGTCCTTGTTCCAGATGCTCCAGCCGTCGAGGAGAGGACCTTCGGAGATGAAGTAGCGCAGCGGGCACTCGAAGTAGTGCGGGAAGCCGAAGCGGAAATAGTCGATGGCCTGCGGCAGCGCGGGCGCGGGCAATATCTGCTGAAAGCCCGCGGTCGCGGCGATGGCGACGTCGTCCGGCGAGGTTACTTCATGCGCGGCGATGGGGATGGGGTTGGAGTCGCTGCCCACCTGCCACTGGTAGGTGAAGAGCGCATCGTCAACCAGCTTCCCCTTCGTATTATAGGTGTAGACGCTGACGCCCTGGAAATGCTTATACATCTTCGGGCTCAACAGCGAGCGTCCGGCCCGGTGAATGGTGGCAATGTGCCCGAACCAGCCGAGCGACAGCATGCGCACGGCCTTCAGCTTCTTGCCGTCCGCGGTGAGCCAGGCGGGGTCGGGGAAACGTCGCGCGCCGATCACCAGGTAGTGCCCGCCTTGAAAGTCTTCCAGGTCCAATCCGGGCAGGCAGGCGAAGGCGTCGTCGGTATTGGCATCGCAATCCTTCACGAACTGGCTCCATTTCGCCGGGGTCATGTCGGCCAGCGTTTCGGTGAAGGCGATCGCCGAATAGCCGGCCTTGATCGCCGCCGTGCGATACTGGGCGATGGTGCCGGTGCCGCTGCTGTAGGCGGTGCGGGCGCCGACGAGCGCTTTGAAATATTTCATCTCGCCGACCACGCCGGCGTCGGGCAGCTCATCGTAGTAGGCGGTGCCGTTGTGCCAGATTTGCGTCACGACGTGGCGCCAGGTGGGCGGAAGCACGGCGGTATGCCAATCGATGACGCGCGGCGGTTCGGCCAGCGGTGGTTGCGCCGGTAAATCAACTATGCCGCTGCCCAGGCCGTTTTTGACGCTGTTGGCCGCCAGCAATCGGTAGGCGCGGTCGAGCAGTTTGCCGGTGTCGCTGGGCCGCCCCCCCGCTTCGCCATGGAGAGGGATGCCGTCGATGACGCCGGTGCTATTTTCCCCGAGATTCGGCAGCTTCGAATAGGCATGGGTGAGTGTATAGTAGGAATGAATGGCGCTAACCAGCAGATAACCCTTGCCGGCGTGCCGCAGGGCGAAGAGGTTCCGATTGGTAGTGAGCCGTTCGCCGACCCGGCTGTTATCCAGCGCCTGGTAGGTGCCCGAAGTCGGTTTGCCCATCGCCAGCACCGTCCACTCTTTCCCGGTGACGGTGAACGGCGTGGTGGAATAGGCGTTGTCCCAGCGCATCACATTGATCGGATAGAGGATATGCTGCAGCCCTTTCGTCAGCGATAAGTTACTGCTGATGATGCCGGCTGCATAGGCGTCTTTAGTCTCGGCGTCATCGCGGAGCTGCTGAGTGAGGTATTGCGCGCCGTAGCGCTGCAGGAACTTGTTATAGGTATCCGCGTAGGCTTCGCCGAATTCGCTCATCGCCGGTTCGAGCACCACCCCGCCGCCGGCGGCGAGGTATTCATGAATCAGTTGTAGGTTCGGCGCCAGGTAGGCAAACCGCTGCCCGACCCCGAATTGCTGGCCGGCATACGGCAGGCGCGAGAGTATGACGGCGCCGAACTGCCGCAGATAGTCGGGACTCAGCGGGTGCGTGAAGCTCGCGGAAGACACCCGGTAACCTGAGGCGGTCAGCTCTTGCAGGTATTGCGCATCCAACTCGCCGGTCTCAGTGAGCACCAGCAGCGCGATCGCGTTGCCGCCGGCTGCCGGAGCAGGCACATTTGCGGCCCGCGCGAACCCGCCGGCCAGACAGAGCAAAAACACCACGAACGGGGTGTAGCGCATGGGAACCTCCTACTTGGGAAATGCAGAATGCATGATGCACAATGCAGAATGGAGAATCAGCGGGAATTTGTGCTTTCAATCGTTCAATTTCTGCTTTCTCATCACCTTCATCGTGCAGGGAATCGTTTACTTACTTCTTTTGATGCTATTCGGCCGATTTTGTTCCCACGGGTTCAACGGTCATGGTCCCGGCGGAAGTGCTTTACGAAGGCGTCGCTGTGGCGCAGGTGGTGGTGAAACCCTCCGCGTCACGACGTGGGAGGACAACCGCACGGGCGTATTGAACTTATTCCCACATAGGTGGGGGTAAGCAATCATGTCTTCGTCAACGATTTGGTTCTATTTTGCGTTACTGTCGGCCATCTTTGCGGCATTCACTGCCATCTTTGCCAAGATCGGTATTAAAGGCGTCGATTCAGATCTGGCCACGCTCATTCGCACCGCAATTATTATCGTCGTGCTGTCCGCCTTCGTCTGGTATACCGGAAAGTGGAGCAATCCCTTTGCGCTCCCAGCGAAGACCTGGTTGTTTCTCGGGTTGTCCGGCCGGGCTACCGGTGCTTCGTGGGTCTGCTATTTCCGTGCGCTCCAGGTCGGTGATGCGTCAAAAGTCGCCCCCGTCGACAAACTGAGCCTGGTCCTCGTGGCCGTGTTCGCCTGCGCGTTTCTGGGTGAACGCCCGATGATGCGTGAATGGATTGGGATCGCGATGGTCGCGGGTGGCGTGCTGGTACTCGCGCTCCAACGGTGAGTCGATCGACAATTGTTTGCAGATAATGGCTCGTTCTCGCTAATGCCATATTTCGATCTATTGCGGGGGGAGATGCCGGTTTTACGCTCGAAATCCGCCACGCAACCGTTATTCGACTCTTCAGAAGTGCACATTAGCGCCTCAGGAATACTTTGAATGGGCAAAAGATGTAGGTCGAGGAGAAAAAACAGGTCAGGCGGACTTGACACCCTTACTGGAGCAAACTGGCAACGGCTGCAAGGAATACATCGCGTTCAAATGGCTTGTTGATGCATCCGTTTACCAGCTCCCAATTGCCTTGATCCTGCCGTGCGTTCTGTGCCGTAAAGACCAATATGGGGAGTTGGGTGAAGCGCGGGTCAGCGCGAAGCTGGCGGCACACTTCCCAGCCTTTGATCCCCGGCAGGTTGATATCCAGCAGCACCAGGTCAACCGGGTGCTGCTCCAGCAGGCGTATTCCGTCTTCTCCGCTGCGCGCTGGAATTGTGGCATAGCCGGACCCCGCCAACAACAATTCGGCCAGCGAACGAATATCATCATCGTCTTCAACAACAAGAATCGTGTGCCCCATCGTGAATTCTCCTCCACATCTGCTAAGATGGTCCCCCTACGCAGAACTATAGTTTGCTATTGGCAGGATAATCGAGAATGATGATCCCCGGTCTTTCCCCGGACTGTCCGCGGTGAGGCTGCCGCCGTGGAGCTTGATGATGCCGTGCGTGACGGCCAGTCCCAACCCCAAACCGCCATGTCGCTCATCCCGGTCCACCTGGCGGAAAACCTGAAAGAGCGTCGGCAACGCCGCCGGGTCGATGCCGCATCCGGTGTCGGTGATCGCGAGTACCGCCTGCTCACCATCACGGTGGCAACTGAGGGTGATCTTCCCGCCTTGCGGTGTGAATTTCAAGCTGTTGTTAAGCAAGTTGCCGATGCATTGCTGCAGACGAGCAGGATCGGCGTAGATCGGCAGCGGATCGGCTTGCGGGGTGATCAGCAGGTGTAGTTGCCGTCCCACCGCAGCATGCTGCACATTTTCCACCGCCTGGCTGGCCTGCACCCACAGATCGGTTGGCTCGGGAACGAGTTCGATCTTGCGGTGGATCAACCGCGACATATCGAGAATGTCCAGAACCAGGCGCTTCTGCCGGACGGCATTGCGATGTACGACCTCCATGGCCTTGGCCATGAGTTCCGGTGTACCGACCCGCAAGGCTTCCGTAGACCACCCCAGCATATTCGTGAGCGGTGTCTGCAACTCATGCGAGATAACCGCCAGGAATTCGTCTTTCGCGCGGTCCGCCGCCAACAACGCCGCTTCTATCTGCTTGCGTTCGGTAACGTCACGAATGTTGCCGTCTCGGTACAGCGGTTGACCGGTGCTGTCCCTGGTCAAGGACATGTGATTGGAAATCCAACGGTAGTCGCCGCTTTTGGCGCGTTGACGGTATTCTACCTCCGCTTTACCGGTTTCTTCCAAGCGCACTTGCGCGGCCCGCATGGCGGGCAAGTCGTCGGGGTGAATCATCGCCAGCGCCGTCTCGGTATCCGCCGCGCGTAACTCATCGGGTGAATAACCGACCACCGTCGCGGCTGACGGGCTGATATACTCAAAATGGCCGGTTTGCGTATTCATGCGATAGATTACATCCTGGGAATTGTCCAGTACCGACCTGAAGCGTGCCTCACTTTCCCGCAGCGCCTCTTCCGCCTGCTTGCGTGCGGTAATGTCTGTGAAAGCTGCGACGAACTGATTATCCTGTAATGGGCTGGCATATACATCGAACCACCGCGCTAACGCCGCGTTGTACTCCTCAAAGTGCATGGGGTGACGCGTGCGAAGCATCTCAGCGTATCGATCCAACCATACTTGCTCGACAACCGAGAGAATCTCCTTGATACGACGGCCAACCACCTGGTGACGAGAAAGACCTGATTGCTCCTCGTATGCGGGGGAAACATCTAGTATGATATTATCAATAGGTCGCCCTTCCTCGTCCCAAACGAGTTCGCAGAGCTGTATTGCGACATTTATCCCATTGAAGAGCCCACGGAACTTTGCCTCACTTACGCGCAGCGTCTCCTCGGCCCGTTTGCGCTCGGTAATTATCTGTGTGGCAACGGCGATGCCACCCGGTACGGGGGTTACTGCGGCACGGAACCAGTCGTCCACACCATCGGAGTCATATCGCTCCTCGAATTCCAGCGCCTGTCCGGTTTCCACCACCTGCTTGTATATCGCGAAGAAGCGTGTCCGCGGAAAGGTCGCAAAGTTCTCCGTCATGCGGCGACCGACCTGTTCCTCCGGACTGCGCCTTGCGGTGCTGGCCGCGCGGGCATTCTGATAGACATAAGTGAAGTCAACCATTTCACCGATGTCATTGTAGAAGGGCTTGAGAATCGTAATGCGGTCAAGGGAGTTCTCCTGAACAGCGCGGAAACGTATTTCACTTTCGCGCAGTTTGTGCTCGATCTGGTGTTTGTATAGCGCCATTTCGATATGCGATTCCAGCTCACGCTCCTCGAACGGCTTGAGGATATAACCGAATGATTCGGTGTGTTTGGCGCGGTCCAGGGTGGCGCGGTCGGTGTGGGCGGTCAGGTAAATCACCGGCACGTCGCACTCCCGGCGAAGCTGGTCTACCGCGGTGACACCGTCCATCGCACCGGCGAGGTGAATATCCATCAGCACCAGATCCGGGCAGTGCTCCCGCGTGAGGGCGAGGGCGTCTTCGCCGCAGTCGGTGCTGCCGCAGACGGTATAGCCCAGGCGGGCCAACTTACGGGCCAGGTCCGTAGCGACGATCACTTCGTCTTCAACAATGAGAATGGTAGCTTCAGGCATGTCAGCCTTCCCGGTGTGGCGGTGGGGTGGACGGCGTAAATGTCAACGCAAATGCCGTGCCGCTCTCCGTGCGCACGTCGAGGGTGCCGCGTACCTGCCGGGTCAGCATCTGTACCAGTTGCAGGCCAAGCGACGGCGAGTGCTGCCAGTCGGCGGGCAGGCCGACGCCGTTGTCGCGGACACTGAGGCACACCGTCTCGTCCGGGGCGGCGTGCAGCGCCACGGTGAGTTCCCCGTCAGCGCGGTCACGGAAGGCATGTTTGAGGGCATTGGTCACCAACTCGTTCAGCAGCAAGCCGCACGGCACCGCCTGCTCAATCGAAATCGTCACCGGCTGCACGTCCAGCGTGAGCCGGACCGCCATCGCCGCGTCGCCATACGCGCGCCAGAGGTAGGAGAGCAGGCTCTGCGTGTATTCGGCAAAGTCGATGTTCGCCAGGCTCTCGGATTGGTAGAGCTTCTCATGCACCAGCGCCATGGTGCGCACCTGATCACGCAGGTCATTGAACAACGCACGCAGCACCGGATCGTCAATCGTGTCGGCCTGCAGGCTGACCAGGCTGGAAATCACCTGCATGTTGTTTTTCACCCGGTGATGAATTTCCTTGAGCAATACCTCTTTTTCGTGCAGAGAGGCCAGTTGCGCCTCTTCCATCTGCTTGCGCGCGCTGATGTCGGCGAACACGGCGGCGAACTGCCCGGCACGCGGTGAATACGCCTTCAGCGACACCCACTGCCCGCCGACGGGTGCGTAGCGCTCCAGCGTGACGGGTTCTCCGGTGAGCGCAACCGTCGTGAGCGTGGCGATCCACTCGACATCCACCTGCTCACCACCGAGTGTTCGATACGTCGAGCCCACGATCTCCGCATGCGGACACCCGAAATAGCGTTCGGCAGCGGGATTGAGATCAAGGAAGCGGTAATCAATCGGCTTGCCGTCTTCGTCCGTGACGACTTCCGCCAGAATGAAGCCTTCATGCATCGAGGTAAACAGGCTGTGATACCGCGCTTCGCTTTCCCGCAGCGCCTCCTCTGCCTGCTTGCGCGCGGTGATATCCAGTACGTGCGTGACGAAATACAACAGGCGACCGCCAGCGTCGTGGACCGTGGTAGTGCACATATCGCCCCACACCACGTGGCCGTCTTTATGGAGATACCGCTTCTCCATGCGGAAGGTGGTCTGTTCGCCGCTGATCAGCGGAGCAATCCCGGCCTGATTGGCGGCGATATCGTCGGGGTGGGTCAGCGCGAAGAAGTTGCTCGCGAGGAGCTCGGTCTCGGTATAGCCGAGGAACGCGCAAAAAGCGTCGTTCACTTTCTGGAGGGTGCCGTATTGGGTACCGATCGACATGGCGACGGACCCCTGCGCGAAAGCGCTCCTCGCTCTCCCGCAGGGCGTCTTCCAACGGCAACAGCCAGGCGCCGCCGCTTTCCCGCAGGGCCGTGATGGCCGCGATGAGCATGTAGATGCTGCCGAGATACTGGGAGATACGGTTCATCCAATTTTGCAGGCTGTCGCGCGAGACCTGGATAAGCATGCCGAAGACCGACAGCGCGATGAGCCAGAGGGCGAGGGTATACCAGAAGGCGAAGCGGGATGACGTCGTCTGCTGCTTCGCCGATAGTAACAGCGCCGACAGGACGAACATGACCATGGCCGCGCTGAGCACAAAGAAGCGAATGGGCATGCCACCCTGGCCCTCGACAAAGAAGCGCGGCAGCCAGCCTTGCCACGTGGCCCAACAGAGCAGCCCGACGGCCACGAGTACCAGCCCGTAGCCGGTGACCAGTCCAAGGCCGCGCGCGGCGACCTTGCGCGCTCCACTCGGCAATACCCCCGCCAGGTGACACAGGGCGGCCAAACCGAGGCCGACATTGGTGACGGTGATGCCGAAGTTGGGACCCAGCGCGAGTGTGAAGGTATTCACATAACCGGTCGCCGCCCACATTGCCACCCCGCATCCCAGCAGCAGCACTCCCGGCGTGCCGCGACGCACGAAGGTTAGGGTCGTCATCACGATAACGACCAGCGCCGGCAGCATCCGGGTGAGCACATCGATGGAGAAGAGCACCTGCGATGGTGTGGGGGCTACGCGCACGTCCGTGACGCGCGTTACGATGATCGCGAGGAGAAGCACCGGCACAGGGAGCCACGCCCATGCACCAAGGCGCGCAGCCGATGAGTGTGGACGATCGCTGGGATGCTCCGTCGCATGCGGTTGTTGTGTATCGGTCGGCATTGACTCCTCAAAGCGAGCAAAGACAAGGATGAATACGTATACCGACACATTATACCGGAATGCGGCAGAGACGGTAAGCGCCGGTTTCGCGCTCGATATCCGCCACGTAACCGTTTTTTAACTTTTTAAAAGTGCACATTAATGTGCCGGACAAAATATTGGCATACAATTCCATCGCCCACAGTGGGACCCGTTTGATTCGAGAGTGGGAGCAAAGGGAGGGAATACCGGGACAAGTTATGCATTTCCGAGCTGATCAACCCGGAAATACCTAACCCGTCCCGGTATTAAGCCTTGATTCATCAGCCTGACTTTACCAGTCATCAGTGCGGAAACAGGACGCCGGAAGACCTTCCTTGTTGAAAAGGGTGCCGGAGGGAAAGTCGGCGTAGGCATAGCGGACAGCCACCGGCTTCGACACCTCTTTCGCGCGGAGCACCACGGTGCCGTCCTTGATCTCGGCAGCGGCCCAGTAAAACTGTTTGTCGGCTCCGGCGATGGCAAAGCCGGTCAGTTTTTCTCCCTTCGTCATGAGGCCGCTTCCCACATGCGTAAAGGAGATGATCGCCTTGCCGTCCCCAAACTCCGCCTTCTCGAAGATCGGGCCGGAATATTCATGGGTTTCGCCATAGGCCAGCGCACGCGCGGCCAGCGCCAGCCGTTTGCCGACCTCGACTTTCTTTTTCGGATGCAGGTCGGATTCACAGATGTCGGCGGTCACCACCATGGCCGTATTCTTCACCTTCAGCGTCTTTTGCTGGGCGTCACGGACTTCCGCCCATCCGCTTTCCATGACCGGATTTTTCGACGGGGTGTTTGCCGGGGCAAGCTGGACATACAAAAAGGGGAAATCAGTGCCCCAGAGCGAACGCCATTCCGCAATCATGATGGGGAATGCATCTTTATACCTCCGGGCATGGTTGGCATATCCGTGCTCGGTATCGATGAAGAACTGCATCGCGTCGTTCTCTCCCTGATACCAGATGACTCCGCGCATGGCAAACGGCGCCAGCGGATAGACGCGTCCGTAAAAATACGGTCCGGGATAAGCATCACCCTCCATAAAGCCCGGCCATGCTGGTGGTGGGGTGCCCTCCGCCTTGGATTTCGCCAGCGCTTCATCGTAGGCCGCGCGTTTGGCATCGAAGAGTTTTTTACGCTCCGGCAGGGTCCGATAATCTTCCAGCGTCTGCGTAAATAGCGGATTGGCGTGCATGGCTTCGGCGCTGATCCAGGAGCGGATCGGGGACGAACCTTGCGCGGTGACAATCAGGCCGATGGGTACATTGAGCTTCTTCTGCAGTGCGTTGCCGAAGAAGTAGGCCACCGCGGACAAATCGCCCGCCGTCTCCGGCGTGCACGCGCGCCAGGCCAGCGTACCGCAGGGGATGACATGCTGGCGAGTAGTCGCCGTCCCGGTGACGGTGATAAAGCGGATGGTCGGGTATTTCGCCGCGGTGATTTCATCAGCGGCGTCGGGAGGGCTATATTTTTTCAGGGTGTTCAGGTCCCATTGCATGTTCGACTGCCCGGAGCAGATCCAGACTTCGCCGATCAGGATATTGGTGATCGTGAGGGAGGCGGTATTTTGGGAGATGCGCATCTCGTAGGGACCACCGGCGGGATACGGACCGATTTTCACCATCCAGTTGCCGGCCAGGTCGACTTCGGTGGTTTTGGCCGCGCCCTGGAACTCGACCGTGACCTTCTCGCCGGCTTTCCCGCACCCCCAGACCGGTAATTCCCGATCGCGCTGGAGCACCATATTGTCACGGAACAGGCCGACGACGTTCACGGCGGCATGCGTGCAGTTCCCCAGCACTACCAGCACCAACACAACGATCAGGTGTTGACTTCTCATGTGATTACCTCCGATTCGCAGTCAGCCGACGCATGCTGATATAGTAACCCGTTGCCTCTTGGCCGTAAATTCGCATAGGGTCGATAGCTTTTGAAACTAGTTAGCCACCAAGGGTGGCTACGATAAACTGATCGCCTAATTAGATCGATGATAAGGTTCTCCTAAGTCTGTCCTTCGGCTGTGGTTTTGTGCTGCCGTAAGGCGGAGCCGCTGGAAATCGAGCGAGAACGGGCAAAGTCCAACTCGGAAGGGGTGGCGTGCATGTATCAGTTCCCTGTGGCGAAAGAATACCATCAATATATGACTATAGGAACTTGGCCACTACTTTACGCAACTGATCGACGTTACCGTATTGATTACCGAAATGCACGATCATACTCAATAGTTCTTTCAGATAGAAGAGTTCTAATCGTTCCCACCAGCCATCTGGCAACGGGTTAACCTCCTGATAGGCGGCGAAGAATGTCTCGGGGATCACGCCATATTGCCGGGACATCGACAAATCCGCCTCAGCCCATCCGTAATGCGTGGCGGGGTCGATATAGGCTGGCTCTCCGTCCAATCCCACCAGCAGATTTGCGTGCCAGAGGTCACCATGGATCAAAGATGCCGGTTGCTTGGGCATCAATTGCGGTAGTCGATCACATAAGCGTTCAAGGTTCCGGCGGTCATCCGCTGTCAGATGCAGTTCACTATCCGGCTGTTCCAGGTAAAAAAGGACACGCGTCTGCGCATAGAAGGCATAACCATCCTCGGTCCACCTGTTACTCATACGCTTCTTTCCCAGATAGTTATCCTGGGAAAAACCGAAGTGCGTGTGGGTATGTCGATGCAATGTCGCTACCTGGCGACCGAATGTTTCCCAGTATGCGGGCGTCTGTTCCTTTTTGCTCCCAAGATCTTGCAATAGGAAGAACTGCGGCCCGGCAAGATAAACCTCCGGCACCGTAGGACAGCCGGGTAAGCGTAACGCGCGCAACCCCGCCGCCTCGCAGGCATACATGTCTTCCGGCGCCTCCAGGTGCTGTTTCACGATCATCGTACGCCCGCAGTCACCAATCAGTCGCGTCACGGTGCTGATCGCCCCGCCGTGCAACTGCTCACGAGCCACGATCCTGCCGAATCCATCCTGCTGCAGATAAGTCTCAACCGCTTCGGGTAATGCAATCCCAACAGTGTTCATGAAGACTTCCTTCAATGCGAGAAGCAAAAAGATGCTGTCTTATGGTAGTGTTTTGTGGGAATGATTGTCGAAAGCGTCTTTTACCTTCGCGCAAACCAGCCCCGAAAATACATATCATGCCCGTACGGGCTCGACCTCACCAACAAGTGGGCAGTAACGGGGTTTTTCCTCGCGGACGTTCACGAAACCCTCATCACCTGAGATCAAACCACAGCCGCTAATTGTGGTAGGGTTCTCCTTCTCCTATATTGATTCGTCCACTCTGTCCAATCCTAAACTCACACCTCCGACACCAACACCGCCGCCGTCAGCGCCGGAATGGTCAGCGTGATCTCCGTCTCGCCCGCGATCTTCAACGTTTCCGTGTCCCCTTGCCGCAGGAAGTACCATTGTTCGATATTCCATTCCGCCGGCGGCACGAAGGTGATGGTGCTGTCTTCGCGTGCTTCGTTGAGGAAGACGAGGAGGCGCGCTCCAGCGGGTGCGAGCCAGGCGGTGTGGCGGACGGCGGGACGTTGTAACTGGACCGGGCGGGGTTTGGAGCAGAGCGCCGTGGGAATTTCCATGGCGATATTGACCGTCTGGCGCATTTCCAGCGGTGCTTCCATGGTGCCGTAGTGCAGGATCGGTCGCACGCGGCTGCGCAATTCGGCTAACGATTTCAGCCACGCGGCGGCTTCCGGATGATCGAGGATGGCTTCGTTCATCCACCCAAGTTGCCCACCGAAGAGGAATTGCTCGCCCTGGCTGATGACGAACAACTGCTGGTCCTGCATGATGCTGTCCGGGGTCGAGCGGCCCATCACCACGCTGTAGCCGCTGTAGATCGCCGGGAAGAGCGGCACGTAGTCTTCCAGCGGGGGGACGAACGACAGGAACAGGTCCAGCCGATCGATATAACAATCGGCGAACAACTCACTGGCCAGGAAACGCCGCGGATTCTCATCGATCATCGGCGCCATCGTTTCCAGCGCGGTATCGTAGCCTTCCCAGTAGTGCGTCCCGCCACCCAACTGGTGGCCGTGTCCTTCGTGATAGCACAGCGACGGCGGCATGGCGGCGATTTGGTCGAAGTAGACGCCGTCTACGCCGTATTGCCGCCAGAGCATTTCGGCGGCCTTCCGCCATTGCTCCGCGCTCCACGGATCGTTCGCACACAGTGCCAACGGCCAATCATCCTGCGGGGTGTATTTTTCCAGATACGGCTGTCCGTTCGCTTCGATGCTGGCATGCGTGCGCTCCGTTTGCCAATCCGCGCGGTCGCGATAGAGCAGACGCCCCTGACAATACGGCATGAGCACGATGCCGCGCGCCTGCAAGTCGGCCACCACTTCGGGAAAACCTTCGACCACCGGCGCGTGCGTGGGAAATTGGCGGTGCCAGGAGAAGTTGTGCCAGTGGTACCAATGGACGCCGAACGGGCGCTGAAAATAGT
>Ga0118677_10009934_pt1 | contig 13499 bp, 12 predicted proteins | sample AliMusrvi5mmetaG_FD_86154 | JGI IMG/M metagenome (GOLD analysis project Ga0118677, IMG submission 86154)
GTGAAGGGATTTTCTTATAATTTAAATGCATATATATTTTTTAGATTTTCAAGACACCTGCTTTTTTTTACTTTTCCCGAATAAATCAATCTCGGATTTTAAAACAGCTAATCCCTTATAGAGCTAATCTATTCAGTTATAATAAAACTGAATGTGGTTTTATTACTGAAAAATTTCCATAATTTTCGTATCTTTGCAGTCGATTAAACTACACAGAATTAAGGTAGTTTCAGGTATAAATAAGATAAAGTATATGTTTAAAAATCAGCAAATTGCACCCGATATTTTCTATGTCGGTGTGAACGACAGACAGAAGCATAAGTTTGAAAATATGATTTCGTTACCCAACGGGGTTTCGTATAATTCATATCTGATTGTAGATGAAAAAGTAGCATTGGTCGATACAGTCGAAGTTCAGTTTGGCGATATCTTTATAGATAAAATTCAGTCGCAACTACAGGGAAGGACTATTGACTATTTGATAATCAACCACATGGAACCGGATCACTCAGGTTCTATCCGCTCCATCCGGAAATATTATCCTGATATGGTTATCGTGGGTAATTCAAAAACACTTGGCATGGTGGAAGGTTATTACGGAGTTACAGATAATATGCTTGAGATAAAAGATGGCGAAATTTTGTCGCTCGGCAAGCACAAATTGCAGTTTCACCTGACACCAATGGTACACTGGCCGGAAACCATGATGACTTATGATATGACTGAAATGGTGCTGTTTTCGGGTGATGCTTTTGGTTGCTTTGGAACGCTGGATGGTGCAGTAGTGGACGACAAACTGGATGTGAACCGCTATTGGGATGAAATGGCTCGTTATTATGCCAATGTAGTTGGAAAATACGGTGCTCCAATCCAAAAAGCACTGAAAAAGCTTACTCCGCTAGAATTTAAGTATATTTGCAGCACACACGGTCCTGTTTGGAAAAAATATATTACCGAAGTGGTGGATATGTACGACCAATTTAGTCGTTATCATGGTGAAGATGGCGTAGTAATTATCTATGGTTCGATGTATGGAAACACTGAACTGATGGCCGAAACTATTGCTCAGGGTGTTGCCGAAATGGGAGTGAAAAACATTATCATTCACAATGTATCTAAAAGTGATCCGAGCATTATTATCCGTGATGTTTTTAAATACAAAGCATTGATAGTGGGAAGTCCGACCTATAGCAACGAACTTTTCCCCGAAGTAGATTCGATTCTCCGGAAAATAGAAATTCGCCAGGTAAAAAATCGTGTTTTCGGTTGTTTTGGGTCGTTTACCTGGGCAAGTGCAGCAGTGAAACGCCTGAAAACATTTGTGGAAACCATGAAATGGCAATCAGCCGAAATATCGGTAGACGAAAAACAGGGACTAAAAGAAGCTAATTATAAAGCTTGTCTGGAACTTGGACGTCAGGTTGCAATATTGATGAAAGAGTTGGTAGATGAACCGGAACATTGCGTTTAAAAATAGCCCTATAAATTCCCTGTTAGGAGACTTTATAATTAGTATAATTCGTTTTAATTCGTAAAATTAGCGATGATGGAAAAACTAACTCTTATTACACCAACATTCTTATTTTCAGCTATTTCGCTGATATTACTGGCATATACTAATCGATTTCTGTCGTATGCGCAATTAGTACGGACACTCAAAGACCGTTACATGGAGGATCATTCGGCACTAACTCACGCTCAGATTGTTAATCTTCGAAAAAGGCTTTATCTGACTAAAAACATGCAATTATTTGGCGTTGCCAGTTTGCTGCTTTGCGTTGCTACCATGTTTTTGATTTACATAGGATTACAGGATATTTCAGTTTATGTTTTTGGGTTGGCTTTGTTATTTTTAATCATTTCCCTCTCACTTTCTGTTTGGGAAATTCAGATTTCAGCCAGGTCGCTGGAAATCTATCTGAGTGATATGGAGAATAAAAAAGATAATGTACCCCAAACCCCTAAAGGGGCTTGAAGATAACTTTTTGATAAAAAACAACACTAATCTAACTCCCCTTTAGGGGCTGGGGGTAAATATGAATAATGGATTTATACGTGTAGCTGCTGCCATACCCGAACTTCGGGTGGCTGATTGTGCTTTTAATGCAGCCCGAATAGCCGATTTGGTTCGGAAAGCTGAAGAAGAAAAAGCGCAGGTAATTTGTTTTCCGGAATTATCTGTGACGGGCTACACATGTGCCGATTTGTTTTTTCAGCAACAATTGCTCGACGATGCAAAAAAAGCATTGAACGAACTTCAAATGCTGAGCTTTTCAACCACAGCGGTTATTATTGTGGGAATGCCATTAAAAGTTCAAAATCAACTATTCAATACGGCAGTTGTATTGCAAGGCGGTCATATTCTGGGTGTTGTACCTAAGACTCATTTGCCCAATAACAACGAATTTTACGAAAAACGCTGGTTCGCTCCCGCAACTGCCACTACAAATAAAAGTATTTCATTTTCGGGTGAAGAAGTTCCGTTCGGAACAAATTTACTATTCAGTGATGGAAAATTCTCCTTTGCTATTGAACTTTGCGAAGACCTTTGGGTACCCATTCCACCAAGTTCGCAACATGTATTACATGGTGCTGATGTCATTTTCAACTTGTCGGCAACCAATGAATTAATTGGGAAACATGCATATTTGCACCAACTGATTGAGCAACAATCAGCCCGATGTGTTGCAGGTTATGTTTATGCTTCGGCTGGTGCAGGAGAATCAACTACCGATGTGGTCTATGCCGGAAACGGACTTATTGCCGAAAACGGAAAAATCATTGCAAGTTCCGAACGTTTTTCTTTCGAACCACAACTAATTGTCAGTGAAATAGATATTGAACGATTGCAGGCCGACCGTTTACGAAATACCAATTTCACGAACGACAAGTCGAATGAAATATACCGGACTGTGAAACTGGAAGATGCTCATTTTACACAGTTTGAACTGAAACGCAGTTTAGATAAACATCCGTTTGTTCCGCCTTTACAAAATCGTGAAGCCAGTTGCGAAGAGATTTTCTCCATTCAGGTAGGCGGCTTGGCTAAACGCTGGAAACATACGAATGCTGAAACTGTAGTGTTGGGAATTTCAGGAGGATTGGATTCAACGCTGGCATTGTTGGTTTGTGTAAAAACAGCTGACAAACTTGGTTTCGACCGCAAACGCATTATCGGTATCACCATGCCCGGATTTGGAACTACCGATAGAACTTACTCAAATGCAGTAAATCTAATGAAATCACTGGGTATTACCATGCTCGAAATTTCGATAAAAGATGCTTCGATTCAGCATTTCAAAGACATAAATCACGACCCGAACCAACATGATGTGACTTACGAAAATACACAGGCTCGTGAACGAACACAGATTTTGATGGATATTGCCAACAAGCATAATGGCTTGGTAATTGGCACCGGTGATTTGTCGGAACTAGCACTTGGTTGGGCAACGTATAATGGCGATCACATGTCGATGTACGGAGTAAATTCAGGCGTTCCAAAAACACTGGTTCGTTATTTGGTTGACTTTGCTGCACATCAATTGGATAAGATTTCGGAAGAAATTTTGCGCGATGTGCTTGATACACCGGTTAGTCCCGAATTGCTTCCGGCTGACGAAAACGGTGATATTGCTCAAAAAACAGAGGATATTGTAGGACCTTACGAATTGCATGATTTTTTCCTTTATTACATGGTTCGTTTTGGATTTAGTCCGGCTAAAATCATGTTTTTAGCCAAAATCGCATTTGTAGAAACCTACGATTCAGAAACAATTGAAAAATGGCTTAAAATCTTTATCAAAAGGTTTTTTGCCCAACAATTTAAACGCTCCTGCATGCCTGATGGACCGAAAGTTGGGTCAATAAACCTTTCTCCACGCGGTGACTGGCGCATGCCCAGCGATGCGGTTGCTTTCTCTATTGATAATTAAACTGATAACTGAAATATGCTCGATCAATTATTTTACGGAAACACGCTCTATAACTGGATGATATCATTAATTATCATTGTCGGAGCATTAATTCTCAATAAAATTATTGTCTTACTTAACAAATATGTTATTACTAAAATAACCAGTAAAACTAAAAGCCGACTCGACGACATTTTGTTTCAAATGCTGGAATCTCCTGTTTTACTGGGAATTGCCTTGTTTGCCATTTGGGTAGCTGCTAAACGTCTTGATTTGGGTATTCATGTTGAAACCATTATTTCCAAATCCTATAAAATCCTCACAGTTATCAATATAACCTGGTTTGTTGCCAGATTGGTGAATGCGTTGATTGAAGAATACTGGGTTCCGAAAGCCGGTGGTGGTAAAAGTAAAATTCTGGATACGCACCTGATTTCGATTCTTCGTCGTACAATTCTTGCAGTTATTTGGGCATTGGGAATTGTAATGGCACTTAATAATGTTGGGGTAAATGTAGGTGCTTTGCTTGGTACGCTCGGAATTGGAGGTTTGGCTTTTGCATTGGCAGCGCAAGATACCATTAAAAACATTTTTGGTGGTGTAACTATTTTTACCGACCGGCCATTTCGGATTGGCGATCGCATCAAAGTTGATAAATACGATGGTTTTATCGAAGATATCGGAATTCGAAGTACCCGACTCCGAACACTGGAAAAACGATTGGTAACAATTCCTAATTATAAAATGGTGGATGCGCCTATCGAAAATATTACGGAAGAGCCTATGCGTAGAGTCTTGATGAAACTTGGACTTACTTATCAGACAACTCCTGAAAAAATGAACGAAGCACTCGCCATTCTGAAAGATATTCCAACCAAGATTAAACATGTTGACCAAAAGGAAATTGTTGCAGCTTTTACAGATTTCACTGACTTTGCGCTGGTAATTACTTTTGTATATTTTATTAAAAAACAAGGTGATGTGATGGAAACTCCCTCCGAAGTAAATTTAGAAATCCTGAATGCATTTAAAAATGCAAAAATTAATTTTGCTTATCCAACACAGACAGTTTTTATTGAAAAATAATTGAGGGTTTGAAAGTTTGAAAGTTATAACTGATAACTGTAAACTATCAACAAATTTCCCCCGCTCCTTCTCTCACAATTTCCGGTTCATCTTCGGTGCAATCCACAATGGTTGAATGTATAAGTCCACCCATACCGCCGTCAATTACCAAATCCACTTGATTGCCATATTTCTCGTCAATCAATTCCGGATCTGTAATATACTCGGTAGTTTCATCGTCGGTAAAAATTGAACTGGTCATCAGCGGGTTGCCCAGTTCACGTACGATAGCCAAAGCAATTGCATTATCAGGCATGCGGATACCAACCGTTTTCTTATTCTTGAAAAGTTTGGGAAGTTTGCTGCTACCATTGAGGATAAAAGTAAATGGACCAGGCAAATTCTTCTTCAACAACATGAAAGCCACATCATCCATCTTGGCAAATTCGCTGATTTGCCTCATTTCCGAACAAATAAACGAAAGATTGGATTTACGCAAATCGTGGTTTTTCAGTTTGGCAATAAACTCCACACCGGCTGCATTAAAAATACTGCAACCAAACGCATACACCGTATCGGTAGGAAAAATGATGATTCCACCATTTCGCAAAACCTCTGCGATATGGCGTATCTGAGCAGGATTCGGATTAGTATCGTAAAGTTTGAGTAACAAGGCCAGGTAGTTAATTAAGCATTATGAATCAGAGACAAAAGTACAAAAAAAATCCTGCATAGTAATTTGCAGGATTTTTTTATTCTTAACAACAAGTTAACTTATAAAATGATTAACTATTATTTAAATTCAAAAAGCGTCAATAATAGCTTTGAAATCAGCGACTTTCAATGAAGCACCGCCAATCAAACCACCGTCAATATCGGGTTGAGCAAATAATTCAGGAGCATTTTTAGCATTGCAGCTTCCACCATAAAGGATTGAACAATTGTCCGCAATTTCTTGTCCGAATTTTACTGAAATAGTTGAACGTAAAAAAGCTAACATATCCTGTGCTTGCTCGGTTGAAGCAGTCACACCGGTTCCTATTGCCCAGATTGGTTCATATGCAATAACGATTTTTTTGAAATCATCGGCGCTCAAATTAAAAACAGTTTCTTCCAACTGATTTTTCACGTAAGCATTTTGCTCGTTAGCATTACGAACATCCAAGGCTTCACCGCAGCAGTAAATCGGCGTCAAGCCGTTTGCCAAAGCTAGGGCAACTTTGCTGTTTAAAATAGCACTTGTTTCGCCATAATATTCGCGACGTTCTGAGTGACCTAGAATTACATATTCTGCACCGGTAGATTTTACCATGGCAGCACTTATTTCGCCAGTATAAGCACCAGACTCATGATCAGCACAGTTTTGAGCACCTACACCGATAACGTTGGTATCAACAACAGCAGCCACACTTGCCAGGTGAATAAAAGGAGTTCCAATAACTACATCACAATTCAGGGTTGCACCAGCCAATGCTTCTTTCAATTCAGTAGCCAAAGCCAACCCTTCCTGCAGGGTTTTGTTCATTTTCCAGTTTCCTGCAACAATGTTTTTTCTCATCTTTTTTATCTTTAAAAATTAATAATTATGCTGTTTATCATTCAAAATCACGCCAGTTCATCTTCTTCAGAATAGTTCCTTTTTCAAGCATCACAATTCCGGGATTGGCACGAATAATAGTTTTTAGAGTTGTAACATCTGTTTTCCAAAACGGATAAGTAACACCTGTTTTTTTTGTAAATTTCTTTATTTCAACATCTGTCGAACCCGTAAGGGCATAGAATTTCTCTCCATTTTTGAGTGTTTTCTGATAAATTTTCTCCGCTTCAATTGCACCGTTTTTTGAAGCACTGTCAACATCATACATTATCAACAAATATGTTTTTCCCGGATATGAAAGAACTTCTTGCGTTATATCATCCAATAACTCGTTATCTATTTTAAAGTCCTGAATCAGTGGCTTATAACCTTGTTTTATTAACTTGGATTTCTGTTCTACAAAAATCCAACTTGAATCATTTTTAGGATAGTTCTCAAGAGTAAATTCTTTTTGTTCGCCTTCTCTTTCGTAAATAAAGGTAGTTTGGTACTCATCTTTTGGAGCATCGTCCGGAATTTCCATAGCTTTAGGAATGTTCACACCAACTTTATACGGTAGAAAATCAATCATGGGCAAATGGCGATAACTGTAAACAGACAATGATACACCGGCAATAACAAAAATTCCGGCAAAAATATATTGAAATTTTCGGCTTAAGAATGATGAAATTCTACTGCTATAAATCAACATAAATATCAATAAAGTAGAAAGTACTGCATTTTTAGCAAAAGTAGCCCAGTTGCTGATTATCAGCGCATCGCCAAAGCAACCGCAGTCGGTTACCGGATTTTTAATGGCAATATACAAGGTCAACGGAGTATAAACCAGCATAAAAAGCAGTGCCAAAACCGAAGTAGAATTGAAATGAACTTTGAAAATAAAATTCAGACCAATCACCAATTCTATAGTCGAAAGTATAATTGCAACAACAATTGCATAATCGGCTAAGGACTCAAAATAACCTCCGAAAGTACGCAGATATTCTTCAATTTTATAACCAAAACCCATTGGGTCAATTGCTTTCACAAAGCCTGAAAAAACAAAAACGACTCCAAATAAATACCGGCTTAACTGCAACAAAATATTTCCGGCAACCTGCAATGATTTATTCATGTTTTCTGATTTTATACATTAATTTACTTCCGCTTCCTGCAATTTTATTAATCCAAATACGGCGTAATTTATCATATCAAAATAGTTGGCGTCAATACCTTCCGAAGCAAGTGTTTTTCCCTGATTATCCTCAATTTGCTTGGTGCGGAATATCTTTTGAAGGATTAAATCGGTATACGATTGAGTACGCATCGAACGCCAGGCTTCATCATAATCATGATTTTTATCCATCATCAGTTTCTTGGCCTGAGCCAGAAACTTATCATACAATTCCATTCCTTTGTCAAAACTAAGGTCATCGGTATCGGAAAAACCAAGTTCGAGCTGAACCAGTCCAATAATACCATAATTCACTATTCCGATTAACTCCGATCGAATTCCTTCATCTACCTTCGAAACACCTTTTATTTCGATGCTTCGAATGCGATTGGCCTTTATAAAAATCTGATCTGTAACTGATTGCTGACGAAGTATCCTCCAGGAAGCACCATAATCCTTCATTTTGTTGAAGAACAGATTACGGCAAATAGCGCTAACCTGATCGAATTGTTGGTCGGTGTGGCTCATAATTATAAGCTGAATTTTTGAGTTGCAAAGGTACAATTTTTTGTTGAAACCAACAATCCGGTTTTTCCAAAATTGTGAGACGGAGAAATCGTGAAACAGATTTTAAATTCGTTTATTTGCTCATAAAAATCTTAAAACAAATTGATTCCTGGTTTTGATCTCCATTTTTTCTGTATATTTGTAAATGAAACTAATTGCTGTAATGAAAAAAACACTCTTCATATCAATAATATTTTGGTTGTTTTTCAATTGCTTAGCCCAATCGCAGCAACTTGGGAAAGCAACATATTACAGCAAAAAATTACAGGGCCGTCATACCACTGATGGTAGCAAATATCATCCCGACAGTCTTACTTGTGCACACAGAACTTATCCTTTTGGCACGATTCTTAAAGTTCGAAATCTTAAAAATGACCGTGAAGTTATTGTCAAAGTTACCGATCGTGGACCTTTCAGACGCAAATTAATGATTGACCTCGCATACTGTGCCGCAAAAGAGTTGGATATAGTTCGTTATGGCGTGGCACTGGTTGAAATTACCCGATTGGATTCAATGCCTGTATTCAGGCAAATATCTTCACCAATAATACTGTCTTTCAACCAAATAAAGTTGAACATTCCCTCACTCACTTCGCCTAGTTTTCCCGGATACTAAAAAATGAATGATTTGTTGCAATCGTTTGCATTTAATCCGTAGTCAAACATTTGTTGAGTTCTTTCAATTTGTAGATTCAATCATTACTTTTGTGAGTGAAAACCTCAAATCAAATCCACATGTTGAAAAAAATCATTTTCATTTTATTATGTAGCATTACGCTTCAACTTTCCGCTCAGATTGAACGTGTTGAACCTTCTTTCTGGTGGGTTGGCATGAAAAATCCCCAACTTCAATTGCTGATTCATGGAACAGAAATCTGTAACCGCTTGCCTGAAATCAATTATCCGGGTGTTAAAGTGCTGAAATCAAATCGTGCCTGCAGTCCAAATTATTTGTTTGTAACACTCGAAATTGATTCAAAAACAGCCAAAGCCGGATTGTTTCAAATCATACTGAAACAACCTGACAAAAAAGACATTTCCATTCCTTACTCGCTAAAAAAACGACGCGCAAATTCCTCTGACCGTCAGGGATTTACGAGCTCCGATGTGATTTATCTGCTTATGCCCGATCGCTTTGCCAATGGCGATCCGAAAAACGATAATATAGACTCTCAGCCCGAAAAGATGAACCGTGCTATTGATTACGGACGTCATGGCGGCGATATCAAAGGTATTGTAGATCATTTGGATTATATCAAAGAATTGGGTGCAACGGCAATCTGGTGCACACCTATTCAGGAAAATAATTACAATAAATACAGTTACCACGGTTACGCCATCAGCGATTATTATAAGATTGATCCACGTTTTGGCAGCAATGCAGAATACTCAAACTTTGTAGAAGCATCACATCAAAAAGGTCTGAAAGTGATTATGGATATGGTTTCGAATCATTGCGGAATCTGGAGTTGGTGGATGGCGGATTTACCTTTCGAAGACTGGATTCATCAGTGGCCTTCTATGACTTACACCAATCACAAGGCTGCTACTATAAAAGATACTCATGCCTCTGAAATTGACAAAAAACTTTTTATTGATGGTTGGTTCGACACTTCGATGCCCGATATGAATCAGAAAAATCCTTATTTCTGGACTTATTATATTCAAAACTCAATATGGTGGATTGAATCGTCAAACCTGGATGGCATCAGAATGGACACTTATCAGTACAACGACCGCGATGCCATGGCATTATGGGCTAAAGCAATTACCGATGAATATCCAAAATTTAATATCGTTGGCGAAACTTCATTTGCAAATTCGATGGATATTGCATTTTGGCAGAAAAACTCTGTGAACTCTCTAAAATACAATTCTCAATTGCCTTCAGTTATGGATTTTATTCTGCAACGTTCTTTATTAACTTGTTTTAATGAACATGGTAAATATTGGGAAGATTTGGGAATGAACCGGCTGTACAACACCATTGGAAACGATTATCTGTATCCCGACATAAACAATCTGCTTATTTTTGCTGAGAATCACGACACACAGCGAATTAACGAAAACTACAAAGGAGACTTGAATAAATTCAAAATGGCTATGTCGGTTTTGATGACAATGCGGGGAATTCCCCAGATTTATTATGGTTCTGAAATTGGTATGAGAGGTAATAAAGATGTTGGCGATGGTGCAATTCGTCAGGACTTTCCGGGTGGCTGGACAGGTGATTCAATCAACGCGTTCAATCCAAAAAGCCGTACTGACGTTCAAAAAAAGTATTTTGATTTCATGGCAAAATTACTAAACTGGCGAAAAAATAAAACAGTGATTCATACCGGTTCACTAACTCATTACACACCACAAAACGATGTTTATGTGTACTTTCGATACAACGAAAGCGAGAAAATCATGGTTGTAGTGAATAATAATGAAACAGCTACTGATTTGAAAATAAGCAGATATGCTGAGAGCATTAACGAGAAAACAACAGGAACAGATGTAATCACCGGCAAAACCTTTGATTTAAAAACGGACTTTAGCATTCCTGCCCAAACTGCATTAATTCTTGAGTTTAAATAGCAAAATCACAATCACTTAAATTGCATTTTATGAGAAAATATGTTTATTCAATTGCCATCATTATTATATTGGCACTAAGTCTGACTGATATTATAATGTCGTCCTGCAAAAGCCATTCTTTCAAAACTGAAAACCTGATGGATTCAATTGACTACAAGAAATCCATGCCTGAATGGGCTGAAGACTGTAATATATACGAGGTGAATACCCGTCAATACACTCCTGAAGGCACTTTTGTTGCATTCCAAAAACATTTGCCCCGCCTGAAGGCAATGGGAGTTGATATCATTTGGATGATGCCCATCAATCCCATTGGCGAAAAAAACCGCAAAGGTAAACTCGGAAGTTACTATGCAGTGAAAGATTATACTGCTGTGAATCCAGAATATGGAACCGAAGCTGATTTTAAAAATCTGGTTAATGAAGCTCATAAATTGGGAATGCATGTGATAATAGACTGGGTAGCCAACCATACTTCGTGGGACAATGTGTGGATTAAACCACATTCCGACTGGTACACAAAGGATAGTCTGGGCAACATTATTATCCCCAAAGGAACTGATTGGGAAGATACTGCCGACCTGAATTACGACAATCCTGAACTGCGAAAAGCTATGATTGATGCCATGAAATATTGGGTAAAAAATACTGATATCGACGGTTTCCGCTGTGATGTGGCATTTATGATTCCGATAAGTTTCTGGCAACATGCCCGCAAAGCCATTGATGAATTAAAACCAAATTGCTTTTTTCTTGCTGAGGCAGGCGAGCCGGTTATTCACAGAGCATTTGATATGACTTACGACTGGCCACTGAAAGACACGATTAATGCCATTGCAAAAGGAAAAATGAACGTAACTTCGCTGTTGAAACATTTTGCCGATGAGAATACTAAATTTAAACCGGAAGATTTGAGAATGCAGTTTATCACTAACCACGACCTGAATACCTGGGATGGAAGTGAATATGAACGGTTGGGTGACAAGGCTGTTGATGCATTTAATGTATTAATTTACACCATTCCGGGCATGCCGCTAACTTATTCAGGACAGGAAGCTGGATTGAAAAAACGACTCAGATTTATTGATAAAGACACAATTTCTTTCGGCAAATTTGAACGTCAGGAATTACTAACTAAATTAAATCAACTGAAGAAGAACAACAAGGCGCTTTGGAATTTAAACTATGGTGGCAATTTTCGAATTTTGAAAAATTCAAATCCTGAAACTATCTTTTGTTTTGTTCGCTCAAAGGGCGATGATAAAGTTCTCTGCTTGTTCAATTTTTCCGACAAAGTACAAACATTCAAGTTGGAAGATAAATTTCAGGATAAATTCAATACCTACATTGGTGAAAAAATATCCGTTTCAACAGATATAGAATATAAACTGAAACCCTGGGGCTACTCTGTTTTGACAACAAATCACCTCATAACAAAATGAAAAACAGAATAATATGGGTGTTGACTAGCTTGTTCTTTTCAGGCATTGGTTTTGCACAAAAACTCCCGGTGGTTTCATCAGGTTCAGTCAAACGGATCGAGAATTTTCAATCAAAATTTGTTCCTGCCCGAAATGTTGACGTATGGTTACCGGAGGGTTACGATGGAAAGAAAAAATACAGCGTGGTTTACATGCACGATGGGCAAATGCTGTTCGACAGTACGCTTTGCTGGAACAGAAAAGAGTGGAAAGTTGATGAAGTATTTTCTAAACTTATTCGTGAAAACAAAATTGAACGTTGCATTGTAATTGGTATTTGGAATAACGGTTCGGAACGAATTTCGGAGTATTTTCCAACCAAAATCTTCAACAACATTGATCCGAAAATTTCCAAATCGCTTTCCGATAAATACTGCAACGGGAAAGGCGCTACCGGCGATAATTACCTGAAGTTTTTAGTTTGCGAACTGAAACCCTATATCGATAAGAATTTCTTGACCAACGACGATAAAGACCATACTTCAATCATGGGTTCGAGTATGGGTGGACTGATTTCCATTTATGCCATTTCGGAATATCCCGAGATATTTGGTGGAGCAGCTTGTATGTCAACAGCCTGGTTTAGTTTTACTGAACCAAATTACGAAGTTCCTAACGCTGTTTTCCAGTATTTGCGAAGCAATATGGCAACTCCGTGGGGACATAAAATGTACATGGATTACGGCACCGGTGAAAGTGATAAACCTTATGAGCTGACTCAGTCGTTTGTGAATTTGATTGCCAAAGGGAAAGGTTATAACGACTATAATTACATGTCGAAGGTTTATCCAAAAGCAAAACACGACGAAATAGCCTGGAGCGAGCGACTAAATGTTCCGGTTGAATTTCTTTTACCCAAAACCCCGCGCCAAAAACCATCAACTGGAAAAATTGATTTCTACGAGGATTTTGAATCGAAATGTGGAACTGAGCGAAATGTGGAAGTATGGTTACCTGATGGTTACAGTCCAAAAAAGAAATACTCAGTTTTGTATATGCACGATGGGCAAATGCTTTTCGATGCCAGCACTACATGGAACAAACAAAGTTGGAATGCCGACGAAGTTGCGGCTAAACTGATGAAAGAAGGCAAAGTGAAAAACTTTATAATTGTCGGAATCTGGAATTCTGCTAAATTC
>Ga0118677_10011231_pt1 | contig 13499 bp, 9 predicted proteins | sample AliMusrvi5mmetaG_FD_86154 | JGI IMG/M metagenome (GOLD analysis project Ga0118677, IMG submission 86154)
CCTTTCACCACTCCGCCGTTGGCGATCTCCTTCAGAATGCGACGCATGATTTTTCCGCTGCGGGTCTTGGGCAGGCTGGCCGCAAACCGGATGTGATCAGGCTTGGCGAGCGAGCCGATCTCCTTGCCTACATGGCCGCGCAACTGCTCTTTCAGTTCGTCACTCGGAGTCTGGCCCGCCTTCAAGGTCACGAACACCACCAGCGCCTGGCCTTTCAGTTCGTCCGGCCGGCCGACCGCCGCCGCCTCCGCCACGGCGGGGTGGGAGACGAGCGCGCTCTCGATCTCAGCCGTCCCGATGCGATGGCCGGAAATGTTCAGCACATCGTCGATGCGGCCCACGATCCAGAAATATCCGTCCTTGTCCTGCCGCGCGCCGTCGCCCGTGAAATAGATCCCGGGAAATTCACTCCAGTAGGCCTTCCGGTAACGGTCGTCATCGCCCCAGAGGGTCCGCAGCATCGACGGCCAAGGCTGGGTGATCACCAGCTTGCCGCCGCTGTTGCGCGGCACCTCCCGGCCCTTTTCGTCCACCACCTTGGGCACGACGCCGAAAAACGGCCAGGTGCCGGAGCCCGGCTTGAGCGGGGTGATGCCCGGCAGCGGCGCAATCATGATCGCACCGGTCTCCGTCTGCCACCACGTGTCCACGATCGGGCAGCGCCCGCCCCCGATGACCTTGTGGTACCACATCCAGGCCTCCGGGTTGATCGGTTCGCCAACCGTTCCGAGGAGACGGAGGGAATCCAGCCGGTGCCGCTTCACGTAGTCGTCCCCCCACCGCATGAAGGCCCGGATGGCGGTCGGCGCGGTGTAAAGAATCGTGACCTTGTGCTTCTCGACGATGCGCCAGAAGCGGTCCGGCGTGGGCGTAAACGGCGCGCCTTCGTACATCAGCACAGTGGCGCCGTTGAGCAGCGGACCGTACACGATGTAGCTGTGCCCGGTGACCCAGCCGATGTCGGCTGTACACCAGTAAATGTCCTCGTCCTTCAGGTCGAAAACCCAGCGGGAGGTGATGTAGGTGCCCACCGCGTACCCGCCCGTGGTGTGCAGGATGCCCTTGGGCTTGCCGGTGGTGCCGGAGGTGTAGAGCAGGTAGAGCGGGTGTTCGGCGTCGAGCGGAATGGCCTCGCATTCGTCGGAAGCGTTGGCCATCAGTTCGTGCCACCAGTGGTCGCGCCCTGCCTGCATCACCTGCTCACTGCCGGTGCGCTGGTAGACCACCACGCTGCGCACGGAGGTGCACGCTTTTAAGGCTTCGTCCACCACGCTCTTTAGCTTCAACTCCGCGCCGCGGCGCAGGGCTCCATCCTGGGTGATGATGCAGGAGGCCTGGCAATCGTTGACGCGGTCGGCGAGCGCGGTCGCCGAGAAGCCGCCGAAAACAACCGTGTGCGGAGCGCCGATGCGCGCGCAGGCGAGCATGGCGATGGGCAGCGCCGGACACATGCCCATGTAGATGGCCACGCGCTCGCCGGTCGAAACGCCGATGGACTTCAGCACGTTCGCGAACTTGCAGACCTCGTCGTGCAACTGCTGGTAGGTGAGCGTGACCACCTCGCCCGGCTCGGACTCCCAGATGAGCGCGGCTTTGTTCTTGCGGGGACCAGAAAGGTGCCGGTCCAGACAGTTGTAAGAGAGATTGATCTCGCCACCGGAGAACCACTTGGCGAAGGGCGGCTCCCAATCCAGGACCTTATCCCAGGGCCGGAACCAATGCAGTTCGGAGGCAATGCCACCCCAGAATTTGTCGGGATCGGATTCCGCCTCGGCGCACAGCCGCCGGTAGCTCTCCAGGCCCTGCACACGGGCCTGGGCTTTGAATTCATCCGAGGGCTCGAAGATTCGGGTTTCGGTCAGGGTGGATTCTATGTTCGTCTGGTCCGGCATCGCTGGTCGGTTCCTCCTGCAGAGTAGCCGCTATGGGGAGCGGCACCATGCCAGTTTGACACAGGTTTCGGGCGGATGGCCGCGGCTTGGAGGAACGGGCGGGAAGAGCTGCGCTATCGAGACTCGCAGAAGACACGAGCCAACGCACCATGCCATGTGGGGCAGATTGTCAACCTGCGGCGGGTTGGCAACCCGCCCTGCCTGGCCTGCGAATGGACTGTTCAGCGCCGGTACACAACCGGCGCGCAGGATGCCATCCTGCCCCAGAACCGAAAATGGGGGTGACGCAGTCGGATGCGCGCCTCGATGAACGGGGGCTGGAGAGCCGCCCCACATTGATGATCTAGGCGTGGGCACCGATGGTGCGCGTGGACGAGAACGCGAGCACGCGCGGCGTCACCAGGTCGCACCAGTCTTCCACTTTCAACCGGATGACATCGTGATGCGTGCCGGCGTTAAACGAGATCGCATCTTCCGCCATGAGCAACCCGTCGCAGTAGACCGGTATGTCGTAGAGCGTGCCGTTGCCCATGGGCGGCATCGCGCCCAACTCGCAATCGGGGAACAGCCCTGCGACTTCCTGCTCCGTGGCGAGGCGCAGATGCGCGCAGCCAAACGAGTGGCGCAGGTCTTCCAGATTGACGGCGCGGTCGGCCGGTAAGACGGCCATCGCATACCCGTCCTCAAAATTGACGATCACGGTTTTCGCGAATCTGCGGGCTGGCACGTGGTCCGCCTGAGCGGTTTCCCTGGCGGTAAAGCTGAGCGGATGGACATCATGCCGGTACCAGCACCCGCGCATCTCGAGGAATGTACTAAGACGATCAAGCAGGCTCATAATCAGCCTCCTTTTGTTGAGTCGAGCATACCTCGCTCTCCGCCCGGATGGAAGGAGATTCGGAGCCGCACCGGACCCAATGCCGGCTGGCTGCGGCGGCCTGCGGAAGGGCCCCGGTCATCCCGTGCGGGCGCGTGTAAGAATTGTACGGTAAGTGCCCACCCCAAGGATGCGTATCCTGGCGGCTTTCGCCGCGTCCGCCGTGCTCTCCTGGCCGTCGCAGCTCCAGGTGACGCCGCAGCACGCGGGCAGCATCGCGGCGCTGGTCGAAAGACACGTCGCGGCGAAGCAATCCACCGCCGTGTCGGTTGCGGTTTACACGGGCCAACTGCCGATCTGGACCCGCGCGTGGGGCAAGTCCGACGTTGAAAACGACGTGGCGGCGACGCCCCGTACGATGTTCCGGCTGGCGTCGATCTCGAAGCCATTCACGGCCACGGCAGCCATGCGCCTGGTCGAAATGGGCAAGCTGAAGCTCGACGTGCCGGTCCAGAAGTATCTGCCGCAGTTCCCCAAGAAACGCTGGCCCGTCACGCTGCGGGAACTGCTCTGCCACCAGGCGGGAATCCGCCATTACCGGGGCGAGGAATTGCAAAGCACGCGCCACTATTCGGGTGTGACCGGGGCGTTGGAGATGTTCGCGAAGGACCCCCTGCTGTTCGAGCCCGGCACCCGCACGTTTTACTCATCCTACGGTTTCAATCTGGTTGGGGCGGTGATCGAGTCCGTGACTCACCACCCGTATACCGAATTCATCCACGACGAGGTGCTGGTTCCCGCGGGCATTGAAGATATGCGCCCCGACGACGTGTTCGCGATCATTCCGCATCGCGCCAGCGGCTATCGTCTGCGCAGCGACGGGCAGTTGGAGAACTGCGGCCTGGCCGATACCAGCTACAAGATCCCTAGCGGCGGCTGGGTGGCTACGGCGGAGGATGTCGTGCGTCTGGCGCGGGCCCTGATGCGGGGCAGGATCCTCAAGGAAGAGACGCGCGATCTGATGTGGACGCCTCAGCGGCTAAAGAACGGAAACGAGACCGGATACGGGCTCGGCTGGGTGATCAGCGATGAGCATGGATTGCGCGTGATCGAGCACAGCGGCGGCCAGCAGGGCAGCAATACGCACGTCATGCTTTCGGTTGAGAAGAACATCGCCGTTGCCGTTCTGACCAACCTCGAAGACGGCGGCGCGAAGCGGCTGGCTACCGACATAATGCTGTCGCTGGTGGGCGGCACCTCGACCCGCTGACACGGGAGTCCCGGTTGGACAATTCCCGATTCGCTGCACCCGCGGCGTCTACTTGCGGGTCCCGTGGAAGAAGAACTCGCCCAACCCGATGGTGAAGATGAAATTGCCGTAAAGTGCGTGCTCGAGCGCGGCCATGGCCAGCGAGCCGGAAGTCAGATACGTGCGTGCGAAGAGCACGCCGCCCACGCCGCTTAGCAGCACGGAAATCCAATTCCCGAACACGATGTGGACGAAGGCGAATAGCCCCGCTCCGGCCAGGACCGCGCCGGAGCCCTGACCGATCAGACCCCGGTAACGGTGGAAGAAGAAGGCGCGATAAAACACTTCCTGGGGGTACACCGAGAGCAGCGGGTAAAGCACCATCACGGCGATCCAGGCGACCGGCGTGCGCCGCACGAGTACGAACAGGTGGTCGGGCAAAAAGAGCCAGACGCCGGCGCCGATCAGCGCACACAATCCCGCCGTGCGCACGAGGAGGAGTTTCCAACCCGAATAGACGGCGGGGAGATTCCACAGCCGCTGCGTGTCAAATGCCGGATCCCGACGCAAGAAGCGCCAGACCAGGCCGATGACCAGCAGCAGCAGCGCCAGCGGGTTGAACTGGCGGGGGATGACGCGGAGATAGAAAAGCAGCGGGACGACGACGAACAGCGCCGCCATCTCCGCTGCCAGCGTGAACTTTCGAACCAAGTGGAACGCCGTCTTAGCCGGCAAGCTCCTTCGCCTTGGCGATCACCGCATCGTACTTGGGGTGCTCGGCGACTTCGGGCACGTACTCGACGTACTGCAGGACGTTGTTGGCATCGACTACGAAGATCGCGCGGGACTCCACGCGCCAATCCTTGATCAGCGTTCCGAAATGCTCGCCGAAGCTGGCATATTTGTGATCGCTGAGCATCTTCACGTTGTCCACGCCGAAACTGTTGCACCAGCGGTTCTGGGCAAACGGCAGGTCCATGGAGACGTTGTAGAACGTGACGTTCGGCAGCTTCCCGGCCTCGTCATTGAACCGTTTGGTCTGCATGTCGCAAACCGGTGTATCGAGTGACGGCACTACGCTGAAAACGCGAATGCCGTGACCCGTCTTGTCTAATGTGACCTCTTGCAGGCCCTTGTCCACGGCGACAAAATCGGGAGCCTGATCGCCCACTTTCAACTCCGGCCCGGTTAAGTCCAGCGGACCGCCCTTAAAAGTCGTCTGTCTTGACATGACGATAAGTTTAGCCGAAGCGAGGCAGCCCGTGTGGGGCGGCGCTACTCCGGCAGATACGACTCGGCCAAGCGATTGAAAGCGAGCACCTGCTCCGGCGCCCAGGCCTGATCGCGCCCCAATTCCGCCCGCATCAGCTCCGCCACGCGCGGTGCCATGGCTACGGCCGCTTTCGCGTTCAAAGTCAGTGCGCGCAGGCGTCTGGACAGGACGTCGGTCACACTGCGCGCCATTTCCTTGCGCACGGCCCACACCACCTGCGCTTCGATGTAAGGCAGTGCCGGATCGAGTTGCGCACCCAGGGCGGGAGATTGGCGGATCAAATCCTCAATCGCGGTGGCGTCCGAGCCGTACACCGCGAGAGCCCCGAATTTGCTCGCATTCGCGTGGAAGCCATGGATGCGCAGCCGCCGGGTGACGCAGTCGCGCTCCTCCAGACCGGCGAGCAGCGAGGCTTGCGTGACGGCGTCCTCGGCCATCTTGCGGTAGGTGGTCCACTTGCCCCCGGCGACGCTCAGCAGGCCGTTGGTATCGACGTGAATCGTATGGTCGCGCGAAAGCTGGGCCGTGCTGCCCGCTCCGCCCGCCTTCACCAGCGGCCGAATGCCCGCCCACGCACTCAGGATGTCCTCGCGCTTCGGCGGACGGTCGAGATAGTCGCCGGCGGTCTCCAGGATGAATCCGATCTCCTCTTCAAACGGGCGCGGCTCGGCTTCCACCGTTTGCACCGGCGTGTCGGTGGTGCCGACCAGCGTGTGCCCGTGCCAGGGAATGGCAAACATCACCCGGCCGTCGCGCGTGTGCGGCACCAGGATGGCCGTCTGAGCCGACAGGAACGAGTGGTCGAAAACCAGATGCACCCCCTGGCTCGGCGCGATCATCGGCTGGACGTCTGCGGCGCCCATCCGCCGGATGTTGTCCGTGAAGGGACCCGTCGCGTTGATCACCACGCGGGCCCGGACCTCGTACTCCCGGCCGCTTTCTTCATCGCGCACCCGCGCCCCGTTCACGTATCCATCGGGACCCGAGAGCAACCCTTCCACCGGGCAGTGATTCACGACCGCCGCGCCCTGCGCCGCCGCCGTCATCAGCAGATGCACCAGCAGGCGGGCGTCGTCGAACTGGCCGTCGTAGTAAACCACGCCGCCGCGCAGCCCTTCCGTTTTCAGATTCGGCAGCCGCTCGAGCGTCTCGTCCTTGGACAATACGCGCGAGGCGCCGAAGCCGTAGCGCCCCGCCAGCAGGTCGTAGAGTTTCAACCCGACGCCGTAGAAGGGCGACTCCCACCATTCGTAATTCGGGACGACGAAAGCCAGGTCGCTGACCAGGTGCGGTGCGTTTTCGCGCATGATCCCGCGTTCGTGGAGCGCGTCCATCACCAGCGGCACGTTGCCCTGCTCCAGGTAGCGCACGCCGCCGTGCACCAGCTTCGTGCTGCGGCTGGAAGTGCCCGAGCCGAAATCGCTGCGCTCGACCAGCGCGACGTCGTAGCCGCGGCTGGCCGCATCGAGCGCGATGCCCGCGCCCGTCGCGCCGCCGCCGATCACCAGGAAGTCCCACGCATCCCGCTCTTCACTGAGCCGCGCCAGCATCTCTTCACGACGCATACTTGACCTGCCTTACTACCCGCTGTCCGCCAAGCCTTCGGATGTGGCGCACGCTTCAGCGTGCAGCGTCCACAATCTTGTCGACGTCCGTCGAATGCCGGCTGAGGCCTGCACGGCACGCTGAAGCGTGCGCCACAAAGTTGCTTCGCACGGCATCCGGCATACCTGTCTCCAGTTATTCCAGCGCCCAGCCGCGCGACCGCTCCACGGCCCGCTTCCAGCGCGCCCGCGTCGCCCCCGCCTGTTCAGCCGGCATTTGCGGGACGAAGCGCCGGTCCGCGCGCCACTGCGACGAAATCTCGCCCATGCTCTTGTAGACGCCAGTCGCCAGTCCGGCCAGGTAGGCCGCGCCCAACGCCGTCGTCTCCGTCACCGCCGAACGCACGACCGGCGCCTGCAGGTAATCGGCCTGCATCTGCAGCAGCAGGTTGTTGCGGCAGGCCCCGCCATCGACGCGCAACTCTTTCAACTCCTGGCTGGCGTCGAGCTTCATGGCTTCGAGCAGATCGGCCGTCTGCAGCGCGATCGATTCCAGAGCGGCCCGCGCCACATGCGCGGCGGTGGTTCCGCGCGTGATCCCAAGCATGGCTCCGCGCGCGTACGGATCCCAGTGCGGCGCTCCCAGGCCGGCAAATGCAGGCACCAGGAATACCCCGCCGGAGTCGGGAACGCTGGCGGCCAACGCCTCGCTCTCCTCCGCCGACCGGATCAGCTTCAACCCGTCCCGCAGCCACTGCACCACCGCGCCGCCAATGAACACGCTGCCTTCCAAGGCGTACTCGACCGGCCCGGCCGTCTTCCACGCAATCGTGGTCAGCAGGCGGTTTCTCGACATCACCGGAGTGGCGCCGGTGTTCTGCAGCAGAAAACAACCCGTGCCGTAAGTGTTCTTGCCCATGCCCGGGTCGAAACAGGCCTGCCCGAATAGCGCCGCCTGTTGATCGCCCGCCACGCCGGCAATCGGGAAAGGCCATCCGGCGAGCGGTGTGGACGCCTCGCCGAAGATGCCGCTGGACGCCTTCACCTCGGGCAGAAGAGCGCGCGGCACTCCCAGCAGTTTCAGCATCTCGGGATCCCAATCGGCGGTCTCGAGGTTCAGCAGCAGTGTCCTGGAGGCGTTGGAGACGTCAGTCGCATGCACGCGGCCTTCGGTCAAGTGCCAGATCAGCCAACTGTCCACGGTGCCGAAGGCCAGTTCACCGCGCTCGGCCCGCTCGCGCGCGCCGGGGACGTGGTCGAGAATCCAGCGGACTTTGGTCCCCGAGAAGTATGGATCCAGCAGCAGTCCGGTGCGGCGCTGCACTTCGGCTTCCGCGCCCGAGGCTTTCAGATCGGCACAGAAATCAGCCGTGCGCCGGTCCTGCCAGACGATCGCGTTGTAGACCGGTTCGCCAGTCTTGCGATCCCAGACGATCGTCGTTTCCCGCTGGTTGGTGATGCCCAGCGCGGCGACGTCCCGGGGAGCCAGGCCCGCCGAACTCAACGCCTCCACGGCGACGGAAATCTGGGTGCTCCAGATCTCTCGCGGGTCGTGTTCCACCCACCCGGGCTGCGGGTAGATCTGTGTAAATTCGCGTTGAGCGATACCCGCAATCGTGGCATCGTCACGGAAGACAATCGCGCGGGATGACGTTGTCCCCTGATCCAAAGCGAGCAAGTAAGCCATGGCACTTGCAAGTATGCCGCAACCGGATGGCCGCGTGGTGCACCGGTTCGGGCAGTCGTGGGGGTTTGACTCAGGGAGCAGGCGGGCTGAGGGAGGGGCCTGAAGTTCACGCGTGGGCGTCCATCCCGGAAACGGGGTTGGAGCGCGTTAGAGGCCAGCGGACTTTAGGAACTCCGCGGCGACTTCCGCCGGACGCCGTTTGCCCAGCGCGACAGCCGCATTCATCCGCCGCATAGTCGAAGCGTCAAGTCTGCCACAGAGTCCATTCAACACTCCGCCCAGGGAAGGAAACTTCTCCAGCGTGGACGAGCGCACCAGAATCCCGGCCTCGTTGGCGGGAAACGCCTGCTTATCGTCCGCCAGCAGAGTGTAGTTGCCGGACTCGAGCCAACCGTCGGTGGCACTGGCCGCCATCGCGTCCACCTGCAGGTTGTTGAGTGCGGTGTACGCTTGCGCCTGGTCGAGCAACTGCGGCGCGCCGCGCAGCGTGAGTTGGTAGGAACGCGCCAGCAGCGGGAGGCCGCAGTCGCATTGCTCGAAATCCCGGCTCGCGGCCAACCGGAAACCCTGCGGAGAACTTGCCAGCGCGCCGATCGTTGGCGCCTTCAACCTCTCGGCGAAAGCCCGGCGCGTGGCAAGCCCCGGTGTTGCTTCGAATCCCAAGGGACCGATCCATTCAATCTGAAACCGGGTGCGGTAGTTTTCCTTCACTTGCTCGCGCACGGCCAGCGATTCATTCGACGCAGGCAGGTGCAGGACACCGACCAGCGCAGTACCGGTGTATTCCGGGTAGATGTCGACGGCGTTGACGACCAGGGCCTGGTGAGCGGCCTGCGTGCCAGCCAGCGTAGGGTGACGCAGCACTAAACCCGGCCCAAGCGATCGTTCGATGCGCTGAATGACAATTTCGGCCAGGATGGACTGCTCCACGGAGTTCTTCCAGCCAACCGTGATGTGCCGGTCTTCGCGGCGGACGCGGACCAGCAACAGGTAGGCGGCCGTGGCGATTCCGACCGCCAGCAGGCCCACCAAAATGCGGCGGCGAGTCCTATGTCTCATGAAACTGGAGCAATGAAGACAGGAGTAGTGTGCGACAGAGTGATTCGAGCTACGGCCCTGCGCTCATGAACGCCGCAAGGCACACCCCGAATCTCCCTCAGCCGCACCTCCTCCAGGCGCGCACACGACCGCCCATTTGTCGTGCGTGTGTTAACTGACACCAACCGTACACTCACTCCGCGCAACCTGACCCAAGTCCGCCACTGCGATGCACCCAAGCACGGGATGACGCTCCTCAGGGCCATCTCGCAATCAGTGGGACGCCGCAACCAGCGGGCGTTGCGATCAGAGGCCGTTGACGCCAACGACTGCCGGTACCCTCTCAGGCAACTGGCGTGCGACCAGCGTCTTGAGAAAATCCGTCATGTCCGGTTCTTCTTTCAACAGGTCGTGGAGCGTGGTCCTCTGCAGGATTCTGTCGAGAGCCTGCTGGACGGTTCGCCAGAGCAGCCGCACCGAGCAATCGCCCGCGTGCGCGCAAGCCCGCTCCAACCCGGAATGGCGCGTGCAGAACTGCTCCGTGTAGAAACTCCCCCCCAACAATGAGAGGACCTCCGCCACAGACACTCGATCGGACGGGCGGGACAAGGTATATCCTCCTGCCTGTCCACGCACGCTGGCAACCAGCCCTCCGAGCCGGAGGATTCGCATTAATTTCGCTACATTCGGGACCGATAATCCCTCTGCGCGACTGATTTCGGGGATACTGTGGCTTCTGCTCTCACCATGGCGGGCCATGTACAAGAGACACCGAAGGCCATACTCTTCCTGGGCGCTCAGTTTCATACGGTTATTCTAAGGCCTTTCTAATCAGATGAATAGAGAAAAATGCGTAGTGCATTCTAATTAGATCATTCGGATTACAAACTCTTTTATCAGGATACGCCTCCCCGCAACAGACCGCAATCCTACACAATGGATAGATCGAACTAGCCGCGAGCCTCGCTTTTGAGGCTCCGGAAGTGGGAGCAAATCGATCCATGGCTTTTGAGATTCATCCGGTGAAGGAGTTCGTGGTCAGTCCGGCCCTGCCTCCCGCGCTGTCCCGTCTGGGAGAGCTGAGCATGAACTTGTTGTGGTCCTGGAACCACTCCATCCGCACCGCATTCCGCCGGCTGGACCCCCCGCTCTGGAGAGCGTGCGCCTACAATCCGGTCGCACTGCTGAGCCGGCTGCCGCAGGCGGCACTCGACCGGGCCGCGGCTGACCGCGTGTACATGTCGGCTTACCGCAAGGCCTGCAATGCCTTGGACGAGTATATGAGCGAGAAGCCGGAGAGTCCGGGCCCCAGTTCGATGTTGGTGGCCTACTTCTCTATGGAGTATGGGCTGGCGGAATCCCTCACCATCTACTCGGGGGGCCTGGGCATCCTCTCGGGCGACCATCTTAAGGGTGCCAGCGACGCCGGCCTGAACCTGGTAGGGGTAGGCCTGCTGTACCAGACCGGTTACATGCAGCAGCACCTCAGTCCGGACGGCTGGCAGACGGAACGCTATCCGATCAACGACTTCTATAACTGGCCGGTCGAACCGGTGCGGGACGAAACCGGCAAAGAGATCCGCGTCCACGTGCGGCTGCCGCGCGGCAGCGTCCAAATCAAGGTGTGGCGGATGCGCGTGGGCCGCGTGAACCTGCTGCTGCTCGACACCAACATCCCCGAGAACGCCGAACTGCAGGAGTACCGCGACATCACCAGGTCGCTTTACGGAGGCGGCATCCACACGCGCATGCAGCAGGAGATCGTGCTGGGCATCGGTGGACTGCGCGCTTTGAAGGCGCTGGGGCTCCAGCCGACGGCGTTCCACATGAACGAGGGGCACTCGGCTTTCCTCGCGTTGGAGCGCAGCAGTGTGCTGATGAGCGAGCAGGGAATGAGTTTCGACGAGGCACTCGAAGCGTCCCGCTCGAACAACGTATTCACGACGCATACGCCGGTTCCCGCGGGCATCGATATGTTCGACTCCGGCCTGGTGTACGAGTATTTTGGCGACTATTGCCGCGACCGCAACATCCCATTCGACCGCTTCATGGCACTGGGGCGGGGCGGCAACGGCGAACAGGGCGACCGGTTCTCGATGGCCGTGTTCGCGCTCTCGATGTCGAGCTACCGGAACGCCGTGAGCAAGCTGCACGCGGAAGTCTCGCAGGAGATGTTCCAGAATCTCTGGCCTAACCTGCCCGTCCGCGAAGTGCCGATTACGCCCATCACGAATGGCGTGCACTTGCCGACCTGGCTGAACGGCGACCTGGCCCAACTCTACGACGCGTACCTGCAGCCGGACTGGCGCGAGCGCTATCCGGAGCGATCGGTGTGGGACCAGATCCCGGAGATCCCCAACAACGAACTCTGGGAAGCGCACAGGCGGCGCAAACGCAAGCTGGTGGCCTTCGTCCGTGAACGCCAGATGCAGCGCGCCGAGGAGCGCCGGGCGCCCAAGCCGGAACTCAAGAGCATCGCCGAGTTGTTCGACCCCGAAGCCCTGACCATCGGGTTCTCCCGGCGATTCGCGACTTACAAACGGGCCACGCTGCTGTTCCGCGATCCGCAGCGGCTGAAGCGGATCGTAACGAACCCGAAAATGCCGGTGCAGATCATCATCGCCGGCAAAGCGCATCCCAAGGACGAGCCGGGCAAGCAGTTGATCCATGCGATCTACCAGTTCACGCGCGACCCGGAACTGGCGCGCCACGTCGCGTTCGTCGAAGACTACGACATCCAGGCGGGGCGCGAATTCGTCCAGGGCGTGGACCTCTGGTTGAACAACCCGCGCCGCGGAGAAGAGGCCTGCGGCACGTCCGGCATGAAGGCGGCCATCAACGGGGTGCTCAACTTCTCGATTCTCGACGGCTGGTTCGACGAGGCCTTCGAAGGGTCCGGTGGATGGGCGATCGGCGACCGGTCGGAATACACGCCGGACCAGGACGAGTTGCACGCGTCCTTCATCTACTCAGGCATCGAAAACGAAATCGTCCCGATGTATTACCTGCACCGGGAGGAGGGCGTTCCCAACGCCTGGATGCAGCGCGTCAAGCAGTCGCTGATCAATCTCAGCCCACAGTTCAATTGCCAGCGCATGATTCAGGAGTACACTTCCCTGCTCTACAATCAGGCGCACGAGAACTTCAGCGCGGTGCGCCGCGACGGCTTCCAGGCGGCACGCGAAAAGGTGTCCTGGACGGGCGTGGTAGACCGCGCCTGGAACGGCGTGAGGATCGAAGACGCCACCGAAGATACGGGACCCTGCCTGCTCACCGGCCAGACGATCCACTTACGCGCCGCCGCCGCTCTGAACGGACTGCAGCCAGGGGATGTGCGCGTGGAAGCCGTGGCCGGCCGCGTCGGCGCCAGCGGGTTGCTGGAAGAGCCCATGGTGGTTTCGCTCAGCCCGGTCAAAGAACTCAACGGCATGTGCTTCTTCGAACGGGAGTTCATCCCGCACCAGACCGGCCGGCTGGGTTACACGCTGCGCATCTTCCCCAATCACACGGAAGACCCGCTGTCGCGCCCGTGCCGCACCCAGATGAAGTGGGCGCGTTAGTAACTGCTCTGCTCTGCCCGCCAAGCAGCGGTGAACGAATCACCGCGTTCAAAGAGGCTTGACCCCGCACTGGCCTGAGCGCCGCTGTCCCGAAGCGCCGTCGTCTGTTTTCATGAGCGTTCTGCACCCGGGCCGGCTCAGGGCTGCACGCCCTCGATCCGCTCCAGGCGGCGTGCCGGACGGTTCCAGAGCCACAGGTCCGACCCGTTCCAGCCCGCCAGCAGCGCACCCCGCTGGAAGGTCTGCGGGAGGGGCGTCCGCCGCCACGTCTCCCGCCTGGCGTCCAGTTCGGCCAACGCATAGGGCGTGGTGAGCGTCTCCTCGCCGCTGCCGCGCAGCGGGAACAAGGCGTGGACCTTCCCGCTGGCGGACAGAGCGAAGCTGGTGATGGCCCGGCTGGTCTGCTCGACCGGGATCGGTGAATAGGCCACGCTTTCCG
>Ga0118677_10011232_pt1 | contig 13496 bp, 16 predicted proteins | sample AliMusrvi5mmetaG_FD_86154 | JGI IMG/M metagenome (GOLD analysis project Ga0118677, IMG submission 86154)
TTTTTCCACGCCATTTTAATTACCTAGTTCAGATGATTTTTCTATGCGGTATTATCTCATTTTTATATGATTTTTACTGGGTTCGTGCAAAGGTCTCAACGTATTAATTTCGCACCAAGAGTCATTTGAACTTTTATCTATTAATGCTTTTATCTGTATATCATCTAACCATCCTGAAGTTCCTCCAACAACTTCATTTGCTAGACATGCAAGTCGTAATCCTTGGTAATAGATACAATCACTAGGATTGAGATTGTCTTCAGAAGAACATCCATGTTTATATAATTCTAATATAATATCTTTTTTGGAAGCGAATTGTGCTAAACCTAGGTTAATCAGTCGGTCATCTCTAGCAAACAGTGCTTTTTCAAAACCGTCAAAATACATTATTGGGTCTTCTTTTAGAAACTTGCTATATTTCTTTAATTCTTCATATACAGTATCAGGAGAAGATACAAGAAGTCTTGCTAACGTAAGTCGTTCTGGATTTTTCTCATACCAATTCATATAGAATTCAATTCCGCTTAGAGTTTGTATACAGTAATTCATTTATAGTTAAATCTATTTCATCATAACTTATTTTATAAATGTCAAAGGTTACAATAACCCCATTATTAATAATAACAACAGAGTTTATACCATCTTTTTCTAGTAAATATTTCTTAATAGAATTTAATATGTTTGATCTTTCATTATTTGTTTTGTCAATATTGGTGTCGTCAGTAATATAAAAGTTGATATTAAATGTATTTGAAGTTATTCCTTTAATTTTGTTGCGATTAATAAGTAAATTACTGATAAAGAAGAGTGCGATAAGAACCATTAATACAATAGTTAGAATAGAAGTTACATTAATAAAATCATAGTGTGAAAGATCTATATCTATATACAATAGATAACATAAAGAAACTAATAAAGTTATACCACCAACAAATATTGATGAGACCAATATATTTTTCAAAAACTTAACATAACTATTCCAAGTAAATCCTTCTTTATGAAAAAATTTCACGTCATAAAAATATGCAATAAAGTTTATTCCAAGAACTATAAGAATAGAAAATTCATTACTAACATTCTTTACGTTTACACATAGTAAATAAATACCTATTTCAATACCAATTAGTAATCCTATTCCAACAACCCACACAGATAGAATTAATATCACAGGTAGAAAACTAAAAAATAAAACTGCTAAAATTATTCCACCCGCTATTGCAAACATTCTACATCCTTATATTTTGATATCATCTTACGAAATTCATGCACTGCCTTCCAGGGCTTTGTTCAATATTCTTAAGAATCTTGGTAAGGTCACCTAGGATGAAATTATGGCTATCACCAGCACCATTGGTATCTAATTGATTGCTACCTTTCATGGCAATAGCATGAAATGTTTCAGATGGTTTTAAGAAGTAGCCTAATTCTTCAACAGATGCTTCTTCTAATGCAGCAATATAGGATTGTCCCTCGGGTGTGTTTTCTTTGAGGTCAGCAAATTTTAGATTTTCTTGTGCGAGTTCAACATCTGCAAAACGTTGAATCTTTTCTGACAGATACTTGTAAAAGATAAATCCTAGGATGTAGTCTCTAAATTCATCGGCACCCATATTGCCACGAAGTTCATTGGCAATATTCCAGAGTTGTTGTTTTAAAATACGGTTTTGTTCTTCTGACATTGGGGATTCACAGTGTTGATTTATTTCCCCATGATACCAAATAACAGTAAATATAGTGTGTTTGTTGGAATATAACGGATTTACGGGAAGCTCTCCGTCCAGACATTATGTCTGGACGGTATGTTCTGAGGGTGTTGGAATACGAACCTTTTCTAACAGTTCAGAATTAACCACTTTTAACTGTTAGTAAAATAGGCCTTGCAATTTATAACACTCATGTTATTATTAACACCCATTTCTAACATAGATAAGGTGCATTATGGCAGTTTTCGGATATGGCAGAGTATCAACTGGCCTGCAAACAACTGAGAATCAAAGACTAGAGCTAGAACAAGCAGGTTATTTGATCCAGCCCGAATTTTGGTTTGCCGATGAAGGTATTAGTGGGAAAGTTTCGGCTAGCCAGCGACCTGCCTTTATCAAACTAAAGGAGCAAATCAGATCAGGAGAAACACTGGTGGTTTCTAAGCTTGATCGTTTGGGCAGAGATGCAATTGATGTGTTGCAGACGGTAAAGGAATTAGGCACTAAAGGCGTTAAAGTAATTGTCCATCAACTTGGCAATACAGACTTAACATCACCTGCTGGAAAACTGCTTTTGATGATGCTGTCAGCGGTAGCTGAAATGGAGCGAGACTTACTAGTAGAACGAACTCAAGCTGGCCTAGCTCGCGCCAAAGCAGAAGGTAAAACATTAGGTCGCCCATCAAAAACAAGCAACATTCAGAGAGCTGAGATAATTAGCAAGTTGCAAGCAGGTGAATCAGTGAGCGCAGTGGCTAGAGAATACGGTGTTTCACGGGCAAGTATTATTGGTATACGAGACAATGATCAGAATAATACCTAATACTCTTTGCTAAGTCGCTGCTCCATAGCTAGAAATAATATATCTACTTTTATTAGTGATGCTGAATATACATTATTGTTTGACAATTGTATGTACAAATGAGATATTTAAAACATGGAAATACAAGAAATAACAGGCTTTGAATGGGATAGAGGAAATGAAGCAAAATGCCAAAAACACGGCGTTTCTATTGCTGCCCTGCAATCCGCATTTTATAGAACTATGTCTACTTTCCCAGATCCTATCCATTCACAAAGTGAAGATAGATTTATTGGTATAGGTAAGACCGATGAAGAACGTAATATTTTTATCGCATTCACATTGCGTCATCGTGATGGCGAAACATTTATTCGCCCTATAAGCGCTCGTTACATGCACAAAAAAGAGGTTGAACACTATGAAAAGACCATTGCCCATCCTAACTTCTGATAAAGAAGCTGAGGATTTTATTGATAATACCGATCTAACCCAATACGACTTATCGGCTTTAAATCCAATTCGCTTTGAGTTCCAACCTAAAGAGCGGAGTATTACTATGCGCCTATCTGAACCATTACTAGAGGCTATTAAAGAAGAAGCTATACGCTCCGGACTCCCCTATCAACGGTTCATTAGACAAGCACTTGAAAATGCGGTGCACCACAAAAATTAGGTTTATAGCTTTAACTTACAGATTTTTAATTTATTCGTTTTGACTGGCATCAGTAGAAATTCTAAATCTACTCTCAAAAACAAGCAACATTCATAGAGCTGAAATATTTAGCAAGTTGGTGAATTTGTTAGCGCATTTGCTAGAGTATAACGAGTATCACGGGCAAGTATTATTGGAATCCGAGACAATGATCCGAATAAGGTCTAACTTGATACCAGCAGCAACAATCATTGGCGGCTATTCTTCGCCATTCAATCCCCATTTAACATCATCTTTGATATAAGACTCGGTTAATACATCCGCCTTATGTTCCCGCAAATAATCAGCAAGAACCTTCACAACTGCTTCTTGAGCATTATTCTCATCGCTAACAGCAACAACCTCACGTAGAAGCGCATCATCTAAATCAACAGTAGCCACTTAATTCTCCTTTTAATCAATCACATAGCAAACACAACAACATTAGACTTGAATTCAGGAATATTGTTTAATATCTTCTAATTTTATTAAAATTAACAGTAAATTTTAAGTTACTTATTATCTTATAATTTTCAGCAACACTAAGAGGCTTAGTATATCTATTTGTTGTCTCACTTTTATCTGAAGATGTATGTCCAACTAGTTTTGCAGTTTTTGGCTGAGCTATATTATGAACATTCTGTAATTGGGTAATCACAGTATGGCGAAATGAATGGAAGTCCTTTTTTTCATCAGGTAGATTGCCGACATTGCAATTCTTTCCATTTCTATATGTTCTATTAAACCATTTTGAAAAATATTGCGCATAACCATCGCGGGTAAAGGGTAAGTCTTCAAATAATCTTTCAGCTGAAATAGATTCAACAAAATCAATAAAGCCTAATTCAACGAGCTTTCTATGAACTGGAACAATTCGTTTATGATTAGGTTTCTTGAGTTTTTTGGTTTCACCATTTTGATTAATATCTATAACCCAAATCCCAGCTACAATATCTTTATAAACATCGGATTTATAAAGCTGACACAATTCGTTTTCTCTAGCTCCAGTAAACAATCCCAGTAAGGGGATCCAAAAATGTGAGGGCGCGGAATGGGTACCCTGAACATACTCCTTACTTTCAAATAGATTCGTTAAATCTTCATCTGAGAAAGCTTGACGCTGCTCATCATCTGGAGTTGTATTTTTGGGGGAGCTGATAATTGGTTTTTTAAGATCAGGCATCATGAATGAAGAATTGTTTTCACACCACCCAAGAAAAGTTCTGATTTTTGTAAAATGATTGCCAATAGTTTCAGGGCTAATTCTATCTTTATCTGGAATTTCTCGAGTTAAAATTTCATCTATAGATAAATCTTTATATGCAGCTTTCTTGTTTTTATTGACAGGATATTTGTAAACCAACCTTTTGTATATTGATATACTTTCTTTTTTAATCTCGTTTACTGGAATATCGCCAATTACCTCAAGAAACAAATCCAGCTTTGGAAACAAATCTCTTCCGTTTCCATTGGTATGTTTTGTAGACCATCTATTTTCGCAATCAGCTTTATATTTTTCAATTAACTCCGAAAGTAATGGTGCCTTCTCTTTTTGAGTTGATGCTAATGATTCAGTAACATATAGACTGTTATCCATTACTTTATTGTGAAGAAGTTCTATTGTTTTCTTTAATAGATCATTTTCTTCAATGATGGATTTGTTTTCTAGTAATTGAGCTGCACTATAATTTAATGCTCTATCAAGCGAATCATCCTCTCCCTCACCAAGCTCCATAAGGAAGCTTTCCATTGTATTCCAATCACAGGGCTGCATTGCATTGTATTTCATCAACAATGCCATTCCTTTGCCAAATGACTCGGTACTAGTAAAGAATTGATTCGCCAGTTTATCCATGATTGTTCTCAACATTCTAGATTGCATAAGTGCATCTCTTCGTATTCTAGTGCGAAGTGATAACCTTACAAATTTTTGGCTGTTTGAATATGCTAAGAGTTTAGCAGGAATGCGATATTGGAAATAAAAAATGCCGTAACGATTCTTTATTAAATAAGAGGGGGAATAGTTCACTGTATCATACCTATGTATCACACAGTGAATTACCTGATATCTTTGCCTTTCTAACCCATTGAAAAATAAGGATAAAAAGACTACTTTTGGTGGAGGCGGGGGGAATTGAACCCCCGTCCGCAAGCACTCCGCCTTAAGGTCTACATGCTTATCTCGTCTTTAATTTAGCTAATGATCACCCGTCGAGCCAAGAAAATCACCAGCGATTCCGTAAGGTTTTAGCGCATCCACACCGGACGGATTTCAGCGCGATCTTATGTAAATGACCTCTGAGCGCTCGGCGAACCGAACTCCACCCGCATAAGCACAGATGGTCAAAGGAATGGTGCTGTGTTTAAGCAGCTAGAGCCATTGAGTAGTTTTCGTCATTTGCGAATACTTAGTTTCTGTAGGTTTTACGAGGTGTACAGTCCTCGGCATGCACTTAAGGTTTTGCTACCCACGTCGAAGCCATGTCGCCCCCAAGTAGTTTCACGAGCTATATGATATAGCCCGCATTAATAAGTTCAATAGCGCTAATAAAATTTATTAGCGCAGTAACTTATTTAGATAACAGTTACATTTTCAGCTTGAGGACCTTTTTGTCCTTGTGTTACGCTGAATTGTACTTTTTGGCCTTCATCTAATGATTTGTAACCACCAGAATTATTGATTTGTTGAAAATGTACGAATACATCTGGGCCTGAAGCTTGCTCGATAAAACCGAAGCCTTTATCTGAGTTAAACCATTTTACTGTGCCAGTTGTTAAAGTAGACATAATGAGTCCTTAATATAAAGTAATGAAGCCTGTTAAGGCGGATAGTGGGTCAATTTAGAAATTACTTAATGAAACAAGGACGAGCTACTAACAAAAGAAAGATCGAAAAGGTAAACAGAGAGTAAATCAGATTTTTAATCCAGATCGCATTATACCTAACTAAATAAATAATGTTCATTATTTATTTAAATAACCACATTAATTGTAAATTATTTTAGATGACTGCCCTTAAAGCCCAGCATAAATAGCGTTCCGACATAAACGCCTCCGCCAATCGCTATCCATTTAATTAGATTAAGCAGTCTATCCACAACCCCCCAATGACTCCATAACGCCACATCTACCTTATAATATAAGAACCCAGACATAGCTATACTCGCTAATAAGATACGAAGCATAAATATCCGCCAGCGCACGTTAGGATGAAAGACATTATCCTTTAATAACCGCCTTAGCAACAAGACTGCGTTGACGAATGCCCCCAATGAGGTAGCAAGGGCTAACCCTGCATGAGCCAAAGGATAAACCAGCACAAAATTTAAACCCAGACTGGCTATCATGGCATACATACCATAACGCACTGGCGTTCTTACGTCCTGTCGTGACGTAAAGCCAGGCACCAAAACCTTAATGGCGATATAAGCAATCAAACCTAATGAATAGGCTTTAAGACTCAATCCTGAGTAATAGACATCACTAACACTAAATTCTTTGTATTGAAATAGAGTAGATAGCATGGGCTCAGCTAACAAAAACAAACCAATAGTTGCAGGCATACCGATTAATAGAACTAAGCGCAACCCCCAATCTAATGAATCTGAAAAAGCTTGCGCATCTTCAGCCGCATGGCTTCTTGCTAAACTGGGCAATATTACAACCCCCAATGCTAATCCTAGCAATCCCAAAGGAAATTCCACTAAACGATCTGAGTAATATAACCATGAAACACTGCCTGTCTTTAAAAATGAGGCGATTAAGGTATCGACCAATAAATTAATTTGCGTTATTGATGCGCTAAATATGGCTGGCACCATCAAGCCTAAAATTTTACTCACTTCAGAATCATGAAATCCTAGCCTAAATCGTGTCATCAAACCTAAACGTATTAGTGATGGCAACTGAAACAACAACTGCACTACACCTGCCGCAAATACTCCCCACGCTAAAGCAACAACCGGCACATCCATTACTGGCGCTAACCAGATTGCGGCAGCAATCATAGTTATATTTAAAAAAACCGGCGTTAACGCAGGCACTGCAAACTTATTATGTATATTTAATACACTGCCAGCAAAGGCCACCAAACCAATAAAGAATAAATAGGGCAACGTAATCTGCAACATTTTAACCGCTAAATCATGTTGCGAACCTTGCCAGGCAAAACCCGGCGCTAACAACCAAATCAGCAATGGAGCAACTAACATACCAAGCAATGAGATACCGAGCAGAATGACCGCTAAGGTACCTGCTGTTCGCTCTATCAATAACTTTAAAGACTCTTTATTCCCATGAGCCTTATTGACGACCAACACCGGCACAAATACATGAGCAAACGCACCTTCTGCAAATAGACGTCGAAATAAATTAGGGATTTTAAAAGCAACAAAAAAAGCATCCGTTGCCAAATCTACACCAAAAATTCGCGCAATCAGCATGTCACGAACAAAACCGAGCAGACGTGAGATTAGCGTCATACTGCTCACGATAGCCGTCGACTTAAATAGCTGTTGACTCAAAGCAACTCCAAATTCAAATTCAACATGTTAATGGTTGACAATAATAACATTTAAAAAGATAATGCAGGACTCTAAACTAAAACCAACGCTCGAGATACTATGGCTAATACAGCACAAGCTAAAAAGCGCGCGAAACAAGCGGAAAAAAGCCGTATTCGCAACGCAGGACAACGTAGCAACCTACGTACATTTATTAAGAAAGTACTTGCCGCAGTTAAAGCTGGCGACAAAGAAAAAGCACAAGCCGCCTATAAAATTGTAGAGCCTATTATTGATTCTGCTGTCACTAAAGGCATTATCCATAAAAATAAAGCTTCACGCGGCAAAAGCAGACTGAATTCAAAAGTAAAAGCTATCGCATAATCAGTATAGCTACTGCTTAAAAAGGCTGCGCCTCTTAGAGTCGCAGCCTTTTTTTTGCCTCTAAATTCTAAAGCCAATTATAATGTCGGCACCATCCATTCTAGGTCTAGGTCTGGGCCTGAATTGGACTTCAATCTAAGCATTTAACGTAGGGTAACTGCATGAAACTTATATCTCGCATTTTACTTGCAACTCTTTTAGGCATCTTTTCAACTCACGCCTACTCAAAAGACTCTAAAACAAGCCATCTTTTATATAGAAAAAACAGGCTATCAGATGCTGATTATTTAGCTAAAATTAAAAGCTTTAAATATTTCTACAATTGCCCCTTTGGCGAAGTAGGAACATTGCTATTTTCTGAGACAGAAAGCACAGCCTTCCCTTTGTTTTTAACTGACCTGTTTGACGAAACTTTATTAGATAGTAAAAATGTCAAAATGATTACTTTATCAAAGACTCACTTTGATAAAGAAGCATCATTGTTTTCCTTTCAACTGCAAGATAAGGGCGACATTACAGGACATCATATTGCGACGATAGACTATCAACTTCATTTGAATGATTTAGCTGAGGAGATTGAGGCTGATTCAATAAGAACAGATAGTGATAATAGCCAAATCAATGTCGCCAAACAAATTAAATGCACTAAATTATCACTACCAAAACCAGTAGAATCACCGCCACCCTCTATTATTCCTGTAGCAATAACTAACGGAAGATGGAAGACCTTGGCCGACTGCTATAACTCAGCCACCAAGCAAGGCACGACCTATGAATACAATAACAACCATGTCTTAATTGGCAAAACCTATAATATCGAAAATGTATTGACTCATATTTCGACTTTTAACAATATCATCGACACACAAGATCCTTATCTATTTATTTTCAAAGGATCCCAAGAAGACCTTAGCACTCAAAGCCAATCAGACGTTGATATTAAATTGCTATTTACTGAAAACTCTTATCGAGTCATTGAGTCATCTTACAATGGCAATACTGATATTGCTGATGGCCACTATTTAAGTACCCATGAACTGACACCCGTTAATTATAAGTGCAATGATTAACAGGTGAATACAACATCGAGGATAAAACTAAAATATCTGTCTTCGATGTTACTGAGGATTTTTCTCACTCTCTAACGCTTCAACTAACTGCTTTGCAGGCAAATAGCCAGGCAGGATATTTCCAGCCTCTGTTACTATCATCGGCGTTCCTTTCACGTCAAAATCTTCAGCCAACTTCATATGCTTATCGATTGGGTTATCACAGGTTTTAACGGCTATGCTCTTGTCTTTTTTAGCCGCTGTAAGCGCTGCATTGCGATCATCCGCACACCAAACTGATACCGCTTTATTGTAAGAATCAGAACCCTTACCGGCTCTAGGAAAAAACAAATACTGAATAGTAATGCCCTGAGCCGAATATTGATCTAACTCAGAATGTAATTTACGACAATAGCCACAATCTATGTCAGTGAAAATAGTAACTGTATATTTAGGAATTTTGGCTGCAAAGATGATCATATTTTCTTTGCCCATATTTTCAATGGCCAATTTACGCGTACCGTTTAATTTTTCTTCTGTTAAGTCTTTGCGAGCAGCTATATCAACTAAACGCCCTTGTATCAAATACTTTCCATCTTCTGAAACATAATAAATATTAGCGCCTACTGCCGCTTCATAAAGCCCTTTAATAACAGCAGGCTTAATAGAATCAACTTTCGAATCAGGCATAGCTAAGCTCAATGCTTTTCTAATCGCTGCTTCATCAGCATTCGCTGTTACACAAGTTAAACCAAATAACATTAATGCAGTAAACCTAATATTTTTTATCATTGTTTTCTCGAGTTTTATAAATGAGGACGATGGTGAACTAAAAGAAAAACGAAATCATACGCTAATCATTTTACTAGCGTCTATTCTTTGTATTACTGTGACAACTTATAACTAATGAAATAATCGCTGAATATCTAGAAACATGGCTAGTGCCATTAACGATAGCAACATAGACATACCCATTTGCTGAAAGTAGCCCTGTATTTTTTCTGATATTGGACGACCTCTCAGCGCCTCCATAGCAAAAAACAACAAGTGACCGCCATCCAACACAGGTATCGGCAATAAATTCAAAACGCCTAAGCTAACGCTAACCAAAGCCATGAACTTTATAAAATGAACTAGACCCATAGAAGCAGATTGGCCTGCATATTGCGCAATACTAATAGGTCCGCTCAAATTTTCAACTGAAGCACTACCTACAAACATTTTACCCATCATTTTCAAGGTCGTCGTTGCATAACTCCACGTCATTTCTAAAGCGACGGGAATTGCCTCTATAGGTGATAGTGCATATTCTACCGATACAGACTTAATTAAAGTCTCAGGAACTTGAACGGAAGCACCAATCTTTCCTACCGCCTTCTGCTCGGCAATAACTTCTTTGGGAGTAACAATAAGAGGCAACTGAACGCCATCGCGCTCAATGATGAGCTTAATGGCTAAATTAGGATGTATTTTTACCGTATCCACCCATTGCATCCAATCTTCCATGATCACGCCATCGGCGCTAAGAATTAAATCCCCTGCTTGTAAACCAGCTGCTAAGGCAGAACTATCAAGCAAGACCTTACCTATGATTGGCTTTAATTTGGGTGACCAAGGTTTAAAACCTAAACGCTCATACAGCACATCGGGATTTTGAGTATCATTAGCAGTGACCGCTAATAATCTAACACTTTGCTGATCATCAATAGTTTTTACAGCGACCTTTATAGATTCTTCACCTTCTAGTGCCGCAGCAAAGATGGCGCTCATGGCCGCTGTCCAAGTAGGCGTCAACTTATCATTAACTGAAATGATTTGATCACCTTCAACAAATCCGGCCGTAGCCGCCAATGTTGAAGTACCCACCAAACCCAGTATCGGTTTTATACCGGCTTCGCCAATAACCAATACACTCCAAAATAAAGCAACAGCCAATATCAGATTAAATAGTGGCCCCGCTGCGACTATAGCGACCCTAGCCCATAGTGACTGGCGATTAAAAGCATAAGGCAAATCTGCTTCACTTACCTCGCCTTCTCGCTCATCGACCATTTTGACATAGCCACCTAAGGGGATAGCTGATAATACATACTCTGTTGTATTAGGATTTTTTTGATAAGACCACAGTACTTTACCGAAGCCTATAGAAAATCGTAAGACTTTTACGCCTACTTTACGCGCCACCCAAAAATGTCCAAACTCATGGATTGAAACCAAGACACCAATGGCTATGCCGAAATAAAACAGAGTATGCAGTAAGTCCATTATTGGCTTAACTCGACAATAATTTTGTGGGCGACGACTCTAGCTTGTTGATCCGTATCTAAAATAATTTCCAAGGTAGAAGCAGGTTTTACAACAAACTTTTCCATACTACGTTCAATAATGACCGGAATATCAGTAAAACGAATTTCCTCATTTAGAAAAGCTTCTACTGCGATTTCATTAGCCGCGTTTAATACCGTCGGCATAATGCCACCACTATTAATCGCCTGATAAGCAAGACGCAAACAAGGGAATCGCTCTAAATCAGCCTCTTGGAAATCCATGCGACGAACATCGAATATATTCAAAGGTTCAACACCTGAATCAAAGCGTTCGGGCCAAGCCATTGAATAAGCGATAGGGATGCGCATATCTGGATTACCCATCTGAGCCAGCACCGTGCCATCGACATAATCAACCATCGAATGAATCACGCTTTGAGGATGAATAACCACTTGTATTTGATCCGGCGTCATTGCAAACAAAATACAAGCTTCGATCATTTCTAAGCCTTTATTCATCATGGTTGCTGAATCGACCGAAATTTTTCTACCCATATCCCAATTGGGATGAGCAACTGCTTGTGCCGGCGTAACATCAACTAATTTTTCTAGGGGCATTTCACGAAATGGGCCGCCAGAAGCTGTTAATAAAATACGTCTAGCTTGCTTTGCTTGCATGCCTGATTGATAACCAGCAGGCATACATTGAAAAATAGCATTATGTTCACTGTCTATAGGCAGTAACTGCGCACCCGATTCGGCAACAGCCTCCATAAAAATAGCGCCAGACATTACTAGCGCTTCTTTATTAGCCAATAGGATGATTTTACCGGCTTTAGCTGCAGCCAAACTAGGCAGTAAACCTGCCGCACCCACAATCGCCGCCATCACTGAATCAACATTATCTAAAGTCGCCACCACTTCTAATGACTTAGCACCCGACAAGACCTTAATATCAGAAATCGGTGTTTGCTTAAGCTTATCTGCAAAGAGCTGCGCCTTAGCTTCATCAACCACTACGACCACTTCTGGATGATGTATTAGACATTGCTCAAACAACAAATCTATATTGTTATTAGCCGTTAAAGCGACCACCTTATAAAGGTGATTATGCCTTGCAGCCACATCTAAAGTACTAACACCGATGGAACCTGTGGCTCCAAGTATGCAGAGACCCTTCATTCAACTAACCTATAAATGAAGTAGATACATCCGTAGAAAAAAGGTGCTGCGGCAAGCAAGCTATCGATTCTATCCAACACACCGCCGTGACCCGGCAATAATGAACCACTATCTTTTACGCCACGCTGACGTTTAACGACACTAATAAACAAATCACCGTAAATTGATACTAGTACAGTTAATACAGAGATTAAAATGAAGTCAGTAGCAATCATCGGGTTAAAGCCGTATTTAAGATTGTATAAGTTTAAGCATATCGCAGAAACCAAACCAGAAAGCAAAGCTCCATACATACCAGCAACGGTCTTTCCTGGACTAATTTCTGGGGCCAACTTGGTTACACCCCATTTTTTTCCAGCAAAATAAGCAGCTATATCGGCTACCCAAATCAAGATAAAGAAATACATGGTCATTTCTGGACCATAAAAAGATTTTAATCGTGATAAAAACATCCAAGCCGATATTAATACAAACCAACCTATGAATAATTTATATCGTGTTTTCAATTGAATATTGATGACACCCGTTGGAGCGTTTCTGATTAAAATCATCATCACTATCCAGAAGATAACGGGAGGTATAACCAGCCACTCTAAAGCACCAGAGTAATCTCTAATGTCTGGCCAATCAACAAGTTGAGCTACCAACTCTAATATTTGCGTCCAAAAATGTATACCTATCATGGGTAAAACTAAGGCCACTAAAAAACCGACCCTAATAAGCATAGAGTTTACACTTGCAAGATTAGTCCATTCCCATGCACCGACAAGAACGACTAAACCTATCGCTAATGAAAAATATTCGATGGGTAATAAAAAGACTGCCAAAGCAATCAGGGTAGCAAGGATTGATGCTGTTATAATTCGCTTTATTAACATGGTTGTAGGCTATCTGGATAAAGGTTATAGAGTGACGG
>Ga0118677_10001709_pt2 | contig 13494 bp, 11 predicted proteins | sample AliMusrvi5mmetaG_FD_86154 | JGI IMG/M metagenome (GOLD analysis project Ga0118677, IMG submission 86154)
TACGTATACTGGGGCAGCATGCTGAGCGGAGCATCGGGGTTCTGCTACGGCGCCAACGGCATCTGGCAATTCAACCGGAAAGGCGACGCTTTCGGAAAGTCTCCGCAAGGAAGCTCATGGGGCGGGGACGCCTGGGATGTGGCCATGAACTACCCCGGCAGTGGACAAGTGGGGCTCTCAAAACAACTGCTCGCCGGCTACCCGTTTTGGAAGATTGAGCCGCACCCCGAATGGATTGACGCCAAGAAATCCGGCAGCGAAGACGTACCACCGTTTGCCGGCGGCATTCCCGGGGAAGTGCGATTCATCTATACCTGGCAATCGTTCGCCCGAAACCTCGTGGTCCGTAAATTGGAACGGGATGTGCGATACAAGGCGTTCTGGTTCGATCCGGTTTCTGGCGCTCGAACAGCAATCGGCCCGGTAGAGGCATCGGCGGAAGGCGACTGGCGTCCGCCGCGGATGCCCGGTGTTTGGGATCACGTTCTGGTGCTGGAACTGTTGTCTAGAAAATGAACCGCAGCGCCATCTGCATCTGTCTTGGCGGACGCGACGCGGTGAACTGACCGAAGGTGGTGCTCACCTGATTTCCCGTTGGATCAAACCGTGCTGTCGTATCCAATCCGCTGAACTGCGTGTGGTTGAACGCGTTGAACATCTCCAGGCGGTACTGCAGCCTGAGCCGTTCGCGAACGGGGAAGTTCTTGTAAATCGAAAGATCCCAGTTGTTGATCCCCGGACCTGTGATCTCCGTTGACGCCGCATTGCCCAATGTTCCCTTCGCCGGAACGCCGAACGCCGAGGTGTTGAAATTGCGGCTGAAGGTCGCTTCGCCCGATGCGAGTCTGGGGTTCGCAAGCATCACCACGCGGGCGTTTGCCGAAGCCGTGCCTGTAATATCGGCATTGTTGGTGGTGCTCAGCCCGATTCCCAGCGGTTGGCCGGTAATGAATGCGTTGATCCCGCCCAACTGCCAGCCATTCAGAGCCCAGCGTGATACCAGGTTCTTCCAAGGCACGGCCGGAACGTCATACAGGAAATTGATGCGCAGGTTCTGGCGGCGATCAGAACCGGATAGTCCATAGTTCCAGATCTTCGCCGGCAGGAAGGGCGACATTACGTTGCCATCGAAAGCGGTCGAATCCAGGTACTTGGACCATGTCCAGGAACTCCCGAATTGAAGTCCACGAGCAAATCGGCGGTTGGCCGTGACTTGCAGAGAATGGTAATTGGAGGTGGCGCCCCAGTTGATGCCGGTAACTCCACCATAGCCGTAGTACGGTGCTCGCAAGAAGTTGGCAGGCAGCGGCGTCGCGGGGTTGCTGGGGTCTGCATTCTTGGCAAGGAAGTTCGCTCCTAGAGGCACCGGGTCGAGGTCGAAGCCCCAGTTCAAATGCCTTCCCAAAGTGCCTACGTAAGCGGCTTCCACCACTGTCCCGAAGCCGATCTGCCGCTGAACGGCGAGACTCATGTTGTAGGAAGATGCGACACCGAGCGGGTTCTGGCTAGATGTCACCGTGGCCGGAGAAAGGAATCCCGGCGTACTGCCCAAGGCATTCAGATAGGCGTAGCGCACTGTCTGGGTTTGAACCAGGGGAACCGTCGTATCGCTTGCCGGAAGTCCCTCGCCAGTGGCGCCGGAACTCTTGAAGATACCAACTCCGCCGCGCACCGCGGTCTTCCCGTTTCCAAAGACATCCCATGCGAATCCGAACCGCGGACTGACAAGGACTCCACTGCCTGTGACAACACCTCTCGGATAATCCCCCGTACCGCTAACCACCATTCCATTAGCAGCGTTTGCTGCGGTGCTTGGCGTAATCTGGCCGATCAAGGTGACCGGATAGACAACGCCAGTGGCAGGATCGATGCCGACACGCTTTCCGCCCGCCAGTGCGGGGGAAATATATTGGACGCGCTTCGCCGAGTTGTATGACGCCGGATCGAATGTCGCCTGCGGGTTATTGCTGTAAGGCGTGGGCGCGCTGATGAAGCGTACGCCGATTTCCAAGGTCAGCCGCCGGCTGAGTTTCCAACTGTCCTGTCCAAACCATTCGAATGACTTGAACACGCTCGATGTGGGGATTGCCTTGTTGGCTTGCGCGTAAGAGTTCAAGACTCCCAATGAGGCGTTGGCATAAGTATAGCCGGTTTCGAGCGGATTGTTCGTATCGGTAGCGAAACTCAGAGTGCCGCGGTCTGAGGCTCCCGGATGCCAGAGAGTGGAGGGCCTGTTGTAGAACACTCCGGCCTTCAATATGTGTTTGGAATATGTCTTCGTGATGTTGTCAATGAAGGTGTAGGTCTTGTAGAGAGTGGCCTTGGGAATCTTCGTGAGAGTTATGTTAGCTGTATTTGGAATTCCGCCGAAGGTCACGTTTGGCAGGTAGTTGCCGGGGTTTGAGTTCGGGAAGAGCTGAGGAGCGACGTAGCCGGCGCTGGCTCCGGTGACGCGGGCCACCTGGTCTGTTGGAATCGACTCCGCCTCATAGCGCCAGTTGTACCCGGCGACAAACTCGTTAACGAGGGTAGGTGAGAGGATCTTCTGGTAATGCCCAGAGATGATATTGCCCCAGCTTGTGAAGGTCCGGTATTCGTTGGGCCAATTGGAATTCGGCGTGGCAAGACCCATCGTGCCTGTCTGCTGGTCGGACTGGCGAGACCATGTCACGTAGAAATGATCGCTGTAGGTTGGGATATAGTCCGTCTTCAAAGAAGTCAAATCCTGAGGTTTGCTGAGTTGCGCTTGTGCCACGTAGTTGTATTGGCCTTTTGAAATGGACTGATTGGTGAAATTGGGCTGCGGGAAAAACTTGAGAATGGCTGTCCCGCTCGGATCGAGACGCGATGCGGGTATGATGTTTCCTGCAAACGCCAATCCTGAAGCCGGGTCCTTTACTGGAATGAGCTTGTTGTTCGTATCGAGGGACTGCGAATAATTACCGGTCCGTTCGAGTGCGGTTGGCATGTTGACGTAAACAACGGGGTTCGATGTCGTCACCGGCCACAACTCTTGTGACCAGAAGAAGAACAGCTTGTTCCGTTCCTTATTCAACACGCCCGGTATGTAGACGGGTCCGCCTATAGTATAGGAGTATGAATTGAAGCGGTAGATGGCCTTGGGCAGGCCGTTACGGTTATTGAAGAAATCGTTGGCGTTGAACTGCTCGTGGCGTTTGAAGTAGTTGAACGAGCCATGAAAATCCTTGGTTCCCGACTTGATCACCATCTCCACGCCGGCTCCGCGCATCCTGCCATATTCTGCCTGGTAGTTGTTGAGCAGGACCTTCACTTCCGAGACCGCATCCGGGCTCACCTGCAAGGTTGAGATCCAGCCATTGCCGCTATCCTGGAGCCCGATGCCATCCACCGTGACTCCGGCCGTATTGCGGCGCGAGCCGTTGATGTTGAGGTTGATTGCGAAGTTGCGATCGGGGAGGTCGGGAGCATTGGTATCCACAACGCCCGGAAGAAGCTGCAACATGGTGATGATGTTGCGCCCTTTGATGGATAAATTTTCGACCTGGCTGGAGGTGAGCACGCCGGAGTGTTCGGCGCTAGCCGTCTGTACAACAGCGCCAGCTCCTGAAACTTCAACCTGCTGCGACACATTTCCGATTTCTAATGCCAAGGTGCCTACCGAGAGCCGTTCCGCGGCGGTCAGGTTCATGAATGTGCGCCGGGCGGTTTTGAAGCCCGCCATTTCAATCGTCAGCGTATAGACGCCCGGGTCGAGGACGTTGAAAATAAAATCTCCACTGGCTAGGGTCTTCGCTTTTCGCGTCGCACTGGTGGCAGCTTGAGTAAGGGTCACATCCGCGCCGGCGATGGCCAAGCCGGAGGGATCGCTAACGGCACCGAGAATGGTTCCGGTAATCGTTTGTCCTGCCGCGGGTAGCGCCAGAGCAACAAACAGCAACGTGGCTATCCAAATCACAAAAGACCTCCTGAAAACAAAACGTGGCTGAGCCACGCATGTTCATTGTAGATCTGGAGGTGGACGGAGTCAAGACTTTTCGCCTGTTGAGAAGTATTACCGGAAAGCTAACGGAGATCGCTTATCGGGCCCAGGGCAGGTCGCCTGAATGAAGTTCCGGTCCGCGATGGATGAGCAGATCGGAGATTTCAGGGCAGCTTTCCCGGTATCCATGATGGCGACTGAACACATTGCGGTCCTCCCGTTTACTCGCCGCATCGGGAGTTGAGCCATAGGGATCCTGCTTAAATAGTTCCGCACGAGCCTTCTCAAACGGCAGGTTGTCGGCCAGTCTCGGTGGATTATCCACGCCTTCGTACTGAAAGCAGGAAGCCGGGAATCGAAGAGCACTTCGATGGAGGTCGAAACGGTCTCCTTTAAACTTCCAGCCGACGACAACGATCCTCTCCGGGTATCGTCCCGTGACCTCACGGAACCGGCAGATGCCGTACAGCAGATTCTGAAAGGAGTCCAGCGAGAACTCCTCAGTGGTCGCGCGGCTACGCACCTCCGCATGGCCAAACCACCCGAAATGTTCAGCAACGAGCCAGTATCCCTGGCCTTCGCTGCGAGGTCCTGCCAGGATGTCCGTCTGCCCACCGGCGAACACCAACAGGCTACCAGGATCTTGCGCTGCGATCTCGACTCCGCGCCTCACGTGATTTTGATACAGCCCGCCCTCACCGGCTTGGAAGAACTTCAGATACCAGCCATCGTCACTGTCCAACCGGTCGAAATGGCGCGGGATGGCGTGCCCCGCAACCAGCACCAGACTCCTCATGACGCACAGAACTGCGACAGATAGCGTCGCGATTGCCGCAATCCGGCGATTCGCTTTTCCAGTGCGCCTTCGTATGCCCTGTCTTCCACTTCGATAGCCACGCATACGCCTCTCCGGAGTTCGGTGAGGGCGGCGAAAAATGCGCTCCAATCTACGTCCCCTAATCCAGGCAATCGCGGATCGTGGTATTCCAGCGGATGCGCCAGGATACCGGCTTCACTCAGCTTTTGCCGGTTGATCCGGGCATCCTTGGCGTGCACATGAAAGATCCTGCCTGCGAATTCGCGCAGAGGCTGAATCGGATCCATCTGTTGCCACACCATGTGCGAAGGGTCGTAATTCAGGCCCAGAGAGTCGCTCGGAATGGCTTCGAACATCTGCCTCCAGATCTGAGGACTAACCGCAAGGTTCTTGCCTCCGGGCCACTCGTCTTCCGTGAACAACATCGGGCAGTTCTCAATCGCGATACGTACTCCGTGATCTTCCGCGAATCGAATCAGCGGTGGCCACACCTCCAGGAACCGGCTCCAGTTATCACGCAGTGAAAGTTTCCAGTCCCTGCCAATAAAGGTGTTGACCAGGCCGATATCCAGCAACTGCGCGGCTTCGATCACTTGCCGCAGATGCTGTTGCGTGGCCGCACTCTCTGCCGCGTCATGTGACAGAACGTTGGGATAATATCCCAGCGCACTCACTGCAACGCCCGTCGTCGCCAGTTGTGCTTTCACCGCTTCGGTGTCCAAAGAATTCACGTCGATGTGCGTTACGCCTGCGTAGCGGCGGTCTGCCCGGCCCACCGGCCAGCACATTAGTTCAACGCATGGAAACTGCTCCCGCACGCAGACGTCAAGAACTTCCGCCAGCGAAAGGTCTGGCAGAATGGCACTTACAAAACCAAGCCGTATCATCGCGCAACCTCCAGAGGTCTTACCGGTATGGAAATCAGGCGGCCAGGCGCAGCCCGGTGATTATGGAACTCATACGCATCGCCGCGATAGAGCGTGCGTTCCCACCACACCGGCCGCTCTTGGGCGTAGCCTGCCGCCGATACCAGGAATCCGGCAGACCCCGGAGTAACCTGCAAGAGCTTCGCGTCCGCACCACGTATCCCGATGGCCCGGATCGTCTGGTCGCTCTCCGTAATCTGCAGCGCATATTTCTCAGCGATTAGTTGGTAAATAGACCCGCGCAAATCGCTGCGAGTCAACCCCGGAAACAGCGCCGCGGGAAGCCATCGCCTCTCCAAGATCACTGGAAGCCCGTCAGCAAGCCGTAGTCGCCCGACCGAAATGAGCATCTCACCAGGCTTGGCGCGAAGATGAGACGCGATCTCCTCCTCTACTTCGGTGACCGCCACTTTGTCAAAATCGAGCACCTGTGTCGATGGCCGGCGACCGGCGTCAATCGCCTTCTGTGTAAAGCTGACCAGGGTCTGGACATCGTAATCGAGCGGACGGCGCCGTACGAACGTCCCCACTCCCTTTCGGAACTCCAGCAGGCCTTCCGCCACCATTCCAGAGAGAATCTTGTTGGCCGTGGGGCGGCTCACTTGATATCGCTCCTCCACTTGACGTTCGGTAAGAAACTGCTCGCCCTCGGCGAATTCACCGGAGTGAATGGCCTCGCGCAGGGTCTGCTGCAACTTCTGATACCGAGGTTGACGAAGTGGTGCCGCTGAGGAGCTCATGCAATCAGTATCCCAAAGGCGCCGCGGATTGGTAGGCGATCAGTGGCAACCCAAGCCGCTCGCGCCCTGCGTCGAGCATTGAGGCTGTTCGAGTCGCGCCAGCCCGCGTCACGCCGATGGCGCGCACGGCAAGCAGACTATCCAAATCACGGATTCCGCCCGCGGCCTTCACTTGCACCGATGCCGGCGAGTGCTCACGCATCAGGCGCAGATCCTCCATCGTTGCTCCCGTGGCAGCATAGCCCGTAGATGTCTTCACCCAATCCACACCGATCTCTCCGCAGATCTCGCACAACCGGATCTTGGCGGCATCGTTGTGGTATGCGTTTTCAAAAATCACCTTGAGCCGTGCACCACCGTCATGAGTCACTTCGCAAATGGCGCGGATCTCCTTTTCCACGTAGTCCCAATCACCACTCCGCGCTTTGCTGATGTTGATCACCATGTCCAGTTCCGTGGCGCCATCGGCCAATGCCTGCCGTGCCTCGGCCAGTTTGATTGCCGTCACATGTCCGCCATGCGGAAACCCGATCGTGGTGCTCGGCTGGACGGTGCTCCCGGCGAGTAATTGCGCGCAGCGCGAAACGTAGTAGGGTAGGATGCAGACGCTGGCAGCATCGTAGGCCCGAGCCAGCTTGCATCCGTCTTCCAGTTCAGCCACGGTGAGAGATGGATTCAGCAGCGAATGATCAATCATCTTCGCAATATCTGCGTATGTGTAGTTCTCGTTCATAACTGTTCTCCTATGTCGTGTTGAGCCGCCAGCGCGATGCCACCAAGAACGGCCACTTCATCTCCCAGGCTCGAGAAGCTCACTTCGATCCCGTCTGATGGAAACATATGAATCCGCTCCCGGACGGTCGCGCGGATCGGCTCCAGCAGCAGATCCCCCAGGCCTGTCATCCCTCCCACCAGCACAACCCGTTCAATGCCGGTGATGGTGATCGCATTGGCAATGCCTGTACCAATCAATCTTCCAACGTACGTGATTGCCCCGCGCACTGCCTCATCTCCCTGAAGGACAGCCTCGGCCATCAGGGTAGGGTTTACGCGCATTGCGTCCATTCCGGACAATGCAGAGAGCCTCGGTGCTTTGCCTTCCTGCATCAGTTTGACTCCGCGGGCAGCCAGCGCCGGACCGCTCGCCAGCGCCTCCAGGCAGCCGCGATTCCCACAGCCGCACAGCGGACCTTCAGCCTCAAGGGTCTGGTGACCAATCTCACCCGCACCGCCGAACCTGCCCAGGCACAACTTGCCGTCAAGCACTACTCCGCCGCCAATGCCAGTCCCCAAGGTGAGCACCAACAAATTCGCTACTCTGGACTGTCCGAAGACTTGCTCTCCCAATGTGGCCATCCGTGCGTCATTCAGCAGGTAGACTCTCCGTGAGGTTTGGGAGAGCAGAATCGAACTGGCCTCGACAGCACGCCAATTCCCGGGGATATTCGGTAAGAAGAGTGACCTTCCTGCTTTCGGATCCACCAGTCCCGGGAGTCCAAGCCCAATCGCCTTCGCCCTCACGCCAGACTCGGCTTCCATGCGCGACAGATGCTCTGCGATGCTCCCCAGAACCAATTCCGGAGCCCTTTGCGCACGGGTTTCGCAGGTTGTCCTGGCGAAGATCCTGCCCCCGGGTGTCCCAAGGGCAAGTGCAATCTTGGTGCCTCCCAGGTCAACGCCGGCGTAAAGGTCTTCCGATGGATGTGTCATGCGGTGGCTAAGCCACTATACCACAAACTGCGCCGCTTCAGAATAGCCCGGGCTTCTAACCCACCGGCTCCTGCTGCGTCATGCAGTGAAGCGTCCCCAAGCCCAACACCAGATCGGTGCATGCGATTCCGACCACCTCACGCTCCGGGAACAGATGCGCCAGCGTATTCAACGCCACCCGGTCAGAGGGATCATTGAATGTCGGCACCAGCACAGTCTTGTTCGCGATATAGAAATTCGCGTAGCTCGCAGGCAGCCGCTGCCCATCGAACCACACCGGCTTCGGCATAGGCAGGTTATGCACAGTCAGCGGCCTGCCATCCTGATCGGTCATTTCCCGCAGCAGTTCCAGATTCTCGCGCAATGGCTCGAAGTTCGGGTCCGACGGATCATCTTCACGTGCCACAACCACAGTCGACGGGCCCACAAAGCGCGCCAGGTCGTCGATATGCCCGTGCGTATCATCCCCATGAATTCCGTTCTTCAACCAGAGCACTTCGCTCACGCCCAGATACTTCCCAAACACCTGCTCCATCTGCTTCCGCGAGAGCCCCGGATTTCGCGCCTGCACGTCTGAAAGCAGACACTCCTCAGTGGTCAGCATCGCACCGCAGCCGTTCACGTCGATGGACCCGCCTTCAAGCACGATGCGCCGCTCACCCACCACTGGCTGCACCGCATCCAAGCCCAGGCTCCACGCCATGAACGCCGGAGCACGGTCGTCGTTCTGCCAGTTGTCGTACTTGGCCCAACCATTGAAGTGCCAGTCGGTCACCGTAAGTTTGCCCCTGGCGCCACGCACAAAGATCCCGCAAGTGTCGCGAGTCCAGCTGCGGTCGGTCGGAAACTCCAGCAGATCCACCGCATTCAAGTCGGCGTGGCACTTCTTCAACACACGCTTTACCGCGGCCGGGTCATCGCAAAGAATCCGCACCCGCTCCACGCGCGCCAGCCGCGCGACAATCTCTCCATACAGCCACGGAATCGGCGCGAACTTCCCAGGCCAATCCGTCTTCTCATGAGGCCACGCCAGCCACGTCGCCGCATGCGGCTCCCACTCGGCGGGCATCCGCATTATGCGAGCCATCGTTTGGTGATCCCTTCGTAAGCGTCAATGCGGCGATCGCGGAAGTACGGCCAGTTGCGGCGGAACTCCTCCAGCAGTGCCGGATCGCACTCAAACAGGTAGATATCTTCCTTGTCCTCAGGAGCGTAGGTCTTCACTTCGCCATAAGGGCCGGCAACAAACGTCGACCCCCAGAATTGCAATCCGTTCTCAAAGCCGATGCGGTTCACCGCCGCCACATAGATTCCATTCGCGATGGCATGCGACCGCTGGATCGTGCGCCACGCATCCAGTTGCCGTTCGCCATACTCTGCACGCTCAGCAGGCTGCCAGCCGATGGCGGTCGGATAGAACAGAATGTTCGCCCCGCCCATTGACGCCAGTCGCGCGGCTTCGGGATACCACTGATCCCAGCAGACCAGCACAGCGATCCGTCCGAACTTCGTATCGAAATTGCGGAACCCGGTGTCGCCCGGCGTGAAGTAGAACTTCTCGTAGAACAGCGGATCGTCGGGAATATGCATCTTCCGGTAGATGCCCAGCAACTCGCCGCCGGCATCGATCACCACCGCCGTATTGTGATACAACCCCATCGCCCGCTTCTCAAACAGCGACGCCACTATCACGATGTCGAGCTCCTTCGCCAGCCGCGAAAACAGCTCAGTGGAAGGCCCCGGAATCGTCTCCGCCAAGTCGAAGAAACTGTGGTTCTCCTCGTAGCAGAAATACTGCGTGCGATAGAGCTCCTGGGTGCACACGATCTGCGCACCCCGCGCGGCCGCCGCGCGGATCAACAACTCGGTTTTCGGCATGTTCTCGGCCGGGTCTTCGGTGCAACTCGTCTGGATGAGTCCTACCTTGAATTTCCGGTTCGGGCGTTGGTCCATAGTAAGATTGTTTCACATGCCTACTCGTCTTGCCATTACATTTCTATTACTACTTTCGGCTCTTGGCGCGGCGGTCCCCACACCCCAGGAGCACTTCGGTTTCTCGCCCGGCGACGACTTCAAACTGGCCGATTACAACGAAGTTTCCGGCTATTTTCAAAAGCTCGCCAAATCCACGGACCGCATCAAGCTCATGGAGTTCGGCCGCAGCTCGCAGGGCCGCCCGATGTTTGCCGCCTTCATCTCCACGCCGGCGAACCTCGCCAAACTCGAGCGCTACCGCGATATCAGCCGGCGCCTCACCCTCGGCCTCGCCACACCCGAGGAAGCCCGCACCCTCGCCGCCGAAGGCAAGGTGATCGTGTGGATCGATTCCGGCCTCCACGCCTCCGAAGTGGCGCCCGTCCAGCAGGCGCCGCATCTCGCCTACAAGCTCATCACCGACGAATCCGAAGAGACCCGCCGCATCCGCGACAACGTGATCGTCATGCAGATCCCGGTTATCAATCCCGATGGCCTCGACGACATCTCCCACTGGTACCGCAAGAATGTCGGCACGCCCTATGAACTGGCCACGCTGCCTACGCTTTATCAACAGTACGCAGGCCACGAGAGCAATCGCGACTGGTACATGCTCAACCTGCCCGAGACCCGCCACGTCTCAAAGCTCCTATTCCAGGACTGGTTCCCGCAGATCGTCTACAACCAGCACCAGTCGCCCACGTTTCCGGCGCGCATCTTCGTGCCGCCTTACTCGGAACCGCTCAACCCCAACATCCCCGCGCCCGTCATGGAGGGCATCAACGTAATCGGCTCCGCCATGGCCGAGCGTTTCGCCCGAGAGAACAAGCCTGGTGTCATCTCCTATTGGGGCTATGACGCATGGTGGAACGGCGGCCTCCGTTCTGTCCCCGCCTTCCACAATATGCATGGCATCCTCACCGAAACCGCCCTCTTCCACTACGCCACTCCGCATAACTATGCAGGCTCTGAGTTACCCACGCGCTTCCCCAATGGCATGCCCACCAAAGAGCCGTCGGTCTTTTATCAGAAGCCCTGGCTCGGCGGAAAATGGGCCCTGCGCGACGCCGTCGAATACATGCTCACCGCCGATTGGGCCATTCTCGATCTGGCTAGCGCCCGCCGCGAATACTTCCTCAACAAGGCCTACGCCATGGCCCGCGCCAATATCGACGCCGGCAAGCGCGGCTCGCCGTACGCCTACATCGTCGCCCCCGAGCAATGGGACTCCTCCGCCGCCCCCGAAATGATCAAGCGACTGATGGGCTCCGGCGTGCAGGTCCAGCGCGCGAAGGCCGCGTTCCAGGCAGGCAAGAAGTCGTACCCCGCTGGAACCCTGATCCTGCCCGCCGCTCAGCCTTTCCGCGGCTACCTGATGGACCTGCTGGAACCCCAGGCCTACCCCGAACTGCGCAGCGGCATCAGCGGCCCTACCAAGAAGCCCTACGACATCGGCGGCTGGACCCTAAGCATGCAGATGAACGTCAAGATCGATAAGGTCACCGACACGTTCCAGGCCGACCTCGAAGCCGTCACCACTGCGCCCGCGGCACAACCCACACTTGATCACCGCGATAACGCATCGTTCCTTGCTACCGCCGGCAAGATCGCCAAAGGCGAAACCATCGGCTGGGCCAAGGATGGCAAACTCGTCACCAACACCGCCGAAATGGCCTGGCAGCTTCGCAAACCGCGACTTGCGCTGTACGAACCCTACATCTCCAACATGGATCAGGGCTGGACCCAGTGGGTCCTCGACAACTACAAAGTTCCTTACACCATCATTCACAACGCGGACTTCCGCGATGCCGAGTTGCGCCAGAAATACGACACGATTCTCTTCACGCAACAGACCGCCGAATCCATCCTTCACGGTCACAAGCGCTCTGAAAGCTCAACGGCCCGAGCCCGCGCTACGGTTGCTGTCCCGCGCCCCGAACACACCGGCGGCATTGAAACCGAAGGAGTAGCCAACCTCGAAAAGTTCGTTAAGGCCGGAGGCACTATCATCACGCTCAGCAGCGCGTCCGACCTGCCGCTGCAGTTCTTCCCGCTGCGCATGCGCAATGCACTCAAGGCCGCCACCACAGGCGCTGCGTCCGAAGGCGGGGAAGAGTCCGCCGCTGCCGCGTTCTACTCCCCCGGGTCCCTGCTGCGCATCACCGTGGATACCGAAAACCCTATTGCCTTCGGCATGCCGAAGGACGCCATTGCGTTTTCCAGCGGCGGCCAGGCTTTCACCGCAACTTCCCGTACGGATGCCTCCATCCGCATGGTCGCTCGCTACGCCTCGGAACACTTACTCGCCAGCGGCTGGATCTCGGGCGAAAGCGTCGCCGCCGGCAAAGGCGTCGTCACCGAAGCGCTCTACGGACAGGGCCGCATCGTGATGTTCGGTATCCGACCGCAGCATCGCGGGCAGACCTTTGGAACGTTCAAATTCCTGCTCAATACCATCTATTTAGGATCGGCAACCAAACAATGAAACCCAACCGTTTGAAACAGGCCCTGCGTGAAGACCGCCGCCCGCTGGGCCATATGATCTGGGAGTTCGCCACGCGCGGCATTGCCAAGGTTGTGGAATCGGCCGGCCTCGACTTCGTGTTCCTGGACATGGAGCACACTGCGCTCGACCCCGCCGGAGTTGCCGATCTCTGCGCGTGGTTCAAGGCCACGGAGATCGCTCCCATCGTCCGCGTCCCTCAAGCCCAGTATCACTTCATTGCCCGCTCGCTCGACGCCGGAGCGCTTGGGGTAATGTGCGCCAATGTCGAAACCGCCGCCCAGGCCCGCGACATCGTCAAAGCTGCCAAGTATGCACCGATGGGCAATCGCGGAGTCGGCATCGGCGGCGCCCACAATGACTACATCGCCGTCCCCGCGGCGGAGTATTTCCAACAGGCCAACGACAATACGTCGGTCATCTGCCAGATCGAATCCGTCCGTGGCCTGGAAAACTGCGAAGAGATCGCCGCAGTCCCTGGTGTCGATATCCTTTGGGTCGGTCACATGGACCTGACCACATCCATGGGGATCGTCGCCCAGTTCGACCACCCCGATTTCCACGCCGCCCTCGACCGCGTAGTCGCCGCCGCGCGCAAGCACGGCAAGCACAGCGGCATCCAACCCGGCACTCCCGAACAAGCCCAACAATGGATCGCCCACGGCTTCGACGCCATCAGCTGGGGAACCGACGTCGCCGTCTACAAGCAAGCCCTCATCCAGGCAATTAACGCAATCCGCTAATCACGAGACCGCGCAAACCGCGGACAGGCACAAAGCTGCCTGTCCCGGTTTGCTTAGAACGACACCCTACCCTACCCACTCATATACCCAGCACCCCACCCGCTCCCCACACTCCATCAC